>Ga0187773_10000046_pt1 | contig 51128 bp, 39 predicted proteins | sample 0216_BV02_MP05_1_FD_133133 | JGI IMG/M metagenome (GOLD analysis project Ga0187773, IMG submission 133133) | Tropical peat soil microbial communities from peatlands in Department of Meta, Colombia - 0216_BV02_MP05_10_MG | ecosystem: Environmental > Terrestrial > Soil > Wetlands > Peat | place...
ACCAGACCGTCCTGCGTGGTGTGGATGCTCGCGACGTACTTCGACGCGCCGGCGACGCTAGTCGTGACCTCGCAGCCCCAGTTGTCGGCCGCCTGGGTGGCGCTGTTGCCGCTCTGGTAGATCTCGGTCACCGAGGTGCGGCACGCGCTCGCCGCGAGGATCACTTCCGAGATCTTCGCGCGGTTGCTGTAGTCCTGGTACGCGGGAAGCGCAACCGCGGCCAGAATGCCGATGATCGCGACCACGATCATCAGCTCGATCAGTGTGAAACCCTTCTGCAACGTTCTCATCGATTTCTCCTTCTGGGACGCCAAATTGGCGTTGCGAGGTTCCTAGAGCAAACGTCATGCCCGGTCTCGGCACTCCATTATCGTATTGTTATTATTGAATAATAATATGCAGTTCTCTGATCCGGCGGGCCTTGTCGCGTGCGATTGTCCCTGGTTACGGCAGACAGTGACGCTGCGCGTCACCCCGCCGCTCCGAAGCCGTGGTGTTGTATTCTCTCGCCCACCGCTAAGGCGGCCGCCGAACCGCGAACTCCATGCTCGTCTATCCCGGCAGATTCGAAGGCCTGGTGCAGGCTGTAACGCAGCGGATCCGCATGCGCTTCCCCCCTGTCGTCGCCAACGACCCGGAGCGCTCTGTCTCCCAGGAGCGGATCGCCGAGATCCTGCGGGAAACTCTTGCGGCGGCCCTTCAGTCCGGGCGGGAGGACCGGATGGGATTCTTCGGAAAGCTTCGGCTGCGAAACGCATTCAAGCGGGAACTGAGGGAGATCGGCTACGACGAGAAGTTCGTGGCTTTCGCTTCCGATCAGTTCATGGAACAGCTGGGCCGTCGGGCCGCGTAAGCGCGTCCCCGGGCCGCCGAGCCGTCAGGGAGCGAATCCCGGAATCCTCGACTCGTCGACCTCGTCGATCTGGTCTCGGTCGAGAAACTGCTCTGCGTAACGCAGATAGACCTTCTTGCGGACGAATACGTCGAAGAGGTCGGGGTCGATGTGCTTTTCCTTTTTCATGCGCGCCATGATCTCGAGTGCCTCGGACAGGGTCTTCGCCTTCTTGTAGGGGCGATCGGAAGCCGTGAGCGCCTCGAAGATGTCGGCGATGGCCATGACGCGCGCCGGCACGCTCATGGTGCCGCCGAGCAGCCGCTTCGGATAGCCGGTGCCGTCCATCTTCTCGTGGTGGCCGCCGGCGAGCTCCGGCACCGACTCGAGGTGCTTCGGGAACGGCAGCTTGGTGAGCATGATGATGGTCTGCGCCATATGGTCGTTGATCTTGTAGCGCTCCTCCTCGGTCAGCGTTCCCCGCGCGATCGAGAGATTGTAGATCTCGCCGCGGTTGTACAGATGCCGCGGCACCTTCACCTTGAAGCCCCACCGGTTGTCCTCGGGCATCTGGTCTTGCGCGCCGCGCTCGATGACGTGCTCGGGCTTGTCGGCGAGCAGGGATTCCGTCGCCGGCAGCGGCGCGGCGGGCCTTTTGGCCATGCGCTCGCCCTCGTCCCGCGACACGCCCAGCCTGTCGTCCAGCGTCCGGCGCCAGGTGCGCGCGGCGATCGCCTTGAGCCGTGCGACCTTTTCCGGCGCCATGAACTCGCCGCCCTCGTTGCACGCGGCGACGAAGGCAAACTCCTCGTCGAGCGTCTTGAGCTCCGCGGCGAGGTCCGCCCTCAGCTTCGGCGCGTCGCCGCCCGCGCAGATCGCCTTGAGGCAATCGATCTCGGCGTCGCGCTTCAGCACCTCGAAGCGCGTGCGGATCTCGTGGATGCGGTCGTACAGGGTCTCGAGCTTGGTCGCCTTGTCGACGACGTACTCCGGCGTCGTGACCTTGCCGCAGTCGTGCAGCATGCCCGCGATCTTGAGTTCGTAGCGGTCCTTGTCGGTCATTCTGAACTCGTGGAGCGGCCCGTCGTGGGTCTCGTTGACGGCCTCGGCAAGCATCATGGTGAGCACGGGCACGCGCTGGCAATGGCCGCCGGTATACGGAGATTTCCCGTCGATGGCGGCATTGATGAGCGCGATGAACGACTCAAACAGCACCTCGAGCTGATTGATGAGCTGGCGGTTCGTGAGCGCGATCGCCGCCTGGGAAGAGAGCGACTCCGCCAAGCGCTGGTCCGAGGGTGAGAACGACCTGACCTCGTTCGTTCCCGGCTCCATTCGGTTGATTAACTGGAGCACGCCGATGATCTCGCTTTCGTGGTTCTTCATCGGGACGGTGAGAAACGCCTTGGAGTGGTATCCCGTTTTCTTGTCGAAATTGCGCGTCCCCGAGAAATCGAAGCCCTCCTGGGAATAGGCGTCGGCGATGTTTACCGTCTTGCCGGTAAGCGCCGCATAGGCGGCGACCATCTGGTTGTTCGGCCTGCCGTCCTTTCCGCGCAAGTGGATGGGATAGAAGGGAATGGAATTGCCGGTGGTCCCGCCCATTGCGATGCCCAACGCCTCGTTGCGCATGATCGCGAACCTGAGCCGCGGCCCCTCGTCGTCCTCGTCGGAGTCCTCGAGCACGTACAGGGTGCCGCCTGCGGCGTGCGTGATCGCCTTCGCCGCGAGCAGGATCTTCTCGAGCAGACGATCGATATTCTTTTCCTGCGACAGCGCAGCGCCAATCTCATTGAGCTGCTCGAGACGGCGAAACAGATCTTCGTCGCTCTCCAAAATCCCCCCGAATGACCGCTAACGGTCGGCGCCGCGCTTACTTGATGCAGACAGCGCGGACCTGCGCTATGTCGGTGACGCCCTGAAGCACTTTTTCTATCCCATCCATCTTCAGGGTCCGCATACCTTCCTCCAGGCTGACCGCCAGGACCTCGGCAACGCGGGCGTGCTCCTGGATCAGCTTCTTAATGTGGTCGGAAGCGATCAGGAGCTCGTGCAAGCCGAGCCGGCCTTTGTAGCCCGTATTGCTGCAGGCGTCGCAGCCCTTGGCCTTGTATAGAGTGAACTGGCCCTTGTCATTGGCGTAATGCTTCGCCAGCTCGCGATAAATGTGTTCGTAGGCCGCCTTGGCGTCCTTTTTGAACGGTCCGGTGTTGAGGAGCTCCGCGCAGTATTCCTGGAGGAGATGTTTCATCTCGTCCGCACTCGCGGTATAGGGCTGCTTGCACTTGCTGCACAAGCGCTTAGCGAGACGTTGCGCGAGGATACCAAGAAGCGCGTCGGCGAAATTGAACGGGTCCATGCCCATGTCGAGCAGCCGGATGATGGACTCCGGAGCACTGTTGGTGTGCAGGGTTGCGAACACCAGGTGACCAGTGAGCGAGGCCTCGATGCCCGTTCCGGTGGTTTCCTTGTCCCGCATCTCGCCGACCATGATGATGTCCGGGTCGGCCCGGAGGAACGATTTCATGACCGCCGCGAAGTCCAAGCCAGCCTTCTTGTTGACCTGTACCTGGCGGAGGCCCTTCTGCGTGATTTCGACCGGGTCCTCGGCGGTCCAGATCTTCGTGTCCGGAGTGTTCAGGAAACCGAGGACGGAGTGCAGCGTCGTGGTCTTCCCCGAGCCGGTCGGACCGCAGCAGAAGAACAACCCATAAGGTTTACTCACCGCTTCCTTCAGCTTTGGCAGGTTCGAGTGGGAAAGTCCCAGCTTGTCGATCGGGATGGGCTCGCCGGCAGCGAGGATACGCATGACCACGTCCTCGACCCCGCCCTGCGATGGAATCGTCGCCACCCGTAGCTCGATGTCGAGCGGGCCGAACTTCCTGAACTTGATCTTGCCGTCCTGCGGCTTGCGCTTTTCCGAGATGTCGAGGTCGCACATGATCTTGATGCGCGCGACGATGGCGTTCCGGTACGAGCCAGGGACCTCGATGTAGGGGAAGAGCGAGCCATCCTTTCTGAAGCGGATCTCGGTCTTCGCCTTCCCCGGATAGGGTTCGATGTGAATGTCGGAAGCGCCCTGGTTGTAGGCGTCTATGATGATCTTGTTGACCAGCTTGACCAGCTCGTTGTCCGCAGCGGCGGAGACATCGTCGCTCTCGCCCTCCAGCGCTACCTCGTCGTCGGCGAGATCGTGGAGCATGTCGCCGATGTCGCCCGTGTCGACCGAGTCGGCGCCGTAGAAGGCCTTGAGGGTGTCCTTGAACTCCTTGAGAGTCGTGACACGGTACACCAGCTTTCGGCCAGGGAATACGTTCTGCACGATGCGGGAGCTCTTGATCCGCTCGGGGTCGAGGCAAAGGATGATCAGACCCTCCTTGGAATCCTCGATCGGGACCCACTGATTGGAATCGACGTACTCGCGCTTCAGGTTCTTCAGGAGGTCCATCGGCTTGATGCGATCCGCCTTGAAGGCCTCGTACGGCACTCCGAAGAATTTCGCCAGCGCCGCACCGATCGCCGGAAGCTTGACCTGGAATTCCTGGGTCAGGATGTCCTCGACATCGACCGCTTTCTTGCGTGCCGAGCGCGCGGCGAGCTCGAACTCCGCAGCGGAGATCACCGCGTCGCCCACGAGGAAGTCGTACTTGGTCTTGAGAACCTGCGGCTTCTGGCGTTGCTTGAGGGCGATGGCCAGCGTCTGGCACAGCTCGCTCACCCCTTCCTCGGCAAGCCGGCCAAAGGGCACGCCGGCCTTGTTGTTGATCAGCTGGACGACGCCAACCAGCTCCGGGCTCCCCGGCTCCGCCACCGGAGCGACCAGCATCTGCTTGGTGCGATAGCCGGTGCGCTTGTCGACCTCCTGCAGGAAGCGCAGATTCTGATTGTGCGCCCTGAGCTCGCTTTCGTCGTAGACGTCCCTCAGGTTGAGCATCTTCTTGGACAGCGCCACGAACCCTGCGATCGAATGCTCGGCAATGGGCAGCTTGAGATCCTTGAACGAGTTGAGGCCGGTCTTGACCTTGGAGACGATGCTTTGCTTGTCCTCGCCCACGGTGTAGATCGTGAGCCTGTCGGCGTTGAACAGCGTGCAGATGTCCGCGCTCACCTCCAGCATGATTTCGTCCACGTTGCTGGTGGCGTGGATCTTGTTGGTGACCGTCTGGAGGTTCTTCTGGAAATTCAGCCGGCTATTGACGTCGCCGGCAGGGCCCATATGCGTCTGTAGTACCGCGCTCATTGGCAATCCACCCTAATGTTCGGCACCCGAAAGAGCCCCATAATCAATCACTTTACCACTGTTCCGTCCGTGACGGCCGGGCGTTCGTCACACCCTGCCCCAAAGCGCAAGCGAGAATCGCGCCCGACCGCCCGCATTCACCGCTTTTTCGCCTCGCCCCACAGTCCCCCCGCGAGCACGAATGCGCGAAATCCACGCTGGGCCATGAGAAACGCCGCTGCCGCGCTGCGCCGCTCGCTCTGGCAGTAAAGCACGTACTCCTTCCCCTTGTCCAGGGCGCCGAAGGCGTTCCGGATCTCTGACAGCGGGATATTGATCGCGCCTGGAAGCCTGTCGTACTGGTACTCCGAGGGGTAGCGCACGTCTATCCACTGGGCTCCGCCGGCGACCTTCGCACGCGCTTCCTCCGCAGACACCTGCTGCAGCAGGGGCTCGCGCAGCAGCTCGACGAAGTCCTTCTTCGAGAGCTTGAGCAGCGCGCCGTTGGTCTTCATCGTCACCGTGGCGTTGCGCTTCACATCTGAAACGAGCGCCTCCTCTCCGAACGCGTCGCCGCTCTTCAGCTCAGCGAGCAGCATCGAGACCCCACCGACCATCCGCTCCACCCTGCACCGCCCGGACTCCATCAGGAAATAGAAATCCCCTTCGGTGCCTTCCTGGATGACGACGTCGCCCTTCTTGACCTCGGTGCGCTCGAAGCGGCGCAGCAGCTCGTCGATATGCGCTGGCGGCAGCTGCGCAAACGCTCCATACCTCAGGCTGCTCACACTGAACATACCGGACATCATCGTCCAGTTCACGAGCGCGCTGCCATCTCTGTCGGCTCTCCTCGCCGGGGCCTCCGCCGATGCGAGCTGGTCCCAGGTAGCCATGACGTCGAGCAGCTCGTCGTCGATGCGCACGAGCTCGACGTCCGTGACCGCCTTGGCGCTGGTGAACATCTCGCCTCGCTGCGCGAGGGGGTACCGCGACCGGGCCGAGCCCCCGACCAAGACCGTCGAGGAGCCGTCAGGGTAGGTCAAAACCAACTCCCCGCGCAAAAGATAGACCGCCTGACCGCCGACCCCGCGCGCAAGAAACGGATCGGAGTTCCGGCCCACCGTCTCCAGCTGGCACAGGCCCGCGATCTCGCTAAGCCTCGCCTCCGGCAGTGAGCCGATCGGCTCGAAGGTCCGCAGCGTTTCGACGCTTACCCTGATCGCGCACATTTGCGCGCTCCTCAAAATTCGAACACCTGATTGTTCTGCAGCATCCGCGGCCGGTACTGACCGGCGTGCTCCTCGATCTCTTGCATGGTGAGCTCGATCTCGCCCGGTTTGAGGTGGGTGATGTAGATCTCCGCGGTGCGCTCGAGCTTGGCGAGCTCCTCTGCGAGCATGCTCGGGCAAAGATGCTTCGAGATGACCGCAAGCTCCTTTTCCCGGTTGCAGAACGCGGTCTCGATGATCAGGTACTTTAGGTTGGAAATCTTGTTGACGATTGCCCAGAGCGGGTCGTTTGTGGTTGTATCCCCGGTAAACACCAGGCTTCCCTTCCCCGAGTCCAGTTGGTATCCGACGGCAGGCACGACGTGGTTCGCCGGGAGCGCCGTGAGCTTGCGTTTCTTCAGCTCGACCGTGTCGCCAACCTGGATCTCACGGTACCTGAGAAATGGCTCATCCGGGCTGGGGATCTGGGAGAAGTCGGGCCAGATGCTCCAGTTGAAGATGTGACTGCGCAGAATTTCCAGCGTCGCCGGAACGGCCCATACCGTAAGGGGCTGGTCACGCATGCCTCCGACCGTATCCACCATGAACGGAATGCTCGCGACATGATCGAGGTGCGAGTGCGTCAGGAAGACGTGATTGATGAGAGAGAGCTCGGTCAGCGAAAGGTCGGCGACCCCCGTCCCGGCATCGACGAGAATGTCATTGTCGAGAAGCATCGAGGTTGTGCGAAGGTGCCTCCCGCCTATTCCTCCGCTGCAGCCCAGAATCCGGAGCTTCACGGCTCGGTTACCATCGGCTATTTCTCGTCGAACACCGTGACCCCGTCCCAGCCCTCGGGAGGAGGACTGCGCCGCTTGATGGCAACCTCTTCCGCGTAGAGGCGGTATAGGGCGCAACCGGGATTCATCCGCTGAAGGTTGAGCAGACCGACTTCGACCTGGTCCCACTGCGTGGCGCGGTATTGCCGCAGTGTTTGGTGCCACAGCTTGAGCTCGTCCAGCACCTTCTTCTCGACGTGCGTTTCCATTCCGACCGGCTCGTAGATCGTTATCGCTTCGTCCTTGCCCTTGACCTTGATCTTGTCGATCTCCTTGAACACCACGTCATGGACCAGCATGCGGCTCGCCTCTCCGACCAGAATCCCGACGCCGTAGTGCTTGGTGCGTCCTTCCAGCCGGGACGCGACGTTCACCGCGTCACCCATTGCTGTGTACGCTTTGCGTATCTTCGAACCCATGTCTCCGACGCGCACGCTTCCTGAGTTCACGCCTATGCCGATCTTCAGAGTCGGCCACCCTCGCGCCGCAAACTTCTGGTTCAGCGAGTCGCACTGGCGCAGCATCTCCATCGCCGCGAGGATGCCGTTGCGCGGATGAAGGTTGTCTTCGACCGGCGCGTTCCAGAAGGCCATGATGGCGTCGCCGATGTATTTGTCCAGCGTTCCCCGGTATTTCGACCGGATGATGTCGCTCATGTCGGTCAAGTACTCGTTGATGTACTCGCGCAGGTGCTCGGGGCTGAGAGCCTCGGAAATGCTCGTGAAGCCGCGGACGTCGGAGAACAGAATCGTGAGGTCGGCATTGTGCGGCTCCATCGTATACTGCTCGGGATCCTCGGCCATCTTGTCCACGAGCTCGGGCGGGACATATTGCCCAAAGAGCTCCGTGAATTGCCGTTTGGAGCGCGCCTCGACGAAGTATCCGTAGGCCATGTTGACGGTATACAGGGTCACGGTCATCAACACCGAGGCCGCGAGCGGCAGCACCAGGCCGGTGTAGGACCACAGCGCGACGTCCAGGGCCGTGATCAGGATCATCCCGATGAGCGCCGCCGCCGAGGCCCAGAGCGGTGCGAGGAGCGGGATCAGGAACGTGAGCGCGATGCCGCCGATGATGAGCAGGATCACCTCGGCGCCGAGCATGTATGGAGGCTTCTGCTTCACCTTGCCGTCGAGCATCCCCGCGACCAGGTTCGCGTGTATCTCCACGCCCGGGTAGACGTTGTCCACCGGCGCGGAGCGCAGGTCGAACAGCCCCGGCGCGGTCGCGCCGATAAGCGCGATCTTTCCCCGGAGCTTGTCGACGGGGACTTGGTCCGCCCAGAGGTCGGCGAACGAGATGTACGGAAAGCTTCCGCGCGGGCCGCGGTAAGGCACGAGCGTCGTAAGCTCGTCGTCCACCGGGATCTTGAGCGGCCCGACCTCCAGCCATTCCACGCCGGTGTACCCACGGGTGACGAACCGGTCCGGTATGGCGTTGATCGTGACCTCAGGCAGCTTGACCACCGAGCTCTTGCTGCGCACCGCCTCCTGGATGCCGAGGTACATGCGCGTGATCGCAAGCGAGAAGGACTCATAGTATTTGCCCTTGTACTCGGCGAGCATCGGAACGCGGCGCGAGACGCCGTCGTCGTCGACCCTGGGGTTGAAGTGGCCCGCGCTCACCGAGGGCGTCTGGAACTCGGGCAGGTTGCCCGTATAGCCGCGCCAGTCCAGGATCATGACTCTCCGGCCGCTGAACGTCTCGGCGGGAAGCACCGGCTCGGGGAGCGCGCCGCTCTCGACCGCGTTCTTGTCGCTGTTGAAGTAGTACCCGAGGACCACCGGCCGCCCGCGGATGTAGTTCGCGAAGATGGTGTCGTAGTCGAGCTCCGGACGCAGCTGAGTCAGCGCCGATTGGAACGGGCCGACGTCCTTGAGGCGTGTCTTTCCCAGCCGCTCGAGCACGGGAAGCCCGGAACTCTCGTCCGCCTCGGCGAAAACGACGTCGAAAGCTACGATCAGCACGCCGTACTTCTCGAACAGCTTCTGCAGGAGCGCGGTGATCTTGTCGCGGCTCCAGGGCCAGCGGCCGAGCGCGCGCGGGTCGAGGCTGCGCTCGTCGATGTCCAGGATGACGATCCGGTCATCGACGCCGCCCGGCATCGTGAAGCGTAGCCGGTAGTCGTAGATGATGTTGTCGAGGCGGGTGATGAACCCGAACTGGTAGAACCTTGCCGCGTGCCCCAGGAATACCAGTGTGACGATGAGACCCAATACGATGCGTACGATGTGCTGCTTCAGGCGGCCTCCCCCGCTCTGGGTCTAGGGACCAGGGCTCACGCCTTGAGGAAGAATTCCATCTTCACCCCGGCGAGTTCGATGACGTCGTGATCGTTCAGTGCGTGGGCCTGCGCATCGAGGGGCTTCCCGTTCACCACGGGAAAGCTGGCGCCCTCGACGTGAGTGATGAAGAAGCCCTGGGGCCGGCGTGTGATGACGGCCACCTGCACACCGGGTTTGCCAAGCGTGGTGAGCGGCTTGGTGAGATCGAGCTCCTTTCCGGCGTTCGCGCCCGATAGAAGCTGCAGCGCAGCGGCCTTCTGCGCCGCTACTGCCGGCCTGGCCGAGACCGGAGGCATGGTCGTGGCCGGCCCCGGACCCGCGGCAGTGTCCCCGAAGGACTTCGCCGCCGCCGGCGCGACCGCGGCGGGCGGAGCGGCGGGAGCGGGCGCCGGCGCGGGTGCGGGTTTCGCGGCTCCCGGGCGCAGCACCATGGTCTTCTCGAAATCAGCGGCCTTCGCCACTCCGGCAGGCGATTCGTTCACGTACTTGAGCTTGTATTTCCCGAGCTCGATGATGTCGTTGTTCTGGAGGAAGTGCTTCTTGACCGACTGCCCGTTGACGACCGTTCCGTTGGTGCTTCCGAGGTCCTCGAGAAACGAATCTTGAAGGATAGTGACGATGACGGCGTGCTCCCCGCTCACCGCCAGGTTGTCGATCTGGATATCGTTGTGCGGCTTGCGGCCGATGGTGGTACGTTCCTTGGTCAGGTTGATTTCCTTCAGGACCAAGCCGTCCATGCTCAGTATCAGCTTCGCCATAGCAGTATCCCTCTGCTCAACTATCTAAACCAGCCCATCAGCTTGCCCACGATGCCGCGGGATGCGGGGAAATCCCGCAGCACCCGGACCAGTATCACCGATATGTTGTCCCGGCCCCCGTTGTCGTTCGCCGTCTGCACCAGATGCTGGGCGCACAGCTTCAGATTGGAACTCAGCGTCTGCAGCGCCAGGCCAATGTCCTCGTCGCCAACCATATCACAAAGGCCGTCCGAGCAGAGCAGGTAGATGTCCCCCGGCTGCGTGTCGTGATCGTGTATCTCCGGTTCGACGATCGGGTCGATGCCAAGTGCACGCGTGACCAGATTTTTGTTCTGTGATTGCCTTGCCTGCTGCGGGGTGATGACCCCGCTGTCGATCTGCTCCTGCAGCAGCGAATGGTCCTTGGTGATCTGCTTCAGTTCGTCGCCCCGCAGGCGGTACAGGCGTGAATCGCCGATGTGGGCGACCGTCATCTTGTTGTCGTAGAACAGGGCGACCACGAGGGTCGTGCCCATGCCGGCATACTGGGGCTGGCTCTGCGCAGCCTGGTAGATCGAGGTGTTCGCCTTGGCGATCTGCTCGTGCAGGAGCTTGTGTGCAACCAGCTGGCCGCTGGCGGGGTCGGTGTCGTTCGGCGGGGACTTCTCGAGCAGCTGCTGCAGCTCGGTGATGATCACCGTGGTCGCCATGCCGCTCGCGACCTCGCCCGCGTTGTACCCCCCCATGCCGTCGGCGAGCACGACTAACCCCTTGTCCCCATCAGAGGCGATCGAGTCCTCGTTGTGCGCGCGCACCATGCCGGGATCCGTGCAACTCGCGATCTCCAGCGCTCCCGACAAGGTCATGGTCCTCGGCTCGGTCTAGAGGGTGATATCGACCCCAGTGCCGGACGCCGCGGCGCCGGTGCCCCCAACCGCGGCCCGCAACTCGGAAGCGAATTCCTCGCCTGTCTGATACCGCTGGTCGGCCTCTTTCGCCATGGCCTTGTCGAGAAAGGCGACGAACGCCGGGGGAAGCGCGGGGTTGTATTGGAGTATGTCCGGCGCGTTGTCGTTGGCGATCTTAAACATGAGCTGCGCCATCGAGTCTCCCTTGAACGGCAGCTCCCCGCAGGCGAGCTGGTACAGGCTCACCGCGAGTGAAAAGAGGTCGCTGCGGCCGTCTATCTTCTTCCCCTGCAGCTGCTCGGGGGACATGTACGAAGGCGTTCCCAGCACCATGCCCGTCTTGGTCTTGGAGGAATCCGTGATCCTGGCGATGCCGAAGTCGGTCACCTTGACCACGTCGTTTTCGGGCTCGTACATGATGTTGGCGGGCTTCACGTCTCGATGGACAATGTTCTGCCGGTGCGCGTAGCCGAGAGCGTCTGCGACGCGGGCCCCGATTGACGCGACCTTCTCTATGGGAAGAAGATTGCCCGGCTTGGTGAACGGAACCAGATCCTTTCCTTTTAGGAGCTCCATGGCGATATAGCACAGATCGTGCTCCTCGCCGGCGTCGTAGACGGTGACGATATTGGTGTGATTCAACCGTCCCGCTGATTCGGCTTCACGGAAGAAGCGCTCCTTCATCTCCGGAAGATCGTCCGGCTCGATCTGGGAGAGGCCCATAGTCTTGATCGCCACGACGCGGCCGATCTTCGGATCCTTGCCGAGGTAGACGACGCCCATGGCGCCCTTGCCGAGCTCCTTCTCGACCTGGTAGCGCCCGAGCATGGGTTTCTCGGTCCCGCCGCCCAGCGCGAGGGTTCCGCCCGGATGGGTAGTCGCCCCTCCGAGAATGACGGTCTCCGACATATGCTTGGCGCGCGAGAGCTTGGCTTCGAGGTCGCGGAACTTCGGGTTGTAGCCGGCCATGTAGCTGAACACGGCCTCGGCTTTGTTGAACTGGCGCTTGCGCTCGAAGTCCAGGGCGAGGTTGTACAGGTTATCCATGACTGTGTCGTCGAGCGGCACCTTGCGGAAGTAGTCGAAGGCCATGTCGAGCTGGCCCTGACCCTGAAACGCGAGGCCGAGCATGCGCGCGTTGGCGGCGGACTGGGCGTCGGAGACCTCCTTGCCGCGCTCGGTGACCATGAAGCGCTTGGTGACCAGCAGCACGTGCCCCACGACGAGCAGCGTGAGCGGGAGCATGAGCTGCAGCCACATTCCCTGGCCTGTCATCAGGACGAAGTGCGTCGCGAGCAGCATCGCGACGATGCCGCCGGTGACACCGGCCCCCAGTCCCGCCGACAGGCGCGGAAGCAGGGCGATCAGGTACGCGGCGACGAGCAGGAAAACCAGCCTCTCGACGATCCAGCCCCACGTGGGTACGACGAAGAAGTGCCCCTGCAGGAGCGAGGAAACCGTGTGGGCCAGGAGCTCGACCGCCGGGGTCGCCGGATTCACCGGCGTCACGAATATGCTGCCGACCCCGGCCGCGGTCGGCCCGATGAGCACGATCTTGTCGCGGTATTTTTCTGCCGGAATCTTGCCGGTCGCCACGTCGAAGAACGAGTCCTCCTGGATCGCGGGCTTGCCGTCGCGGTCCTTGTAGAAATAGGTGAACATCTGCATCGTCGGGTCGGCGCTCACCTTGAAATTGCCGATCTGCAGGGCTTCGCCCGGGCGGATCTGGATGTCCTTCGCCGACAGGTTGAGGCTCTTCGCGACCAGCATCGCCGCGAGCGACGGATAGAACTCGTCGTAATAGGTGACGGCGAGCGCCTCGGTGCGGATTGCGCCGTCCACGTCGGGCACGGCGTTCAGATGCCCCACCGCCGCCGCGGCCGCGCCCAGGCTATCGACGACCGGGACTTCGACGCCGGCCGTTTGCAGGGGAATGTCGTCGCTCTTGCCCTGGATCGACACGGCATTCCTGCGAACGTAATCGGGAAGAGGCTTGTCGGGCTTGCCGCGCGGCTCGCCGAAAGTAAACAGCATCGGCAGGACCACGTTGCCCGCCCTGGAAAAGCTGTCCGCGAGCTTGCGGTCGGTATTGAGCGTGGTCTCGGCTTCCTGGAGGGTCGCCCCCATCTCGAGGACCTCGGGCGAAACGCCGCGCGGCGGCGCGCTCGCATCGGCCGGGACGATCTTGTGGTAGGTCTCGAGCAGCCGGTTGACGTAGGTGAGCCCCGGATCGATCTGCGGCTCCGAGAAGAACACGGTGTAGCCGATGACCTTGGCTTTCGCGCTCGCGAGGCGGTCGATCATCTTCGCGTGGATCTCGCGCGACCACGGCCAGCGGCCGATGTTGTCTATGCTCTGCTTGTCGATCGCGATGATCGCGACCTTGTCGGAGGGAGTCCTCGATGAAGCCCTGACGCCCCAGTCGTAGGCGGTGCGCTCCAGGCCCTGGATGAGCTGCGAGCCCCCCGAGAACAAAAGCACGAGCGACACCACGAGACCCAGAAACCAGTCTTTTTTCCAGAAGCCCGTTTTGCTCATCGCCTCTCCCGCTTTTTTTTATTGTTGTTAGCGAGGGGTCTTGCCCCCGTTTTCCATTCGCATTCTACGCCACCCACCTCGGCGCCAGCCTCGGAGCATCCGTAAGTTACTGAATAAACAGAACCCTGGGCGGCATTCTTACAGTGAATGCTGCACCCGTCAAATCCTGCCGTGGGGCGCGAAACGGGCGGGGCGGCGGCCTAGCCGCCGAGGAGTGTGCCGGCGGCGATGCCGTACTGCGAGACGAGTTCCGGCGCGGAGACCTTCTTGCCGTCTTCGTGCTTGGCCTTGAGCACCTCGATGCGTCCTCCCTGGGCGGTCACGAAGAAGCTCTGCGGGCCGAGTTCGGCGATCTCGCCGATCTTGCCCTTCACGGCGCCGAAGGTGCGTATCGTGTGCTTGCGGCTGTCGAAGATTTGCAGCTTCTTCCCGTTGATCGTGGTCCAGGCGCCGGGGGCGGGATTGCAGCCGCGTATCAGGTTGTAGACGAAATCGACGTGGTTCGCCCAGTTGATCTTCGCCTCGGCGGCGCGGCACCAGCCTTCGTAGCTCGCCTGGGACTCGTCCTGGACGGTCTCCCTGTGCTTGCCCGCCATCACCAGGTCGGCGGCCTCGAGCATCGCCTTCACGCCCATGGGGAAAAGGCGGTCGAAATACACGCTCCCGAGCGTGTCATCGGCGCTGATCGGCGTTTCCTTCTGCAGGACCAACGGGCCCTCGTCCAGCCCGTCGTTGGGACGGAAGATGGTAAGCCCGGTCCTGGTGTCGCCGCGGATGATGGGCCAGTTGATGGAGCTCGGACCGCGGTATTTTGGCAGGAGCGACGGGTGGTACTGGATCGTGCCCTTCTTCGGGATATTGACGAAATCCTGGGGCGCGAACTGCAGTACATACGCCATCACCCCGATATCGGCTCCGAGCGAGCGCATCGCGTCTTGGGCCTGCCTGTCCCGCAGCGACGGGAACTGGAACACCGTGACGCCCTTCTCCTGCGCCGCGACCTTGAGGACGTCCGCCTTGGCACCCTCCTTCTCCGGGGCGCAGAACACGCCCGCGACCTGGTCGCCGCGCGCGACGAAGGCCTCGAGCACCGCCTTGCCGAAGTCCTGCTGGCCGATAATGGCGATTTTCATCGCCTACGCCGCCTTCTTCGGGGGTATCGAGAACGCGCCGGCGCCTTTCAACGACTTGATCTTGCCGTCGTCGTAACCGAGAACCTCCTTGAGGATCTCGTCTGTGTGCTCCCCCAGCGTCGGCGAGCGCTCGATCCTCGCCGGCGAGGCAGAGAGCTTGATCGGCATGCCGACGTTGAACCACTTGCCGCGCTGGGGATGGTCGAGCTCGACCCACATGTCGCGCCCGCGTACGTGCTCGTCGGTGGCGAGGTCCTCGGTGCTCATGATCGGGCCGCAGGGAACGTCGAGCGGGTTGAGAATCGCCATCAGCTCGCGTTTGGTGTACTTCTCGGCGAACTTGTTGATCAGCGTCCACATCAGGTTCTGGTTCTTGCGCCGCTCGCCGATCTTGGAGAAGCGCGCGTCGCTCGCCATGTCCGGCATGCCGACGTCGGGGCCGATCCTCTTCGCGAGATCCTCCCACACCGCTTCCTGCACCACGACGTAGAGCCAGTCATTGGCGCCGTGCGGCTTGCAGTGGATGGCGTTGCCGAGCTGGCCGCCGCCCGAGTCGTTGCCCGCGCGCGGCACGTCACCCATTCCTTTGTACGTCGGAACGGAATACTCGGAGAGGTCACCGCGCGTCAGGCGCTGGTGGTCGCGGAACTTGACGCGGCAGAGGTTCATCACGCCGTCCATCATCGCCACTTCCACGTACTGGCCCTGCCCTGTCCGGTCTGCCTGGCGTAACGCTGCAAGGAGCCCAATGGCCAGATGCAGTCCTGTGCCGCTATCGCCGATCTGCGCACCGGTGACGAACGGCGGGCCGTCGGGGACGCCGGTGGTGCTCATCGCCCCGCCCATCGCCTGCGCCACGTTCTCGTAGGCCTTGAATTCGGCGTACGGGCCGCTCGAGCCGAAGCCCTTGATCGAGCCCATGACGATCTTCGGGTTGAGCTCGTGGATCTTCTCCCAGGTAAAGCCGAAGCGGTCGAGCACGCCGGGGCCGAAGTTCTCCATGATGATGTGGCACTTCTTCAGGAGGTCGACGAACACCTGCTTGCCCTCGTTCGTCTTCATGTTAACGGTGATCGAGCGCTTGTTGCAGTTGAGCATCGTGAAGTAGAGAGAATCCGCGTTCGGCACGTCGCGCAGCTGGCCGCGCGTCGCGTCGCCCTGCGGATTCTCGAACTTGATGACATCCGCGCCCATCCAGGCCAGCAGCTGCGAGCAGGTCGGGCCCGCCTGGACGTGCGTCATGTCGAGAATGCGGACTCCTTTAAGCGCTTCCATTCGAACCTCCGGAAACCTATTTTTTCTTCGCCGCCGTCGGATTCAGGCTGGTGATGCGGCCGCTCTCGGTGCCGGCGGTCTCGTCGATCACCGCGTTGATGAGCGTCGGCTTCTTCGAGCGGATCGCGTCCTCCATTGCCTTCCTCAGCTCGGCCGGCGTGGCGGCGTTCACGCCCACGCCGCCGAAAGCCTCGATCAGCTTGTCGTAGCGAGCGCCCTTCACGAACACGGTGGGCGCGGGATCGCGGCCGCTCGGATCCGTGTCGGTGCCCTTGTAGACGCCGTTGTTGTTCATCACCACGATGCACACCGGCAGGTCGTAGCGGCAGATCGTCTCCACCTCCATGCCCGAGAAGCCGAATGCGCTGTCGCCTTCGATGGCAATCACCTGCTGCTTGGTCACCACCGCGGCGGCCACACAGTAGCCCATGCCGATCCCCATGATTCCCCACGTTCCGACGTCGATGCGCTTCCTCGGCTTGTACATGTCGACGATCGAGCGCGTGAAATCGAGCGCGTTGGCGCCCTCGTTCACGAACATCGCGTCCGGGTTCGCCTTCACCATGTCGCGCACGACGCTCAGCGCGCTGTGGAAGTTCATCGGAGACGGATTCTTCGCCAGCGTCTCGGACATCTTGGCGACGTTGCCCTTCTTCTTCTCGGCGACGGCGTTCAGCCACTCGGCGGGCGGCTTGGGAATCGAACCGATTCCCTGCAGCAGCGCCGAGACGCACGATCCGATATCGCCGACCAGCGGCGCGTCGATTCGCACGTTGCTGTCGGCTTCCTGCGGCGAGATGTCGACCTGGATGAACTTCTGCCCGCCCCAGTCCTTGTGGCCCTTGCCGCCCCAGGTCTTGCCCTTGCCGTGCGACAGCAGCCAGTTCAGGCGCGCGCCGATCAGCATCACCACGTCTGCGCCGGGCAGCACGAAGGAGCGCGCGGCGGACGCGCACAGCTCGTGTGTGTCGGGCAGCAGCCCCTTGGCCATCGACATCGGCAGGTACGGAATGCCGGTCTTCTCGACCAGCGCCTTGATGTCCGCGTCGGCCTGCGCGTAGGCGGCGCCCTTGCCGAGGATGATGAGAGGCTTCTTGGCGTTCTTCAGCAGGTCGACCGCGCGCTTCACCGCTTCGGGCGCGGGAATCTGCTTCGGCGCCGGATCGACGACCTTGATCAGGGTATTCTTTCCGGCGCCAGCATCGATTGACTGCGCGAACAGCTTCGCCGGCAGGTCGAGATAGACGCCGCCCGGACGGCCGGACACCGCGGCGCGGATCGCGCGCGCGATGCCGACGCCGATGTCCTCGGCGTGCAGCACGCGGTACGCGGCCTTGGCTACCGGCTTCGCGATTGCGAGCTGGTCCATTTCCTCGTAGTCGCCCTGCTGCAGGTCGACGATCTCGCGCTCGGAGGAGCCGCTGATCAGGATCATCGGGAAGCAGTTGACCGTGGCGTGCGCGAGCGCGTTGAGGCCGTTCAGGAAGCCCGGCGCGGACACCGTCAGGCAGATGCCGGGCTTCTGAGTCAGGAAGCCCGCGATGGAGGCGGCGTAGCCGGCGCTCTGCTCGTGGCGGAACGACAGCACGCGCAGCCCGGCGGCCTGCGCGCGGCGTGTGAGGTCGGTGATTGGGATGCCGGGCAGGCCGTAGATCGTATCGAGCCCGTTCAGCTTCAGGGCATCGATGACCAGCTGAAATCCGTCGGTCAGCTGCTGCGTCTGCGCGTCGGGACCTGACGCGACTTGCGGCTCGACTGTTCCCATGGTGGTCTCCTAGCGTTGTGCGGGCCGCGCAGGCGCGGTCTCCGGATTTGCCGGCTGAAAAGTGTAAAGTCGTGCCGCGGCCTCAACCTTGACTGGAGTCAATAAATCCCGCTTAATTGCCGGTCCACCGTTCGTTCGCGCGCCCTCTGCCGTCCGTGTCGGCCATCCTCAATCACCCCCAGCGCAACACGATTCGCCTCCAGCTAAAACAAAACCTGATTCTGCGCGAAATGGCGGTACCTGCCTGGGAGGACCTCGAGCCGCAGCTCGAGATCGCCGAGTACCGCAAGGGCGAGCCGCTGGTCCGACAGGGCGGAACGAACATGGAGCAGTTCTTCATCCTGGACGGCATCCTCAAGCGCGTGGTCAGCAATCCCCAGGGCAAGGAGATGATCCTGCGCTTTGCCGCCGAGACCGACATGGACACCTCCTATGCCGCATGGCGGATGAAGACACCCATGCCCTACAGCATCGCTGCGGTGACCAAGGTGCGGGTCGCCCGCCTGTCCATGCCCAACTGGGTCGAGTTCCTCGAGCGCCACACTGAAGTGAAGCTCCGCTTCGAATACGAGGTGATGCGCCTCATGTCCGAGGTCATGGCCCACACGATCACGCTGCATCTCCTCGACGCTCCCGGGCGGCTTGCGCGCTTCATGCGCAAGCACACCGATCTGCTCGGGCGCATCCCCAAGAAGGAACTCGCGTCTTATCTCAACCTCACGCCGGAGACGCTGTCGCGCCTGCGGCAGCGGGTCGCCTAGGCGCCGCGCCTCCCCGACAACACGCGCGCCCACAGCGCCCGCAACAAGGGCCAGAACAGCAGGAGCAGAGCCAGCGCGGTCAGGCCGCCGACCAGGCCGTTCGAGAAGAACACCAGGAGATCGCCCTGCGAGCCCTTGATGGCGTTGCGGAAGTTCTCCTCCGCGCGGTCGCCCAGCACCAGGGCGAGCACCAGGGGCGCGAGGGGATAGCCGAGCTTCTTGAAGCAGTAGCCCATGACGCCGAAGATGACCATCAAGTAGACGTCGAACATCGAGTTGTGCACAGTGTACGCGCCGATCGCGCAGATCACGATGATCACCGGCGCGATGATGGAGAACGGGATGCGCAGGATGGCCGCGAACAGCGGCACGCAGGTCAGCACCACGATCAGCCCGGCGATGTTGCCCAGATACATGCTGGCGATGAGGCCCCACACGAAATCCGGCTTCTCCACGAAGAGCAGCGGGCCCGGCTGCAGTCCCCAGATCAGCAGGCCCCCGAGGAGCACCGCGGCCGTGGGCGAGCCCGGCACGCCGAGGGTGATCATCGGCAGCAGCGCCGAGGTGCCGGCGGCGTGCGCGGCCGTCTCCGGCGCCACCACGCCCTCGACCTTGCCGTTGCCGAAATCCTTGCCATCTTTGGAAAGGCGCCGCGCAAGGCCGTAGCTCATGAAGGATGCGGGCGTCGCCCCGCCCGGCACGATCCCCATGAAGCAACCCACCGCGGCGCTGCGCAGCGAGGTCGCCCAGTACACCGGAAGCTCCTTCCAGGTCTCGAGCACCACCTTCGCGTTGATTCTCGCGCTCGCTCCCTTGAAAGCGAGGCCCTCCTCGAGCGTCTCCAGGATCTCGCCGATGCCGAACAGGCCGATGACCGCAATGAGGAAGTCGAACCCCTTGAGGAGCGAGGTGAAGCCGAACGTAAGGCGCAGCGTCCCGGTGACGCTGTCCAGGCCGACCGCGGCGAGCGCGAACCCGATCATCATCGAGGCGACGGTTTTGGCGGCGTTGCCGCCGCTCATTCCGACGAACGCGCAGAACGTCAGCAGGTAAACGGAGAAGAACTCGGGCGGCCCGAACTTCAGCGCGAAGCTCGCGACGACCGGCGACAGGAAGGTGATCATGATCACGGCGATCAGCGCTCCGACGAACGACGAGGTGAATGCCGCGGTCAGGGCGCTGCCCGCGCGCCCGTGCTGCGCGAGCGGATGACCGTCGAACGTCGTCGCGACCGACCAGGGCTCGCCCGGTATGTTGAAGAGGATCGAGGTGATGGCGCCGCCGAAAAGCGCTCCCCAGTAGATGCACGAAAGCAGGATGATCGCCGAGGTCGTGCCGCCTGGCTGCTGCGACATCGAGAAAGTCAGGGGCAGGAGGATCGCGACGCCGTTCGCACCGCCCAGCCCGGGAAGCACGCCGATGATGATGCCAAGGATGACGCCCACGAACATGAGCATCAGGTTGAAGGGGGAGAAGGCGACGCCGAATCCCCCCAGGAGTGCGTTGATCTCTTCCACTCAGCTCAACCCAGGCCCAGGGCCGACTCCAGAGGCCCCTTCGGCAGCGGCACCGAAAACCAGATCTCGAAAATCAGGAAAAAAGCGACGCTCACGCCCACCGACACCGGCACGGTCTTGAGCCAGGAATACTTGCCGAGCTGCCACATGAAATACGCGATGTACAGAGTCGACGCGACGTAGAAGCCGAGCCAGGCGATGAGCGCAACGTAGACCATGGTCGGCACCAGCACGGTGAGGATCTTCTTCAGCTCTCCGCGCGACACGAAGGACTCTTCCGCGAGCGACGGATTGCGCAGGGCGCGCATCAGAATCGCGACGCTCGAGGCGCAGATCAGCAGGCCGACGTAGAAGGGGAAATAGCCCGGCTGGGGCCCGTCGTCACCCCACCTTGCGCCCAGCCGGTAGCTGTCGATCACGACCACAAGGCCGAACAGCAGGATGATCGCCGCGACGCCGATTTCTACGGCCCGCGTCGACGCCGCAGAACGATCCGTTCCGTCTTCCATGCCCTCGCCTCTTTGATTTCGCCCGCCGGCCCTGTGCCCGCAGGGGTCACCTCGCGCGCAACAAGCTCATCGCGCGAGGAACCCCGCCTCTTTCATGAGCAGGATGTGCCGCGCTTCTTCGCGCGCCACCCATGCTTCGTAGTCCTTGCCGTTCAGGGTCGTCTGGTTGAATGCCCCCTGCTCGAGGAACTCCTTCCACTCCGGGGTCTCGCGCACTTTCTTCAGGAGATCGACGTAGTACTGCACCTGATCAGGGGTCACGCCTCCCGGCATGAAGATGCCGCGCAGCATTACGTATTCGACGTCTAGGCCCATCTCCTTGCACGTCGGGATGTCGTACCACGACATGGTCTTGGTGACCTTCGCCTTGTAGGGCATGCGCTTGGAGTCGAACACGCACAGCGGGCGCAAGGTTCCGGCGCGCCATTGCGCCACGGCCTCGATCGGGTTGTTGACCGTGGAATCGATGTGCTTGCCGACCAGTTGCACGGCCACCTCGCCGCCACCTCGATACGAGATGTAGGTGAACTTGGCATCGGTCTGCCGCTCTATGGCCACGGTGATGATCTGATCCTCCTGCTTGGACCCCGTGCCGCCCATCTTGAACTTGCCGCCGGCGGCCTTCACTGCCGCGATGTAGTCCTTGGGCGTCTTGTAGGGCGTCTCGGCGTTGACCCAGAGGACGAAATTGTCGAGCGCCATCATTTGCACTGGCGTCAGATCGCGCCAGTTGAACGGAGTGTGCGTCGCCAGGGGCGTGGTGAACAGATTCGACAGCGTGATGATCAGCTTGTGTGCGTCGCCCTTGGCCTCCTTGACGTCGAGGAAGCCCTCGGCGCCCGCGCCGCCCGCCTTGTTGATGACGACCATCGGCTGCTTCATCAGCTTGTGCTTGGCGACGATGCCCTGGATGAACCGCGCCATCTGGTCGGCTCCACCGCCCGTTCCCGCGGGAACGATGAATTCCACGGTCTTGTTCGGCTCCCAGGCCGCCCACGACGCCTGCGGAGCACCCGCCACCGCAAGGACAGCCAACAATGAAGCGTTCCAGCGTGAAGCCCGCTCGATATAGAACTGCATGTCTCTCCTCCTCCTTTGTTGGAACTGCCTGCTGCTTCCTGACATCCGGCTGCGTTTCCGCATCCGGCCATTATATCCAGACTAGCTCGCCTGCCCCTCCGGTCTGCCGCCCCCCGCCAGCCACTTTCCGGCGAGGATCACCAGCACCGCGCCGATGAGGCCTGCCACCGATACCTCCAGCTTGTAGCCGAAAGCGCTGAACACTTCGACATCGATCATCCAGCGTGCGTTCGCCTTGAACCATTCGATCACGACCGGATCGGTCACCATCATCTCTCCCGCAACGAAGCCGATGAGCGCAGCGCCAACCGTGACGATCACCGGGAAGCGGTCCATCAGCCTCATCAGCATGGTCGCCCCGTAGACCACCAGCGGGATGCTGATAAGCAAGCCGAGCACGAGCAGCACGATGCTGCCCTTGGCCACCGCGGCGACCGCGATGACGTTGTCCAGGCTCATCACCAAGTCCGCGATCAGAATGGTCTTGATCGCGCCGATCAGATGAGCGCTCGAGACGACGTCGTCCCCCTTGCCGTCCTCCGGCACGAGCAGCTTCACCGCGATCCAAAAGAGGAGCGCCCCGCCGATGAGCTTGAGGTAGGAAAGCTTGAGCAGCTCCACCGCGACGATGGTCAGAACGATCCGCAGAACCACCGCGGCGGCCGCGCCCCAGAACACCGCCTGCTTCTGTTGATGCACGGGCAGGGACCGCGCAGCCAACGCGATCACCACCGCGTTGTCTCCGGACAGGATGATGTTCACCCAGATGATCGCCAGAAGCCCCAGCCAGAATTGCGAGGTAACCAGCTCTTGCATTCAGCCGTCTCCCGGAACCTGGTGTCACGCGATCAGAACAGGCCGACCACTTTTCCGTCGACCAGATCGATCTTGACCGCCGACGGCACCTTGGGCAGCCCAGGCATGGTCATGATGTCGCCGCAGATCATCACGATGAACTCGGCCCCCGCCGCAAGTCGCACCTCGCGAATATTGATCACGTGATTGTCCGGGGCACCGCGCAGCTGCGGATCTGTCGAGAAGGAGTACTGCGTCTTGGCGACGCACACGGGATAATGCCCGTAGCCGTCTTCCTGCAGCTTCTTGATCTGGCCACGCACCTTGGCGTCCGCCGTGACCTCGGACGCGCGGTAGATTCGCTGGGCGATCGCAGTGATCTTTTCCCAAAGCGAATCGTTCTCCCCGTAGACGAAGCGGAAGCTGCTCTTCGTTTCGCACAGCCCGACGACGATGCGTGCGAGCTCGGCGGCGCCCTTGCCCCCGTCGCCCCAATGCGTGGCGATCACCGCCGGAACGCCGAGTTTGGCCATTCTCGCCTTGATGAAGTCGTGCTCGCGTAGCGTATCGTAGGTGAACCGGTTGATCGATACCACGCAAGGAATGCCGTAATGCTTGCTCACGTTCTCGACGTGCCGCTCGAGGTTCACGATGCCTCGCTCGAGCGCGGCCATGTTCTCCTGATTGACCGCTTTCAGGTCTGCGCCCCCATGGTATTTCAGCGCACGCACCGTGCCGACGATGACGGCCGCACTCGGCTGCAGCCCGGACTTACGGCACTTGATGTCGATGAATTTCTCTGCGCCCAGGTCGGCACCGAATCCCGCCTCGGTGACCACGTAGTCGACAAGCTTCATCGCCGCCTTGGTCGCGATGACCGAATTGCAGCCGTGCGCGATGTTGGCGAACGGACCGCCGTGGATGAAGGCGGGGTTGTTCTCCAGCGTCTGCACCAGGTTGGGCTGGATCGCGTCCTTCAGCAGCACCGTCATGGCGCCGTGGGCGCCGAGGTCCTTCGCGAGGACGGGCTTCAGGTCGCGCGTGTAGCCCACGACGATCTTGCCGAGGCGCTCCTTCAGGTCCTCGAGAGAGGTCGAGAGGCAGAAGATCGCCATCACCTCGGACGCCACCACGATGTCGAACCCGTCCTGGCGAGGGTAGCCGTTGCCGGGTCCGCCGAGGCTCACCGTGATGTCGCGCAGCGCGCGGTCGTTCATGTCCACGACGCGCCGCCAGGCAATGCGGCGCACGTCGATCCCCAGCTCGTTGCCGTGGTGGATGTGGTTGTCGAGCATCGCCGCAAGCAGGTTGTTCGCAAGCGCGATCGCGTTGAAGTCGCCCGTGAAGTGCAGGTTGATGTCCTCCATGGGCACGACCTGGGCGTAGCCCCCGCCCGCGGCTCCGCCTTTCATGCCGAACACCGGCCCAAGTGAGGGCTCGCGCAGGCAGATCATCGCCTTCTTGCCGATGTGGTTGAGCGCATCGCCGAGGCCGACGGTGGTGGTCGTCTTGCCCTCGCCAGCGGGCGTGGGACTGATGGCCGTGACCAGCACCAGCTTGGAGTCGGGCTTCGCCTTCAGGCCGTCGAGGTACTTGAGGGAAACCTTCGCCTTGTAGTGCCCGTAGGGCTCGAGCTGCTCTTCCGGGATGCCGAGCTTCGACAGTGCTACCTTCGAGATGCGTTCCAGCTTGGCTTTCTGCGCGATTTCGATGTCGGAGGGCATCTACGGCTCCTGTGGGCTTTCCGGAACGATCGGTCTTGGCGGAGGAGCACTATACGGTGTGTGCATTTGGCCGGACATTGACGGAAATCAAGAGGGATGCCGCGCAGGGCGCGGGGCTTCGACCTCACTGCTGCGGCGCACCCTCGCGATCCCACTCGAGTGCCTTGAGATTCATTCGCGCCTTCCCGTAGCCTGGCCGCAGGATAAGCGCCGATCGATATTCGCGCTCCGCATCCGCGGTTCGTCCGGCGAGACGGTACGCATAGCCGAGGTTGCCGTGAGCGCGGGCGTTCCAGGGCGCCTCGTGCACGCTCGATTCCCACAGCGAGATCTCGCTGGTGTAGTCGAGCTGCCGCAGGACGCACGAGACAGCGCACAGTCCGAGAAGGATGCGGGTCGCGGCGCGCGCCGCCGCAGGGGGCAGCCGGAGTCGGGAGGCCTGCGCGCCGAACGCGAGGAATAGCCCCCATGCCGGGAGGTAGAGCTGGCGGTCGTTCGCGACGTCCAGGCGCGGAACGATCGAATTCGTCGGCGCGAGCTGAAGGAAGAACCAGAGAATTCCGAACGCGATCCACGGGCGCGAGCGAACGCTGCCAACACCGAGCGCGAACAGTGCCAGGAGCAGCGCCGCCTGCGCGGCCAGCTCCGCGTTCCAATCGGTGAGCGGCGGCAGCGCCGGATCGATGTTGTAGCCGCGCAGCGTGAGGAGGCGCGAGACGAGGTAGGCGATGCCGCCCACCTGGGTTAGCAGGTTCTCGGGGGCGCTTCGTCGCGTAAACCCGTAGCTCAGCAGCTCGGCGTAGCCCGGGTGCAGCAGCGCGATCGCGGTCGCCGCCGTCAGCACCGCCCAGTGCGCTGCTTGCCGCCGCAGCACGTCCTTCCAGCTTCGCGCGCCTCCGCCGCACAGCTCGCACAGGAGCAGCGCCGCCGGCAGCGTGACCGCGGTCTCGCGCGTCGCCAGCGCCAACGCGAAGAGCAGCGCCGACACGGCCCAATGCCCGCGCCGCAGGTACACGAGCACGGCGCCGAGATAGAAGGTCGCCATGAGGGATACCGAGCGCGCGCTGATGTAGGTTACCGCCTCGGTCTGCGCGGGGTGCAGGGCAAAAAGCAGGGCAGCGGCGAGCGCCACGCCGCGCGAGCGGGACGGATCCGCCTCCCCGAACCAGCGCACGCACAGCGTGAAGCCGATCAGGTAGAGCAGAGCTGCGTTGAGCGCGTGCGCCGCGATGTTGACAAGGTGGAAACCGAACTCTCCGGGAGCGAGCGCCCAGTTCAGCGCGTAGCTCGCCTTGAGGAGCGGCCGCACCCCGAGGTTGCCGACCAGCGCCTGCCAGGAATGCACCGCCGTGGCGTTGACGATGACGTTGTAGTCGTCGAACTGGAACACGCCGGCGAACGACGGCAGGTAGGCGGCGAAAGCGACGATCGCCGGCACCCACGCCTCGCGCCGGACCGTCATTGCGGTCGGGCGTCGAAGGCGCGATCGAGCAGTCCCACGGCGTGCCACCACCGGTTGCGGGCGTTGAGCATCACCACCAGGACTCGAACGCCATCGCGCTCCGCGAGCGCCACGAGGCAGGTCCCCGCCAGCTCGGTATACCCGGTCTTTACCCCGATGGCGCCCGAATACCGCCCGATGAGCGCATTCGTGTTGTCGAACTCGAAGGTGCGCGTTCCGTCGGCGCTCCTGATTGCAGCCCGCGGCATTCCCGCCAGCCGGAGATAGCCCGGATGCCTGATGACTTCCTCGGCGAGCCGGGCGAGATCCTGGGCGGTGGAGAACTGCTGCTTCCGGTCATGCCCGCAGGGATCGACGAAGTGCGTGTCCCGGAGCTCAAGCGCCGCGGCGCGGCGGTTCATCATCGCGACGAACCTCGGGACAGTCCGGCCCATGTCGTCCGCCAGCGCGCGGCAGGCGTCGTTCGCAGAGCGGACCACCATGGCGGCGAACAGGTCGCGAACGCGCCATCTTTCTCCGGGCTTGAGACCAAGTCGCCGTCCCGTCTCGAGCGCCACGCCACCGTCCAATTCGATCACGCGGTCGAGTTCGCCGCGCTCGAGCACCAGCAGCGCTGTCATCATCTTGGCGAGGCTGGCCGGGGGCAGCTTGTCCCTCGGCCTGCCTGCCCACAACAGCACGCCATCGCGCTTCACGAGGTAGGCATCCGCGACCTGCGGATAGCGGTCCTCTTCGGCGTGCGCGCAGCCCGCGGCGAGGAGCGCCAGAAGCGCGAGCCGACGCAGCACGGTCGGTTTATCTTCCGAACAGCCCCTTCAGCTTGTTGATGCCTTGGTCGACGCCCTGCTGGACAGCGCTCTTGGCGGGGGCGGATTGCCCGCCGCTTGCCGGGCGCTGCGGCGCAGTGGATTCCAGGGCATAGCTCGAACACAGGGCCGCATATTTCCCGCCGTCCCGCGAGGTGTAGTCGCGGCCGGTGCAGTACTTCTTCGCCAGCGGCTTGGCCTCGTTCGGGCAGTATCGGCCGAGGAAATCGAGCGATTCGGTCTTCAGCGCGCCCGGGCACAGCGACGCCTTCACTTTGTCCGCGGACAGGCCACACATTTCTGCGGCCTTCGGGTCGCCCCCGGCTTTCGCGAATCCGTCCTGCGTCTGGTAGCGCTTGCAGTACTCGGCGACCTTCGCATTGCACGCCGACTGTACCTCGGGGTACATCTTGCCGTAGCTGTTCATCATGCTGTTGCAGGTGTCGTCGCTCTTCTTGTAGCAGCGCCCGTACATGCCCAGCTTGCCCATGTCCATGGTCTCGACCGCCTTGCTGCACTCCGCGATCTGCGAATCCGTGGCCTGCTTCTTCGCCTGCTCGCCCTGGGCGCGCGCGGCGTCCCCCTGCGCCTTCATGGCGGCGATCTGCCCCTCGCGCTCGCTCCTCGCCTGCTGCGCGTCGCAGGTGCCGATCTTCCTGCCGCTCGTATTCATGACCACGTCCCGGCCGCCGTCCTTCATATGCATCGTGCCCTTGTATTCGGTGCGGCCCGGGTTGAACACGTACTCCATGACCGCCGACCGGTTGTTCTTGCAGCTCATCGTGATGGTCAGCTTGTTGCCGGACTCCTTGTAGTCGGTCACGGTGCATTCCTGCGCGTTCCTGCCCTTCGTCACGTTCTTGCGCATATCCTTCTCAAAGCATTGCTGCGAGGTGTTTCCGCCCATTCCCGGGGGCATCCCCGGCATGTTCATCTGCGTGGTGACCTCCCACAGGTCGTCGGTGCCGGCTGCAAATGAAAGAGACGTCGCGCAGGCGAGCGCGATCGCGATTCCAGTGGTCTTCATGCTTGTCCTCCCAGACGCGGCCCAGCGGAAGCGCCGGACCGACCACGGGAGTCTACCGCAGTTCGGCGAGCGCCTTGCCGCCCCCGTAGCTCGCGTGCACCGGCTCGGGGCCGCCTTTCGTTACCCTGACCGCGCAGTACTTGAACTCGGGGATCTTGCCGAAGGGATCAAGCACCGGGTTGGTGAGCATGTTCGCCGCCGCCTCGTAGTAGCAGAACGGGATGAACAGCGCGCCCTGCGGCGTGCCCTCGTCGGCACGCGCGTAGAGCGCGATCTTGCCGCGGCGCGACTCGACGGTGACGATGTCGCCCGGCCTCGCGCCGACCCGGTCGAGGTCGAGGGGGTGGAAGGACGCCACCGGTTCGGGCTCGATGTGGTCGAGCACCGTTGCGCGGCGCGTCATCGCGCCCGTGTGCCAGTGCTCGAGCTGGCGGCCGGTGATCAGCACCATCGGGTAGTCGTCGTCCGGACGCTCCGCCGCCGAGATCAGGTCCGCGGGCACGAACTTGCCGCGGCCGGTCGTGGTCGGGAAGTGCGTGACGAACACTACCGGCTGCCCGGGGTCGCCTTCCTTTTCGCACGGATACGTGACGGAGGAGTCGCGCTCGAGTCGCTCCCAGGTGATGCCGGCGATCGAATCCATGCACTGGCGCATCTCGTTGAACACCTCGCGGGGGTGGATATAGTTCCAGGCGAGACCCATGCGCCTGCCGAGTTCGTTGATCAGCCAGAGGTCTTCTCTTGCCTCGCCCGGCGGCTCGATCGCCTTGCGGCCGAGCTGCACCATGCGATCGGTGTTCGTGACGGTGCCGACCTTCTCGGGCCAGGCCGTCGCAGGCAAGACCACGTCCGCGAGATAGGCCGTCTCGGTAAGGAAGATGTCCTGCACGACGAGGTGGTCGAGCGCCGCCATGGCCTCACGCGCGTGGTCGACGTCCGGATCGGACATCGCGGGGTTCTCGCCCATGATGTACATGCCGCGGATCTCGTGCTTCTTCGCAGCGTTCATGATCTCGACCACGGTCAGCCCGGGCTTGGGATCGAGCTCGACGCCCCAGAACTTCTCGAAGCGCGCTTTCGCCTCGGGCGTCGCCACGCGCTGATAGTCGGGGTAGAACATCGGGATCAGGCCCGAGTCGGACGCGCCCTGGACATTGTTCTGGCCGCGCAGCGGGTGGAGCCCCGTGCCCGGCCGCCCGATCTGGCCGGTCGAGAGCGCGAGCGCGATCAGGCAGCGGGCGTTGTCGGTGCCGTGCACGTGCTGCGAGATGCCCATGCCCCACATGATCATCGAGCCCTTGGAAGTCGCGTACAGCCGCGCAACCTCGCGGATGGTCTGCGCGTCGATGCCGCAGATCGGCGCCATCGCTTCCGGAGTGAACTTTCCGACGTTCTCCGCGAGCGCCTCGTAGCCCGAGGTGCGGTCGCGGATGAAGGCTTCGTTGACCAGCCCCTCGGTGACGATGACATTGAGCATCGCGTTCAGGAGCGCGACGTCGGTGTCGGCCTTGAACTGCAGGTTGTATGTCGCGTGGCGCGCGAGGTCGCCCCGGCGCGGGTCGGCCACGATCAGCTTCACCCCCGCCTTCGCCGCGTTCTTCATCCAGGTCGCCGCGACCGGATGGTTGACCGTGGGGTTCGAGCCGATCAGGAAGATTACCTCGGCCTTCATCACGTCGCGCACCTGGTTGGAGACCGCGCCCGAGTTGATGCCTTCCATGAGCGCGGCGACCGACGACGCGTGGCACAGGCGGGTGCAGTGGTCGACATTGTTCGAGCCGAACCCGGTGCGCACCAGCTTCTGGAAGAGGTAGGCCTCCTCGTTCGTGCCCTTCGCCGAGCCGAAACCGGCGAGCGCCTTCTTGCCCTGGGTGTCGCGAATGTCGCGCAGGCCCCTGGCAGCGAAGTCGAGCGCTTCTTCCCAGCTCGCCTCGCGGAACACCTCCGCCCAGTTGTCCGGATCGACGGTGAAGTCCTTGTGCTTCGGGACGCCGGGCTTGCGGATCAGCGGTTTTCTGAGGCGGTGCCGGTGCTGCACGTAGTCGAATCCGTAGCGCCCCTTGACGCACAGGCGGCTCGAGTTCGCGGGGCCGCCGCGCCCCTGCACCCAGAGGATCTTGTTGCCCTTGACGTTGTAGGTCAGCAGGCACCCGACGCCGCAATACGGGCACACCGAGTCCACCGTCCTGTCGACCACTTCCCTGCCGACCTCGCGCGCGGGCATGAGGGCGCCCGTCGGGCAGGCCTGCACGCATTCGCCGCAGGCGACGCAGGTGGAGTCGCCCATGGGATCGTCGAGGTCGAACACGATCTTGGAGTGCTCGCCGCGGAAGGCGTAGCCGATGACGTCGTTCACCTGCTCTTCGCGGCACGCCCGCAGGCAGCGCGTGCACTGGATGCACGCGTCCAGGTTCACTGCGATCGCGGCGTGCGACAGGTCGGGCTTCGGCTGCCGGCGCGACTCGAACCGGGGCTTCCCGACCTTCAGGTGCTTCGCCCAGTGGTCGAGCTCGGAGTTCAGGGTATAGGATCTCTCGGGGATATCGGAGAGCAGCAGCTCGAGCACCATTTTCTGGCTCGCCATCGCGCGGGCGCTGTCTGTGGTGACTTCCATTCCGTCCTTCGGATAGCGGCAGCACGAGGGGGCGAGCACGCGCTCGCCCTTGATCTCGACCACGCAGGCGCGGCAGTTGCCGTCGGGCCGCATGCCTTCCTTGTAGCAGAGGTGCGGGATCTCTATGCCGTAGTGCCTGGCGGTCTCGATGATCGTCTCATCCGAGCGACCGACGACCGCCTTGCCGTTCAGCTTGAACTCCACGGGCATCGTCGCCGCTTGCGCGGTGCTTATGCGATCCATGCCTTGCCTCCGGTCGTCACGCGACCTCGTTCGGGAAATATTTCATCACAGACAGCACGGGGTTGGGCGCCGCCTGTCCCAGCCCGCATATGGATGCGTCCATCATCGCCGCGGAAAGTTCCTTGAGCAGCGGCTGGTCCCACTTCTTTTCCGCGATGAGCTTGAGCGTCTTGGCCGTGCCGACACGGCAGGGCGTGCACTGCCCGCACGATTCGTCGGAGAAGAATTTCGTGAGATTCCGCGCGGCGGTCCGGGCGCGGTCCTTGTCGGAAAGGATCACTACCGCAGCCGACCCGATGAAGCAGCCGTACTGGTTGAGCGTATCGAAATCGAGCGGGATGTCCGCCATCGAGGCGGGCAGGATGCCACCCGAGGCGCCGCCAGGGAGGTAGCCGTAGAACGTGTGGCCGTCGAGCATCCCGCCGCAGTACTCGGCGATCAGCTCCTTCACCGTGATGCCGGCAGGCGCGAGATGCACTCCGGGCCTCTTCACGCGGCCGCTTACCGAAAACGAGCGCAGGCCCTTGCGGCCGTTCCGGCCCTGCGAAGCGAACCAGTCGGCGCCCCGCTCGAGGATCTCGCGCACCCAGTGCAGCGTCTCCATGTTGTGCTCGAGCGTGGGCCGGTCGAACAGGCCCACCTGCGCGACGTACGGCGGGCGCAGGCGCGGCATGCCGCGCTTGCCCTCGATCGACTCGATCATCGCCGATTCCTCGCCGCAGATGTAGGCGCCCGCGCCGCGCCGCAGATGGATCGGCGGGATCCCGCACGGGGGGTCGGCCCTGAGCGCCGCCAGCTCCTTCTCGAGGATGGCGCGGCAGCCGTGGTACTCGTCGCGCAGATAGATGTAGATCTCGTCGATGCCGACCGCCCACGCGGCGATGAGCGCGCCCTCGAGGAAGCGGTGCGGGTCGCGCTCCAGGTACCAGCGGTCCTTGAATGTTCCGGGCTCGCCTTCGTCGATGTTGATCGCCATCAGGCGCGGCGCCGGCTCCGCAGCGACCGCCTTCCACTTGCGCCCGGCGGGAAAGCCGGCGCCGCCGAGACCGCGAAGGCCGGAGTTCTCCATCACGGTGATCACGTCCTCGCGCTTCCTGGCGCCGTCGAGGCAGGCCTTGGCGAGCGCGTAGCCGCCCTTCGCGCGGTAGGCCGCATAGTCCGTATAGGTCTGCGCCGGATGCTTCACGGCCTTGCCCTTCACCAGCGCGGCGATCTTCTCCGCGCTCGCGTGCGGGACCGGGTTCTGCCCGACGACCGCGGCGGGCGCGGCCTCGCAGCGGCCGATGCAGGGTGCGTGCAGCACGCGCACGTCCTTGCCGAGGATCGCGGGCAGTTTCGCGAGCAGGTCGTTCGCTCCGGCCATCTCGCACGAGATCGAGTCGCACACGCGCACGGTGATCGCCGGCGGCGCGGCCTCGCCTTGCTTCACCACGTCGAAGTGATGGTAGAAGGTCGCGACCTCGTAGACCTCGGTCATTGCGAGTTTCATCTCGTCGGCGAGAGCGACCAGGTGGCGCGCCGACAGGTGCCCGTAGAGATCCTGGACGCGGTGCAGGTATTCGATCAGCAGGTCGCGCCGGCGGGGATCGTCCCTCAGCAGCGCGCGGACCTCGTCGCGCGCCGTGGGATCGACCTGGCGGCCTTTCGGCGTAGCGCGCACGCGGGCGCGATTGCCCGATTGCGTTCTTGCGGAAGCCCGGTCGTTCATGCGCTCATTCTACGTCCGAGCGAGCGCGCAAAAGCTTGACTCGAATCAAGTTTGTGGGCGTCGGCCCACGAGAAGGATCAGGATTTCGGCTTGTTGCGCGCCGCAGAAGCGTACGTCGCGAGCGTGAGGAACTCAGAGGCGAGCGCGTCAGCGAACTCGCCGGCGTAGCCCGCTTCCCGCAGCGACCATTTGAAGCGGTTGCCCAGGTGCGCCTTCTTGTACAGGTTCAGCGGCCGGGTCCGGGCGAAATTCTCGACGCGGTTGAACGCCTCGTTGTGGACTCCCTTCAGGCGCTTCGCCGCCTTCTCGACGGAGAGGTCGACCTGTCCGGGAGGAAATCGCTTGACCAGATCGGCGACGATCGAGTCCACCAGCGCGTCGACTTCCTTGCAATCGAACCAGTCACCGAACATCCAGACCTCCCGCTAGGAGTCGCCTTCGCACCACGCGCGCCACATCGCCCGATAGGCGTTCTCGAGGTCGCGCACGAAGCCGGCTTCATCCATGATAGGCGATAGCCGCATTTTCTCACGCAGGCCTCCCCGCAGGCCGGCGAGCCGGCCCTGGTCGCGCGCGAATTCGACCGCGAGCCTCATATAGTCCTCGGCGGCCGGCGCGATCCACTCGGGGAGCCCGACCGTCGCAAGAACGCTTGCCGCGCTCCGCGAGATCGAGCGCGAGCCCGCGAGCGTCAGCACGGGCACCCCCATCCACAGGGCGTCGCAGGTGGTCGTGCCGCCGCTGTAGGGAGTGGTGTCGAGCGCGATGTCCACGCCGCCGATCGAGCGCAGGTACTGGTCGAGACCCGCGTGCGGCAGGGCCGTGATCCTCCCGGCCGGCGCACCCAGATCGGCGAGCAGCCGCTCGCCGGCAGGTCCCGGAGGGACGCCGGCCAGCACCAGGCGCGAGTCCGGGACGCGCTCGAGGATGGCGGCCCACAGCTTGCGCATCCCCGCCGAGATCTTCGAGACGTGGTTGAACGAGCCGAAGGTAACGAACCCATTCTTCGCCGCGGGCGGATCCGCGAGCGGGCTGTCCGCGATGAACGGCCGGTAGCACCACTGGCTGTGGGGAAGACGGACGAGCTTCTCGGTGTGCACCGCGTCGGCGAGCCCCTCCGGGTCGCAGTGGCGGTCGCTGATGCGGTACTGGATCCGGGTGAGGCCGGTGGTATTGAGGTATCCCAGCCAGGCGGCCTGGACCGGCGAGGGCTGCTGCGCGAACACGCCCAGGCGATACACGCCGGAATGGCCGGAAAGATCGACCAGGATGTCGACGCCGTCCGCGTGAACCGCATCGGCGACCTCGTCGTCGGAAAGGGACGCGACATCGCGAAAGGCGTCGACGCGGTCCGCCAGCGCCTGCGTGACCTCGTCTTTCGTCGTGCCGGTCGAGTAGCAGCGCGCCTCGAACGCCTTCCGGTCGTGCCTTTCGAGCACCGGGATCAGGAAAAGCGACACCGGGTGCCGCCACAGATCGCCGGACAGGTAGCCGACGCGCAGGCGCCGCTCCGGGTCGCGCGTGTTGCGGAACGGCCTGAAGCGCGGCGGGTGGGTGCGCTCCAGGCGCTCTCCGAAGGCCTTGTGCCGCTGGAAGAGCGCGTCGGCGGAAATCCTCTCCGAGAAATTGAGCGTGAACAGCTCGGCGGACTCGAGCTCGAGCTTCTCCGGGGCGAGCCTTCGGGCGGCGCCGAAGCAGTCGAGCGCTTCGTCGATGCGCGATTGACCGCGCAGCACGCCGCCGAGAACCTCGTAGGCCGGCAGGCAGCGGGGGTCGAGTGCGATCGCGCGACGCAGCGCAGCTTCCGCTTGTGCGGGCCGGCGCAGCTTCGCCAGCACCGCCCCGTGGCTGTAGAGCGCGCCGACGTAGTCCGGGCGCGCCCTCAGCGCGGCCTCGAGCGCCGCCGCCGCGGAAACGAAATCTCCGCGCGCGTCGAGCACGTTCGACAGGGCGACCTGGGCCTCCGGAAACCCGGGCTTCGCCCGCAGCGCGTGCCGCAGGCGCTCCTCGGCGCGGCCGGGCTCGCCGCGCCTGAACAGCAGACTGCCGAAGTTGTAGTTGGCGAAGGGGTTGTCGGGCTCGACCGCGAGCGCCGCCTCGAACGCCTCGGACGCGCCGTCCGCGTCGCCCGCGGCGTCCAGGCCGATGCCGAGGTTGAGCTGAGCCTTGGCGTAGCGGGGCGCGGCGGCGACCGCCTTGCGGTAGAGGTCGCAGGCCTCGACCAGCCTGCCCGCATCCTCCGCCCGGTTGCCTTCGGCGATCAGCGCGTCGGCAAGGTCGCTCGGGCTGGCCACGTCCCGCGCGCTACTTCAGGACGGACTTGAGCAGCTTCCCCATCTCCGCGGGATTCTTCGTGGTCCTGATCCCGCACTCCTCCATCACCGCGAGCTTCTCCTGCGCGGTGCCCTTGCCCCCAGAGATGATGGCGCCCGCGTGCCCCATGCGCTTGCCCGGAGGCGCGGTGACGCCTGCAATGAACCCGACGACCGGCTTCTTCATGTTCGCCTTCACCCAGCGCGCGGCGTTTTCCTCGTCGGAGCCGCCGATCTCGCCGACCATGACGACGGCGTCCGTCTCCGGATCGTCGTTGAACAGCTTGAGGACATCGACGTGCTTCATGCCGTTCACCGGGTCGCCGCCGATCCCGACGCACGAGGACTGCCCCAAGCCCAGCTCCATCAGCTGCCCGACCGCCTCGTAGGTGAGCGTGCCTGAGCGCGACACCACGCCGACGCGCCCCTTCTTGTGGATATGGCCGGGCATGATGCCGATCTTGATCTCGTCCGGCGTGATGATCCCGGGGCAGTTCGGGCCGATGAGCCGGGTGCGCCTGCCCTGCATCTTGTATTTCGTGCGGATCATGTCGCGCACCGGAATGCCCTCGGTGATGCAGATCACGAGGTCGAGGTCGGCATCGACCGCCTCGTCGATCGCCGCGGCCGCGAAGGGCGGCGGCACGTAGATGACCGAAACATTCGCGCCGGTCTGCTGCTTCGCCTCCTTCACGGTGGCGAAGATGGGAATGCCTTCGTAGCTCTCGCCCGGCTTCTTCGGATTGACGCCCGCGACGTAGCAGGCTCGGCCATTCGCGTATTCCTTGCCCATCTTGGTATGGAACATCCCGGTCTTCCCGGTGATGCCCTGGGTCATCACCCGCGTGTTCTTGTCGATGAGGATGGACATCAGCGCTTCCCTTTCTTCCTCTTTGCCTTCCTCGCCGGTCTCCTCTTCGGCGCCCTGCTCTTTGCCTTCTTCTTCCGCTTCTTCGGCTTGGGCCTCGCCTTCGGTTTGGTTTTCGCTCTTCCTCCCGCCGCCGCGACAACCTTCTTCCCGGCGTCGGCCATGTTGCTCCCCGAGATGATCGGCAGGCCCGAATCGGCGAGGATCTTCTTGCCGAGATCGACGTTCGTCCCTTCGAGGCGCACCACGAGCGGCACGCGCAGGCTCACCTGCTTCGCTGCCGCGACTACGCCCGCCGCGATCACGTCGCACTTCATGATGCCGCCGAAGATGTTTACGAGGATCGCCTTCAGGTGCGGGATGCGCAGCATGATCTTGAAGGCCTCGGTGACCTTCTCGGTGGTCGCGCCGCCGCCCACGTCGAGGAAGTTCGCCGGCGCGCCGCCGTAGAGCTTGATGATGTCCATGGTCGCCATCGCGAGCCCCGCGCCGTTCACGAGGCAGCCGATGTCGCCGTCGAGCTGGATGTAGTTGAGGTCGTACTTCGAGGCCTCGACCTCCTGCGGGTCCTCCTCGTCGAGGTCGCGCAGCTGCTGCCATTCGGGGTGGCGGAAGGCCGCGTTGTCGTCGAAGTTGATCTTCGCGTCGAGCGCGGCCACCCGGCCGTCACCGGTGAGGATCAGCGGGTTGATCTCGGCGAGGCTGCAGTCGGTCTCGTCGAAGGCGCGGTACAGGCCCTTGAAGATCGCGCGTGCCTGGGGAACGCTCGCGTCGGGGACACCGATCTTCCTCGCGAGGCCGTCGGCTTCGGAATCCTTGAGCCCCGTGCCCGGATCGATGAACACGGTGTGGATCTTCTCGGGCGCGTGAGCGGCGACTTCCTCGATGTCCATGCCGCCTTCGCTGGAAGCCATGAGCGCGACGCGCTGCGTGCCGCGGTCGACGACCATGCCGACGTAGAGCTCCTTCCTGATGTCGGCGCCCTCCTCGATCAGCAGGCGTCTCACCTTCTGGCCCTCGGGCCCGGTCTGGTGGGTCTTGAGCATCATCCCGAGGATCTTGCCGGCCCATTCGCGCACTTCGCCTTCGGATTTCGCGACCTTCACCCCGCCGCCCTTGCCGCGGCCGCCCGCGTGGATCTGCGCCTTCACCACCCAGACCTTGCCGCCCAGTTCGCGCGCCGCTGTCACCGCCTCGTCGACCGAGAAGCAGGGAATGCCGCGCGGCGTGGTGACGCCGTACTTCCGCAGTATTTCCTTGGCCTGGTATTCGTGGATTTTCATTGCCTGCGTCCCGGAGTGTAGCCGCAATCATCGCCGCGAGCAGCGCGGGCGCTCATTGACCCGCGTCAAGCGGCGGCGATCCCAGCAGAGTCGCGCGAAACCGGGCATCATTTGCCCGGAGCCGAACGAATGTTCCGACGCATCCTCGTGCCCGTAGACGGCAGCGGGCCCTCCACCGCGGGCCTGCGCGTCGCGCTGTCGCTCGCTCGCGAGCGCAAGGCCCGCCTGCGGCTGGTGCACCTCTCGCGGGAGCTCGCGCCACCGGGCAATGGAGATGTCCCCGCCTCGCAACTGTACGCCCGAGTCAAAGAGCGCGGCGAGAAGCTGCTGCGGCGCCACGAGCGCATGTGCCGGCGGCGGGGAATCGCGCCCCAGACCGCGCTCTATGTCGCGATCGCCGGACGCGCCGCCGATGTCATCGTCAAGGAGGCGAAGCGGTGGCGCGCGGATCTCATCGTCATGGGCACGCACGGCCGTCGCGGCATCACGCGGCTCGCCCTCGGAAGCGACGCCGAGCAGGTAGTCCGCCGCTCGACGGTGCCGGTACTGCTGGCCCGCACCAAGCGGCGCTGAGCCGACAAGGCATGTCAGTCGGCGCCGAGCAGATGCTCGGCGAGCTCGACGCGTGGATTGACCAGACTCCGATGAAACAGGACTTCCAGTACCGGTTCTGCGGGCCGCTGTCGGCGCCCGAGGAGCTGGGCGGGCGGCCGCCCGAGTACCGGCGTACGCTCGAGCAGGGCGTCATCATCGAGCGCGATGTCGCGGTGGCGATGCGCGACGGCGTGAAGATCCTTGTCGACGTCTTTCGCCCCGCGGACGAGAAGCCCGCGCCGCCGATCGTCGCCTGGGGGCCGTACGGCAAGCACAGTCCCACCAACATGGCGAAGCAGTTCCCCAGGGCGGGCATCACGGCGACGCTGTCCGCGTACACGGCGTTCGAGGCGCCCGATCCGATGCATTGGGCGGCCCGGGGCTACGCTGTGCTGAACGTCGACCCGCGCGGCACCTGGTTTTCCGAGGGCACGGCCACTTATCTCTCACCGGAAGAAGCGCAGGACGTGTACGACCTCGTCGAGTGGGCGGGCGCACAGCGCTGGAGCAACGGCAAGGTCGGGCTGCTCGGCGTTTCCTATCTCGCCTGTGTGCAGTGGTCCGCGGCCGCGGCGCAGCCGCCGCATTTGGCGGCGATCATTCCCTGGGAGGGATGGAGCGACTTCTATCGCGAGGTGGTCACGCACGGCGGCATTCCGGAAACCTCGTTCTGGGCCTACCTGCCGGGCCGCTGGGGACGGAGCAAAAGGCAGGTCGAAGACCTGAAGCGCGAGACCGACGAGCATCCGCTCTTCGACTCGTTCTGGCAATCCAAGGCCGCCGACCTCACGAAGATCACGGTCCCGGCGTACGTCGTCGCGAGCTGGACCGACCAGGGGCTGCACACGCGCGGCACGCTGGAGGGTTTCAAGCGGATGTCATCGAAGCAGAAATGGCTCGAGGTGCACGGCCGCAAGAAATGGGCGTATTTCTATGAGCCCGAGAGCGTCAGGCGCCAGCAGGCGTTCTTCGACCACTTCCTCAAAGGCATCGAGAACGACGCCCCCAATTGGCCGAAAGTGAGGCTCGAGATCCGCGAGCGGTACTACGCCGGCGCGGAGCGCCGCGAGAACGAGTGGCCGATCGCCCGCACCGCGTACACCCGGCTCTACCTCGACGCCCGCGCCGGTTCGCTGCAGCGCGAGCCGGTGAAAGTCGAAGCTTCGTGCCGCTACGAGGCGGCGTACGACAGCAACGGCCGCGCGCGCTTCGACTTCAGGTTCGATCGGCGCACCGACCTCGTCGGCCACATGAAGCTGAAAGCGTGGATGAAGCCCGAAGGCTCCGACGACATGGACGTTTTCGTCGCCGTGCAGAAGCTCGATGCGAAAGGCGAAGTTGTTCCCTTCGCCTTCTACGCGCAGTTCGAGGACGGCCCGGTCGCGCTGGGATGGCTGCGCGCCTCGCACCGCGAACTCGATCCGGAAAGGTCCACCGAGTACCAGCCTGTCCTGAAGCACCGGCGCGAGCTGAAGCTCAAGGATGGCGAAGCGGTCCCGCTGGAGATCGAGATCTGGCCCTCAGGGACGCGTTTCGAGGCCGGCGAGTCGCTGAGGCTCCTGGTGATGTCCTCCGATTTCAAGAAGCCGGACGCGGATCCTTCGCGGGCCACCCGCGCCGCGGGATTGCCGAAGACCGTGAGGCCGAGCCCGCTGGCGCTGCACACCGCCAGCGTGAACCGCGGCCATCACGTGATCCTCGCCGGCGGCAAGTACGATTCCTACCTGCTGGTGCCGGTGATTCCGAGCTAGGCCGCGCCTCGATGACTGCCCCGACCGCCGCCGAGCTTGCCGCCGTCCCGATGTTTGCGTCACTCGCACCTGCGGAACTGGAGGAAGCGGCGCGACTCTTCACGATCCGCTGCTATCCGAAGGACGCCATCATCGTCACCGAGGGCGACCGCGTTGACCTCTTTAACATCATCCTTGCGGGGAAAACCCAGGCCTTCTGGCGCGACGAGGCCGGGCACCAGCTGAAGCTCGGCGTCGACGGCCCCGGAGGGCACATCGTGGATGCGGCCCTGAACGGCGAGCCGAGCTTCGTCTCGGTGATCGTGGTCGAGGACGTGCGCTTCGCCTCGATCCCGCTCGCCGAGCTGAGGCGGCTGGTACTGCGTCACCCGCAAATCGGCTTGGTTCTGCTCATGGAGGTCGTGGGCCGCCTCCGCCGTCTGCAACAGCGCACCAAGATCCTGACGATGGAGGATGTGTACGGGCGCGTCGTGAAGCTGCTTCTCGCGCGCGCCAAGGAGACCGACGACAAACTCGTCGCCGAGGGCCTGACGCACGCGGAGATCGGTCAGAAGGTCGCTGCCACGCGCGAGATGGTCGGCCGTGTACTGCGTGATCTGGCGCGCGGCGGCTACGTCGAGGTGGACCGCGGGCGGATCACCATCTTGCGCAAGCCGCCGAGCCGCTGGTAGCGGTCCGGAGGGGGAAATTGTTCTCTTTCGCCCGCTGCATTTCTTCCGTTGCGCCGCCCCTCGTGAGCGCGTAACTTGGTCGCGAAATATCAGGAGGGACGAGCGATGAACGCAACCCTGCGCGCACTGAGTGCAGTTCTCGGCTTCGCAATCGGCACCTCGGCCGGCGCGCAGGACGGACCGGTCCGGATCCTGGTCGGCTTCGCGCCCGGCGGAACGTCGGACGTCATTGCACGGCTCATCGTGGACCGACTGAAGTCTTCGCTTGGTACACCGGTGTTGGTGGAGAATCGTCCGGGCGCCACGGGCTTCATCGCGGCGGAGGCGCTGAAGAACGCCGCGCCCGACGGCAAGACGCTCATGCTCTCGCCGATCAGCGTGTCGGTTTTCGCGCCGCTCACCTATACAAGGCTACGGTACGACCCGATCAAGGACTTTGCGCCGGTCTCGCTCGCGACCAACTTCCAGTGGGCGCTCGCAGTCGGGCCGGGCTCCCCGGCGAAGACGTTGCACGAGTACCTCGCCTGGGTTCGTGCCAATCCGCCGAAGGCGACCTACGGCGTGCCGGGGGTCGGCGGCCAGCCGCATTTCCTTGGCGTGATGCTCGCCCGCGGCACCAGCGCGGAGCTCGCATTCGTTCCGTACAAGGGTAGCAGCCCTCTCGTGGCTGACCTCGTCGGCGGACAGGTGCCTGCGGGGATCGCTTCGGTCTCCGACCTGGTCAAGCACCACCAGTCTGGCAAGGTGCTCATGCTGGCGAGCGCCGGGTCACAGCGCTCGCCAGCGGCGCCCGATGTTCCGACGTTCAGGGAGCTGGGCTTCGCCGCGGTCGAAGGCATCGGCTGGCAAGCATTTCATGCTCCAGCGAGAACGCCGCGCCCGGTGATCGATCGCCTCTCGACGGCGATCGCGTCGGCGATCAAAGCGCCCGAGGTAAACGAGCGGCTGCTCGCGCTCGGCTTGGAGCCGGTCGGCAGCACGCCGGACGAGCTTGCGGCTCGCATCGCCGAAGACACCGCGCGGTGGACGCCAATCGTGAAGGCTTCGGGATTTCGAGCCGACGAGTAGCGTCGGTCATCGCCCCCGAAGCAACTGCCCCACCACCTCCACAAACCCCTCTCCCGCCGCCGCCCGCGTGACGTACTTCGGCGCCGCCGCGAGCCGGCCCTCGAAGCGCCGCACGTTGGCGACGCCGACTGAGTTCTGGAAGTACGCGAACATGGGCGCGTCGTTGGGAGAGTCGCCGACGAAGACGATCTCGCGGTTGGAGCGGTCCGGGTCGATTTCGAAGCGCTCGGCGAAGAGAACCTTGCTGGTGGAGAGTTTATCGTACGTCCCGAACCAGCCGTTGATGTGTATGGAGCTGATTCTCGCCTGGAGTCCCGCTTCCCGCATGAGCGCCGCGATGCGCTCCGCATCGGCGAGCGGCAGCGCCGGAACGTCCTCGCAGTAGTCGATCGCGAGGTCCGCCTCGCGGTACGGCTGGTCGGCCGCGAGGGCGCTGCCGGGCACGGCTGCGAGGATGCGCTTGGTGATCGCTTCGAGCTTCGCTCGCTTCTGCTCGCGCGCCGCCGCGTCGTCGATGAAGCGCTTCTGTAGCTTGCCGTCGGCGTAGAAGAAATAGAACGCGCCGTTCTCCCCGACCACCGCGTCCACCGGCCACATGCGCGCGATGTGGTCGCACCATCCCGCCGGCCGGCCGGTCACGGGCACGACGATTCTCCCGGCTTTGTGCAGGCGCTCGAGCGCCGCATAGGCGTCCGCAGTGAGCTTCCCCGACGTCGTCAGGGTCTCGTCGATGTCGAAGAGCACCGCGCGCACCGCTCGCGCGTCGAGCTCGGCGAGCGCTTTCACGCCTCCCCCATCACGGTGACGACGATAGCGCGCGAGTGCGGCGCGCTGCGGTGCTCGTAGAGGTAGAGCCCCTGCCAGGTGCCGAGCGCGAGGCGCCCGCTGCTCACCGGGAGCGTGAGGCTGCTCGCGGTGAGGACCGCACGCGCGTGGGCCGCCATGTCGTCCGGGCCCTCGGTGTCGTGGCGGTAGGCGGGATCGGCGTCGGGGACGAGTCGCGCGAGAATCGTCTCCAGGTCGGCTCGCACGTCGGGGTCCGCGTTCTCGCACAGCACGAGCGAGGCGCTCGTGTGCTGCAGGAACAGGGTGGCGACCCCGGTGCGGATGCCGCACGCGGCGACGGCGCGCTGCACCTCGCCGGTTACCTCCTGGGTGCCGCGGCCGCGCGTGCGGAACTCGAGGGTCTGCTGGTGGATCATCGCTGTCGTTCGCGGGTGCCTTCACCCGAACAGTCCGCCGACGCGCGTTCCGGCGATGCGGTTCACAAGATACAAGCTGATCGCACACACCGCGATCAGGATCACTCCGAGCGCGGCCGCCTGGCTCTGTGAGCCGGCGATGTAGAAGCTGAAGATACCGAACGGGATCATCTCGTTGCCCCCCGTGGTGAGGAATATAGTCGACGAAGCCTCCTGGATCGATGTGATGAACGAGAACAGCCCTCCGACGAAGATGCCCTTCCACACGAGCGGCACGGTGATGTCGCGAAAGGTGCGTAGCTTGGTTGCGCCGACGTTCTCGGCTGCTTCCTCCATCGATTTGTGCACGAGAAGCAGCGACGAGTAGCTTCCGCGCACGGTGTAGGGCAGGCGGCGCACGGCCAGAACCAGCGGAAGTATCAGCCACATGCCAGTCAGCGGAAGGTCGAGGACCGGCAGAGGGAAATTGAAGGCGCGCACGTAGGCGATGCCGACCGCGGTCCCGGGAATGGCGAGCATGAGCGTGGTGAGCGCGTCCATCGCGCCGCGCCCTGGCGCGGTGGTGCGCCCCATGATCCAGGCCATCGGCACCCCGATCGCGAGGCACATGAACACCGCGATCGCGCAGAACACGAGCGAGTTCACGATGAACTTCGGAGTCTCGACGCTCACCTGGTCGAAGAACTCCAGCGTGAAATGAACCGGGAACGGCGTCAGCGACCATCCGCGCCCGACCGCCGCGAGCAGCACTCCAATCTGCGGCACCAGCGCCACGAAAAGGAGCGCCGCCAGAAAGCCGACCGCGAGCCAGCGCTTGACGGGTCCCAGCCGCCGGCGCTCGACCCTCGAATAGGCGAGCGAGCTGTAGTCCTTGATCGCGACATACTGCCGGGCGGCGAGCACGAAGACGATCGCGAGCAGAACGAGCAGCGCGGAGATCACAATTCCCATGCGGAAGATGCGTCGGTCGACGAACTGCACGATGTTGAGGTAGGCCTGCGGGGCGAGCAGATCCTGCACGCCGACGACGAGCGGCGTGATGAAATCGGCGAAGGTCCAGATGAAGACGAGCAGCGCCCCCGACACGTAGCCCGGCGTAGTCAGCGGCAGTGTCACGTCCCAGAACCTGCGCCAGCCCTTCGCGCCCATGCCCTGCGCGGCTTCCTCGAGCGCCGGGTCCACTTTGGAGAGCGCGTCGAGCACGCTCAAGGTCATCATTGGAAAGAGGTGCACGGTCTCGACCAGCAGCACGCCGTGCACGCCGTACATGAAATTGACCGGTTGCGCGAGGCCGAACCAGTCCTCCAGCAGCACGTTCAGCGTGCCGGCCCGGCCGAGGATGAAGACGAAGCCCAGCACGCCGACCAGCGGCGGCAGGATCATCGGCAGCATGGTGAGGTAGGAGAAGAGATTCCGGCATGGAAATTCGTAGCGCAGGATCAGGAACGCGACTGCTATCCCCACCACGGAGGTCGTCACCACCGCCGCGGCGCCGAGGGCGAGCGACTTCCAGAGGGACCGCAGGTAGAACGAGTCGGTGAAGAACTCGTAGAAGTTTACGAGCGTGAACCGGCCCGCCTCGTCGGTGAAGGCGTCGTAGAAGATCCGGGTGAGCGGGTAGAAGACGAAAACGATCAGGAACGTCCAGATCAGGGTAAATCCGAGAGCCGCGAGCGGCGAGCGGGGCGGCTTCATTCCGCCGGAATCGCCAGCGTGCTTGCTACCGAAAAACCCAGCTCCACCACGCTGCCCATCGCGCGCTGCTCGTGGTGCCAGGGATCGCGGTCGTCGACCTTGAAGGTGATCCCCTGTCCGAGGTCAACGTCGTAGCGCAGCGTGTTCCCCAGGTACGCGGCGAAGGCGATCTTCCCCCGGGCGAGGTTACCCTCGGCGCCCGCGCCGCCGACGGCGATGTTCTCCGGGCGCACGCAGATCACGCATCTGTCGCCCGCGTGAAGCTCGGCGTTCGGCATGGCACGGATTGGCCCTAGGGCGGTATCGACGGCCAGCGAACCCGATTCGGCCGAGCGCACCGTTCCGTCGACCAGGTTGTTGATGCCGATGAAGTCCGCGACGAAGCGGTTTCGCGGGCGCTCGTAGAGCTCCTTTGGCGCGCCGATCTGGAAGACGCGCCCCTGATTGAACACCACGATGTGGTCGGAGAGGGTGAGCGCCTCCTCCTGGTCGTGCGTCACGTAGACGGTAGTGATGCCGAGCTCCTTCTGCAGCTTCCGGATCTCGGCGCGCACCTGCACGCGGATCTTGGCGTCGAGGTTGGAGAGCGGCTCGTCGAGGAGCAGGATCTTGGGGTTGAGCACGAGCGCGCGGGCAAGCGCCACGCGCTGCTGCTGGCCGCCCGAGAGCTGGCCGGGGTAGCGTCCCCCGAGCCCGCCGAGCCTCACCTTGTCGAGAACGCCCTCGACGCGCCGCTCGACCTCGGCGCGGCCGACCTCGCGCAGCTTCAGGCCGTAGGCGATGTTCTCGAACACCGTCATATGCGGCCAAAGCGCATAGTTCTGGAACACCATGCCTATGCCGCGTTCGTGCGGCGGCACCTCGTTCACGCGCACGTCGTCGAAGCGGATTTCGCCCTCGTCCGGGGTGTAGAAGCCGGCGATCAGGCGAAGCAGGGTCGTCTTCCCGCAGCCCGAGGGGCCGAGCAAGGTGAACAGCTCCCCCTCCCCGATCGAGAAGCTCGAGCGCCCGACGACCTCGTTTTTTCCGAACCGCTTGGTGATGTCGTGGACGCTGATCCGCACAGCTTCAGTATTTCTTCTTGAGCTCCTCGGCGACGGATTCTATGTCCTTGCGGAACTGCGCGTTGACCTCCTCGTAGCGCTTCTGGGCGATCGAGTCGTCATAGATATTGTTTACCTCGACGTCGAAGTAGGAGCGCAGGCCCCCGGTGAACTCGACCGCCATCTCCGCAGGCGAGCCCGGCGCGCCCTGAACGCGGTACTTGGGCGTGATCGGGAACACACCCCGTTCCATCGCGACTTTCTGCCCGCGCTCGGCGAGCATGAACTCGATGAAGGCGCGCGCCGCTTTGGGGTGCGGCGCACCCGCGATGACGGCGATCGGCTCGGGTGTGATCCACGCGGTCTTCGGCGCGACGAACTTGATGTCGAAGCCCGATAGACGGTCTTCGAAGGCCATGTAGCTCGGCACGGCGAAACCCGCGGCGAACTCGCCCTTGGCGACGACCGAGGGCACGTCACGGCTGCGCGCGGTGAAGATGCCCGTGTTGCCGCCTAGGTGCTTCAGGAACTCCCAGCCCTTGGCGTCGCCGTCGCGCTGCAGGATCACCTCGTAGGTCGCGTGGCTGCTGGAGGAGCGCGTCGGCGCGCACTGCGCCACGTTGCCCTTGAGCTTGGGATCGAGCAGATCGTCCCAGTCCCTGGGCGGCTGAACGCCCAGGCGCGCGAGCAGCCGCGGATGGTAGACCAGGCCGTAGGGCTCCAGCACCGTTCCGATCCAGAAGCCGCGCGGATCCTTGAGCGGAATGGGCTTGGGCTTGCCGATGCTCGCGGGTACCGCGTCGACGACCGCCTTGGAGAGGTCGAGCTTGGCGAGAAGATTCTGGTCTGCGAGCTTGTCGAAGAGTGCGCTCTCGCCGCCCCAGAAGATGTCGGCCTGGGGCCGGCCCTTCCATTCGACGATCTGGCCGTAGGCGACCGGGGTGCCGGCCGCGAGCGCGCTCGTCTTGACCGTGACGTTCCAGCGCTCCTTCGCGTACTTGGCAAACTCGGCGAGCGAGGGGTCGGTGAGGGTCTTCGCGACGGGGGTGATGAGAACAAGGTCGCTCTCGATGGGCTGGGCTGCAGCCTGCGCGGCGAGCGCAAGCGCCGCGGTCAACACCACGGCCAACTGCTTCAAGGCGCGGATCATGGCTTCTCCTCCTGCGATGATTATAGGGTCAGGTTGCGCCCATCATCGTGCCGGACCCTGAGCCGCCCTTCTTGATGCAGATCAAGGCGCCCCGCCCAGCTCGTCTCCGGTAGGACGCGCGAGCAGCCGGCCGATCGACTCCTCGACGGCGCAGCCGTGGTTGAGCACGTCGTCAACGGCGCCGCTGATCGCCATGCGCACGCCCTGCCGCCTCGCGAGCTCGGCCACGGACTCTGCCGAGTGCACGCCCTCCTGGACCGTGACCCGCTCGCGCAGGATGTCCTCGAGCTTCCTCCCCTCTCCGAGCGCGATGCCGAGCGACGTGTTTCGCGACGCCGCGCTGTTGCAGGACAGGGCGAGATCGCCCGCTCCGGAAAGGCCGAGGAAGGTGTCGAGGCGCGCGCCGAGCGCGACGCCGAGCCGCGCCATCTCCGCGAGCCCGCGCGCGAACAGCGTGGCGCGCGCCGATTCGCCGAGCTTCCTTCCGGTTGCGATGCCGCAGGCGATGGCGAGGACGTTCTTCATCACTCCGCCCAGGTGCACCCCGACCACGTCCTGCGACAGGTAGACGCGAAACCGCGGCGTTCCGATCGCCCGGGCGAGCTGCGCGGCGAGCGCGGCATCGCGGCACGCGAGCGTCACTCCGGCGGGCAGGTCGGTGGCGATGTCGTGAGCGAACGAGGGCCCGGAAAGCACCGCGACGCGCGCGCCAGGAACAGTCTCGGCGATGACCTGCGACATGAACGCGCAGCTGCCGCGCTCGATGCCCTTGGAGCAGGACACGAGCGGCAGTCCCTTCCGTACGAACGGCGCAAGCTGCGCCGCCACGCTACGCATGTGCTGAGCCGGCGGCGCGAGGACGAGGAATTCGGCTCCGGCCGTTGCCGCGCCCAGGTCGCCGGTCGCAGCGATCCCAGCAGGGAGCGGTATTCCCCGCAGGAACATCGGGTTCAGGCATTCGCGGTTGATCGCGGCGACGACCTCGGGCTCGCGCGCCCAGATCGAGACCTCGTGTCCGGCGCGCCGCAGCACGCACGCCATCGCCGTGCCGAAGGCGCCTCCGCCGATCACCCCGATTCTCGCCACCGGCTCACCCGAAACGAAGCCCTGCTAGAATTTTTCATGCGCTACGTGCTCGCCCTCGATCAGGGTACCACCAGCTCGCGCGCCATCGTGTTCGACGAGAAGGGAGCTTCGGTCGCGGCGGCGCAGCGCGAATTCCGCCAGTTCTTTCCCCAGCCCGGCTGGGTCGAGCACGACGCCGAGGAAATCTTCCGCTCGCAACTCGCCTGTGCCCGGGCAGCGCTCAGGAAGGCGCGCCTTTCTCCCTCGCGTATCTCGGCGATCGGCATCACCAACCAGAGGGAGACCACGGTCGTCTGGGACAAGCGCAGCGGCAGGCCCGCGCACCGCGCCATAGTCTGGCAGGACCGGCGGACCGCCGACCGCTGCGAGATCCTCGTCAAGGAAGGCCTTGCGGATGAGATCCGTGCGAAGACGGGCCTCGTGATCGACCCCTATTTCTCGGCGACCAAGATTGAATGGCTGCTGGCGAACGTGCCGGGCCTGAGGGCGCGTGCGGCAAGGGGCGACCTCCTCTTCGGGACGATCGACTGCTGGCTGGCGTGGAAGCTCAGCGGCGGGAGGCTCCATGTTACCGACCCCTCGAACGCGTCGCGCACCCAGCTCTACGACATTCACAATGGCGACTGGGACGGGGAGCTGCTGGACATTTTCGGCGTTCCGCGCGAGATGCTGCCCGAGGTGCTCCCCTCCTCGCACATCTACGGCGCAACCGCAAGGTCCATGCTCGGAGCGGAAGTGCCGCTTGCGGGAATCGCAGGCGACCAGCAGGCCGCGCTCTTCGGCCAGGGGTGCCACGAGGCAGGGATGGCGAAGAATACCTACGGCACCGGATGCTTTCTGCTCCTCAACACCGGGGGCAGGCCGATCGAGTCCAGAAGCGGTCTCGTCGCCACCTGTGCCGCAGAGGCCGGACCGAAGCAATTCGCGCTCGAGGGCAGCGTCTTCATCGGGGGCGCGGTGGTGCAGTGGCTGAGGGACGGCTTGAGGATCATCAGGAAGTCGGTGGAGGTCGAAAGGCTCGCGAGGAGCGTGCGCGACTCGGGCGGCATCGTGTTCGTTCCGGGATTCGCGGGCCTCGGCGCCCCCCACTGGGATCCGTACGCGCGGGGCACGATCGTGGGGCTCACGCGCGGCTCGACCGCCGGCCACATCGCCCGCGCCGCGCTCGAGTCGATCGCGTTCCAGTCGGCCGAGCTCCTGCGCGCCATGGAGCAGGACTCGGGACAGCCTTCGACCGAGCTGCGCGTCGACGGCGGCGCGGCGGCGAACAACCTGCTCATGCAGTTCCAGGCGGATCTGCTCGGGGTGCCGGTGGTGCGCCCGAAGGTGCTCGAGACCACCGCGCTCGGCGCGGCTTATCTCGCGGGCCTTGCGACCGGCGTGTGGACCAGCCGCGAGCAGATCGCCAGGCAATGGAAGATCGCCAGGCGCTTCGAGCCGAGGATGCAGCGCTCGGAGGCCGAGCGCCGGATGGGAGAGTGGAAGCGAGCGCTGGACCGGGCGAAAAGCTGGGTGAAGAGCTGAGTCCCACGTGGGGGAAACCCTACTATTCTTGTCAGGTACGGTCCGGGCGCTCCTGAACGACGCCGGCCACCGACTAGTTCCGGAATTCCGAATATTGCCCAAACAAACCAAGGGGCTTCCGTCGGACCTTGGGGTAAACTAAACTCCGCAGCGCCGATTGACGGCCCGCCTGTGCGGGGACATCGGCTCGCTTCAACTGAACGCAGACCCGCACTGCACGGGATTAGGGGAGACGTAATGCGGCTTGGTCTGGGCGCGAAATTCACCCTCACCGTCCTGATTTTCTTGGCCGTCACCACGGCGGCAAATACGCTCTACGATCTCGAGGCGTCGGCACGCTTCCACGAGCAGCAGTTGATCGAGCGCGGTCGCGCGCTCGGCCGCCTGATCGCCCTAGTGAGCCCGGAGGCGATCCTCGGCTTCGATTTCCTGCTGCTCAACGACTACACGCGCGAGGTCAGCACTCAGCCGGACGTCGTATATGGCGCGATCATGAGCCCGCAGGGCGAGGTCCTGAGCTCCCATATCGATGAGACCGAGCCGTTCGTGAAGAGGCATATGCAGAACGTGCCGCGCAACGTCGTCGACCTGCTGAAGACGCCGGCTGCCCGCGACGAGCTCATCAACCTGCGCTTCCCCATCAGCCACGACGGAACGATCCTCGGCCATTTCCTGGTGGGGCTCAGCCGCGAGGCATTGCACGAGGAATTTCGCCGCCAGCTGGCGGTGAAGCTGCTGGCGCTCGCTGCGGTCGTCCTGTTTCTGAGCATCGCGATCCACACGGTGTTCCGCTACCGGGTCCTGCAGCCGGTGCAGAAGCTGATCGCTGCTTCGCGTGACGTCGGCCGGGGTCTGCACGCACTGGTGGAAGTGAAGTCCTCGGACGAGCTAGGCCTTCTGACGCGTGCCTTCAACACCATGGCCGAGGGCGTGAGACAGGAGCAGGACAAGCTCCACAGGCAGGCCAATTTCGACACGCTGACCGGCCTGCCCAACCGGCTGATGGCGTTCGACCGGATCAACGTCGAGATCAACCGTGCCAGGCGTTCCGGGCAGAAATTCGCCGTGTTCTTCGTCGACCTCGACAACTTCAAGAACGTCAACGACTCGCTGGGACACGCGACGGGCGACCGGCTGCTGATCGCGATCGGGAACCGCGTGCAGGCCACCTTGCGGGAAGGGGACACGGTCGCGCGCCTCGGCGGAGACGAGTTCCTGGTGCTGGCCTGCGACGTCGTGGGCGAAATGCACGCGGAGAAGATTGCAGAGCGGCTGCTGCAGGCTGTGGCCGAGCCGCAGGAACTCGGCGGGCGCAGGGTTATCGCCCAGTCCAGCATCGGCATCGCGCTCTTCCCGGACAACGGCGAGGACGCGGAAACCCTTGTCGCGAACGCCGACAACGCCATGTACCAGGCAAAGACGAATCATCGCGGTTCCTTCACCTTCTTCACGAACGAGATGAACACGCGGCTGCGCAAGCGCGTCCAGCTCGAGCAGGACCTCCGCGGCGCGATTGAGGCGGGACAGCTCAAGCTCGCCTTCCAACCCATCGTCGACACGGCCGGCCGGCGGCACCGCGGCGCCGAGGTGCTGCTGCGCTGGAATCATCCCGAGAGGGGTGCGATCAGCCCCGCGGAATTCGTTCCGATCGCGGAGAACGACGGCCAGATCGTCGGCATCGGCGACTGGGTTCTCGAGCAGGCCTGCCGCTGCTGGTCAAGATGGCGGGAAAGCGGGATCCATCCGGGCTTCCTGGCGATCAACATATCCCGCATTCAGTTCAGGCGGCGGTTCTCGGCGCGGCTCACGGAGCTGATGTCGGCCTACGGCGTGCCTCCCGAAGCGCTCGAACTGGAGATCACCGAAAGTGTCCTGCTCGACGATCACCACCAGGTGGCCGAGGAACTGGACCGCTTGCGCGCCACGGGGGTCAAGCTGTCGCTGGATGACTTTGGCACCGGCTACTCGTCGCTCAGCTATCTCAAGCGTTTCCGTTTCGATGTGCTGAAGATCGACCGCAGCTTCGTCGCCGGGCTGCCCGACAACGAGGACGACGTCCTGCTCGTCAAGGCGATCCTGGCGATGGCTAAGGGGCTGGACCTCGCCATGGTCGCGGAAGGTGTCGAGAACGAGGAGCAGTTGGGGTTCGTCGCGTCGCAGGGGTGCGACTTCGCGCAGGGCTATCTCTTCGGCAAGCCGATGACCGACGAGGCTTACTTCGACTACCTGAAAAGCCTGCAGGCTCGCCCGGAGGCGCCCCGGATGTCCTTCGCCCGCAGAGGTCGTTCAAACTCCCTCGCGGTCGAGGAACCCCTGCTGCGCTCGAAGAAGGAGGGAGAATGAGGGCCCGGTCTCTCGCCTTGGCCGCGCTCGCCGTCGCGGTCATCGCTCAAGCCGCTGAAGAACCGCTGACCCTGGGCGTCTTCCCCCGAAACAATTCCGCGGAGACGGTACGGCAATTTGCGCCGATGGCGGCGTATCTTGGCGAGCGACTCGGCCGCGAGGTAACGTTGGTCACATCCAAGAATTTCGAGTCGTTCTGGAATGTGGTCAGCGCACGGCGTTACGACATCGTCCATTACAACCAGTACCACTTCATCCGCTCGGCGCAGAGCTACCAGGTGATCGCCCACAGCCAGGAGTTCGGCAAGGACGCGGTCGCGGGCGCGCTCTACGTGCGCAAGGACAGCGGCATCACCAAGGTATCCCAGCTGCGCGGGCGCACGATCATCTTCGGCGGCGGCAAGGACGCGATGCTTAGCTATATCGCCCCACGGTATCTGCTCATGCAGGCCGGGCTGAAGGAAGGGGATTTCAAGACCGAGCTCGCCGTCAATCCCCCGAACGCGCTGATCGCGCTCTACCACAAGCAGGCCGACGCCGCCGGCGGCGGAGA
>Ga0187773_10000047_pt1 | contig 50487 bp, 43 predicted proteins | sample 0216_BV02_MP05_1_FD_133133 | JGI IMG/M metagenome (GOLD analysis project Ga0187773, IMG submission 133133) | Tropical peat soil microbial communities from peatlands in Department of Meta, Colombia - 0216_BV02_MP05_10_MG | ecosystem: Environmental > Terrestrial > Soil > Wetlands > Peat | place...
AGGCCAACGCGCGCATCGACCGCCAGGAGCAGTTCGGCGTGCTGCGGCGGCTGAAGTTCTTCCACGAGTTCTCGCACGCCGAGATCTGGGAAGTGCTGCGCGCCAGCAGCTGGCAGGACTACAACGGCGGCGAAGAGATCGTCAAGGAAGGGGAGATGGACGACCGCTTCTACATCCTGGTGACCGGCGGCTGCGCGGTCGAGCGTCACGGCCAGAAGGTCGGCGCGCTCGATACCGGCGACTGCTTCGGCGAGGCGAGCTACGTCCCGGGCGCCAAGCGCACCGCGACGATCCGCGCGGCCTCCCAGGTGACCGTGCTCAAGGTGAGCTCGACGCTGCTCGAGCAGGTGTCGGCCTCCTGTCAGCTGCGCTTCAATCGCGTGTTCCTGCGCTCGCTCATCGCGCGTCTGCAGAGCGCCGAGCGCGTACCGCCCGCCGCCGCCAGCGCCGCCAGCGCCGCCAGCTGAAGTCCGCCACGTTCCCGGGCGCGCCGCGGGTCCCGAGCCCTTGCGCGCCGCCGCCGCCGGCTCCTACTCTGTGAGTCGTGCACGTACTGCTCATCGAAGATGACACCGAGGCGGCGCTCTTCCTGGTGAAGGGACTGCGCGAGAGCGGCTACACCGTCGATCATGCGGCCGACGGCCGCGAGGGGCTGTTCCGCGCCACCGAGGGGCAGTTCGACCTGGTGGTGACCGACCGGATGCTGCCGCATATCGATGGACTCGCGATCATCGAGCTCATGCGCCGCAAGGGGCTGACGACGCCCGTGCTGGTGCTGTCGGCGCTCGGCAGCGTCGATGACCGCGTCAAGGGACTGAAGGCCGGCGGCGATGACTATCTCACCAAGCCGTTCGCATTCGCGGAGCTCCTGGCGCGCATCGAGGCCCTGCTGCGCCGGCGCTCGGGCGCGCCGCAGACCACGCGCCTCAGGGTGGAGGACCTCGAGTTCGACCTGCTGGCGCGGCGCGTGACGCGCGCCGGGCGCGAGATCGAGCTCACGGCGCGGGAGCTGAAGCTGCTCGAGTTCCTGATGCGCCGCGCCGGGCAGGTGGTGACGCGCACCATGCTGCTCGAGGGGGTGTGGGATCTGCACTTCGACCCGCAGAGCAACCTGATCGACGTGCACATCAGCCGCCTGCGCGCTGCCATCGACCGTGACTCGGACCACCCGCTCATCCACACGGTGCGCGGCTCGGGCTACGTGCTGCGCCGCGACGGCTGACCGTGAAGCTCAATCTCTTCAACACCACGGCGTTTCGCCTGTCGGTGGGCTACACGCTGCTGGTCACGCTCGCCGTGGCGGTGACGCTCGGCAGCGCCTATCTCCTCACCGAGAGCCTGATCACCGACGAGGTCGATCTCATCATCGACACCGAGCTGAAGAGCCTCGAGGAGAAATACGCGCGCGCCGGGCTCCCCGGGGTCACCGACGAGATCAACCTGCGCATCGACAGCTGGGGGCGCATCGGCGCCGTGTACATGATCGCGGACTCGAGCTTCGAGCGCATCGCGGGCAACGTCACCAGCTGGCCCTTCGACGGCATGCCCGGCGAGGCGTACACGGAGTTCGAGATCGCCACCATCGAGCCCGGCCGGCGCGCCGTGCACCCGGTGCGTGCCGCCGTGCGCACGCTCCCGGGCGGAGACCTGCTGCTGGTCGGCACCGACATCTCCCAGGGAAGGCGCTTCGCGGAGAAGTTCCGCTTCGCGACCTTGTGGGGCATCGGGCTCTCGGCGCTGGTCGCGGCGCTGGCCGGCTTCTGGTTCAGCTACCGCCTGGCACGCCGCGTCGACGAGGTGACCCGCACCTGCCAGCGCATCATCGCGGGCGATCTGCGGTCGCGGCTGCCGGTGGCCGGCGCCGACGACGAGTTCGACTCTCTCGCCGCGAGCGTGAATCGCGTGCTCGACCGGCTCGAGGACCAGGCGGGGACGCTGCGCGCCACCTTCGACTCGACCGCCCACGACCTGCGCGCGCCGCTGCACCGCCTGCGCACGCGGATGGACGCCCTGCTGCTGCGCGCGCCGCCGCTCGAGCCCGCGGTGCGCGAGTCGATCGAGTCGGCGCTGCGCGAGGTCGATCAGCTGCAACGGACGCTCGCGACGCTGCTGCAGATCGCGCTGGCCGAGTCCGGGGCGCCGCTCGCCTCGCCGGCCGCGGTCGACGTCGGTGAGCTCGCGGCGGAGCTGGTCGAGCTCTTCGAGCCGGTCGCCGGCGCGCAGGGGGTGCAGCTCGCCTGCGAGCACGAGCCGCAGGCGCTGGTACAGGGCAACCGCCAGCTGCTCGCCCAGCTGCTCACCAACCTGATCGAGAACGGGCTGAAGTACGTGCCCGCCGGCGGCCGCATCGACGTCGCCGTGCGGCGGCTCGCCGGCTGCGTGCGGCTGGTGGTGAGCGACAACGGCCCGGGCATCGCCGCCGAGGACCGCGCGCGCGCCGCGCAGCCCTTCGCCCGCTTCGGGCCGGGGAAGCAGGGAGGCAGTGGCCTCGGCTTGAGTCTGGTCGCCGCGATCGCCCGTCTGCACCGCGGGCGGCTCGAGCTCGAGAGCAACGAGCCGGGACTCAGGGTCGTGGTGGAATTACCGGCGTAGTCTGGTTCGACTAAGGGCCCCGTCAGTGGGTCTTTGAGCCGGCCGCCGGGGCTTTCCCCGCCGTGCACTCCTTGACGAACTGCTCGCGCTGCTTGCCGGAGAGCTGCTTCGCGGTCGCCTCCTGGTTGCAGGACTTGAGCGTCGGATGCTTCACCGGGGTGGCGGACGGCGCGGCCGGCGGCTCGGCGGCGAGCGCGGCCCCGCTGGCGATCAGGGCGAGAGCGGCAATCAGGGTCTTCGCGTTCATGCGCTCAAAGTAGCTGCCGCGCCCTGTCGGGGCGATGACGGCGACATTAAGAAATCGTCATGCGTCCTTGTCGTGCTCGATGAGGGCGTAGGCCGAGTGGTTGTGGATGGACTCAAAGTTCTCCGCCTCGACCACGTAAGAGGCGACGCGCTCGTCGCGATTCAACCGCGCCGCGACGTCGCGCACCAGGTCTTCGACGAACTTCGGATTGTCGTAGGCGCGCTCGGTCACGTATTTCTCGTCCGGGCGCTTGAGGATCCCATACAGCTCACACGAGGCCTCGCTCTCGGCGATCTCGATGAGCTCCTCGATCCACATGTGGCTGCGCAGCTTTGCGGTAATGGTGACGTGCGAGCGCTGGTTGTGGGCGCCGTAGTCGGCGATGCGCTTCGAGCAGGGGCACAGGCTCGTGACCGGCACCGCCACCTTCACCCACAGCTCCGTGCGGCCGTGGCGGTGCTCGCCGATCAGGCTCGCGCGGTAGTCCATCAGGCTCTCGACCCCCGACACCGGCGCCCGCTTCATCACGAAGAACGGGAAGCTCATCTCGATATGGCCGGTCTCGGCCTCGAGGCGCGTGGTCATGCTCTCGAGCATGGCGCGGAAGGACTCCACCGAGACCTCGCGCTCCGCGTGCAGCGCCTCGACGAAGCGCGACATGTGCGTGCCCTTGAAGCTGTGCGGCAGGCTCACGTACATGTTGAAGGTGGCGATGGTGTGCTGCTCGCCGGCCGAGCGGTCCTTGACCCGCACCGGGTGGCTGATGTCCTTGATGCCGACGCGGTTGATCGGCAGGGCGCGCGTGTCGGTGCGTGCCTGCACGTCCTCGACCTCGGCAAGGCGCGCGCGGGCAATCTTGGCGGTGGCGGCGGGTGGTCTCATGTATCAGCTTCCCCCGGCCGACCGCAGCCGCTCCTGCCCGTGCAACGCCCACCAGCGCTCGATGCTGGCGCGCAGCGAGGCCGCATCGAGGCCCGCGGCTGCCAGGCATCCCTCGCGCGAGCCGTGCTCGATGAAGCGGTCGGGGATGCCGAGCTCGAGCAGCGGCACGAGGAGTCCCTCGGAGGCGAGGAGCTCGCCGACCGCGGAGCCCGCGCCGCCGTGGGCGACGTTCTCCTCGATCGTGACCAGAGCGCGGTGGCGGCGGGCGAGCGCCACGACCAGGTCCTCATCGAGCGGCTTGACGAAACGCATGTTGACGAAGCTGGCATCGAGCGCCTCGGCGATCTGCTGGGCCGGCGCAACGAGTGCCCCGAAGGCGAGGATCGCCAGCCCGCTCTTGCCCTCGCGGCGCAGCTGCGCCTTGCCGACCGGCAGGGCGGTCATCTCCGCGGTCACCGGCACACCCGGCCCGGTGCCGCGCGGGTAGCGTACGACGGAGGGGCTCTTGAGCGTGCTCGCGGTGTAGAGCATCTGGCGGCACTCGTTCTCGTCCGCCGGCGCCATCACCACCATGTTGGGGATGCAGCGCAGGTAGGAGAGATCGTAGCTCCCCTGATGAGTCGCGCCATCGCTTCCCACCAGTCCCGCGCGATCCACCGCGAACAGCACCGGCAGATTCTGCAGCGCCACGTCGTGGATGAGCTGATCGTAGGCGCGCTGCAGGAAGGTCGAGTAGATCGCCACCACCGGCTTGAGGCCCTCGGCGGCGAGGCCGGCGGCGAAGGTCACCGCGTGCTGCTCGGCAATCGCCACGTCGAAGTAGCGGTCGGGGAAACGCTTGGAGAACTCGACCAGCCCCGAGCCCTCGCGCATCGCGGGCGTGATCCCGATGAGGCGCGGGTCGCGCTCCGCCATGTCGCACAGCCACTGGCCGAACACCTGGCTGTAGCTCGGCCCCGCCGCCTTCTCCTTGAAGATCGTGCCGCTCGCCGGGTCGAACGGCCCCGGGCCGTGCCACTTGATGGGGTCGGCCTCGGCCGGCGCGTAACCCTTACCCTTGCGGGTGACGACGTGCAGGAACTGAGGTCCGCGGAGCTTGCGTACGTTGCGCAGCGTCCGCACCAGGGCGTTGACGTCGTGCCCGTCCATGGGACCGATGTAGTTGAAGCCCATTTCCTCGAACAGAGTTCCCGGCAGCACCATGCCCTTCAAGTGCTCCTCGGAGCGGCGCGCCAGCTCCCACACGGTCGGCATCTGCCGCAGCACCTTCTTGCCGCCCTCGCGCAGATGCGCGTACACGCGCCCGGAGAGCGCGCGCGCGAAGTGGTTGGAGAGCGCCCCGACGTTCTCCGAGATCGACATGTCGTTGTCGTTGAGGATCACGAGCAGGTCCGCCGGGAGCGAGCCGGCGTGATTCAGGGCCTCGAAGGCCATGCCGGCGGTCATCGCGCCATCGCCGATCACCGCCACCACGCGGCGGTCCGCACCCAAGCGCGCCGCCGCGACCGCCATGCCGAGCGCCGCCGAGATCGAGGTGCTCGAATGGCCGACGCCGAAGGTGTCGTACTCGCTCTCGGCGCGCGAGGGGAACGGGGCGAGCCCGCCATCCTGCTTGATGGTGTGCAGCCGGTCGCGCCGGCCGGTCAGGACCTTGTGCGGGTACGCCTGGTGACCCACGTCCCACACCAGCCGGTCGCGCGGTGTGTCGTAGACATAGTGCAGCGCGATGGTGAGCTCGACGGTGCCGAGCCCGGCGGCGAAGTGTCCGCCGCGCGTGCTGACGCTCTGGATGAGAAACTCGCGCAGCTCCGCGGCCAGGGCCGGGAGCTTGCCTACGGCCAAGCGGCGCAGGTCGGCGGGACTGTCGATCTCGCCGAGCAGCGGGTAGTTCTCGGACCGGGTGCTCATCGTAGCCTGAAGTTTACACGGGGGGCTGCGCCGGCAAGAAAGGCTCTCCCCGGGGGGCGGTTCCCACCCCTCAACTCGCGCGGCTGACGACGAAATGGGCGAGCTCGGCGAGCGCGCCGGCGCGCGCTCCCAAGGGCTCGAGCGCGGCGATCGCCGCATCGCGCAGCTCCCGCGCGCGCGCGCGCGAGGCGGCGAGCCCGGCGGTGCTCGGGTAGGTCGGTTTCGAGAGCGCCGCGTCGGCGCCGGTCGACTTGCCGAGCAGTCTCGGGTCACCCTCGACGTCGAGGATGTCGTCCTGGATCTGGAAGGCGAGCCCGATCTCGGCGCCGAAACGCTCGAGCGCAACGCGCTCGCGTTCGCCACCGACGCCGGCGGCGAGCGCCCCGAGCAGCACGCTCGCCTGGATGAGAGCGCCGGTCTTGCGCCGATGCATGTTCTCGATCGCGTCCACCGTGAGGGCGCGGCCCACGGCTTCGAGGTCCACCGCCTGACCGCCGGCCATGCCGTCCGTGCCGATCGCGCGCGCGAGCACCCGGATCATCTCGAGCCGGGTCTCGGCCGAGGTGCCGCTCATGGGCTCATGCGCGAGCACCGAAAAAGCCAGCGCCTGCAACGCATCGCCCACGAGGATCGCGGTGCCCTCGTCGTAGGCGCGGTGGCAGGTCGGGCGTCCGCGCCGCAGGTCGTCGTCGTCCATCGCCGGCAGATCATCGTGCACGAGGCTGTAGACGTGAATGAGCTCCACCGCCGCGGCGGGCGCATCGAGCCTCTCGAGCGGGGCGCCGAAGGACTCACCCGTCAGGTAGACGAGGATCGGGCGCAGGCGCTTACCGGCGCCGAGCGTGCTGTAACGCATCGCATCGCGCAGCCGCCCGGTGCCCGGATCGGGGAGCTTCAGAATCTCATCGAGCACGCGCTCGATGCGCGCCTGGCAGGCGCAGATGCGCGCCGCGAAACCCGGCGGCGAACCGGCAGCGTCGTTCACGGGGCGGGCCCGCCCCCGCTCTCGTCGCCGGACTCCTCGAAGGGCTCGATCTCGGCCTTGCCGCCGCGCTTGAGGAGTATCTCGACCTTCTGCTGGGCTGCCTGGAGCGAGGCCTGGCAGTGGCGCGTCAACGCCACGCCGCGCTCGAAGGCCTTCAGGGCCTCATCGAGCGGCAGGTCGCCGTGCTCGAGGCGCTCGACCAGCCCCTCGAGCTCCGCGAGCGCCTGCTCGAAGTCCGGGGCTTTGGTGTCGCGGGCCAAGGGGATCTCCTTGAAGGGGGTCGGACTCATCGAGGGCGCGCCACGTTACACAGCGCCGCCGCCGAGGGTCAACGCGCCTTCTTGACGTCTCTTGCGGGGCAGCGATAGAGTCGCAGGCCTTCGTTAGACCGAGTCTAAGTGAGGACCGCCATGAATCTCAAAGGCAGCAAGACCGAGAAGAATCTCAAGGACGCTTTCGCCGGTGAGTCGCAGGCCAACCGCCGCTACCTGTACTTCGCCCAGAAGGCCGACGTCGAAGGCTTCAACGACGTCTCCACCGTGTTCCGCTCCACGGCGGAAGGCGAGACCGGCCACGCCCACGGCCACCTCGAGTACCTCGAGGCCGTGGGAGATCCCGCGACCGGGCTGCCGATCGGCGAGACCAAGCTCAATCTCAAGGCGGCCATCGCCGGCGAGACCCATGAGTACACCGACATGTACCCGGGCATGGCGAAGGTCGCGCGCGAGGAGGGCTTCGGGGAGATCGCCGACTGGTTCGAGACGCTCGCCAAGGCCGAGCGCTCCCACGCCAATCGCTTCCAGAAGGCACTCGACGCGATCTGACCGATGGAGTGCCGGGTGCGTCGGGCGCACCCGGCACGCCCCTCATGAGCAGCACGCCCACGCCGCCGGGCAACGCCCCGGGCGCGCGCGAGGGGAGCCTCGAGGCCCCGACGCGCCATGCGCTGGCTTGGCGCGATCCGAAGTTCTACGACCGCGGCTCGCTCGAAGCCGAGCTCGAGCGGGTATTCGACATCTGTCACGGCTGCCGCCGCTGCTTCAGCCTGTGCAACGCGTTTCCGACGCTGTTCGACGCGGTGGACGCGGCGGAGGGCGGCGAGGTCGCGGGCGTGGACAAGCAGGTCTACTGGGAGGTCGTGGACCACTGTTATCTCTGCGACATGTGCTTCATGACCAAGTGCCCGTACGTGCCGCCGCATCCCTGGAACGTCGACTTCCCGCACCTGATGCTGCGTGCCAAGGCACAGCGCGCCCGCGAGGGCCGCCTCACGGCGAGCGAGCGCGTGCTCGCCGCTACCGACACCGTGGGGAGAATCGCCGGCATCCCGGTGGTGGCGGAGCTCGTGAACGCGGTGAACGCCTCCGCGGTCGGGCGTGCGCTCATGGAGAAGACCCTCGGCGTCGACCGCGGAGCTCCGCTCCCGAAGTATCACGCTCGCAGCGCGCGCTCGCGTCTCGGGGCGCTCGGCACGACGGCCGAGCCCCGGGAGCCCGTCCTCGCCGCACGGCCCACGGCCGAGACCACCGGGCGGGTGGCGCTCTTCACGACCTGTTACGGCAACCGCAATGCGCCCTCGCTCGATGAGGATCTGGTCGCCGTGTTCGCTCACAACGGCATCGAGGTGCGGCTGCTGCCGCGCGAGCGCTGCTGCGGCATGCCGCGCCTCGAGCTCGGCGACCTCGAGGGAGTCGCCCGGCTCAAGGAGCACAACGTCCCGGTGCTCGCGCAAGCGGTCGCGGCCGGCTTCGACCTGGTGGCGCCGATCCCGTCCTGCGTGCTCATGTTCAAGCAGGAGCTGCCGCTCATGTACCCGGACGACGCCGGAGTGCGCGCCGTCGCCGAGCACATGTTCGATCCCTTCGAATACCTGATGCTGCGTCATCGCGCCGGACTGCTGCGCACCGACTTCGTGCGAGCGCTCGGAAGCGTGAGCTACCACGTGCCCTGTCACCTGCGCGTGCAGAACCTGGGGCTCAAGACCCGCGAGGCGCTGCAGCTCGTGCCCGGCACCACCGTCGAGGCCATCGAGCGCTGCTCCGGGCACGATGGCACCTACGGGGTGAAGCGACGCTTCCGCGCCGCCGCGGTGAAGATCGGCCGCCCCGTCATGCAGCGGGTCGAGAGCGCGCACGCCGATCACTACTCGAGCGACTGTCCCATGGCGGGACATCAGATCGAGAGCGGGCTCCAGGAGCCGCGCGAGCCCGAGCACCCGCTGACGCTGCTGCGGATGGCCTACGGCCTGTGAAGCTCTCCGCCACCGATCTCATGAGCCTCGAGCGCTACGCGCGCGAGCGCGCCGCCTTCCGTGCCCGGGTGCTCGAGCACAAGCGCGCCCGGCAGCTCGAGGTCGGCCCCCACACCACCTGGTCCTTCGAGGATCGCCTCACGGTGCAGTACCAGATCCAGGAGATGCTGCGCATCGAGCGCATCTTCGAGCCCGAGGGCATCGAGGAGGAGCTGGCCGCCTACAATCCGCTCATCCCGGACGGCCACAACTGGAAGGTGACGCTGCTCATCGAGTTCGCCCAGCCCGAGGAGCGGCGCCGGGAGCTCGCGCTGCTGAAGGGCATCGAGGCGCGCTGCTGGGTCGAGGCCGCCTCGTGCGCGCGGGTGTTCGCCATCGCGGACGAGGATCTGCCGCGCGAGAACGCGGAGAAGACCTCGGCGGTGCACTTCCTGCGCTTCGAGCTCGCGCCCGCCATGGTCGCGGCGCTGCGCGCGGGCGCTGCGCTCTCACTCGGAGTCGACCACGAGCACTACCGCTACGCGGTCGCGCCGGTCCCGGCGGCGGTGCGCGCCGCGCTGCTCGCCGATCTCGAGTGACGGCGCGCGGCGACAGGGCCTGAAAGGCCGCGCGCATTTGCTAAGATGCGCGCCGCCGAATGAGTCAGTCTTACACCGCTTCCGATATCGAGGTCCTCTCCGGCCTCGAGCCCGTCCGCCGCCGGCCGGGCATGTACACCCACACCCAGCGTCCCAACCACCTCGCGCACGAGGTCATCGACAACAGCGTCGATGAGGCGATCGCCGGCTACTGCAAGCAGATCGACGTCGTCCTCTTCAAGGACAACTCGCTCGAGGTGGCCGACGACGGGCGCGGCATGCCGGTCGACGTCCATCCGAAGGAGAAGGTCAGCGGCGCGGAGCTGATCCTCACGCGCTTGCACGCCGGCGGGAAGTTCTCCGACAAGACCTACAAGTTCTCCGGCGGCCTGCACGGCGTCGGGGTCTCGGTGGTGAACGCGCTGTCGAAGCACCTCGAGTGCTGGATCAAGCGCGGCGGCAAGGAATACAACATCAGCTTCAAGGACGGGAAGATCGCCTCCAAGCTCGAGGAGATCGGCACCGTCGGTCAGCGCAACACCGGCACCACCCTCCGCTTCTGGCCGGACCCGCAGTTCTTCGACTCGGACAAGTTCTCGGTGCCGCAGCTCAAGCACACCCTGAAGGCCAAGGCGGTGCTGTGCCCGGGCCTGAAGGTCACCTTCAGGAACGAGGCCTCGGGTGAGAAGGACGAATGGTTCTACACCGGCGACCTGGGCGCCTATCTCGTCGAGGAGCTCGAGAAGCACGAGCGCATTCCCGCCGAGCCGATCACCGGCACCCGCGCCGATGACAACGACGCGGTCGACTATGCGCTCTGCTGGGCGCCGGACGCGGAAGTGTCGATCGGCGAGAGCTACGTGAATCTCATCCCGACCCCCGAGGGCGGCACGCACGTCAACGGGCTGCGCGCCGGGGTCGCCCAGGCGGTGCGCGAGTTCTGCGAGTTCAGGAACCTCGTGCCGCGCGGCATCAAGCTCACTCCCGAGGACGTCTGGGACAAGGCGAGCTACGTGCTGTCGGTGAAGATCCGCGAGCCGCAGTTCGCCGGGCAGATGAAGGAGCGCTTAGGGAGCCGCGATGCGGCGCCGCTGGTCGAGGGCTTCGCGCGCGACTCGCTCGCGCTCTGGCTCAACCGCCATCCCGACGCCGGCGAGCGCATCGCGCAGTTCGCCATCGCCAACGCCCAGGAGCGCGCCCGCGCCGCGCAGAAGGTGGTGCGCAAGAGGATCGCAGGCGGTCCGGCGCTGCCCGGCAAGCTCGCCGACTGCGTCAGCCAGGAGCCGAAGCGCTGCGAGCTCTTCCTGGTCGAGGGCGACTCCGCCGGCGGCTCCGCCAAGCAGGCGCGCGACAAGGAATTCCAGGCGATCATGCCGCTGCGGGGCAAGATCCTGAACACCTGGGAGGTGGATGCGGGACAGCTCTCCGCGAGCGAGGAAGTGCACAACATCAGCGTGGCGCTCGGGGTCGATCCGGGCTCCACCGACCTCTCGCAGCTGCGCTACCACAAGGTCTGCATCCTGGCGGATGCCGACTCCGACGGGCAGCACATCGCGACGCTCCTGTGCGCGCTCTTCCTGCGGCACTTCAGGCCGCTGGTGACCCACGGGCACGTCTACGTGGCGATGCCGCCGCTCTACCGCATCGACGCCGGCAGGCAGGTGTTTTACGCGCTCGACGACCCCGAGCGCGATCAGCTCCTGAAGAAGATAGAGAAGGAGAGCCCGCGCACCAAAGCTTCGGTGACGCGCTTCAAGGGCTTAGGGGAAATGAACCCGGCGCAGCTGCGCGAGACCACCATCGACCCGCGCACCCGGCGCCTGGTGCAGCTCACCATCGACGGCAAGGACAAGACCGATCAGCTCATGGACATGCTGCTCGCCAAGAAGCGCGCCGCCGACCGGCGCGAGTGGCTCGAGGAGAAGGGCAACCTCGCCGAGGTGCAGGTGTGAGCGGCCCGCCCGAGAACCAGGAGCTGAACTTCGAAGGGATCGAGCGCCAGCCACTCGGGACCTTCACCGAGAAGGCCTACCTCGACTACTCGATGTACGTGATCCTCGACCGCGCGCTGCCCGCGCTCGGCGACGGGCTGAAGCCGGTGCAGCGGCGCATCGTCTATGCCATGAGCGAGCTTGGCCTCTCGGCGGTGGCGAAGCACAAGAAGGCGGCTCTCACGGTCGGCGACGTGCTCGGCAAGTTCCATCCGCACGGCGATACGGCCTGCTACGAGGCCATGGTGCTCATGGCGCAGGCCTTCGCCTACCGCTACCCGCTCGTCGACGGGCAGGGCAACTGGGGCTCGCAGGACGATCCCAAGTCCTTCGCGGCCATGCGCTACACGGAGGCGAAGCTCACCCGCTACGCCGAGGTGCTGCTCGCGGAGCTCTCCGAAGGCACCGTCGACTGGGTCGCCAACTACGATGGCTCGCGTGAGGAGCCGGCGATCCTGCCGGCGCGGCTGCCGAACCTGCTGCTGAACGGCACCTCCGGGATCGCGGTCGGGATGGCGACGGATATTCCGCCGCATAACCTGAGGGAAGTCGCCGCGGCGGCGATCCATCTGCTCGAGGAGCCGGAGGCGACGACGGCCGCGCTCATGAAGCATGTCAAAGGCCCGGACTTGCCCACGGGCGCCGAGATCATCTCGCCGCGCGCGGATCTCAAGGAGTTCTACGACAAGGGCGTCGGCACGTTCAAGGCGCGCGCCACCTGGGAGATCGAGGACGGCAACGCGGTCATCACCGCCTTTCCCTACCAGGTATCGCCGACGCGCGTGCAGGAGCAGGTCGTCGAGCAGATGCGCGCCAAGAAGCTGCCGATGATCGAGGATCTGCGCGATGAGTCGGATCACGAGAATCCGACGCGCCTGGTACTGGTGCCCCGTTCCAACCGGGTCGATCTCACCGAGGTCATGAACCACCTGTTCGCCACCACCGACCTCGAGCGCAACTATCGCGTCAACCTCAACATCATCGCGCTCGATGGCCGGCCGCGCGTCATGGGGCTGAGGGAGATCCTCAGCGAGTGGCTCGAGTTCCGCACCCACACCGTCACGCGGCGCCTGCAGTACCGCCTCGAGAAGGTTGGCAGGCGGCTGCACATCCTCGACGGGCTCATGATCGCCTTCCTCAATCTCGACGAGGTGATCCGCATCATCCGCCGCGAGGAGGAGCCGAAGCCGGTGCTGATGAAGCGCTTCAAGCTCACCGACGAGCAGACCGAGGAGATCCTCAACACGCGCTTGCGCCACCTCGCCAAGCTCGAGGAGATGAGGATCCGCGAGGAGCAGAAGACACTCGCGGCCGAGCGCGAGGAGCTCGAGGGGCTGCTCAAATCCAAGGCGAAGCTGAAGAAGCTGATCGCCGCCGAGATCCGCAGCGATGCCGACAAGTACGGCGATGAGCGGCGCACCAAGATCATCGAGCGCGAGGCCGCGCAGGCGATCGACGCGGCGAGCCTGATCCCGAACGAGCCGGTGACGGTGGTGCTCTCGAAGGGCGGCTGGGTGCGCTCGGCCAAGGGCCACGACGTCGACGTGGCGACGCTCTCCTACAAGGGCGGCGATGCCTTCCAGGCCCTGGCGCGCGGGCGCAGCCTGCAGCCGGCGGTGTTCATCGACAGCACCGGGCGGACCTACACGCTGCCGGCGCACTCGCTGCCCTCGGCCCGCGGCTACGGCGAGCCGCTCTCGGGTCGCCTCGATCCCCCCGACGGCGCCAAGTTCGCCGGGGTCATGATCGGGGAGGGCGAGGACCTGTGGCTGCTCGCGAGCGATGCCGGTTATGGCTTCACGGCGCGGCTCAAGGACCTCGTCACCGACCGCCGTGCGGGCAAGACCGTGCTGTCCGTGCCCGAGAACGCCCAGGTGCTCGCCCCCGCGCCGGTGGCGTCCGCCGACTCCCTGGTCGCGGCGGTGAGCAGCGAAGGCAAGCTCCTCGCCTTCCCGGTGAGCGAGGTGCCGGAGATGCCGCGCGGCAAGGGCTTGAAGCTCTATGACATTCCGGCCAGGAGGGCGCGCGAGCGCAGCGAGCTCATGACCGCGGTCGCCGTGGTGCCGCCGCGGGCGAGCCTCGTGCTCTGGTCGGGCGAGACGCACAAGGTGCTCGAGTGGCGCGAGCTCGAGGATTATCGGGGTGCGCGCGCGCAGCGCGGTGCGGTCCTCAGGCGCGGCTGGCCGCGCCGGATCGAGCGCCTCGAGGCGCGGCTGCCCGAGGCCGCGGCAAGCTGATGGCCGCGCCCTCAACGCCCGGCGCTTAGGACGACTTCCTCGGGCTCGTTGACGAAATAGCCCTGGATGTACTGCACGCCGAGCTGCCACAGCACCGCCATGGTGTTGGCGTCCTCGACGCGCTCGCCGACGGTCTGCACCGAGCGCTTCTGGGCGATGTCGACCAGGGCGCGCACGCGCTGCTGCAGCTGGGAATCGGCGGCCAGCCCCTGGATCACGGCGCCGTCGATCTTGACGAAATCGAGGGGCACGGACTCGAGCATCCCGAGGCTGTCGCGCCCGCCGCCGAAGCTCTCGAGCGCGAAGCGGAAGCGGCGCTCGCGCAGCGCCGCCGACAGCGCCTTCAGCTGCGTGATGTAGCTCGCGGCGTTTTCCTCCGTGACCTGGAAGCACAGCCGCTGCGGCTCGGCCCGGCTCGAGCGCAGGTGGTTGTCCAGCCAGTCGAGGAAGGTGTCGTCCTTGATGGTCTCGCGCGAGAGGCGCACGAACAGGCACTCGGGCTTTTTCTGCGCGGCGAAGGAGAGCGAGGCGCCCACCACCCAGCGGTCGATGTTCTTCATCAGGTCGTTGCGCGCCGCCGCCGCCATGAACTCCGACGGCAGCACTTCCTTGCCCTGGGTGTCGACCATGCGCACCAGCACGTCGAACATGCCCGGGTCCTCGCCGCGCAGGCTCGCGATCGGCTGCTGCACCAGGCGGAAGCGATTCTCCATGAGCGCCGCCTTGATGTGCTTGACCCACACCTTGTCGTAGGACATCACGCGGCTCTCGGTGTCCGCGTGGTCCGACGTGACGCTCTGGTTGCCCCCGCGCGCGCTGCCCTTGCGGCAGGCCTCGATCGCGTCGGCCACCACGGCATCGAGGTTGGCCCGCCCCGGGGACACGGTCGAGAGCCCCACCGTGCAGGTGGCCGAGACCGCCTTGTCGCGGATGCGCATGACGTGCTTCTGCACCCGCGCGAGCAGCTGCTCGGCCCAGGCACTGATGTCGTTCTCGTTGCCGCGCTCGAGCAGCACCAGGAAGAGCAGGCCGCCGAGGCGCCCGAGCAGCTCCTTGGGCCGCACCGTCTCGCGCAGCAGCCGCACGAACTCGGCGACGACCTCTTCGCTCGCGGTCACGCCGATCACGCGCTCGAAGGAGAAGAACTTGTCGAGCTTGACGACCGCGAGGCAGCGCATGCCGCCCGTGGGGCGGGTGGCAAGCCGCTCGCCGAGCGCCGCGAGCAGCTCGCGGCGTGGCAGCAGCCCGTAGCTGTCGGTCGACGGGCCCGGACTCTCGGCGGCGCGCGGCTCGGGGTGCGCCGCCGCCGCGCGCGGCGCCGACGGGACGACCAGCCGCACGCACGGCTCGCCCTCGTACTCCCCGACCGCCAGCGCGATCTCCACCGGCAGGATGCTGCCGTCGGCAGGCAGCGCGTTGGCGCGCAGCGTGTGCTCGCCGCTCCAGCGACCCTGGAGGCACGCGGCGAGCGCGCCGCGCAGCGCCGGATGCGAGGACTCCGCGAACAGGTCCATCACCGGCTGTCCGGCGATTCCGTCCTCGACGCCGAACAGCTCGAGCCACGCCGGGTTGGCATCGGTGACGATGCCCTCCTGGACCTGGATGATCGCGTCGTTGGAGCGCTCGAGCACGGTGTCGAGCTGGTTGCGGGCATCCTGCGCGGCGCGCATCGCGACATCGAGCGTGCGCCGGGAGCGGAAGGTCTCGAGCTCGCGCATCATCACCGCCTGGAGCCGCTCCGGATGGGCGAGCGAGACCAAGTCGCGGGCGCCGAGCATGAGGGCACTGGCGATCAGGGCCTCGTCGGCCTCGGGGGCGAGCGCCAGGATCGGCACGGTCGGGGCCACCTGGTCGCGGATGGCGACGACCGCCTCGAGCTCCTGCTCGTCGGCCATGACGTGCACCAGCAGCTCGGGGTTGATCTGGGTCAGCGCATCCCCGAGATCGCGCAGCGCCGGGATCCAGGTGCAGTGGGCCGGCTCGCCCGCGCGGCGCAGCATGCCGTTGATTGCCTCGACGGGATCACGCGTGGCGCTGAGCACGATGAGCGGTACGGCGCTCTGCTCCATCAACACAACCTCCCTGGATGCGCTCGCAAGAGCGGCGGATTCTAGCACCGGCGGGTGAGCCCCCCGCGTGAGCGACCTCGCGGAACAAGCGCCTGTTTGGGGCGCGCTGGCAGGCCCGGACCGGTGCCGCTATCATACGCGGCCCTTTTAGCGGGCGGCCTGCCGGCCGCCCCGAGAATCACGGAATCCGAGAATGGCCAGCTACACCACCAGCGAGATCCGCTCGGGTCTCAAGGTCCTGCTCGATGGCGATCCCTACGCCGTCATCGAGAACGAGTTCGTCAAGCCCGGCAAGGGCCAGGCGTTCAACCGCATCAAGGTACGCAATCTCAAGACCGGGCGCACCATCGAGCGCACCTTCAAGTCCGGCGAGTCGCTGGAGGCTGCCGACGTCGTCGACATGGACATGCAGTACCTCTACCAGGACGGAGACTTCTGGCACTTCATGGTCCCGGAGAGCTTCGAGCAGTACACCGCCGGCAAGTCGGCGGTTGGCGACAACGCCCAGTGGCTCAAGGACGGCATCGTGTGCATCGTGACGCTGTGGAACAACGTGCCGCTGCTCGTCACGCCGCCGCCGCACATCGAGCTGAAGGTAATCGAGACCGATCCGGGCCTGCGCGGCGACACCGCCACCGGCGGCCAGAAGCCCGCCAAGCTCGAGACCGGCGCGGTGGTGCGGGTGCCGCTCTTCATCAACGAAGGCGAAGTGCTCCGCATCGACACACGCACCGGCGAGTACATCTCGCGCGGCAAGCAGTAGCCGCTGCTCGGGGCCTAAGTCGCGCGCCGGGCACCGCGCGCCGCTCGCCGCGCGCGCCACAAGCCGTCCGCAGCGTAGATCACCAGCGCCGCCCACAGCAGCGCAAAGCCGGCCGCGCGCGCGCGTCCGAAGCTCTCGTCATAGAAGAGCACGCCGCAGGCGAGCTGCAGGCTCGGACCTATGTACTGGAGCACGCCCACGGTCGAGTACGGCAGGCGGCGCGCGGCGTAGGCAAAGAGGAACAGCGGCACCGCCGTGACCACGCCGCTGCCGATGAGCAGCGCCGTGATCGCGGGGCCCGCGCGGCCGAAGGCCGCAATCCCCGTCACTTCGCACCAGGCCAGATAGCCGAGTGCGAGCGGCAGGAGCAGCAGCGTCTCGGTGGCCAGTCCCGGCAAGGCATCGACGCTGATGACCTTGCGCACGAATCCGTAGAGCGAAAAGCTCAGTGCCAGCGCAAACGCGATCCACGGCGGGCGCCCGGCCTGGAGGGCGAGATAGAGCACGGCGAGGGAGGCGAGGGCGATCGCGCTCCACTGCACGGCGTTCGGGCGCTCGCGCAGCACCAGCACTCCGAGCAGCACGTTCACCAGCGGATTGATGTAATAGCCGAGACTCGACTCGACGATGTAGTGGTGCGTGACGCTCCAGACGTACACCAGCCAGTTGCAGCTGATGAGGAACGCCGAAGTCGCCAGCCCGGCGAGCAGCCGCGGCTTGCCGAATGCCAGCGTGAGGCGGCCGAGCTCGGCGCGCAGCAGCATCACGATGAGCAGGAACAGGCACGACCAGATGATGCGGTGCGCAATGATCTCGGGCGCCGGCACGCCGCTCAGGGGGTGGAGATAGGCCGGGAACAATCCCCAGATCGTGAAGGCGGCGGCCCCGACGGCCAGCCCCCGGGGCGAGAGCCGCTCGGAGCTCATGTGCGGGGCACCGCGAGCTGAGCCCATGCGCTTTAGGCGCGCCCGGTCGGGAAGGCGAGCACCTCGTCGATGTGCTGCGCTCCGAGCGCCAGCATCAGCGTGCGGTCGAAACCGAGCGCGACGCCGGCGCAGTCGGGGAGCCCGGCCGCGAGGGCCGCGAGCAGACGCTCATCGGGCGGCCACGCCGGGAGCCCCGTGCGCCGCCGTTCCTCGTTGTCGCGCTCGAAGCGCGCGCGCTGCTCGGGAGCCGAGGCGAGCTCCTCGAAGCCGTTGGCGAGCTCGAGACCCTCGCAGTAGAGCTCGAAGCGCCGCGCCGTTCGCGGATCGGCCGGATCGAGCCGCGCGAGCGCCGCCTGCGTCGCAGGATAGCCGTGGATGAAGGTGAGGGCGCCCCGACCGAGCCGCGGCCCGACGCCCGAGGCCATGAGGAACTCCAGCAGCTCGTCGCGGGGCGCGCGCGGTGCGCCGCAAGCCAGTCCCAGGCGGCCCGCCGCCGCGAGGAGCTCGCCGTCGGTGGCGGCCAGGGGGTCGAGGCCGAGCTCGCGCACAAAGGCCTCGCGGTAGCTCAGGCGCTCGCCCGCGCGGCGGGCGGCGGCGCTTCCCAGCAGCGCCCGCACCAGCGCCTCCACCTCGTCCATGAGGACGGTGAGCGAGAAGCGCAATCGGTACCACTCGATGAGCGTGAACTCCGGGTTGTGGAGCGGTCCGCGCTCCTCGGCGCGCACCACGTGGCAGATCTGGTAGATGTCGCCGGAACCTGCGGCGAGGAGGCGCTTCATGGCGTATTCGGGCGAGGTGTGGAGAAACATCGCCGCAACGCGCGCGGCGCTTGCGCGGGCCGCCGCGCCCGGGACCGTCGCGAGCTCGACGCGGGCGCTGGCGATGTGCACATCGCTCACCGGCGAGCTGACCACGAGCGGGGTGTCGACCTCGAGCACGCCGCGCGCGGCGAAGAACTCCCGGACCCGTGCGAGCAGCGCCGCGCGCGCGCGCAGCGCCGCGGGCGTGGCGCTCGGGCGCCAGTCGGGGTGCGCGCTCATGTGAGGCGCGCCAGGGTCTGGCCCACGCGGATCGTGCTGCCGGGCGCGAGCGATTCGAGCCAGGCGCTCCTGCCGGGCGGCAGCAGCAGGATCACGGTGGATCCCATGTTGAAGCGGCCCATCTCCGCACCCTTCTGGAGCTTCAGTCCCGCGCGCACGAAATCCAGCGGCAGCTCGGTGCGCATGCGCGGCGTGCGCGGGGTGACCTCGCCGTGCCACACGGTCGACATGCTGCCGACGAAGAGCGCTCCCACCAGAATGAGCGCGAAGGAAAGCGTTCCGTCCGCGAACACGCACACCAGGCGCTCGTTGCGGGCGAAGAGGCCGGGCACCTGGCTCGCGGTGGTCGCGTTCACGCTGAAGAGCTGGCCCGGGACGTACCAGGCGGCCTGCAGCGTGCCGGCGAGCGGCATGTGGATGCGATGGTAGTTATGGGGGGCGAGATAGAGCGTCGCGAAGGCGCCGCCGCGGAACACCGGCGCCCACGCGGGCGCGGCCTCATCGAGGAGCGACTCGAGCGTATAGGCGAGGCCCTTCGCCTGCACCAGCCACGAGCCGTCGGTGCGCCCGATCTGGCTCACCGCGCCGTCGACCGGCGAGACGAGGGACGCCGGCGAGGGGTCGACGGGACGTGCGCCGTCGCGCAGCGCGCGCGTGAAGAAGGCGTTGAAGCTCTCGTATTGGCGCGGATCGGGCTCCTCGGCCTCGCCCAGGTCCGGCCGGTAGTTGACGATGAAGTTGTCGATCAGCGCGTTCTTCACCCACGCGACGCGCAGCCGCGCCAGGGAGTGCACCGCGCGCGACAGCAGGTGCTGCGGCAGCAGGTACTGCAGCCCGACGAAGAGGCGCCCCCCGGTGTCCTCGCTGCTCATGTCGCAGGCGCGCTCCCCCGGCGCGCGAGATCGGGCGCCACGCGGCGCAGATCCGCCACCAGCGAGCGCACCTCGAAAGGGGGCGTGAAGATCGCGACGATGCCGGCACCCGTGGTGAGGAAGATCACCGCCGAGTGGTCCATGGTGTAGTCGCCGCCCGGCAGCTCGACGCGGCTCACGGCGACCGCGAAGTTGGCCGCCACGCGGCGAATGCTCTCCGGCTCACCCGTGACGCCCTGAAAGGCGGGGTCGAAGGCCTGCGCGTAGCGCCCGACGGCCTGCGGGGTGTCGCGCTCGGGGTCGATGCTGACGAACAGCACCCGCAGCGCCGAGAGCGCGGCCTCGCGGCGCACCTGCGCGAGCTTCGTGAGCGTCGTCGGGCAGATGTCGGGACAGTGCGTGAAGCCGAAGTAGACGAGCGTCGGCGCACTCGCGAGGTCCGCGCGCGTAAAGGGCCGCCCGCTCGGATCCTGGAGCGCAAAATCGGCGATCGGCTTAGGTTGCGGCAACCACGTGCCGCTTGCCAGTACGGGAGTTTCCCTGTCAAGTTGCCGCGCCAGCCAGTAGCCCGCGAGCGCCGCCGCGGCGGCGAGGACGACGAGGATCCAGAGCCAGCGAGATCGCACGGTGCTGACGGTGCCCATGAGCGAATTATTTCATACCGCTGCACGAGGCGCGGATGCGCCGGGCGCCTGAGCGCGCGCCGCGCCGCGCGCGGACGGCGCGTGCGAGCGTCCTGAGCCTCATCGAGCGCGGCGCGCGGCGCCTGAGGCGCGCGCGCGTCCACTTCGGCCATGGCACCGACAACGCCTGGGACGAAGCCGCGAGCCTTACGCTGCACGCGCTCGGGCTCCCGCAGCACGGCGGCGCTGCGCTCTATCGGCGCGCGGTAAGCCCACGCCAGGCTACGCGCGCGGACGAGCTCATCACGCGGCGCATCGCCGAGCGCATTCCGGCCCCTTACCTCACGGGTGTCACCTGGTTCGCGGGCCTGCCGTTCACGGTCGATGCGCGCGTGCTCGTGCCGCGCTCGCCAATCGCCGAGCTCATCGAGCGGGGCTTTGCGCCATGGGCGGATCCGAAGCGGGTGCGGCGCATCCTCGATCTCGGCACGGGCTCGGGCTGCATCGCCGTCGCCTGCGCGAAAGCCTTACCTAAGGCGCGGGTCGATGCCGTGGACATCTCGGAAGCCGCGCTCGAGGTGGCGCGCATCAACGTGCGAGCGCACCGGGTCGGCGCGCGCGTGCGCCTGAGGAAATCCGATCACTTCAGCGCGCTCGGGCGCGCGACCTACGATATCATCGTGGCAAATCCGCCCTACGTAGGAGCCCGTGAGCTCAAACGACTGCCACCGGAATACCGGCACGAGCCGCGTGTGGCGCTCGCGGGGGGAAGGCGCGGTCTTGATTCCGTGGCGGTCATTCTGCGCGAGGCGCGAGCGCACCTCGCACCGCGCGGGATCCTCATCGTCGAGGTCGGCAATACCGAGCACGCCGTGCGGCGCACGTTTCCCGGGCTCCCGCTCCTGTGGCTGCAGTTCGCGCGCGGCGGCGGCGGAGTGTTCCTGCTGAGGCGCGAGCAACTTCCCCCGCGCTGAAGTCATCCATGTCCGGCAACACCATCGGCAAGCTCTTCACCGTCACTACCTTCGGCGAGAGCCACGGGCCGGCGCTCGGGTGCATCGTCGACGGCTGCCCGCCAGGGCTCGCGCTCTCGGAGGCGGATCTGCAGCAGGACGTCGACCGGCGCCGCACCGGCACCTCGCATTTCGTGAGCCAGCGCCGCGAGGCCGATCAGGTGCGCATTCTGTCCGGGGTCTTCGAGGGGCGCACCACCGGCACGCCGATCGGCCTTCTCATCGAGAACACCGATGCCCGCGCGCGCGACTACGAGCGCATCAAGGACCGCTTCCGCCCCGGGCACGCCGACTACACCTACCAGCAGAAATACGGCGTGCGGGACTACCGCGGCGGCGGACGCGCCTCGGCTCGCGAGACGGTGATGCGCACCGCGGCGGGCGCCATCGCGCGGCGCTATCTCGCGCAGCGGCTCGACGTGCGCATCTACGGCTACCTGAGCCAGGTCGGCCCGCTCCTCCTCGAGCCCATCGATCCGGCCTTCGCCTACCAGAATCCGTTCTTCTGCCCGGACCCGCAGCGGGTGCCCGAGCTCGAGGCGCTGATCTGGAAGATGCGCGAGGCGGGCGACTCGATCGGCGCGCGCGTCACGGTGGTCGCGAGCGGCGTGCCGCCGGGACTCGGCGAGCCGGTGTTCGATCGGCTGGATGCGGACATTGCCCACGCGCTCATGGGCATCAACGCGGTGAAGGCGGTCGAGCTCGGCGCGGGCGTCAGGGCAGCCGCGCAGCGCGGCAGCGAGCATCGCGACGAGCTGACGCCCGACGGGTTCCTGAGCAACCACGCGGGCGGGGTTCTCGGCGGGATCTCCTCGGGACAGGACATCGTCGCCCACCTGACCCTGAAGCCCACCTCCAGCATCCAGCTGCCCGGACGCACGATCGATGTCGCGGGCCAGGCCACCGAGATCGTCACGACCGGCCGGCACGATCCCTGCGTGGGCCTGCGGGCGACGCCGATCGCCGAGGCGATGCTCGCCATCGTGCTCATGGATCACTATCTGCGCCAGCGCGCGCAGAACGCCGACGTGAAATCCCCGACGCCGGTGATTCCGGGCGCCCCGCGCGCTTAAATCACGCGCCCTGCTGCGTTGCGACGCGGGGAGATGTGGCGGCGATCACATTTCCGCCAGCGCGCAGGGCCCGCAACCCGCTTCCGAGGCGAACCGCGACACAGTTTATGTCCTGAGAATCCGTAAAGATCTCGCCTCTGAGCGGGGATTTAACTCGAGGACTGTGCCCGACAATGTGCGCCGAACAGCCGCGATCGACGGCCGCGGAAGCCTCCGGGCTTTGGGTTGGAAGCCTATTTAAGTTATATTGCCGCCCAATTCGTGGTGGACTCGCAACTTATCGTCCATCCGATTGTTTCCACAAGACATTTCAAATGACTCCTGCCGGGGTGCCGTGATGTTCGCCAAACGCTCAAGCCGAGCGCTGGCATTGCTGCTGGCTTTGCCGTCAGCGGCGTTTGCCCTTGGTCTCGGAGACATTCATCTGCTCTCTCCGCTGAACGCACCTCTCGATGCGGAGATCGAGATCACCGACGTCGCACCCGATGAGATCAACACACTGCGGGCGCATCTGGCCTCGCGCGAGATGTTCTCGCAGAACGGGCTCGACTACCCCACCTACCTGACGAGCGTTCAACTGCGCACGGTGCAGACGGCGGACGGCCATCAGATCATCAAGATCAAGTCCGCTGACCCGATCACCGATCCCTTCGTCACGCTGCTGGTGGACGTGACCTGGTCACACGGCCAGCTGGTGCGCGAGTACACCATGCTGCTCGATCCGCCGGTGTACACGCCGGGCCAGTCGGCCGTGGCCAACGCACCGGTGGCGGCGCCCACGACCGGCGCCGACACCCGCGCCGGGACCATCGCGCGCACCGCAGAGGCTGCGGCCCCCGCCGCCGCCGCGCCCGCCGCGGCCGAGTCCGCGCAGGCAGCGCCGGCCGAAGCGGCCGCTGCCGAGCCGGCTCCCGCCGAGGCAGCCGCCCCCGCCGCAGCTCCTCCCGCCCCGCCTCCTGCGCGCAGCTCGACGAAGGCCGCCGCTGCGAGCGCCGCCGCATCTCCCGCGCCCGAAGGCCCGAGCGCCAGCCCCGCGCCCCCCGCGCCTTCGGCCGAGCAGGGCGCCAACGCCGAGCACGTCGTACAACGCGGTGAGACGCTCTCGGAGATCGCGCGCGGTGTGACCGGTGCGACCACCAACGATGCGCGCACGCGCAGCTGGATGCTCGCCATCTACCAGGCGAACCCCAAAGCCTTCGACCAGAACATGAACCTGCTGCGCTCGGGCAGCGTGCTGCGCATTCCGGACGCGGCGCAGGCGCAGGCCATCCCGCCCGCCGAGGCGACCGCCGAGATCAACCGGCAGTTCGCGGCGTGGCGCTCCACCGCGGCCCCCGCGGCCGCGGCTGGCGAGACGGCCGCCGCCCCGGCAAGCGGCGCGGCGCAGGCCTCCCAGGCCGGTCGCCTGCGTCTCGTGACACCTTCCGAGACCGCCTCCGCCGGCACCGGTACCGCAGCCAACAGCGCCCAGGTGAGTGCGCTCAAGGGCCGGGTACAGGAGCTCGAGGGACAGCTCGCCGAGTCGAAGCGCCTGCTCGATCTCAAGAACCAGGACCTCGCGCGCTTGCAGAGCGAGCTGGCTGCGAAGCAGACCGCCAAGGCGCCGACGCCTCCCCCGGCACCGGTTCCTGCTCCTGCTCCTGCTCCTGCGAAGCCCCCGGTCGCCCAGGCCGCTCCCCCGCCTGCGCCGACACCCGCGCCCGTAGAGAAGCCCGCGGCCGAAAAGCCGGCAGCGGAGCAACCCGCGCCGAAGGAAGAGCAGCCGGCGCCTCCGGTGGCCGCCGCGCCGCCCGCGGCGGTCTCGAAGCCGCTGCCGAAGCCGGTGCCGGCCAACAAGCCCGCGCTGGCTCCCGCCGCCGAGGGCGGCTCGATCCTCGACACGATCATGGGCTACTGGTGGGTGCTTGCGCTCATCGCGCTGGTGTTCGCCGCCGTCGCGGGCCTGCGGTATCTGCGCTCGCGCCGCGCCTCCGAATTCGATGACTCCCTCGGCCGGCTCGCGGTAGCCGCAGTTGCCGGAGCGAGCGGCGCCGGAGGAGCACTCGGCGGGGCAGGCCCCGCGCGCGGCTCAGGCGGGTTCGAGGCGCCGACCATGCGCGCCATGCCGCTCACCGAGCCCGAGCCCGACATCCGCGTCGAGGAGACCGGTACGCACGAGCGCCCGCGGATGGCGGCCGCCGGGGCCGCGCCACCACCGCCGCCGGCGGCCAAGCACGTCACCGCCGATGACACGATCAGCAGCGAGACTGCGATCAACCTCGACCAGGGCGACCCGCTCGCCGAGGCCGACTTCCACATGGCGTACGGCCTCTACGATCAGGCCGCCGACCTGATCCGCATCGCGATCGGCCGCGAGCCGACACGGCGCGATCTGAAGTTGAAGCTGCTCGAGGTGTTCTTCGTCTGGGGCAACAAGGAGCAGTTCCTGCAGACCGCGCACGAGCTCGCGCAGACGCGCGCGGAGGCCGCGCCCGGGGAGTGGGAAAAGATCCTGATCATGGGCAAGCAGCTCGCCCCCGAGGATCCGCTGTTCTCGGGCGGCGCGGCCGTCGGCGGCGCCGCGGCCGGCGGCGTGGACCTCAACCTCGAGGGCGGACAGAGCCGCGTCGACTTTGACCTGCTCGGTGAGCCGGTGCCGACGGAGCAGGGCGTCGATCTCGACATCGGCTCAGCGGTCGGTGAGGGCACGGCGCAGATGACCGAGGCGACCACCGGCGTCACGGACCGCAACCTCACGGTGCTCCAGGGCGCCCGCGGCGGCAACGCCGCCGCCACCGGCAGCACGCGGCAGATGACCGCGAAGATGCGCCAGCAGGCCGCCGATACCGAAGGCCCGACCGTGGAGCAGCCCACGCTGGAAGAGCCCGACGAGCGCACGGTGCGCGCGCCGATGAGGCCCGCGGTGCGCGCGGGCAGCGCGGAGCAGACCGCGGAGCTCGCGATCGACGATCTGGGACTCGACCTCGGCACGGTCGACACCCAGGAGCAGCCGGCGCTCGGCGTGGGCGCCGACGCGCAGACCATGGTGGCCGGGCTCGACGAGAAGACGCGCAAGAAGCTCGAGGACACCGCCGAGCAGGCGGCGGCGCACGCGAAGACCTCGACGACCGGACAGTGGCAGTTCGATCAGGAGGAGCTCGAGACGGCGCTGACGCAGGCGGGGCCGCTCCAGGATGGCTCGCAGACCTCGCGCCTGGCGGCGCTGCGGGGCGATACCGTCGACATCGACGTGAGCAGCAGCGCGACGACCGGCACCCATCCCGAGATCCGCACTTCGGGCGTGGATCTCGATCTCGGCACCGGGACCTACCCGGGCAACGGCGGCAAGCTCGACCTCGATGTCGGCACCGCGACCGTACCGGACGCGGCGTTCGCGGCGACGCAGCGGCTGGCGAACGAGGATCTCGCGCTGCCGGATCTCGAGCCCGTGACGATGAGCGAGGTCGGCACCAAGCTCGATCTCGCCCGCGCCTACATGGACATGGGCGACCCGGACGGTGCGCGCAACATCCTCGAGGAAGTCATGAGCGAAGGCTCCGCGGCGCAGAAGCAGGAAGCGCAGCGGCTGATGGAGTCGCTGCCGGGTTGATCGTTTGATTGGCCGAAATGGCCTGCGGCCGTTTCGGCCAGCAATGATATGAACCGAATCGCCGTCGGCATCGAGTACGACGGCTCGGCCTTCGCCGGCTGGCAGAGCCAGCACTCCCTGCGCACCGTTCAAGGGGTCCTCGAGGGCGCGCTCGGCGCCGTGGCGGCCGAGCCGGTCAGTGTCGTATGCGCGGGACGCACCGATGCGGGCGTGCATGCGCGCGCTCAGGTCGCACACTTCGACACGCACGCCGAGCGCTCCTCCCGCAGCTGGATCCTCGGCGCCAACAGCGAGGCGCCGGAGGATCTCGCCGTCCTCTGGGCGCAGCCGATGCCGGCGCATTTTCACGCGCGCTACTGCGCCGAGGCGCGCGTCTACCGCTATCTGATCCTCAATCGCACCGCGCGCTCGGCGCTGGCCGCGGCACGCGCCGCGTGGGTGACGCGCTCGCTCGATGAGCGCGCCATGGCGGCGGCGGCAGCGCAGCTCGTGGGCGAGCACGACTTCAGCGCCTTCCGCTCCGCGGAGTGCCAGGCCAAGTCACCGATCCGCCGCCTGACCCGTCTCGCGGTGGAGCGGCGCGGGGACTGGATCGTCATCGAGGCGGTCGCCAACGCCTTTCTCCATCACATGGTGCGTAACCTCGCGGGCCTGCTGATTGCCGTGGGCAAGGGCGATCAGCCTTGCGACTGGGCGCGCACCGTGCTCGAAGGGCGCGACCGCACCTTGAGCGCCGCCACGGCCCCCGCCGAGGGCCTGTATCTGTGGGAGGTGCGCTACCCGGCGGCCTTCGGACTCCCCCTGGTGCCGGCGGACGGGGTGCCGTGGGCCGATCAGTTATGATCGGCCGCTCCGGCGCCGCTACCGGGCGCTGAAGTTCGAGTCGTACGCATGTCCTGGTTCGAGAAGATCATGCCCTCCCGCATCAAGACCGAGCGGCGCACGCGCTCGGTGCCGGAAGGCTTATGGATCAAGTGTCCGGCGTGCGATGCCGTGCTCTACCGCGCCGAGCTCGAGCGCAATCTCTACGTCTGTCCCAAGTGCAGCCACCACATGCGCATCCGTGCCCGCGAGCGGCTCGAGCGCTTTCTCGACCCGGGGACGCTCGGGGAGATCGGGGCGACCATCGCCCCCGAGGACCCGCTCAAGTTCCGCGACAGCAAGCGCTATCGCGATCGCCTCACCCAGGCGCAGAAGGCGACCGGTGAGAGCGATGCGCTGGTGGTGCTCGAGGGGACGCTGCACGGACTGCCGGTGGTGGCCGCGGCTTTCGAGTTCCAGTTCCTCGGCGGATCGATGGGCTCGGTGGTGGGTGAGCGCTTCAAGCGCGGCGTCGACTACTGCATCCAGGAGCGGCGCCCGTTCATCTGCTTTACGGCGAGCGGCGGGGCACGCATGCAGGAGGCGCTCTACTCGCTGCTGCAGATGGCCAAGACCGCCGCCGCGCTCTCGCGCCTCGCGCAGGCGCACCAGCCCTTCGTCTCGGTGCTCACCGACCCGACGACCGGCGGGGTATCGGCGAGCCTGGCGCTGCTCGGTGATCTCAACATCGCCGAGCCGCGCGCTCTCATTGGCTTCGCGGGCCCGCGCGTGATCCAGCAGACCGTGCGCGAGACGCTGCCGGAGGGCTTCCAGCGCGCGGAGTTCCTGCTCGAGCACGGTGCCATCGACATGATCGTCGACCGGCGCGAGATGCGCGACCGGATCGCGGCGCTGCTGCGGCTGCTGCTGAAGCTCCCGGTCGCCGCGGCCTGAAGGCGCGGCGCGCACCGCGCTTCAGCTTCGCCACGGCCAGCCGATGCGCACGCTCGCCGAGTGGCTCGAGCTTCAGGAGGCGGTCCACCCGCGGACCATCGACCTGAATCTCGAGCGCGTAAGCGAAGTCGCGCAGCGCCTCGGCGTCGCGACGCCCGCCTATCGCGTGATCACCGTCGGCGGGACCAACGGCAAAGGCTCGGTGGCCGCGCATGCCGAGGCGATCCTGCGGGCCGCCGGGTCGCGGGTGGGTCTTTTCACCTCGCCACACCTGGTGCGCTACAACGAGCGCATCCGCCTCGAGGGGGCGGAGGCGCGGGATGCGGAGCTCATCGAGGCCTTCGAGGAGATCGAGGCCGCGCGCCGCGCCACCACGCTGACTTTCTTCGAGTACAACACGCTCGCGGCGCTGCTGATCTTCGCGCGGCGCGGGATCGAGGTCGCGGTGCTCGAGGTCGGCCTCGGCGGGCGGCTCGATGCCACCAACCTCGTCCCGGCCGATGTCGCCGTGGTCGTCTCCGTCGGTCTCGACCATCGCGACTGGCTCGGCGACAGCCTGGAGTCGATCGGCGCCGAGAAGGCCGGGATCTTTCGCGCCGGCCGCGTGGGCATCCTCGGAACCGCCGACATGCCCGCGAGCGTGTACCAGACGATCGAGGCGCTCGCGGTGCGCGCGCTGATCGCCGGCCGCGATTTCACCTGGGAGGTCCTGGGCGAGCGCTGGAGCTATCGGGGCTCAGGCCTCACGCTCGAGGATCTCGCGCCCTCAAAGCTCGCGGGCTCCATCCAGTACCGCAACGCCGCCACCGCGCTCACCGCGGTCGCCGCGCTCGGCGCGGCGGCGCCGCCCGCACCGGGCCTCGACCGGAGGATCGTGAATGCCGCCCTCGGGGACGTGCGGCTCGCGGGCCGCCTGCAGATCGTGCCGGGTGCCATCGAGTGGATCCTCGACATTGCGCACAACGAGCCCGCCGCGCGCGTGCTCGCCCAGCACCTGCGCGAGCGCCCGCTGCGGGAGCGCGCCGACGGGACGCGCCCGCAGACGCTGGCCGTGGCGGGCGTGCTCGCCGACAAGGACGCCGCCGGGATCGGCGCGGCGCTCGCGCCGCTCATCGACGCGTGGATCGTGTGCGCGCTGCCGGGTGCGCGCGGCGGCAGTGCGGCGCAGCTCGCCGAGCGGCTGCGCTTGCCGCGGGCGCAGCTCACGCTCGCCGATTCGGTCGTGGCGGGCTGCGAGCGTGCGGCATCCCTTGCGCGCCCGGGCGACCGCGTGGTGGTGTTGGGTTCCTTCCTCACGGTGGGGCCGGCGCTCGAGTGGCTTCGGATATACTAGGACGCGGCGGCCGGCTGCAGCGCTGACCTCGAACGGATGACGAGTCATGGCGGCGTCCGCCGTACTTGGCTTTCGCGGTTTCGCCCCCATCGTGGACACTCTGGTGAAAGAACGGCTGACGGGCGCAATCATTCTCGTGGGCCTGATCGTCGCGCTGGTGCCCGAGTTGCTCAACGGGCCGATTCGCCCGGCGCCACGCGCGCACGGCCCGGGCCCGTCGACGGAGGAACCGCCATTACGCTCCTACACCATCAATCTGGCGGACGAGGCCCACGGGGGCGGCGCGATCGCGCAGCCGCAGCCTTCGGGGGCTCCCGCCCCGGTGGCGCCGGCGGGCGAGCCCGCCGTGCCCTCGCCGGCGGCACCGACATCGACGCCGCCGCCAACCGTAGTCCCACAGCCCTCGACACCGCAACACGCGACCCCGCCGGCGCCAGCCACGCCGGCCGCCGCGGCGACCGAGCACAAGGCGCCGGTGGCCTCAGCGCCGAGCGCCACGGCGACATCCGCGCCCGCAAGTGCCAGCGGCTGGGTGGTGCAGCTCGGCAGCTTCGCCAACCGCTCGAACGCCGAGCGACTGGCGCAGCAGGTGCGCGTCCTCGGCTTCCCGGTGAGCGTCTCGCGGGGCAGTACGGGGCGGCGGCTGTATCGCGTGCAGGCGGGCCCCACGCACGAGCGCGCCGCGGCCGAGCAGATGGCGGCGAAGCTGCACGCGGCCGGTCATGCCGGCTCGGTGCTGCCGAAGTAGCCGCACGGCGGTGCGACACAAACCTCGTCGCCGATCGGGGGGCTCTTGTACAATCCGCGCCGCACGCAATGGGCGCGCGCCTGCCGGTCTTCGATGACTACCACCGACTACGTGATCCTGGCGGCGATTCTGGTGTCGGCACTCCTGGGCGCCGCCCGCGGACTGCTGCGCGAGGTGATCGCCTTCGTCACCTGGATCTTCGCGTTGATCGTCGCCTGGCATTTCTCCGATTCCATCGAGCCGCATCTCGGGGGGCTCTTGTCCGCCGCCAGCGTGAAGCCCTGGGTGGCGCGCGTCATCATCGTGCTCGGGGTGCTGCTCGTCGGTGCGCTGATCGGCGCGCTGGCGGACCAGTTCGTGCGGCTGTCGATCTTCAGCGGCGTCGATCGCCTCGGGGGCTTCGCCTTCGGCGCCCTGCGGGGATTGGTGCTGCTCGGCCTCTTCGTGATCTTCGGCCAGCTGGTGCACCTCGACCGCGAGCCCTGGTGGCGCGACTCGCACCTGATACCGACCGGCGAGTCGGTCGCGAACGCGCTGCGGTTCCTGGTGGGGGAGGGCGGCGTGCCCCACAGCCGCGACGTCCAGACATGAGAAGCTAGCGCTCAAAGCCATGTGCGGCATCGTCGGCATCGTCGGCACGAGCGCGGTCAATCAGCGCCTCTACGACGCGCTCACCGTGCTGCAGCACCGCGGCCAGGACGCCGCCGGCATCGCCACCTCGGGCGAGGGCGAGCTCTCAGTGCGCAAGGGCTCAGGTCTGGTGCGCGATGTCTTCCAGCAGCATCACATGCTCGAGCTCAAGGGCAACGCCGGCATCGGACACGTGCGTTACCCGACCGCCGGCTGCGACAGCGCCTCCGAGGCGCAGCCCTTCTATGTCAACGCGCCCTACGGCATCTGCCTCGGCCACAACGGCAACCTCACCAACGCCGCCGAGCTCGCCGAGATCCTGATCCGCGAGGATCGCCGGCATCTCAACACCACCTCCGACTCCGAGGTGCTGCTCAACGTATTTGCCTCCGAGCTGCAGCGCGTCGGCACGGCGCGCATCACGCCGGCGGACGTGTTCGCGGCCGTGAGCGCCGTCTATCGCCGCTGCCGCGGCGGCTACGCGGTGGTCGCCATGGTGATCGGCCACGGGATCCTCGGCTTTCGCGATCCGAACGGCATCCGCCCGCTGGTGCTCGGCGAGCGCCGCACGGCGCGCGGCACCGAGTGGATGCTGGCTTCCGAGAGCGTGGCGCTCGACAGCCTCTCGTTCCGCCTGGTGCGGGACGTGGCGCCGGGGGAGGCGGTGTTCATCGACGAGGCAGGCAGGCTCCACGCCCAGCAGTGCGTCGCGACGCAGCATCACACGCCCTGCATCTTCGAGTACGTGTACTTCGCCCGGCCCGACTCGAAGATCGACAACATCTCAGTCTACCGGGCGCGCATGCGCATGGGCGACCGCCTCGCGGACAAGATCCTGCGCGAGCGTCCCAATCACGACATCGACGTCGTCATCCCGATTCCCGACACGAGCCGCACCAGCGCGCTGCAGCTCGCCCAGCGCCTCGGGGTCAAGTACCGCGAAGGCTTCATCAAGAACCGCTACATCGGCCGCACCTTCATCATGCCCGGTCAGGACGAGCGGCAGAAATCGGTGCGCCGGAAGTTGAATGCCATCGATCTCGAGTTCCGCGGCAAGACGGTGCTCCTGGTCGATGACTCGATCGTGCGCGGCACCACCTCGGCGCAGATCATCGAGCTCGCGCGCGAGGCGGGCGCCGCCAAGGTGTACTTCGCCTCCGCCGCCCCGCCGGTGCGCTTCCCGAACGTCTACGGCATCGACATGCCGGCGGCGAGCGAGCTGGTGGCGAGCGGGCGCAGCGTCGAGGAGATCTCGAGCCTGATCGGCGCCGACTGGCTGGTGTACCAGGACCTGGAGGACTTGATCGCCGCCTGCAAGCACGAGGACGCGCGCATCGAGGAATTCGACACCTCGTGCTTCTCCGGCGTCTATGTCACGGGCGACGTGACGCCCGAGTACCTCGAGCGGCTGCAGGATGAGCGCTCGGACGCCGCCAAGCTCGCCCGGCGCGAGCGGCGCAAGCTCAAAGTGGTGCGCGGGAGCTGAGCTGGCCGCATCCAGCGATCCGCGGCGCGAGCTGCTCCTCAAGCTGCTGCAGGCGGCGCTCGCAGCCGTCGACGGCCGCCGCTGCGTGCGCGAGGCGCTCAGCAGCGCCCCCGGGGCGGCGCTCGCAGTTGCGGGCCCCGTGTGGCTCGCCGCGGTCGGCAAAGCCGCGCCCGCCATGGCCCTGGGCGCACACGATGCGCTCGGCGGCCGGATCGCGCACACCCTCATCATCACCCGCGACGGGCACACGCCGTCCGAGCTCGAAAGGGCCCGCGGCGTCGAAGTGATCGCGGGCTCGCACCCGGTGCCCGATCAGCGCTCGCTCGCGGCCGGGGAGCGGCTCCTCGAGTGGGTCGAGGCGCTGCCGCGCGCCGCCCGGCCGCTGTTTCTCATCTCCGGCGGCGCCTCGAGCCTCGTCGAGGTGCTCAGGGAAGGCCTCACGCTCGCCGAGCTCGAGCGCTTCACGGCGCGCGAGCTGGCCGCCGGCACGGCGATCGGGGCGCTGAATGCCAAGCGCATCGCGCTCTCGCGCATCAAGGGCGGGCGGCTCACCGCACGGCTCGCCGGACGCCCGGCGCGGGCGCTGTTCGTGTCCGACGTGCCGGGCGATGATCCGGGGCTGATCGGCTCGGGGCTCTTAGGTCCCGCGAGCGAGGGCGAGGATCGCGTCGAGCGCTCCGTCATCGCCTCCGTCGAGCGCGCGGTCGCAGGCGCGGCGGCGGCGGCACGCGCCCGGGGGTTGTCGGTGCACGCCGCGCCGCGTCGCTTCGAGGAGGACGCGCTGCGCCTGGCGGCGCGCTTCGCGCACGAGCTGCGCCTGAGCGCGAGCCAGGTGTGCGTGTGGGGCGGGGAGTCGACCGTGCAGCTGCCGCCCGATCCCGGCATCGGCGGGCGCAACCAGCACCTGGCGCTCGCCGCCGCCCGGCTGATCGCCGGCCAGGCGGACCTGATGCTGCTCGCCGCCGGCACCGATGGCACCGACGGCGTGACCGAGGACGCCGGGGCGCTGGTGGATGCCGAGAGCTGCGGTCGGGTGACGCTCGGCGGGCTCGACGTCGATGCGTGCCTCGCGCGTGCGGACTCCGGCACGGCGCTCGCCGCGAGCGGCGACCTCGTACATACCGGGCCCACCGGCACCAACGTCGGTGACCTCGTCATAGGCCTCAAGCTCACCGCCGCGGCGGCGGCGGCCTTGCCCGGTGAGCGTGGCGGGCCTTAGGGCCCCCATGCTCTAATCGCGCCCCCATGCGGGTGCTCCTGATCGAGGAAGACCAACAGCGCTGCGCGCAGATGCGGGCGCGGCTCGAGTCGTGGTGGCCGCACGCGAGCCTCACGGTGCACGACCCCGTCGCGCAGGGCGCGCTCGCGCCCGAGTTCCTCGCGCAAGGCTTCGATGCCGTGCTGCTCGCCGATGAGTGGTCGGGCGGGCGCGGCTTAGTCTGGGCGCGCGAGCTCGCCGGGCGTGAGGGTTTTGCCCCCATCGTGCTGCTGCGCCAGAGAGCGGACCGGACGGCGGCGAGCGATGCGGCCGCGCTCGGCGCCTGGTCGGTGAGTCGCGAGGAGCTCGACGGCGAGGAGCTCTGCCGCGTGCTGAGCGCCGCCGAGCAGCGCCAGGCGCACGCGCGCGCGGTCTGGCGCGCGAGCAACGCCGGGCGCGAGGCGCAGCGCTTCGGCGATGCCTTCATCCGCGGCTACCGCCGCATCCGGCGCCTCGCCGCCGGCGCGCTCACCGATCTCTACGTCGGCGAGAGCGAGCGCGCCGGCACCCTGGTCGCCCTGAAGGTGGCGCGCGACCGGCAGGAGGAGCGCAGCGGCGTCGACGTCTTCGGGCGCTTCCTCCAGGAGTACGAGCTGGTGCAGCGCATCGACGGCGCAGGCGTCGCGCATCTCTACGATCTCGGCATCAGCGATGAGCACGCCTGGCTCGTCATGGAATACTTTCCGCTCGGGGACCTGCGCCGGCGCATGCGCGCCGCCTCCCTCACGCCGCGCGAGGCGCTGCTCTACGCGATCGAGGTGGCGCGCGCGCTCGAGCGCGTGCACGCCGCGGGCGTGCTGCACCGGGACCTGAAACCCGGCAACGTCATGCTGCGCAGCGACGGCGGCATTGCGCTCATCGACTTCGGACTCTCCAAGGACGTGGCGCTGACTGCGGATGCGACCGACGGCGGCACCATCTTCGGCACGCCTCACTACATGAGCCCGGAGCAGGGCCATGCCGAGCCGATCGATGCGCGCAGCGACCTCTATAGCCTCGGCGTGATGCTCTACGAGATGCTCACCGGCGAGAAGCCCTACCGCGCCGACAATCCCATGGCGATCGTCTACAAGCACCGCAAGGAGCCGATCCCGGCGCTGCCGCCGCGTCTCGCCACCTTGCAGCCGCTCATCGAGCGGCTGCTCGCCAAGGCGCCCGCCGACCGCTTCGCGGGCGCCGCCGAGGCGGCGCAGGCGCTGACGCGCGCAGTCGGCGAGTGGCTCGCGCGCGAGGTGCGCGCGTGAGTGCTTGCGCGACGATCCTGCGCGCGCCGACCCCGCGGGCGTGGGTCGCGGCGGCGGTCGCGCGCTTAGCTGAGCTCCTCGTCGATCACGCCAACTGCGAGAAGAAAGCGGCGTCCAGCGCGCTGGCGCTGATCTTCGCCTACCCCGAGGACACCGAGCTCGTGCTCGCGCTCTCGCGCCTGGCGCGCGAGGAGCTCCGGCACTTCGAGCAGGTGCACCGCGCGATGCGCGAGCTCAAGGTCGCCGGGGTGCGCCAGCGCCCCGGCCGCTACGCGCAGGAGCTGCGGCGGGTGCTGCGCACGGCGCACGCCGAGCGCAAGCTCGATCTGCTGCTCGCGGCGGCGCTCATCGAGGCGCGCTCGGCGGAGCGCTTCGCGCTCCTCACCGCCGAGCCCCTGCCGCCGCCCCTGCGGGCGCTCTACCGAGAGCTCGCCGAGTGCGAGGCGCGTCACTTCGAGCTCTATCTCGAGTTCGCGCGCCAGCGCGCGCCCGGAGAGTGGCGCTCGCGCCTCGATGAGCTCGCCGTCCGCGAGGCGCAGCTCGCGACCGCTCCCGACACCGAGCTGCGCTTTCACTCGGGGCCGCCGCCGGCGGCCCACTAACAATCGCTTACAAGCCTTCCGGGCACGAAATCCGCTCAGCGGTGTCTCTTGGCCGGTATCCTCGCCGCCCATAGAGGCTTTGCGCGCCATGAACGACCGCCCGCACCTGCTGATCGTCGACGACGACCGCGAGATCCGCGGCCTCCTCGCCCAGTACCTCGAGAAGCACGACTTCCGCACCACCGCGGTCCCGGACGGCAAGGAGATGCGCCGGGTGCTCGATCGCTCGCACGTCGACCTCCTGGTGCTCGACCTGATGCTCCCGGGCGAGGACGGCCTGTCGCTGTGCCGCGAGCTGCGCGGCCGCTCGCAGCTGCCGATCATCATGCTCACGGCGCGCGGCGAGGACGTCGACCGGATCGTCGGCCTCGAGCTCGGCGCCGACGACTATGTCGCCAAGCCCTTCAATCCGCGCGAGCTCCTCGGGCGCATCAAGGCGGTGCTGCGCCGCTCGGCGCACGCCCCGCGCGATCCCTCTCCCGAGACGGTGCGCTCTTTCACCTTCGGCGGCTGGCGGCTCGACACGATCACCCGCACGCTCACCGACACGGCGGGCAAGGATGTGGCCTTGAGCGGCGCCGAGTACCGGCTGCTCGCGGTACTGCTCGCCGCCGGCAACCGCGTGCTGACGCGCTCGCAGCTCACCGAGCTGCTGCGCGGGCGCGATGCCGATCCCTTCGACCGCAGCATCGACGTGCGCATCAGCCGGCTGCGGCAGATCCTGGGCGACGATGCCCGCGCGCCGCAGATCATCAAGACCGTCTATGGCGAAGGGTATGTCGTCGGCGTCACCGTCGAAACCCAGTGAACCCTCCAGATCGGTGCGGCTGAGGCTCTGGCCGCAGTCGCTCTTTGGCCGCCTGATCGCGGCCTCGGTGATCGCGGTGCTGATCGCCCAGGCCACGGGCCTGGTGCTCATCGCCGAGGAGCGCGAGAGCTTCGTCCTGCAGAGCAGCGTGCGCGAATGGACGCGGCGGATCGCCGAGACCGTGCAGATCCTCGCGCCCCTGGCTCCCGAGGAGCGCGCCGCGGCCGTGGCGCAGCTCGCGGCGCCGCGCGGGATCCCTCCCTCGCTCCCGCCGCCGCCGGCGGATGATCCGCCGCGCTCGGCGCACAACCTCCTGGATCCCCGCCACGCGTTCGTGCGGGTGCCGCTGCTCACCGATTTCGAGCGCACGCTCCGGGAGCAGGTGCAGGCGGCGCTCGGCGCGGGCTACGAGGTGAGCGTCGATCGCACGCTCGATCCGAGCCGCCCGGCGATCGCGCTGCCGGTGCCGTTCTACGAGGCGCGCGAGCTCGCCGCACGGCGCGAGACCGCGCAGCGCTACGACGTCACGGTGCGCTTCCCCGACGGCGGCACGGAGCTCTTTCGGGTGACACGCATGCCGGGCGGGGCGCCCCTGCCGCGCAACCTGCGCATCAACCTGACGCTCCTGGTGCTGCTCCTCGTGATCGCGCTCTACGTGACCGCCCGCAGCATCACCCGGCCGCTCTCGGCGCTGGCCCGTGCCGCCGACACGGTCGGGCGCGATGCGCGCCCGGAGAAGCTCCCCGAGGCCGGCGCGCGCGAGCTGCGCGAGGCCGCGCGCGCCTTCAACACCATGCAGGACCGACTGCGCCGCTATCTCGACAGCCGCAGCCGCGTGCTCGCGGCGATGTCGCACGATCTGAAGACGCCGCTGACGCGTCTGCGCCTGCAGGTGGAGACGCTCGATGACCCGCCGCTGCAGGCGCGCATCGGCAAGGAGCTCACCGAGATGGAGCTCATGGTGCGCGAGGCGCTCGCGCTCTTCCGCGGGCTCGACGACGGCGAGACCGCCGTGCCGGTCGACATGAACGAGCTGCTCGCCGGCATCCAGCAGCAGTTCTCCGAGATGGGGGCCGCGGTCACCTTAAGCGGGCGTGCGCTCGCGCCCGTGACCGGCAAGGTGCAGGCGCTCAAGCGCTGCCTCACCAATCTCATCGCCAATGCGGTCAAGTTCGGCACGCGCGCGGCGGTTGCGCTGGAGGACGACGGCGAGCTCGTCATCCGCGTGCGCGATGAGGGACCGGGCATTCCGGAGGAGGACCTCGAGCGGGTATTCGAGCCGTTCTACCGCCTCGAGCACTCGCGTAACCGCGACAGCGGCGGCACGGGCCTAGGTCTCACCATTGCCCGCGACATCGCCCAGGCGCACGGCGGCACGCTGACGCTCGCCAACCGGCCCGAGGGCGGGCTCGAGGCGATCCTGAAGCTGCCGCGGCGGCGCTGATCCAAGGGCCCCGGGAGGTCCTGAAAACCCCTTGCGGCCCCGCCGATTCGCCGAGTTGACACTCCTTCACACTTGCTCACGGCGTGCCCCCGGAGGCACCCGGTAGCCTCATTCCGCGGTGCAACCCCGATCTACCCCACCGCACGAGGAGACAAGCTGATGAACGCGTTGACGAAGGCTTCGGTGCTGGCGCTCGCCGCGTTGGGGGCTGGCGCCGCACTGGCTCAGAACGGCGGCGGCGGCAACCCGGCGAGCCGCATGGAGAACCTCGCCGTGCTGCTCGACCTTACGGAGGCGCAGAAGCCGCAGGTGGAGAGCATCCTCCAGGGCGAGCACGCGCAGATGAAGGCGTTGTTCGATCAGGCGAAGGCCGCCGGCGGCAAGCCCGACTTCCAGGCGATGCATGCGGCGCGCACGCAGATCAACCAGGACACGCTCGAGAAGCTCTCGGGCGTGCTCTCGCCGGTGCAGCTGAAGAAGTTCCAGACCTTGCAGCAGATGCACCACGGCTTCGGCCACCACGGCCCGCCGCCCCCCGGCGCACCCGCGGCACCCACGAGCAACTGAAGACGAAGCTAGCGCGGCAGCTTAAGCAGCCGGTAGCTTCCCCGCTCATAGCTCAAGTAGCTTCCCTGCTCGTACCAGGCACCCAGCACGATGCGCTGCGCGCTGGTGCCGTCGACCGTCAGGTCGTGGATGCCCGGGCGGTGCGTGTGGCCGTGGATCATGCGGCGCACCTGGGCGGCGCGGAATGCGGCCGCGACCGCCTCAGCGTTCACGTCCATGATCGTCGGCACGGTACGCGCGGTATGCCGGCGGCTGCCGGCGCGCGCCTCATCGGCGAGCACCTCGCGGTGCGCGAGCGGGAGCGCGAGGAAGCGCCTTTGCCAGTCGCGTGCGCGCACCAGGCTGCGCAGCTCCTGGTAGGCGTGGTCGTCGGTGCAGAGCGCATCTCCATGCGTGAGCAGCACCCGCTCGCCATCGAGCTCGGCGATGACGGGATCGGTGAGGAGGCGGCAGCCGCTTCTCTCGCAGAAACCGGGTCCGAGGAGGAAGTCCCGGTTGCCGTGCAGCACGAAGCAGGGCACGCCGCCGGCGGTGAGACCCTTCAAGGCCGCGCACACGGCCTGCGCCGCCTCGCTCCGGTCATCGTCGCCGACCCAGCTCTCGAAGAGATCGCCGAGAATGTAGAGCGCCGCGGCGCGCGCGGCGTGCGCGCTTAGGAATTCGAGGAACTGAGAGATCGCCGGCGCCGAGTCATCGCCCAGGTGCACGTCCGAGACGAAGAGGTGCGTCATCGGCGCAAGCGGCGCAGCGCGCGCCTACTTCGGCGACAGGATCTTCTGCGGCTCGGCCGGGTTCACCGGCGCCGCGACCGGCGCCGCCGCCGTGGGCGCCACGATGGTCATGCTCTGGATGATGATGGGCTTCAAGGGCGCGTCCTGCTTGAAGGGTCCCGAGGCGCCGGTCGGCGTCTCGCCGATCTTCTCGATGACGTCCATGCCCTGCACCACCCGGCCGAATACCGCATAACCCCAGCGGGTCGGCACCGGATCGAGATCCGGGTTGTCGACCAGGTCGACGTAGAACTCGGCGTTGCCCGAATGCGGTGAGGTAGTGCGCGCGAGTCCCACGGCGCCGCGCTTGTTCTGCAGGCCGTTGCCGGACTCGTTGACGATGTTCTCGTGGACCGGCTTCAAGCTCATGGTCGTGGCATCGTGGCCGCCGCCCTGGATGACGAAGTTCGGCACCACGCGGTGGATCAGCGTGTTGGTGTAGAAGCCTTCCTTCACGTAGCGCAGGAAGTTCGCGGCGGTGAGCGGCGCGCGCTCGGGGCGCACCTCGATGGTGAAATCGCCGAGGTTGGTGACCACGCGCACCTGGGTGGTCTGCTCCTCGGCGCGCGCCACGCCGAGCGCCAGTGGGAGTGACAGCAGGAGCGCGGCGGCGGCGACGGCTGCGCGGGACTTAAGGGGCATCGAGTCTCCAGTGTGTCACGCGCGGCAAACAGGCGCGCGGCGCCGAATTCTAAGCTGCGGCGCGCGTCTGCGACAGCGGTGCCGGGGCGCGCCAGCGCCTTTGTTAACATGCGTCCATGAGCCCGCCCCCGGTCACCCGCTTCGCTCCGAGCCCCACGGGCGAGCTGCACCTGGGAAATGCCCGCACCGCGCTCTTTAACCTGCTGCTCGCACGGCACGCGGGCGGCCGCTTCCTGCTGCGCATCGAGGACACCGACACCGAGCGCAGCGTGGAAGCCCACGTGCGCGCGCTGCTGGAGGACCTCACCTGGCTCGGCCTCGAGTGGGACGCGGGGCCCGACCGCGACGACGCGCTTGGTCCCTACCGCCAGTCGCAGCGCGGCGCGCTCTATGCGGGGTACTTCGCGCAGCTCGAGGAGCGCCGCGCCGTCTACCCCTGCTTCTGCACGCCGCTCGAGCTCGAGCTCGCCCGCCGCGCGCAGCTCGCCGCCGGGAAGCCGCCGCGCTACGCCGGCACCTGCCGGAATCTGAGCACCGAGGAGCGCGCGCGACGCGCGGCGCAGGGCGTGCCGGCGACGCTGCGCTTTCGCGTGCCCGCGGGCGCGCGCATCGAGTGGGCCGATCTGGTGCACGGAGCGCAGAGCTTCGCGACCGATGACATCGGCGACTTCGTAGTGCGGCGCGCCGACGGCTCGGCCGCGTTCTTCTTCTCCAACGCCGTGGACGATGCCTCGATGGGAGTCACGCTGGTGCTGCGCGGCGAGGATCACCTCACCAACACTCCGCGCCAGCTGCTGCTCCTTGAAGCGCTCGAGCTCACCGCTCCGGCCTACGGGCACGTGGCGCTGCTCCTCGGCGCCGACGGCGCGCCGCTCTCCAAGCGCCACGGAGCGGCGAGCGTGCGCGAGTACCGCGAGCGCGGCTACCAGCCGCTCGCGCTCCTCAATCACCTCTTTCGCCTCGGCCACTCGAGCGCGCTCCAGGGACTGCTGACGCTCGCTGAGATGGCGCGCGGCTTCGACCCGAAGCATCTCGGGCGCGCGCCGGCACGCTTCGATGAGCAGCAGCTCACCGTGTGGCAGAAGGACACCGTGCATCACTTGAGCCCCGAGGCGGCGCGCGAGTGGCTCAAGGGGGTGTTGCCGCGTGAGCTCGACGCGCGCACCGCGACCGCCTTCGTGAGCGCGATACTCCCCAACCTGGTGTTGCCTGCCGATGCCCTGCCGTGGGTCGAGATCGTGTTCGGCGGCCCGCCGGCGCTGGAAGAGGGCGGCGAGGCCGTGGTACGCAACGCCGGCGCCGGCTACTTCGCCGCGGCCGCGGCCGCCGCCGCCACGACCGGCAATGATCTCGCGGCGATTGCGGGAGCGGCGCGCGCGGCGAGCGGCCGCCAGGGGCGAGAGCTCTACATGCCGCTGCGGCTGGCGCTCACCGGGCGCGCGCACGGGCCCGAGCTCGCCCCGCTCCTCAAGGCGCTGCCGCCCGGGCAGGCGCGCGAGCGGCTGGCGCGCTTCGCATGATCCGCATCCACGACTCGCTCACGGGCGAGAAGCAGCAGCTCAAGCCCATCACGCCCGGGCAGCTGCGCATGTACGTGTGCGGGCTCACCGTCTACGACTACGTGCACATCGGACACGCCCGCATGCTCACGGTCTTTGACATCGTGAGCCGGTACTTAAGGCACCGCGGCTACCGCCTGACCTACGTGCGCAACATCACCGACATCGACGACAAGATCATCCGCCGCGCCGCCGAGAACGGCGAGACGACGGACGCGCTCAGCGCGCGCTTCATCGCCGCCATGCACGAGGACTGCGCGCAGCTCGCCATCCTGCCGCCGGACGCCGAGCCCCGCGCCACGGACTACCTGCCGCAGATCATCGCGATGGTGGCGAAGCTGATCGAGCGCGGCTACGCCTACCTCGCCGCCGACGGCGACGTGCTCTACTCGGTGGCACGCTTCGCTCCCTACGGGCGGCTCTCGGGCAAGCGCCTCGCGGACCTGCGCGCCGGGGCGCGCGTCGAGGTGGACGAGGCCAAGCGCGATCCGCTCGATTTCGTGCTGTGGAAGCACGCCAAGCCTGGCGAGCCCTGCTGGGACTCGCCCTGGGGACGCGGGCGCCCGGGCTGGCACATCGAGTGCTCCGCCATGTCGACCGCGCTCCTCGGCACGCACTTTGACCTCCACGGCGGCGGCATGGACTTGAAGTTCCCGCACCACGAGAACGAGATCGCGCAGTCGTGCGCGGCGACGGGCGATGCGTTCGTGAATCTCTGGATCCACAACGGCTTCGTCAACGTCGACGACGAGAAGATGTCGAAGTCGCTCGGCAACTTCTTTACGCTGCGCGAGGTGCTGAAGTCGCTGCGCCACCCGGAGGTGCTGCGCTACTTCTTCCTCGCGAGCCACTATCGCGGGCCGATCAACTATTCCCTCGAGCAGCTCGAGCAGGCGGATGCGGCGCTGACGCGCATTTACACGGCACTGCGCGGTTTGCCGGCGGGGGCCGCCGGCGCCGCCGCGGCGAGCGCGGCCACGGCGCGCTTTACCGAGAGCATGGACGACGACTTCAACACCCCGGAGGCGCTCGCGGTGCTCCAGGGACTGACGCGCGAGATCAACACCGCCCGGGATGCAGGCGAAGCCGCCCGCGCCGCAGCGCTCGGCGGCGAGCTCAAGGCGCTCGGCAACGTGCTCGGCCTCGTGACCGTGCCGGCGGAGGAGTGGTTCCGGCTCACGCGCGCCGCAGGCGCCACGCCGGCCGGCGCACGGCTGACCGACCCGGAGGTCGAGGCACGCATCGCGGCGCGTGCCGCGGCGCGAGCGCGGCGGGACTTCAGGGAGTCCGACCGCATCCGCGACGAGCTGGCCGCGCTCGGGGTGATCCTCGAGGACAAGCCGGGCGGTGAGACCCGCTGGCGGCGGGCCTGAGCGCGGCTCAGCTGCGGCGGCGCGTGCGGGAGCGGGCCCGGGTAGGTTAGGATGAGGCCGTCGTCGTCGCCGCGGACATCAGAGCCGCGGCACACCGGCTCGGGGCATGGCGCAGTCTGGTAGCGCATCTGCTTTGGGAGCAGAGGGTCGGGGGTTCAAATCCCTCTGCCCCGACCAATCCACCAAGGTCCATTCCGGAGACATGGGTAACACTTTTGCGGCGAAGGATTCTCGCCGCCGGTGATGCGCCCGGTGCAGTTGCGGCCGCGTGAGCTTCGCCTGCGGCAAGTACGTAAGCACAAAGACATAACAACAAGTACGGATCGTCCATTCCACTCAGGAAGCTCATGGTTTTTCCCTGCAGAGAAGGGCAGGGAAAACCATGAACGCCACGAAGCGCATTGCACCTGCGGTGCTGAGCCTTCTTCTTGCTGTGTCGGTCGCCTCCTGCGGCGGGGGCGGAGGTGGAGGCGGCGGGGGCGGGCCCAGCAGCACGCCGCCGAGCATTTCCGGGCTCAGTTTCTCGCCCACCTCGGTGCCGCAGAGCGACGGTGGAAGTGCCACCGTGGATGGCTCGGTTCAGTTCACCGACAGCGGCGGCGATCTTGCCACGTTCAACATGACCGTGACGGACAGCAGCGGGCATCAGGTTGCCTCGATCAGCGATCCGCTCAAGGGCGCTGCCGGCGGCACGTCCGGCACGATTCAGGGGGAATTTCAGGTTTCGACCAGCACGGCGGGCGTCTTCACATTCAATGTGTGGGTAGTGGACGCAGCGGGAGCGCGCTCGAATACCCTGACATCCACTTTTCAGGTCGTGCCGGTCTCGAGCAAAGCGGCGGCCGTTGCCTCGACCGGGACGGCGCCCGCGTACCTCACCGCGATGGGCGGCCAGCTGTATTGGACGGAAACCGGCGATGCGGTGGTGAAGACGGTCGGTGCCGCGGGCGGCACTCCCGGCGTGCTCGCATACCAGGTGCATAACCCGGCGGCAGTGGCGTTTGCGGGGACTGATGTCATCTGGGTCGATGATCTCGGCCCCAGCCAGGGCCCCTGGGACCCGTCCAAGGTCGGACGCGCTCTGAAGCGTACGTCGGCCAGTGGCGTAACGACGGTGCTGGATACCGCGCCGGCGTGCGATTCGAACGGAGCCACGGACCTGGTGGTCGCCGGTGACGCCGCGTACTGGGTGACCTGCACGACCGGTCCGAGCGCTTACGCCATTCGCCAGAGCTCCCTCAGCGGCGGCGGGTTCCTGCTCAACATCTATGCCACCTCGATGCCCATTTCTGCGCTAGCGGGCGCCCCGGGCCTGCTCGTCTGGAGCACCGCGGCGTTTGGCTCGGCGTCGGCTCTCACCGTGTACTCGACGAGCTCCACTGCCACCACGACCTTCAGCGTGCCGTGGATGGATGATGTATTCGCATTCGATGCCACGAATGTCTACTACGCGACGGCGAACAAGCCGCCTTTCACTTTCTCCGGGACCTCGGATCCGTGCACGCTGTGGGCGCAGCCGCTCGCAGGCGGGGCGCCGGTCGTAGTGGCTGGCTCCATCGTGCGACCGATCAGACTCGCGGCGGGGGCCGGAAAGGTCGTATGGGTCGATGCCGCCGGCGTGAACAGCATGGCAAGCGGCGGTGGTCCTGTCACGCAGCTCGCGTCGGTGACCAACACTCCACTGGATCTGCTGCTCAGTGGAACGGACGTCGTGTGGACGGAAACGACCGGCCCGCAGCATGGCGAGACGGGCGCGATCCACAGCGTGCCGCTCGCCGGCGGCACCGTGACCACCCTTTACCAGGGTGGCGATGCGCCGCGGCGGCTGGCGCTGGACGCTTCCGCCGCGGTCAATTGGACGGAGGGCGGATCCATCGGTCTCATCGAAGGTTTCGGACGCATCGCCCGGCTGAGTGCGGGTAACGTCGTGGAAACGGTGGTCGCCGGGCTCGCGAGCGATTCACCGCCGCTCGCCGCTTCCGGATCGAATCTCTACCTCGCCGATCTCTGGCGCATCAAGCGCATTGCCACAGCCGGCGGCATGCCGGAGACCGTGGCGGCCGATGACGGCGCAATCAGTGCCCTGACGACCGATGGCTCGTCGGTCTACTGGACGAGTGGTAGCGATGCCAGCGTGCGCAAGGCCGCCGCCGCGGGCGGTCCCGTGACCGTCCTCGTGAACTCGTCTTCGGCCGAGAGCGGTGCGGCGATTGGCGTCAGCAGCACGGGCGCCCTGACGTGGGTGGCGGGCACCGCCGTCGAGATGATTCCCGCTCCCGCGCCGAACAGTACGCCGGTCCTGCTCTGGAACCAGGGATCAAATGTCTCAACCCTGGCGGTCGACGCCACTCACGCGTACTTCGGGGTTCCCTCGACGAACGATGTGTTCTCGATACCGCTGGCCGGCGGCAGCACGCAGAGTCTTGCCAAGGCGAGGGCGACGGCCGCGGTCCCGCTTCTGGGCATCACCCGTGACGGGACCACCTTGTACTGGATCGACGCTGCGGGCGTCTCCAAGGTCCCGACTGGAGGCGGATCGGCACTGGGCGTGGTGGATTTCGACACCGCCGGCACGGACGCCACCTCCACGATCGCCGTCGATACGACGAATGTCTATTGGACGGAGCCACTGACGAAGCAGATTCGTAGCGCAGCGAAGTAAGCGTGTCTCGCGGATCGCGGCAGTCGAGATAACTATTCCCTCGGCGGGGATCCGGCCAGGCCCAGGAACACCGTCACTGCGCGGTTCAGGCGCACCACATCCTCATCCGCCAGGCGTCCGATCCGGGGAATGACGCGATTCCAGGCGAACCACCCAGTCAGGGATCGGCACAGCCGCAGGTCAGTCACCGGGCCTGCCCGGGCAATTGAAGTCACGGCAGTTTAAGCCTTGACAATAATAGCCTAGGCAACTATCATGTCCGCCGTAAATCTACCGATGGGCTTCCCCATCCCCCTAATGACGGATTTCAGGAGCGGCGACCTTGGGCGACATTTACGACAGCACGAATTACCAGCCGGGCAAGTCGGTCGGCGCACTGCTCGGGCGGGTGCGGGTGGCCATGCTCGCGGCGCTCGATGAGGAGCTGGCCGGCGACCGGCGCCTGGCGCCGCTCGAGCTCAGTGCGGCGCAGTTCATCGTGATCGCATCGCTCGTGGGCGCGGAGCGCAAGTCCGCGTCCGATCTGTGCAAGGGCATCTCCTATGACGCGGGGGCCATGACCCGCATGCTCGATCGCCTGGAGGGCAAGGGTTTGATCCGCCGCAACCGCAGTCCCGAGGACCGCCGCCTGGTGCACCTCGAGCTCACCGAGGAGGGCCGCGCGGCCTACCCGCGCATGCGCGAGCTGTCGCTCGCCGTCGCGAATCGATTCCTGCGCGGCTTTAGCAAGGCCGAGGCGCGGCTGCTCGAGAGCCTCCTCAGCCGAATGCTCGAGAACGCGGAAGCACCGGCGGTCCGCGCCAGTGCCTGAGCGGACGCACGCATCGAGCCGAATTGAGCTCTGACAGGGATTTCCCACCAAGGAACGCCATGAGTACCGATACACCCAAAGCCCCTGGCCTTTCCCGCCGCTGGCGGTTGCTTGCCGCAGTGGGCGCCGGCGTGCTCGCCGTGGCGCTCGCCTACGGCCTCTACTGGGCGCAGGTGCTGCGCTATCACCAGACGACGGATGACGCCTACGTCAGCGGCAACGTCGTCGAGATCACGCCGCAGATTTCCGGAACCGTGGTGGCGATCGGCGCGGACGACACCCAGTTCGTGAAGGCCGGGCAGCCCCTCGTGCGCCTCGATCGCGCCGACGCCAAGGTGGCGCTCGACCAGGCCGAGGCGCAGCTCGCGCGCACCGTGCGCGACGTGCGCAACCAGTTCGCCACCAGCGCGCAGCTCGAGGCCGCGGTCGAGGCGAGGCAGACCGAGCTCACCCGCGCGCAGAACGACCTCGAGCGGCGCGCGCGGCTTGGTGCCTCCGGTGCCGTATCGGGCGAGGAGCTGCAGCACGCGCGCGATGCGGTCAAGGCCGCGCAGGCGGAGCTTAGCGCCGCCCGGCAGCAGCTCGCCGCCAACCGCGCGCGGATCGATGGCACGACTCTCCAGGATCACCCCGAGGTGCAGGACGCGGCCGCCGCGGTGCGCAGCGCTTACCTCACCTGGTCGCGCACCGAGCTTCCGGCGCCGGTGTCGGGCTTCATCGCGCGTCGCAACGTGCAGCTCGGGCAGCGCGTGGCCCCGGGCACGCCGCTGATGGCCGTGGTGCCACTCGATCAGGTGTGGGTCGATGCAAACTTCAAGGAGCCGCAGCTCGCGCGCATGCGGGTCGGGCAGCCGGTCACCCTGAGCGCAGACCTCTACGGCAGCCACGTCGTGTTCCACGGCAAGGTGGCGGGCTTCGGTGCCGGCACCGGCGCGGCCTTCTCGCTCCTCCCGGCGCAGAATGCCACCGGCAACTGGATCAAGATCGTGCAGCGCGTGCCGGTGCGGGTCGTGCTCGATCCGCGCGAGGTCGCCGCGCACCCGCTCGAGATCGGGCTTTCCATGCGCGCCGACATCGACGTGCGCGATGGGAGCGGGGCACGGCTGCCGCAGCTGGCGAGCACCGCGACGCCGTGGTCGACCGAGGTATTCGGCTCGAGCGATGCGCAGGCGGATGCGCGGGTCGCTGCGATCATCAGCGCCAACGAGCCTCAAGCGGCGCGCGCCGCGGCCACTCCGTCGGCCGGTGTCCGTAGCGCCGCGCTCCTCGCCAATGCCGGCGGTGCCGAGGTCCCGGCCCCAGGTCACCGCGCGCTGAAAGCCCGTTGAGGGCGCCCCGCACCTTACTGAAGGGACGTACGAGCCATGTCCGGCGAGCGCGCTGAGAAACCGGCCGCCCCGCCCCCCGCCCGGGCGTCGGTGGAGCTGCCAGCGCTCACGGGCTCGAAGCTCGCGTTTGGGACGATCGCGCTCTCGCTCGCGACCTTCATGAACGTGCTCGACACTTCGATCGCCAACGTATCGATCCCGGCGATCGCGGGCGATCTCGGCGTCTCGCCCGACCAGGGCACCTGGGTGATCACCTCCTTCGGCGTCGCGAACGCCATCTCGCTGCCCCTCACCGGCTGGCTCACGCGGCGCTTCGGCCAGGTGAAGCTCTTCACGAGCTCGGTGGTGCTCTTTGTCATCGCCTCCTTTCTCTGCGGGCTCGCGCCGAGTCTCTCGGCGCTCATCCTCTTCCGCGTGCTGCAGGGCGCGGTCGCGGGACCGATGATTCCGCTGTCGCAGTCGCTGCTGCTCGCGAGCTACCCGAAGAACCGCGCCGGCATGGCGCTCGCCATGTGGGCCATGACCACGCTGGTGGCGCCGGTGGCCGGGCCGCTGCTCGGTGGCTGGATCACCGACAACATCTCCTGGCCGTGGATCTTCTACATCAACCTTCCGGTCGGCGTGGGAGCCGCGCTCGCCACCTGGGGCATCTATCACAAGCGCGAGACAGCGACGGCGAAGGTGCCGATCGACAAGGTGGGACTTGCGCTGCTCGTGATCTGGGTCGGCTCGATGCAGATCATGCTCGACCAGGGCAAGGACCTCGACTGGTTCAACTCCTGGGTGATCGTGACGCTGGCGTGCGTGGCGGCGCTTGCCTTCGCGGTCTTCCTCGTCTGGGAGCTCACCGAGGAGCACCCGATCGTCGACCTGACGCTCTTCGGCCGGCGCAACTTCTGGGTGAGTACGCTCGCGCTGCTGTGCGCTTACGGCCTCTTCTTCGGCAACGTGGTGCTGCTGCCCTTGTGGCTGCAGCAGTACATGGGCTATACCGCGACGCTCGCCGGCCTGGTGCTCGCGCCCGTGGGGCTCCTGGCGATGCTGCTCACGCCCTTCGTCGGGCGCTTTGGCGATCGCTTCGACCCGCGCATCCTGGTCACGATCTCTTTCGGGGTGTTTGCGCTCGTGCTCTTCATGCGCGCGCACTTCAACACCGACGCGACCATCGTGACACTCCTGATCCCGACGCTGATCCAGGGCGCGGCGATGGCGACCTTCTTCATTCCGCTCATGTCGATCACGCTCTCGGGATTGCCGCCCGAGCGCATTCCGAACGCCTCGGGACTCTCGAACTTCGCGCGCATCACGGCGGGTTCCTTCGGCACCTCGATCACGACTACGCTGTGGGAGCGCCGCGCGAGCCTGCATCACGCTCAGCTGGTCGAGCACCTGACGCCGAACGACCCCGCGGCGGCCCAGACCTTCGCGGGCCTCCACGCGAGCGGGATGGGGAACGAGCAGAGCTACGCGCTGCTCAATCGCCTGGTCGACAGCCAGGCGTTCATGCTCTCCGCCGACGACATCTTCTACGTCTCCGGAGTCATCTTCATCGCGCTGATTGCGCTCGTGTGGCTGGCCCGTCCGCAGCGGGGCGCCGCGGGCGCGGCCGCCTCCGGCGCTCATTAGCCGCTCGAGCTGGCGCCGCCGCTCGAGCTAGCGCGCGGCGCGCAGAACCTTGGCGGGCAGGAGCCAGGTGAGGCGCGCGCCTCTTGAGCGCGCGGCGCCGTCGAAGGTCAGCAGCGCCACACCCATCTTCTTGAATCTGAAGGCCTCAGCGGCCGGAGATCCGGGCAGCGACGCTGCCACCAGCCGGCTCAAGCCCGGCTCGTGCCCGACGACCGCAATGCGTGGCTCGGGCATGCGCTTGAGTACCCCCAGCAGCGCCTCGGGCGATTCACCGGGCGCGAGCTCGGCGCAATCGCTCGCCTTGGGCCATCCGGCGAGCTCGGTGAGGATCGCGGCCGTCTGCCGGGCGCGAGTCAGCGGGCTCGTCAGCACGCGCGCCGGAGCACGCACCAGCTGTTTCATGCCGGCGGCCGCCTTTTCCGCACGCGCGATGCCCTGGGGGGAGAGCGGGCGCTCGCCATCGTCCGGCCAGCGACGCGCATCGCACTCGAAGGCGACGGCGTGCCGGACGATCAGCAGCTCCATGCGCCGAGGCTGTGCGGTCAGTGACTCAGGCGGGGGACTTCTGCCGTGGGTGAGCCGTTGTCGACGGCCGCGGCGGCCCCGGGCACCGGCTCAGGGGATTCGGGCGCGCCCTGCTCGAACTCACCGAGCCGGTTGCGCAGCGCTTTCCAGCGCCGGCCACGCACCTTGCGCCAGGACTTGGTGACGGTGGCATGTGCCCCCGAGGTGATACGCGCGTGATGCTCGGCGAGCTTGCCCATCTGAAAGAGCGTCGCGGGCGGCAGAGCGCAATGGGGGTCGGCGGCGAGCGCGGTGAGGTGATTGCGGGCCATGTGGGCGTCCTGGTTCGCGCCGAGCTTGTCCTGCATGCGGCGCAGCGCTTTCAGCATCTCATCGACAGGTTTCCCGAACATGACTGCGCCGGATTCGAGCGCGTAGCGCAGCTGTTTCGCCCGGCGCCGCACCCGGTGATAGTCATCCATCGGCGAGCTCGCGCGCAGCCGCCGCACCGCCTTGCGCAGCCGCCGGTAGCGCCGCCGCACCCTTTGGGCCACCACCGCGGTGACGGTCGCGGTAACGGCCGCGCCGTGGGCTGCGGGCGGTGCCTCGGTGGCGGTGGTGAGTGTCTGAATCCAGCGGCGCGTCGCTTCGGAGTCGAGCGCGCGGATCATCCGCGTGCGGGCCCGCTCGCGCTCGTGCGTGAAGCGCGCGCTCAAGGGCTCGAGCGCCAGACGCTCCTCCTCAGGCAGTTTCTCGCAGTAGGCGCTGAGAGCTACGAGCTGTACATCGAGGTCGCGCGTGGCACCGAGGGAGCGCAGCACCGCCTTCGCGGTCTTGCGGGCGCGCACCAGGGGCGCAGGCAGATACTCCTTGAAGAGGCCGAGGGTCGCATCCAGGCGGCGCGCGGTGACACGCAGCTGGTGCAGCTCCTCCGGGTCGTGCCCGAGACGGGCCCCCGGCTCGTGCGCGAGCCACGCAGCGAGCAGCCGCCGCACCTCGGCCAGCGCCGCCTCACCCACCGCGGTTGAGCCATCCTCGCCCGGCCGCACGGGCAGGGCGGCGGGGGCGTCTACGGCCCTCGCCTCGTCTAGGCCGCTGTCGGCGGCAGCCTCACGCGCGATGGAGACGACCTTCATCCAGGATCCGGAGCACCTCGGGGAGCCATAAAGTGTAACAAAGGCCGCGCCGCAGCAGCTCAGGGAAAATTGACGCTGCAGAAGCCACTTACGTATGATTCGCGCCCCCCGTGCGGCGGGGCCGGCTAGGGGCGCCTTTGGAGTCGTGCCCGTAGCTCAGGCGGATAGAGCATCGGCCTTCTAAGCCGAGGGTCGCAGGTTCGAGTCCTGCCGGGCACGCCAACCGCAGCCGGGGTACGGACGGTGGACGTAGCTCAGTTGGTAGAGCCCCGGGTTGTGATCCCGGTTGTCGTGGGTTCGAGTCCCATCGTCCACCCCAATTTGGCACGGCGCAGCGGGCAAAAGCCGCGCCTTTTGCCCGCGGTCGACGGAGTAATGTCCGCCGAAATTGCCGGGCGCCGGCTTTGGTGGGCGTAGCAGGCGAAGACCGCGTTCTTCGCCTGCGGTCGACGGAGTAATGTCCGCTGAAATTGCCGCAGGCAATTTCAGCCAATGAATTAGGGCCGTTAGCTCAGCTGGTAGAGCAGGAGACTCTTAATCTCTTGGTCGTAGGTTCGATCCC
>Ga0187773_10000049_pt1 | contig 49980 bp, 48 predicted proteins | sample 0216_BV02_MP05_1_FD_133133 | JGI IMG/M metagenome (GOLD analysis project Ga0187773, IMG submission 133133) | Tropical peat soil microbial communities from peatlands in Department of Meta, Colombia - 0216_BV02_MP05_10_MG | ecosystem: Environmental > Terrestrial > Soil > Wetlands > Peat | place...
TCGCGGTAGGGCGCGTGGAAGCCCACCTCGCTGAACATCTCGAAGCGCCCGCGCACGCTCGCCTGCGGCTTGATGCCGATCGACCGCGCCGCCTCGTCCGCGCCGGGCGTGATCGCCGCCATGCCGCGCGCGTAGCCCTGCAGGAAGGCGATCGGCTGGGCGCCGAAGCCGCTCTGGCAGCCCTCGTAGGTCACCGTGTCGTCCGGCGTCGCGAGGCCTCCGGGGTTGAAGAAATCCTCGAACTGGCGCAGCCGCCAGGCGCGCTGCTCGGGCGCCTCGCCGACCGGCGCGAGGCACCAGCTCTTCATCTCGGTCCGGTCCGGCTCGAGCGGCCGGAACGTGCGCAGCATCAGCGTGATCGCGTCGGCGATCTGCATGTTGGGAAAGACGTGCACGTTGCGCGCCTTGAGCATCCACGCCGCGCGCAGCTCGCCTACTCGCGCGCGGATCTCGGCGAGCGCGGGCCAGATCGGGCGCTTCTCGGGCTCGGGCTGCTCGAGCCAGGTCGCGGCGTGCCCGTGGGCGAGCGCGAACGTTCCGCCGTCGGCCGAGTTGCGCTTCGCCCAGTCGTACTGGCGCGCTTCGAGGTGCCCGGCCCCGCCGCGCCTTCGCGCCTGCAGGTCCATGTACGAGAGATGCGTAGTGGTCAGGTGATAGGGATCGAGCCCGTTGTCGAGCTGCAGCTTCCAGTTGCCGCGGTAGGTGTACACCGACCTGCCCGGGACGAACTCCACGCCGCTCGGGCCCTGGTCGGCGACGACGTCGATGAAGAAGCGCATATCGCCGAGGAAGTCCTCGAGCGGCGGAACTTCGCTCGACAGGCTGCCGAACACGAACCCCCTGTACGCCGCGATCTTCGCGAGCGGCACCAGGTTGTGGTCCTCGGCGTCGAAGGAGGCGGGATAGCTTCCCGTCTTGCGGTCCTTGACGTCGACGTTCTTCCCGGAGGAGTCGTACGCCCAGCCGTGGTAGGGGCAGACGTGATATTTCGCGTTGCCTTCCTCGGCCGCGCACAGCAGCGCGCCCTTGTGGCGGCACACGTTGACGAAGGCAGCCAGGCGTCCCTTTGCGTCGCGCGTGACGAGCACCGGTGTGCGCCCGATATGGCCCGTGATGAAGTCGTGGGGCTTGCCGATCTGCGACTCGAGCGCGAGGAAATTCCAGGTGCGCTCGAAGATGAACTTCTGCTCGAGCTCGAAGAGCTCAGGGTCGGAGTAGACGTCGCGGTGCACGCGGAACACGCCCTCCGCAGGACGGTCGTCGACGTAGAGACGGATGTCCTTCAGGTCCATGGCGGCAGCGTACCCTAAATCGGCGCGGCGAGCGCCGCCAGCGACCTCGCGACGACGGCGGTCTGATCCGCGGGCGGAGCGCCGCTCATCTCGAGGCGGCCGATCTCCAGCGAGTTCTCCACCACCATGCGGCAGCGCTCGAAGCGCCGGCACACGAAGGCCTCGAGCGCCGCCGGCACGCTGTCCGCGCGCGCCAGCTCCTCTGCGAGCACGATACCGTCCTCGGCCGCCATGCCGGCGCCCGAGGCGAGCTGCGGCGTGCTCGCATGCGCGGCGTCGCCGATGAGGACGGCACAGCCCCTTGACCAGCCGCCGCGCAGCACGTGTGCCTCGAGCGGGCGGTAGACGATCTGCGATCGAGGCCCGAGCGCGTTGCGTACGCCGGCGAGCACGCCTCCGTATTCGCCGAGCAGCGAACGCAGCAGGACATGCTGCTGCCCAGGCTCGCGCCACGGGTTGCCGGGCACATGCTCGAGGTAGAAAAGGTACATCTCGCTCGCCGACACCGGCGTGAGGCCGCACTTGCCGCGGCCGCCGAGGAAGAAATGGCGCCGGTCGATCGCCGGCGGGCGCTCGGTGGTGAAGCGCCAGCACGCCTGCTCCGTGAAGCGCGGGCCCGGCGCCTCGGGGAAGAGGAGCTTGCGCAGGCCCGAGTGGATGCCGTCGGCGCCGACCACGACGTCGTAGCGATCCTGCGTGCCGTCGGTGAAGTCGACGGCGGCGTTTCCGGACTCGTGTTGATCGACCGAGCGCACGCCGACGCCGAGGCGCACTTCGGCGCCGAGCGCCCCGAGCCCGTCGGCGAGAATGCGATGCAGAACCGGCCGCAGAATGCCTCCGGCGCCCGGGATATCTGCCCCGAGCGGCGGGCTGCGCACATCCTCGAGAGGGCGTCCCTCGACGTCGCACACGCGTATGCCCTCGTGCGTGTGGCCTTCGTCGATCACGCGATCGAGAATGCCGAGCGCCTTGAACGCGCGCAGCGTCGACGCGGTGAGGGTGATGCCGGCGCCCGCGACGCGCCAGCCCGGATCGAGATCGACGAGGCGCACCTCGACGCCTGCGCGCGCGAGCATCGTCGCGGCGGACATTCCGGCGACTCCGCCGCCGACGATCAATGCCCGGCGCACGCGGCTCATTTCGTGGCAGATTGCATAGCGATATGCAATTATTGTATGCAAATGTCGCCCGACACCGCAGGACCGACCCGGTGATCCGCCTCGCAGCAGACATCGGCGGGACGTTCACCGATGTCGCGGCGTTCGACGAGTGCGGTAGGCGCCTCCTTCTCGGCAAGGCGCTCTCCACTCCGCGGCAGCTGGCGCAGGGCGTCACCCACGCCGTCGCCAAGGCGTCCACGCGCTTCGCCGACGCGGCGCTCTTCCTGCACGGCTCCACGATCGCGATCAACACCCTCCTCGAGCGGAGCGGCGCGAGGACCGCGCTTCTGGTCACGGAGGGCTTCCGCGACATCTACGAGATCGGGCGCATCAACCGCCCCGACGCGTACAACCTCTATTTCAGGAAGCACGTTCCGCTGGTCGAGCGGGCGCTGCGCCTCGAGGTGCGCGAGCGCATCACCGCCGAGGGCGAGGTGCACGTCCCGCTCGACGAGGCGAGCGTGCACGCCGCGTGCGACCGCCTCGAGGCCGAGGGCGTGGACGCCGTCGCGATCATGCTGCTGCACTGCTACGTGAACCCGGCCCACGAAGCGCGCGTGAAGGCGATCGTCGAGCGGCGCCTGCCGCGGGCGTTCGTCACCGCGTCGCACGAGCTGTCGCAGGAATACCGAGAGTTCGAGCGCTGCTCGACCGCGGTCGCGAACGCCTACATCGGTCCGGTGGTGCGCGACTACGTCCGCGGCATCGACGCCCACCTGAAGGACTCGGGGTTCGCCGGATCGTTCCTGCTGGTGCAGTCGACCGGGGGCCTGTACGAGTCGCACCAGGCCCAGGCGCAGTGCGTGCGCATGCTCGAGTCCGGGCCCGCCGCCGGCGTGATCGGCGCGCAGGCGCTGTGCCGCGCGCTCGGGCTCGCAGACGCGGTCGCCTTCGACATGGGCGGCACGACGGCGAAGGCGGGCGTGATCCACAAGGGCGAGGCGCTCACCACGGGCGCGGCGCTCATAGGCGGCTACAACCAGGCGCTGCCGGTCCAGATCCCGATGATGGACATCTTCGAGGTTGGCACGGGCGGCGGCAGCATCGCGGCCGTCGACGCGAGCGGCGCGCTCAAGGTCGGCCCGAGGAGCGCGGGCGCCGAGCCCGGGCCCGCCTGCTACGGGCGCGGCGGCGCGCTGCCGACGGTGACCGACGCGAACCTGCTGCTGGGACGCTTGGGCGCCGACCGCTTCCTCGGCGGCGAGATGAAGCTCGACGCGGGCGCCGCCGAGCGGGCGATCTCCGCGCACGTCGCCCGGCCCCTCGGCATCGATGCCGTGCGCGCGGCCGAGGGCATTCTGCGCATCGCGGCGACGGCGATGTCCTACGCGGTCAAGGCCGTGTCGACCGAGCGCGGGCTCGACGCCGCGGTGTTCGCTCTCGTCGCCTATGGCGGCGCGGGACCGCTGCACGCCTCGGCGATCGCGCGCGAGATCGGAATGCGCCGCGTGATCGTGCCGCGCGCCCCCGGCCACTTCTGCGCGTTCGGCATGCTGTTCGCCGACCTGCGCTACGATCTGGTGCGCACCTGGTTCACGCGCCTTGCGGACGTCTCGTTCGATTCGATCGAGCGCGTCTACGCGGAGCTGATCGAGGAGGGGAAGAAAGCGCTCGCCGCGAGCGGCACGGCGCCGGCGCGCGTGGCGATCGCGCGCTCGGCCGACATGCGCTACGTCGGCCAGGAGCATCCGGTGACGGTGGCGCTACCGCCCGAGGCGTTCCGCCGCCGCAGCCACGAAGGACTGAAGCGGCGCTTCGACGAGGAGCACCTGCAGCGCTACGGCACGAACGCGCCCGAGGAGCCCGCCGAGATCGTGAGCCTGCGCGTGGCGGTCACGGGCGCGATGAAGAAGCCGCCGTTCGAGAGGATCGCGCGGGGCGGGCCCGCGCCCCCGGCGTCGGCCCGGCGCGGCACGCGCCGCGCCTGGTTCGCCGAGCTCGGGAGGGCCGTGCCCACGCCCGAGTACGCGCGCGAGGCGCTGCGCGCGGGCAACCGCATCGACGGTCCCGCGCTCGTCGAGGAGCACGCCTCGACGACCGTCGTCCTGCCGGGAGACCGTCTGCGGGTGGACGGCTTCGGACACCTCGACATCGAAGTCGGGCGGAGGAGAGCATGAAGCGTGCGAAGGCCGACGCGGTCCTCACCGAGATCGTCCGCAACGGCGTCATCGCGGTGACCGAGGAGATGAAGACCAACCTCATGCGCACCGCGTACAACATGATCGTATACGAGGCGCTGGACTTCACCGTCGGCCTGTATACGGCCGAGGGCGAGACGGTGTCGATCGGCCTCGGGCTGCCCTCGTTCATCCGCGGCATGGCGGAGACGGTGAAGGCGAAGCTCAAGCACTTCGGAAAGGATGGCTTGGAGCCCGGCGACATCCTGGTAACCAACGACGCCTACACCACCGGCAGCCATCTCTACCACTTCACGTTCAGCCTGCCGATCTTCCACGAGGGCGTGCTCTCGGGCTTCGCCTGCTGCATGGCGCACTGGACCGACGTCGGCGGCGTGCTCGGCGGCGTGACCACCGACATCTACTCGGAAGGCATCCAGATCCCGATCGTGAAGTACCAGAAGGCCGGCGTGGTGAACCAGGACCTGGTCGACATCATCCGCATGAACGTGAGGATCCCCGAGCGCGCCATGGGGGACCTGCGCGCGCAGATCACCGCGGTGAAGACCGGCGAGCGGCGCTTCCTCGAGCTGCTCGACCGCTACGGGCGCGATGAGGTGCTCGACGCCATCCGCAACATCATGGACCAGTCGGAGAAGGCCGCGCGCGAGCGCACGCGCACCATCCCTGACGGCACCTACGAGGCCGAGTCCTTCATGGACGACGACGGCGTGGAGATCGGCAAGCCGGTGCCGATCCGGGTGCGCATCGTGAAGAAGGGCGGGGAGATGACCATCGACCTCTCGCAGGTCGCCCCGCAGGTGCGCGGCTTCTTCAACTCGGGCGCGACCACCGGATACTCGTGCGCCCAGGTCGCGTACAAGTGCCTCACCTCGCCGACCGACTACCCGATCAACGAAGGGAGTTTCCGACCGCTCAAGGTGGTGCTCGCGCCCGGCACGGTCGTGAGCGCGGTGAAGCCCGCGGCGATGCGCTGGTGGATGACGTTTCCGATGACGGTCGTTGATACGGCGTTCAAGGCGATGGAGAAGGCGATTCCGGACCGCACCATCGCCGCCCACCACGCCGACCTGCTAGTGTGCCTCATCAACGGCGTCTCGCCCAGGGACGGGCGCCTCTTTCTCGCCGGCATCGGCCCCTCGGGCGGCGGCTTCGGCGCCAAGCTCACCGAGGACGGGGTAAGCGCGACCGTGTGCCTGAACGACGGCGACACCCACAACCATCCCATCGAGCAGATGGAGGCGAAGTACCCGATGCTGTTCGAGCGCCACGCATTGCGCGAGGATTCCGGCGGCGCGGGGCGCCACCGCGGAGGCCTGGGCACCGAGCAGGTGGTGCAGGCGCGCTCGCCGATCAACATCAACATCCAGGTCGACCGCGTGCACTGCCCGCCCTGGGGGCTCGCCGGCGGCCACGCCGGCGCCGGCAACCAGGTGGCGCTGCGCATCGCGGGCAGGGACATCGCCGACCTGCCCAACGCCAAGGTGCTGATGAAGCGCCTCGAGCGCGGCGACGCCATCACCATCCGCGCGGGCGGCGGCGGTGGTTTCGGCCCGCCGCAGGAGCGCGATCCGCAGGCGGTCGCGCACGACGTGCGCCAGGGCTACGTGTCGCCCGATGTCGCGCGAGACGTCTACGGCGTCGTCCTCGACCCGAAGACCTTCGCTGTCGACCTGCACGCGACGCAGGAGCGGCGGACTGAACTCAAAAGGAGGGAACCATGAGCAACGAAAACGCAATCACCCCGGCGCAGATCGCCGCGCGCATCGAGCGCCTGCCGTTCTCGCCCTGGCACGTCAAGGTGCGCATCGTCATGGGCGTCGCGACGTTCTTCGACGCGTTCGACGCGCTCGCGATCGCCTACGTGCTGCCGGTGCTGATCCCGATGTGGAAGCTCGCGCCCGGGCAGATCGGCCTGCTCATCTCGATCGGCTTCGCCGGCCAGCTCGTCGGTGCGATCCTGTTCGGCTGGCTCGCCGAGCGCGTGGGCCGCGTGCGAGTCGCCGCGTGGACCATTGGCATCTTCTCCGTGTTCAGCCTGGTTTGCGCGTTCGCCTGGAGCTATCCCTCGATGCTCGCGTTCCGCTTCTTTCAGGGGCTGGGGCTGGGAGGCCAGGTGCCGATCGCGGCGGCGTACATCAACGAGATCGCCAAGGCGGAGAAGCGCGGCCGCTTCTTCCTGCTCTACGAGGTGATCTTCCCGGTGGGCCTGCTCGCTGTCGCGCTGGTCTCGACCTGGGTGGTGCCGAATCTCGGCTGGCAGTGGATGTTCGTCATCGGAGCGCTTCCGGTGCTGCTCGCCGCGGTGCTGCGGCGCCTTGTCCCCGAGTCCCCGCGCTGGCTCGCGTCGGCGGGCAGGCTCGAGGAGGCCGGGCGAACGATGCAGGCGATCGAAGAGGAGGTCTCCCGGCGAAGCGGGAAGCCGCTGCCGCCGCTCGCTGCGAGCCTCGCCGGGGTCGCGTCCGCCAGGGCGAGCTGGCGCGACCTCTTCTCAGGCATCTACCTCTCGCGCACCCTCGCCGTCTGGGTGATGTGGTTCTGCACCTACCTGATCGTCTACGGGATCTCCGGATGGCTGCCGACGATCTACCGGACGATCTTCAAGCTGCCGCTGCAGCAGGCGCTCCAGTACTCGCTCGCGGCCACCACGGCGGGCCTCGTCGGAGCGCTCGCCTGCGCCTACCTCATCGACCGCACGGGACGCCGCGCGTGGTTCACGCTCGCCTTCTTCGCGGGCGCCGTGCCGCTCTTCGTCCTGTGGCTGCGCGGCAGCGGAAACTCGGCGGTCGACGTGATGATCTACGCGTCCTTGAGCTACGCGATGATCAACACGCTCGCGCTCGGGCTCTACCTCTACACCCCCGAGATTTACCCGACGCGCGTGCGGGCGATCGGGTCGGGCGCCGCGACGGCCTGGCTGCGCGTCGCCTCGATGATCGGCCCGTTCATGATCGGCGCGGTCCTGCCGCAAGCGGGGCTCGGAACGGTGTTCCTCGTGTTCGGCGTCGCGGCGGCGATCGGCGGCGCGGTGGCGGCGCTCTTCACCCTGGAAACGCGCGGCAGGGTGCTGGAGGAGCTTTCTCCCTAACTCGCCCTCAGCGGCGCGTCTGTTTGTCGTGCTTCTGCTTGTAGACGCGCTTGCTCTGCTGGTTCTCGGCCTTCTGGATGCGCTGCTGCTCGCTCGCGTTCACGCGGCCGTTCGCGCCCGCGCGCGCTTCGCTGCGGTCAACCCGCGCCTGGCCGTTCTCGAGCTTCCCGGCCTCGCGGTTGGTCAGCTGGCCCGATTTCACGCCCTGCTCGATGCGCTGCTGCTGGTTGACGTTGCGCTGCACGTCCGCCTGCATCCGCTGGGACGACGCCGAGTTCGGATTGCCCTTCGCGGCGTTGTTCTCGAGGCGGTTGATGTTGCGGCTTTCCTGGTTCTGCGCCCGCTGGATGCGCGCCTTCTCGGCCGGGCTCAGCTTGCCGTTCTTCTCCGCGTTCGACTCCATCTTGTCGATTCGGGACTCGCCGGCCTCAAGTTTCGAGGCTTCCTTGGTCGTCAGCGATCCGTTCTGCAGCCCCTGCTCGATGCGCTGTTGCTGGTTCACGTCCCGCTGAACTTCCGTCCCGGTGGTCTGGGCCGTCGCCGCGAGTGAAAACAGGCTGGCGACCGCGGCTCCCGTCATCGTGGCTCTTAGTTTCATGATTGCCTCCTTGTTTGTTGTCTCCCGCTCCCAGTAACGCGCACGCCGCTCCCGGGTTGATCACCGTTTGTAACCGAACGTTTCGGATTTTTGACCGCGCACCTTCGTTAGAGCATTATTTCCGGTCAGATTCGGGGAGGTCGATATGGAACCCATGTCCATGCTGGTGCTTGCCACGGCCGTCTTCATTGCAACTCACTTCGTTCCGAGCACGCCGCTTCGTCCCGGGCTCGTCGCGGCGCTGGGCGAGAAGGGATACCTCGGGCTCTACAGCGTGGTCGCCCTCGCCGCGATCGCGTGGATGATCTGGGCCTACATGAAGGCGCCCTATGAGCGCCTGTGGGTCGGAGACGAGTTCAAGGTGTGGGCGATCGTCCTCATGCCCGTCGCGCTCGTCTCGGCCGTCGCCGGCGGGATGACCCGCAACCCGAGCGCCGTGCGCCAGGAGAGCGCGCTCGCCACGATGGGCGAGCCGCGCGGGATCCTGAGGATCACGCGCCACCCGATCCAGTGGGGCATCGCGCTGTGGGCGCTGCTGCACGTCATCGTCCGCGGAGACACGGCGTCGCTCGTCTTCTTCGGCGGCTTCGCGCTGCTCGCCGTCCTCGGGACCGCGCTCATCGACGCACGGAAGAACCGGGCCCTGGGCGCGAGCTGGCAGCGCTTCGCCTCGGCGACTTCCAATTTTCCCTTCGCGGCGATCGTCCGGGGACGCAATCAGTTCAGGTTCGATGAGATCGGCTGGACTAAGGTGCTGATCGCGCTCGTCGCGTACTTCGCGCTACTGTTCCTGCACCCCTGGCTGTTCGGCGCGCGGCCTTATTGACGGCGGTCAAGGCTTAGGCCGCCGCCTCGCGGCTTACAATCGCGCTTTCCCCGCAGGAACCGCCCATGACCCAGGCAGAGCTCGTCGCCGCACCGAAAAGCCCCGTCTTCGCTCCGGGCGCGCTGACCGAGCGCATCCTCGCGGAGAAGCAGGGCTCGATCGGCTGGCTCACGTTCAACAACCCTGCGCGGCGGAACGCGATCTCGATCGACATGTGGGAAGCGATTCCGAAGGTGCTCGACCGCTTCGAGCAGGACCCCGCAGTGCGCGTGATTGTGCTCAAGGGCGAGGGCGACAAGGCCTTCGTGTCCGGGGCAGACGTCTCGCAGTACGAAAAGGACCGCTCCACCGCCGAGGGCATCCAGCGCTACGAGGAGATCGCCGGGCGCGTGGCCGAGCGCCTGCAGGGCTGCGACAAGGTCACGATCGCCATGATCCGCGGCTACTGCCTCGGCGCGGGCGTGAACATCTCGCTGTGCTGCGACCTGCGCATCGCGGCCGACGACGCTCGCGTGGGCATCCCCGCCGCCAAGCTCGGCCTGGGCTACCGGGCGAGCTCGCTCAAGAACCTCGTCGACACAGTCGGCCCGGCCTTCGCGCGCGAGGTGCTCATCACCGGGCGCCAGTTCAAGGCCGAGGAGGCGAAGGCGATGGGCTTCGCGCACCGCGTGGCGCCGGCCGCCGAGCTCGAGGCGCTGGTGCTCGAATATTGCGCGATGGTCTCGGAAAACGCCCCGCTCACCATCCGCGCCTCCAAGCGCATCGTGCGCGAGCTGCTCAAGTCGACCGCGTACGACGCCGAGGCGTGCGCGGCGCTGGTGAAGCAGTGCTTCGAGAGCCAGGATTACATCGAGGGACGCAGAGCCTTCATGGAGAAGAGGAAACCGGTTTTCCAGGGGAAATAGAAAAGGAGGAGGAGAATGAAATTCATCATCGCGCTCGCCGCAGCGCTCGCCGCAGCATGCGCATCGGCGCAGACCTATCCCGGCAGGCCGGTTACGCTGACCGTCGGGTTCGCACCCGGCGGCGGCACCGACACCGTAGCGCGGGTGATGCAAAGAAAGCTCGGCGAGTACCTCGGCCAGACCGTGGTCGTGGAAAACCGCGCCGGCGCCGGCGGAACGATCGCCGCTGGCATCATCGCCAAGGCGGAGCCGGACGGCTATAGCTTCCTTCTGGCGACCATCGCCGCGCTCGCGGTCGCGCCTCACCTCAACTCGAAGTTGCCCTACAACCCGCTCACCGATTTCGCGCCGGTCTCGATGGCGACCGAATCGGGGAACGTGCTCGTCGTGCACCCCTCGGTGCCGGCGAAGACGCTCGCCGAGTACGTGAAGCTCGCGAACACCCGCCCGGGCGGCATCGCGTACGGGACCTCGGGCGTCGGCAGCGCCGGGCACCTCGCGGGCGAGCTGTTCCGGCTGACTGCCAAGGCCAACCTCGTCCACGTCCCCTACAAGGGCGGCGGGCCCGCGATGAGCGACCTCCTGGGCGGGCAGATTCCCTCCGTGTTCGCGTCGGCGACCACGGCGACGCCCCAGGTCCAGACCGGCAAGCTCCGCGCTCTGGGATCGACCGGATCGAAGCGCTCGGCGGCGCTCCCCGACGTGCCGACGATCGCCGAGCAGGGCTACCCCGGCTACCAGGCGACCAACTGGTACGCGTTCGTCGCTCCCGCCAGGACGCCGAAGGACATCGTGGCGCGGCTCAACCGCGAGATCGTGAAGACGCTGAACGACCCGGACACGCACGCCGCCATCCTGAAGCAGGGCGAGGAGCCGGTGCCGTCGACTCCGGAAGAGCTCGCGCAGCACATGAAGCGCGAGTACGACACCTGGGGCCGGGTTATCCGGGACGCCGGGATACCGAAGGAGCAGTGACGCCCGCCTAGGGTATCTTCACCGCGATCTTCCCGAGCTGCGCGTTGGACTCCATGTAGGTCTTCGCCGCGGGCAGCTCGCCCAGGGGGAATACACGGTCGATCACCGGCTTGATCCTCCCCGCCGCGATCAGCGGAAGCACGTCGGCGGCGAATCCGCGGACCGTCACCGCGCGCTGCTCGGCCGTCCTCAGCCGGTTGGAGACGCCGAAGAGCGTCAGGCGCTTGGTGTGCAGCGTCTCGATGTCGAGGTCGGCGTGCAGCACGCCGTCGACGTAGCCTATGGTCGCGTGCCGCCCCTGGTAGGCGAGCGCGCGGATCGTCTCCGCGAACACGGAGCCGCCGACGTTGTTGACGACGAGATTCGCGCCCTTGCCACCGGTCACTTCCAGGACTGTTTTCGCGAAATCGGCGGCGCGAGTGCGGATGCCGACATCCAGCCCCATGCTCTTCAGCTTCTCGAGCTTCTCCTGAGAGCCCGAGGTGCCGATCACCTTCGCGCCGAGCGCCTTGGCGGTCTGGAGCGCGGCGACGCCGACGCCGGAGGAGATGCCGGTGACGAGCAGCCATTCGCCGGCCTTGAGCTTCCCCTGCGCGATCAGCATGTCGTGCACCACCATGAAGACGAGCGGAACGCACGCCGCCTCCTCCCACGAGAGATTCTTCGGCACCGCGAGCGCCTCGCGAGCGTCCATGAGCGAGTATTCCGCGAAGGCGCCGCTGCAGCGGCCCATCACGCGGTCGCCCGTCTTGAAGCCGGTTACGCCCTCTCCGAGCTTCGCGACCTCGCCCGCGCCCTCGCCGCCTGCCGCCTTCGCCGGCCCGCCCGCTTTCACGGCGTGACCGACGATCAGCTCGCCGCGGTTCATTCCCGCTGCGTGCATCTTGAGCAGGATCTGCCCGGGGCCCGGTGCGGGCTCGGGCACGTCGCGGAACTCGATCGCGGTCCTACCTGCGTCGGGCTTGAGCCAGTACGATTTCATGCGGTGAACCTCCTCGTCAATCGACCTTCGCGCCGAGATCCTTCTAGATCTTGCCGTGGGTAGAGCCCTAGCGTACGCGGAGCCCGTCTCCCGCCTCGCCTATTCCGTTCAGGTACATTTCCCAGACCCGAAGGTTGCTCTCGCAGGCCGCAACCACGGCATCTTCCATGTGCAACTGCTTCGCGAAGCGCTCGACCGCGCGCCAGCCCGCGTTCGAGTGCGCGATATCGGCCTTCTCGTGCAGTTCGAAGAACTCGAGCTCGTCGTTCGGCAACGCGAACAGCCTACCCCAGCGCTCGCGCTCGAGGCCGAACCATCCGTGCTTCTTCATGGTTCCTGTGCCGTAGCCCGGAACGTTCGCGCGCTCGGCGCAGGTGTTGGCGACGATGCCTTCGAGCCAGTGGCGGTTCGCCATCAACCCTTCCCAGGCCGACCAGGCGAGCTGGGTGGTCGCGATCGGCTTGGCGGCCTGAATCTCCTTTCGCGAAAGGCCGATGCGCGTGCCCAGGTCCTCGAGGATCTGCCAGTGCGCGCGTCCGCGCCCGTATTCGTGGTCGGCGATGACCTCCTCGCTGCAGGCGCGGATGATGCCGATGCGCGTATCCCAGTCCGGGCAGTTGGTCGCCACCTTCAGCTTGAGCACCGAGTTGCGCTGGCGCGTGTTGAGGCGGTGCTGCATCGCGAACATCCGCGCGCGGCCCTCGGTCATCTCCTCCCGGAAGTAGCGCGTGCGGCGACAGAAGCCGTCGACCGCCGCGTCCAGCCGCGCGAGGACGCTCTTCGCCATTCAGAAATTCGCGATCTTGCGCGCCTCGCCCGTGAGCCTCAGGATGTGCATCCCCGAGTTGGCGCGGTCGACGATATAGATGTAGCCGCGATCGTCGACCTCCAGGTTGTTGGTCTGGATCGCGATCTTGCAGCGCTCCTTGCCGTCGGGCAGCTTGATGCAGCGCTTGTCGGTCTTCGCGGTCCTCGCGGGGACGTAGAACCCGACTTCCCTGGGGTTGTACGGATCGCGGATGTCGATCGCGCGCACGCCGGCGTTGAACCACGCGACGAATACCAGGCGCTTGGCGTACATCGGCGGCTGGTTCTCGTTGGGCGAGTGCGAGCCGAAGCGCCCCCCCCGCGAGCAGAAGTTCCCGCTCTTCTCCGGAACGTTGAAATTCGACACGCCGAACGGCTTCGCCTCGGCAGTGACGTCGACGAACCACACCCGCTGGCGGGTCTCCAGGCATTCGTTGAGGATCTGCTCGTTCACGATCATCACGAAGTCGCCTCTGGCGCCCTGCTTGTCCTTCACGAACTCGGGAAGGGGCATGTCAAGAAGCGGCAGCACGGTGTGCGCGCCGTTTGTCGGCTGCAGGTCAAGCCGGCCTACCTGCGGATAGAGCAGGTTCTCGCTGCTCGGCTCCTTGGGGCCTGAGAGCAGCTTCTCGCGATCGACGATCTGCAGCACGCCGCCCTTGTCGGTGCCGTAGCCGAAGTAGACGCGGTTGCCCTTCGGACCGGTGGAGATCGGTCCGTGCAGATCGGCGGGCGCGGTGCCGGTCGCGCCCGGCTGCTGACCTGGAAGGCCGAAGTTGCGGATGAAGACCGGCCTCTCGGGATCCGAGAGATCGTAGACCTGCGTCATGCGGCGCACCCGCCAGCCCTCGACGCCGGAGACGAGATAGGCGATGCCGGTGTCGCATTCCCACCAGTTCTTGTGTGTGTCCTTGAGGTTGCCCGACACCGTGTTCAGGAACTCGGGCTTGGCCGGGTCGGTCACATTCCAGAGCTGGTGCGCCTGGTTGCCGAACGTGCGAAGCAGGTAGACCTTGCTCTTGTCGGCTTTCGGGAGCTGCGTGCCGTCGCACACGCGCACCATCTGCGCTCCCCCGGCCTCCGCAAGTCCGGGTTGGCCTGGAATGTGGGCGAGGTATTTCGGGTGCCTCACGTCGGTTACGTCGACGATAGAGGTGCCGTTGTCCTCCTTCTTGCCGGTGAGGGGATTGAGGATATTGTCGCCGTGATGGCCGACGTACGCGATCCAGCGGTCGCCCTGCTTGTGGATCGTGGGCTGGTAAGCGCTCCGCCCCTGAAGGTCGCTGTAGCCGACCAGCTCCATGTTGAGCTTCTCGGCCTTGTTGTCCTGCGCCTGCGCACCGAGCGCTGCGACCGATGCCAGCGCGAAGACCCACTTCGACTTCCCCATGCGCCTCTCCTTTCCGGATCACTTCCTGCGCGCGGGCCGCCCCGTGCGCTTGCGCAACGCCCGGCGGTGCGCGGGCTTCTTCGGCACGTAGCCGATCGCCTCGACTTCCAGACCGCAGTCGAGCGGCGTGCGACCCGCCTGGATGCGCGTCCTGGCGGGCAGCGTGTCGCGGCTGCTGAAGTAGCCCCGATAGATGCGGTCGAACGCCTCCGCGTCGCGCTGATCCCGCAGCCACACGATAACCTTCAACAGGCAATCCATGCTCGAGCCCGCGGCCTCGACGAGCTTCTTCAGATTGTCCATCACAAGGCGCGCCTGCTCGTCGAAAGGCGGATTCGGGAACGGCGGGATCGGCTCGCCCTTCTCTCGCGCCCCGCGCAGCGCGGCCGAATAGGCTTCGTCGAAGGGTGGCAGCCCCGAGATGAATATCAGGTCGCCGTGGCGCACGCACAGATTGAACGGCGCGTTGGTGGACGGCAGCCCTGCGTCGTAGACGCGTTTCTCGGAATGCGCTGGCATCGCTTCTCCCCGGGCGAATGGTAACCGATTATTGCAGAGCCGAACTCTTCGTCGCCCTGGCCATCTAACGGTACATTGCCGCCGTTGAGCGCGCCATGAGGCAGAAAACTATCAGCAGCACTCTTGTCACTGCGCTCTTTCCTGTGTTGATCACTGCGTGCGCGCCGGCGAACAGCCTCGCCGCGACTGACCTGGCAATCTCGAAGGACGACCTGCAACACTACGACATGGCCTGGCACGCGCGCCTCGGAATCACCATCCGGCCGGTGACGCCCGATCTGGCGGAGTCGTTCGGGCTGGAAGAGCCCGTCGGCGCGCTGGTGAGCGCCGTCGAGGACAACAGCCCCGCCGCCCGCGCGGGCATCGAGCCCGGGGACGTCATCCTCGACTACGACGGAAAGAACATCGTGCAATCCACAGACCTGCCGCGACTCGTAGGGAAATCCACGCCCGGAGCGCACGCGACACTGCGTTTGTGGCGCAACGGCTCCTCGCGCATCGTCGCCATCATCGTCGGCGAAATGCTCGTGGAGCAGCTGGTTTCGGCGGACGGCGGAGCGGGGCCGGCGGAACCCGGAATTGCGTGGCTACGAACCTCGGTTCAGCCCGCATAGAGAGCGGCGGCGTATCACCGCCGCGGTTTAAAACTTCAAAGCTATCGGAGGTGTCAAGATGAAATCGACCAGCAGATTATCGGCCGGCGCCATTCTGCTCGGCCTCGCGCTGCCAGCGTGGGCCAGCACGGCGATGGGTTACGCCCTGCCCCAGACGAAGACGGAGAACGGCGTCACCTACATGAGCGGCGGTGTCGGCAAGCCCGAAGCGAAGGCGATGGAGGAAGAGGCCAGACACTACCCTTTGAGCATGGTGTTCTCCGCGGCGAAGGACCACGAGTTCCTGGCCGCGGTGCAGGTCACCATCAAGAACCGGGCAGGCAAGGAAGTACTGAGCACCGTTTCCGACGGCCCCATCTTGCTGGTCAAGCTGCCCGCCGGCAAATACACGATCGCGGCCGAAGCGCACGGCAAGACCCTGCACCGCACCGTGCAGGTACCCGCGACAGGCGAGCGCCAGGTTTCCTTCCACTGGGCGCAAGCCTGAAGCGCACGACGGCGCGAGCGCGCCCGGCTCAGTCCCGGCTCTGAGGTCCGGGAATCTCTTCGGGCGCGTGCCCGCTCCCGGCGTAGACCTTGAGGTGAGGATAAGGGATTTCGATCCCCGCCTTATCGAAGGCATACTTCAGCCGCCGCAGGAACTCGCGCTTCACGGCCCACTGCTGCAGCGGGTTCACCTTCAGGCGGGCGCGCAGGACCACGGCCGAGTCCTCCCAGCGCTCGACCCCGGCGACCTCGAGGTCCTCGCGGATGCGCGAGGAGAAGGCGGAATCGCGGCGCATCGCCGCCGCGACCTCGCGCATCACGCCGAATGCCCGGTCGATGTCGGCGCCGTACGCGATGCCGGCGTCGATCACCACGTAGGCATACTCGCGCGAGAGGTTCGTCACCGTAGTGATGAGCCCGTTGGGGATGAAGTGCACGTTGCCGTCGTAGTCGCGCACGCGCACGTACCGCAGCGTCATCTGCTCGACCAGTCCGGCCTTGCCCCCCGCCTCGATCACGTCGCCCATGCGGATCTGGTCCTCGATGAGCAGCACGATGCCGGCGAAGTAGTCCTTCATGAGGCTCTGCAGCCCGAAGCCCACCGCAACGCTCAGGACGCCCGCGGTAGCGACGAGGGGCGCTATTGAAACGCCCAACTGGTCGAGCACGAGCATGGTCGCGACGATGACAATCACCGCCGCGGTGGCGTAGCGTAGCACCTGGCTCGTGGTCTCGATGCGGTTCGTCACGTCGGGGCTGGCAGCGCGCACAACGAGCCGCTTGCGCCCGGCGAGCAGCAGCCTCGAGCACAGCTTCCATGCGAGCCACGCGAGCACGAGGACGAGAGCTACGTGCAAGCCGGCGGCCACCACCTCCTCGAAGCCCGGTGCGATATTGCCGGCGATTCGGTGCAGGAACGCGTTCATGTCCTCGCGGGCTGTTAGAATTCCCGGCTGTTCCGAACGATGAACGCCCCAGGAAGTTCCAAGACTAGCATCTCGCGCCGCGACTGGCTCAAGCTCGCCGCGGCGCTGACGCTTGGAGGAGCCATGCCCGCAGCACGCGCCGCCGAGCGCCTGCGACGACCCATTCCCAAGACCGGAGAAAGCGTGCCCGCGGTCGGCCTGGGCACCTGGCAGGGGTTCGACGTCGGCGGGAACGCGGCGGAAACGGCGGAGGCCCGTCACGCTCTCAAGACCCTGGTCGACCTTGGCGGGCGCGTGATCGACAGCTCTCCCATGTACGGCACGGCCGAAACCGTCTGCGGGCGGCTTGCCGAGGAGCTTCGCATCCAGTCGCAGATCTTCGTCGCGACCAAGATCTGGACGAGCGGCAAGCAGGCGGGCATCCGCCAGATGGAGGACTCGATGAGAAAGCTGCGCGTCGAGCGCCTCGACCTGATGCAGGTGCACAACCTCGTCGACGCCCCCACGCACCTCGCGACGCTGCGCGGGTGGAAGAAAGCCGGCCGAGTGCGCTACCTCGGCGTCACCCATTACCACGCCGGCGCGCACGCGGATCTCGAGCGATACATCAAGCCGGGTGATATCGATTTCGTGCAGGTGAACTATTCGCTCGCGGAGCCCGAGGCCGAGCGGCGCCTGCTGCGAGTCGCGGCCTCCACCGGGACCGCGGTGATCGTGAACCGCCCCTTCGCCGAGGGCTCGATGTTCGGGCGGGTCAAGGGCAGGCCGCTGCCGGAGTGGGCAAGAGAAATCGGCTGCGCGAGCTGGGCGCAGTACTTCCTTAAGTGGATCCTCGCGAGCCCGGCGGTCACCTGCGTGATTCCGGGTACCCGCAACGCCAGGCACGTCGCGGACAATCTGGGCGCCGCATCGGGACCGCTACCGGACGACGCCATGCGGAAGAAGATGGCCGCCCACTTCGGCTCGCTCCAGTAGGTGCGCCCCCTCTACCTTCTCATCTTCGTCACGCTGCTCAACCACTCGGTGTTCGCCGGGACCCGCGTGGCGGCGTCGCTGTACGCGATCCACCTGGAAGCAACGCCGTTCACGGTCGGCGCGCTGATGGCGCTCTACGCGCTGCTGCCCATGTTCTTTGCCGTCAGCATGGGGCGCTGGACCGATCGCGTGGGCGCCCGGCCGCCCATGCTGATCGGCTCGGTCGCGATCGGCTCGGGCGCAAGCCTGCCCTTCCTGTGGCCGGGCATGCCCGCGCTCTACGTGGCGAGCGTCCTGATCGGCTCCGGGTTCATGATGTACCAGGTCGCCGCGCAGCAGATTGTGGGTTACATCGGCAAGCCCGAGGACCGCCCGGTGAATTTCAGCCTGAGCGCGCTCGGGTTCTCGATATCGGGTTTCGTCGGGCCGATGCTGGCCGGCTTCGGCATCGACGGGATCGGCTACACCGCGACCTTCGCTCTGCTCGCGGGGTTCCCGCTGGTGCCGATCGCGGTGCTGGGGCTCGACAGGCTGCGCCTGCCGCAGCCTCACGCCCACGCCGCGCCGCCGGATCCACGTCGCCGCGTCGCTGACCTGCTGCGCCATCGGCATCTGCGTCCCGTCTTTATCACCAGCGGCTTGCTCGCCACCGCGTGGGACATGTTCACTTTCGCGATTCCCGTGTACGGCACCAGCATCGACCTGTCGGCGTCGAGCATCGGGCTGGTGCTGGGTGCGTTCTCGGTCGCGACCTTCGTCATCCGCGGGCTGCTGCCCGCGATATCACGGCGGCTCTCGGCGTGGCCGCTGCTGGCGGCGTCGCTGGCGATCGCCGCAGGCTCGTTCCTGATGTTTCCTCTTCTCGAGCGCGCTGCGCTGCTCATGGCGGTCGCCTTCTTCCTCGGCCTCGGGCTCGGCATGTCGCAGCCTATGGTGATGTCGCTGCTCCATAACACGGTGCCCTCCGGTCGGGTGGGCGAGGCGGTCGGCGTGCGCATGACGCTCGTCAACGCCAGCCAGATCTCGATCCCGTTGCTGTTTGGCGCGCTCGGGACGGCACTCGGCATGCTCCCGGTCTTCTGGGCGGCCGCTTTGCTGCTCTCGGGCGGCAGCTGGTACGCGAAGCGCCGCGGGTAGAATCCCCACATGGATCTCGCCGCACTGCGACAGGAGTACATGCGGGCCGGATTGCACGAGAGGGACCTGGACGCCGATCCGCTGACGCAATTCGGGTCCTGGCTCGACGACGCCCTGCGCTCCGGCATCGCCTTGCCCACCGCGATGACGCTCGCCACCGCGACGCGAGACGGGCGCCCGTCGGTGCGCACCGTGCTGCTGAAGGGGTTCGATGCCTCAGGCCTGGTCTTCTACACCCACTACCGGAGCCGCAAGGGACGCGAGCTCGATGAGAATCCGCGCGCCATGCTGCTGTTCTGCTGGGAGGAGCTGGAGCGCCAGATCGGCATCGAGGGGAGCGTCACCCGCGTTTCCGCGGCCGAGTCCGACGCCTACTTCGCGAGCAGGCCGCTGGGCAGCCGGCTGTCTGCGACGATCTCCCCGCAAAGCGAAGTGGTTGCGGGCCGCGACGCGCTGGAATCGGGCCTGGAGGAGGCCTCCAAGCGCTGGCGCAATGGTCCGCCGCGGCCCGAGAGCTGGGGCGGTTATCGCCTCGCGCCGGAGCAATTCGAGTTCTGGCAGGGACGCCAGGACCGCCTGCACGACCGCCTGCGCTACCGCCAGGCCGCGGGCGTCTGGAAAATCGAACGGCTGGCGCCCTGAGGCCGCCAGCCGTTCCTTTGGGGGCGGAGGCTTGGAGGCGCCGCCAGCCCAAATATCTTGCGATCGCTCTACCGCTGCGCGACGACCTGAGTCGCCTTCTGGAATTCCGCCGCCGTGTAGCTCGACGGCAGGTCGCCCAATCCGCTGTCCAGGGACTCCCCGGCAACGTGATAGACGCGCTGGAACTCGGCCGCGGTGTAGCTCGGGCTCATGTCGCCCAGGCCGCTGTCGAGCTTCTCGCCCGCGACGCGATTGCGCTGGAATTCGGCCGCCGTATAGCTGGAGGCCAGCTCGCCCAGGCCGCTGTCGAGCTTCTCGCCCGCGACGCGATTGCGCTGGAATTCGGCCGCCGTATAGCTGGAGGCCAACTCGCCCAGGCCGCTGTCGAGCTTTTCGCCCGGCACGCGGATCGAACCCGAGTTCGAATCGGCGGTCGAGTCGAAGCTGAACGCTGCGGGCGAAAGGAGCAGCCCCACCACAGAAACCAGTGCCAGAATCTTGCTCTTGCTCATAGCAGTCCCTCCTGTATATCGGTTGCCATCCCTACACCCCTCCTAGAGCAAGAGCGATGCCAGGGAAAGAGTGTGACTTTTTCCCGCGTTCGGCTGCTAGGATGCCGCGGTGATCGCCGCCCTTACCCGTCTGGCGCGCGCTGAACCCGGTGAAATCGGGGGGTCGCTATGGTCGTTTGCGTGCTTTTCCTGCCTGCTGTGCGGTTATTACGTGCTGCGTCCGCTCCGGGACGAAATGGGAGTCCAGGGCGGTGTCGAAAATCTGCCGTGGCTGTTCTCCGCCACCTTTCTCGTGATGCTGGCCGTAGTGCCCGCCTTCGGTTACGCCGCTTCGCGCCTGCCGCGGCGACGCCTCGTTCCCTGGAGCTACCTGTTCTTCATCGCCAGCATCGTCGGCTTCTACGCGCTTTTTTCGGCCGGCATCGCGCCGAGCGCGGTGGCCCGGGCCTTTTTCGTATGGGTCAGCGTGCTCAATCTGTTCGTCGTGTCCCTCTTCTGGAGCCTGATGACGGACCTGTTCAGGCCCGCGCAGGCCCAGCGCCTTTTCGGCTTCATCTCCGCGGGGGGAAGCAGCGGCGCATTGGCCGGTCCGACGCTCACGGCAGCGCTTGCGGCGCATCTGGGAACGTCCGGGCTTCTGCTCGTCTCGTGCGTCCTGCTGGGATTTGCGCTCGTCTGCGTGCACGCGCTGGTCCGCCGCGCCCCGGAGGAATCCGCGGCAGGCCCGGCCGCGTCCTTGGATTACATCGGCGGCACGACGTGGTCGGGGATCTCGGTAATCCTGCGCTCGCCCTACCTGCTTGGAATCGTCGCGTACGTGCTCCTGTATACCGTGCTCTTCGGCTTCGCCTACCTCGACCTGGCGCGGCTGGTAGCCGTGGCGTACCCGGAGTCGGCCCAGCGGACCACGCTTTTTGCACGGGTGGATCTTGCCGTCAACGTGCTGACCCTGCTGGTCCAGCTTTTCGTCGTCGGCAAGCTGGTCGAGAAGCTCGGCGTCGGCGTCGCGCTGGCTTTGCTGCCGGGCTTGGGGCTCGTCGGGTTCGTGGCGATCGGGATTGCGCCGGTGCTCGCGGCGCTGGTCGTGTTCCAGGTTCTGCGTCGGGCGGCCGACTACGCGATCGCGCGGCCGGCGCGCGAGATGCTGTTCACCGTACTCGCGCGCGAAGCGAAGTACAAATCGAAGAATTTCATCGACACGGTCGTGTTCCGCGGCGGCGACGCAGCCAGCGGCTGGGTCTATGCGGCGCTGAAAGCGGCGGGCCTGAGCGTCGCGGGACTTGCGGCGGTGGCCATCCCCGGCGCGCTGCTCTGGCTCGCCGTCGGCCTGTGGCTCGGCCGACAGCACGCGCGCATGCGAAGCTAGCGCGACGCGCCGAGGCGGCTGCGTCTCATACGCCGGCCGCCTCGAGCTCTTCCGGACGTTCGTCAGGCTCGTCCTCTGCGGGAACGTGGCGAACCAGCTCCATGCTCCCGTCGAGATGCTCGACTATGCCGGTGCAGCTATCTACCCAGTCTCCGCAGTTAAGGTAGAGAACGCCGTCGAGCCGCTTGATCGCCGGTGTATGGATGTGCCCGCAGATCACGCCGTCGACCTCGAGCGCCTTCGCGTGGCGCGCGACGGCGAGCTCGAATCTCGAGATGAAGCTCGCGGCGCCCTGCAGGTTGCGCTTGGCGTAGTCCGCAAGCGACCAGTGCCCGACCAGGCGTAGTTTGCGGCGAACCCACGAGAGCGCGCGGTTCAGCTCCACGAGAACGTTGTACGAGAAGTCGCCGAGCGCGGACAGCCAGCGTGCGCAGGTCGTGACCTGGTCGTATTGATCCCCATGCAGGAGAGCGTAGCGCCTGCCGTCGGCGGCGACGTGCAGGTAATCCTTCTTCACGCGGACGTTGCCGAACGAGGAATCGAAGTAATCGTTGAGAGCCTCGTCGTGGTTTCCCGGGATGTAGTAGATCTCGACGCCGTGCCGGGCGAGGCGTAGGAGCTTCTGGACCACCGTGTTGTGGGTCTCGGGCCAGTACACCAACCGCTTCAAGGCCCAGAAGTCGACGATATCGCCCAGGAGAAAGATGATCCGGCATTCGTACTGCTTGAGAAACGCGAGGAGCCGCTCGGCGCGGCATGCGCGCGAGCCGAGGTGGATGTCCGAGAGAAACAGCGCGCGGATCCTCGTCATTGTGCGGCTCGTGCCTCCAACTGCTCCCTCCGTCGCCTTGGCTGGGCGCAAGGCTAGGCGAGCGATGTTTCGGAAATGTGAAGCGCGAGAGAAAAAAAAGCGCCCGTCAGGGACGGGCGCCGAGGGAGGAGTGATGCTGAGCCTCGAGGAGAGGCAAAGGCAGGATACCGGGGGAATCCTACAATCCGATTACAGGCACCGGCGAGCGGGCTAGGAGGCCCGCTGCAGGGCGTCGGGGTCCGTGCCGTGATGGGCGAAGAACGCCGCGGCGCCCTCCTCGCCCATGTAGCGAGCCAGCACCCGGGGCTCCGAGGCCCGGAGATCGACCACGATCAGGCCGTCGAGGGCGTCATTGAACTGGTCGTCGGCGCTGAACCCCAGCAGTCGGCCGCCGAGCTTCAGGTATTGCTTGAGCAGGATGGGGATGCCCTTGCTGTCGTGCTCGATCCGCGCAATTGCGCGCGAGAGCTGCTCGATGTCCTTGAGATCCGCGACCTGGACCCCGTTGTGCAACTTCTTCGCGCCGCGAGCGCGGAACGGGCGCCGCGGCCTTACGTGCTTCGCCAGGTTCGCTTCGATATTGTTCGTGCGCAGGTACTCGACCATCAACTCGCGCGAGACGGGCGCGTAGCTGCTGCTGATGCTGACCGGTCCGAACAGGACCGCATAGTGCGGCGAGCGCAGGATGAACTGCCCGATTCCGCGCCACAGGAGCAGCAATGGGGAAAAGCTGCGCTGGTACTCGGTGCGGACGAAGGAGCGGCCCAGCTCGATGGCCGGGTTGAGGGTTTCCAGGAGCTGGGGGCCGTACCTGAAGAGGGACTGCGTATACAGACCGCGCTTTCCGTAGCGCGCCACGATGTCATCGGCGAGACCCATGCGGTAAGCGCCGACGATCGCGGCGGCCTCCCGGTCCCAGAGGAAGAGGTGCAGGTAGTAGGCGTCGAAGAGGTCGATGTCCGACGACTTGCCCGTGCCCTCCCCCGCGGCTCGGAACGTCAGCTCGCGCAGGCGGCCGATCTCCTGCAGGCACCACGGAATCTGCTCTGCTCGCGCGTACTGGATCAGGTATTGCCCGCTCTCGACCAGGCGCTGGTCCGCCGGAAGCGCGTCGATTTCCGCCTTGAGAAGCGTCGCCGGGATCGCCGACGCGACGGGCGTCTGATGCGCGCTCGCATCGCGCGCAACCGGGAAGCGCGTTGGGACGAGCCCAGCGAACACGCGCTTGAACACGTCCTCGACGAGGCGCACGATGCGCGGCAGCGGCCTGGCCGGAAGGGCCCGGGCTCTGGCTAGCAGCTTGTCGACTGGATTCATCGCACACTTCCCAAGAGGCGGCGGGGAAACGCGCCCGCGTCGGGGCGCAAGCTTAGAGTCGCACCTTTACGATCGCGTGAACCCGAAATTGCCGATATGTTTCAGAGAATCGCGTCATTGGCAGTGTGGGTGCGCGCGGGGATGACGCGACGCGCCGGAAACTTGGCCGTAAATCGGCTCCCCGTACCCGGCGCGCTCTCGATCTCCAGACTCGCCTGGTGTCGCGCCAGAGCGTGCTTGACGATCGCCAGTCCGAGGCCGGTGCCTCCGGTTTCGCGGGAACGGCCCCGGTCCACGCGGTAGAACCGCTCGGTAAGCCGGGGAATATGCTCGGCCTCGATGCCGACGCCCGTGTCCTCAACGGTGAATTCCGCGCCCTTCTGCGAGCCTCGCCAGATGAGGCGCACCTCGCCCCCCGCAGGGGTATAGCGGACCGCGTTGCTCGCCAGGTTGCCGAAGGCGCTCGCGAGCTCGGACTCCGCTCCCACGAGGTCGAACCCGGTTTCGGCGTCGAGCGTGATGCGCTGGCGGCCCGCGGAGAGTGCGACCGCTTCGCTCCGAATCCGCGACAGCAGCAGTGCCACGTCGACGCGCTCGTCTCGCGGCGGCTCCGGGGCCGACTCCAGGGTCGAGAGCGTCAGCAGATCGTCGATGATTCGCTGCATGCGCCGGCTCTGCTCGGCCATGAGATTCAGGTAGTCGCGCGAGCGCTCGGGATCGAGCTTGAGCTCGCGCACGGTCTCCAGGAATCCGACCAGCACGGTGAGCGGCGTGCGCAGCTCGTGGGAGACGTTCGCGACGAAATCCCTCCGCATGGTCTCAAGGCGGATCCCCTGCGTGATGTCGCGGGACAGCAGCAGCCGCTGCGAGTCGACGTATGGGACGAACTGCACCGACAGAACCAGACTGTCGCGGCCGGACCTCAGCTGGATCGGCTTGGAGAACTCCCCGGCGGCGACGTACTCCACGAATTCGGGCTGCCGCACAAGGTAGGTGATCGGCTGCCCGACGTCCGCCTCGGCGTCTATTCCGAAATGGGTTTCGCAGGAATCGTTGCACCAGACGATGCGGTACTCCGCGTCAAGGATGGCGACCCCGTACGGCAGAGCGCGCCCGGCCTGGCGCGAGCGGGCGAGAGAGCGCGCGAGCTTGCGACGCTCGGCTGCTTCGGCGCGCTGCCTGCGGTAGAGCAAGGTAAAGGCGTCCCGCCACGCTCCCGTACCTTCCGGGACCGATTCGGCGAGAGCGCTCGACGCCCACCGGCTGAGCAACTGGAGGTGCCGTACATGGTGCAGCAGGACGACGAGGTACGCCGCGGCCAGCAGCGACCAGCCCCATTCGTGGCCGAAAACGATGCCGACCCCATACGCGAGGATCGCCAGGAACAGCGCGACGACGGCAGTGCGGACGAAGATGTTCATGCCCTGCGCCTCGAATGGCAGGGACGATTATCGCACGAACGCCCAGCGTGATCGGCTAGAGGGCAAGACCGGCGGTCGCGATCAGGGCGCCCAGGCCAGCTCCGGCAAGAACGTCGCTGGGGTAGTGCAAGCCCAGCACGACCCTTGAGGTCGCCACGAGCAGGGTGAACGGCACGAGCAGCCAGGCGAGCATCGGATAGTAGGCGATAGCCACCATGGAGAATGCCACGGCGTGCAGCGTGTGGCCGGAGGGAAAGCTGAAAGGGTCGAGGGGGTCGGCTCCGGCGCGCACGGCGTTCTCCACGGCGAATGGCCTGGGCCGCGAGGTCTTGGACTTCAGCCATTTGTAGATCAGGGCACACGCGACGCCGGTCCCGGCCATCCGCACGACCGGCCCCATCGCGGCCGCGCCGCCCGTGGCGAGCAGCGCAAGCATGAGCGAGTACCAGAAGACTCCGTCGCCCAGACGGCTGACGACGCGAAACACCAGGCGCACCGGAGCAATCCGCACCGCCCCGTTGAACCGGATGCACAGCGCCGAGTCCCAGAGGCGAAGGCGCTCCAGCCCCGCTTCAAGTCTCGACATGGACAGACTCCTCCGGGACGGCGTCGGTACCCGCTCGATGCGCGCGGATGACGTTGCGCAGCACTCGCTCAAGATCGTCGAAGGTCCGGCACCACGACACCGTCTCAGCGATTCTCCGGGCTTCCACTCGCAGGCGCGAAACGAGCTCGGGCTGCTTGGCGAGCCGCTCGGCCATCGCGACGAAAGCGGCGCCGTCGTGCGTCGGAGCGAGCAGGGCGCTCGCCTGGTGCCGCAGGTACTGGCGCGCGGCCGCGTAGTCGTAGGCGACCACCGCTAGACCACTCGCCATCGCCTCGAGCGTCACGTTGCCGAAGGTCTCGGTCGTGCTGGGGAAAAGGAACGTGTCCGCCGATGCATAGTGCTCGGCCAGGTCTGCGCCGGTCCGCATTCCGGCGAAAACGAAGTCTGGATGCCGCGCGCGCAGCTCGGCGGATTGGGGGCCGTCCCCGACGAGCACCACGCGCAGGCTCGGGTCTTCGGCGCGCATCGCGAGAGCCGCCCGGATGAAAAGTGCCAGATTCTTCTCGGGCGCGATGCGTCCCACGTAGAGCGCGACGGTCTCGCCTCCGCGACAGCCCCAGGCGCTGCGCAGCCGGTCGCTGCGGCGGGCCGGGCTGAAGAGAAGCGTATCCACGCCGCGCCCGACCACCTCGACTCGCTCATACCCCGCGGCCTCGAGGCTCGCCCGCATTTCCGCGGTGGGCACGAGGGTGCAACCGGTCCGGTTGTGGAGGAACCGCAGGTAGCGGGAGACGATCCCGGCGAGCACGCCCATGCCGTAGTGCCGGCTGTAGCTGTGGAAATTCGTGTGGAAGTCCGAGCAGGTCGGAATGCCCAGTCGTCTCGCCGTGCTCGTCGCCGCCCACCCGAGCGGCCCCTCGGTGACGACGTGAACGATATCGGGCCGCCGCACCGACCATTCCGCCTGCAGCAGCTCCGGCGGTGCGAATCCCATCTGCAGATGGCGATAGAAGGGGATCGGCATTCCGGGGACCAGCTTCTGCTCCGGACCCTCGTCTATCGGCAGAGCTGGCTCGTCGCGCTGGCGCGGCCGGACGAGCTGCACCTCGTGCCCGCGCTCGCACAGGGCTTCGACCATCAGTCCCACGGTGCGGGCAACGCCGTTGACTTCCGGCGGATAGGTCTCCGTGACAACCGCCACGCGAAGAGCGTCCCGTCCGTCGGGGCTTGGAATGGGCATATTCATGCGCGCGCAGGGTGCCCGCGCAACATGAATAGGGAGTGAAGCTTTTCTTAAGCTTTTTTGACGTGCATTATTTCGCCAGGATCAGCGCCCAGACGACGACGACGTTGATCAGGCTTAGGAACACCGCTGCGCTGCCGATGTCCTTGGCTCGCTTCGCGAGGAGGTGGTTTTCCAGCGAGATCCGGTCGACTGCGGCCTCGACCGCGGAGTTCAGCAGCTCGACGATGAGCACGAGGAGCACGCTCGCGATCATCAGGGCTCTCTCGGTCGTGCCCACGTGAAGGAAGAGCGCAGCGGGGATGAGCAGCACGGCCAGCAGGCACTCCTGCCGGAAAGCGTCCTCGTGGCGGAACGCGGATGCCATGCCCTGGAGCGAGTAGCCCAGGGCGTTCCACAGGCGCTGTAGCCCGGTCTTGCCCTTGAAGGGACTTTCCTGCATGAAGCGGCCTCCCGGAGATGCCCGTGATTGTAGCTACTTGTCCGCAGCGAGCAACGCGAGAAGCTGGTCCTGCGCCGACCGCGGGATGCGGCCCCGCGACTTCCTTCTCCTGTAATTCCCCTCGGAGTCCATTTCCCAGACTTGGCTGTTGTCCGTGAGGTAGGGCTTGAGCCCCTCCTGGATGACCCGCTCCTTGACCCGCTTATCGAGCACGGGAAAGCAGAGCTCGATGCGTCCGAAGAAGTTCCGTCCCATCCAGTCGGCGCTCGAGAGGTAGACGTTTTCCTCGCCGCGGTTCAGGAAGTAGAAGATGCGTGAGTGCTCGAGAAATCTTCCGATGGCGGAGCGGACGTTGATGTTCTCCGACAGGCCGGGTATGCCGGGCCGCAGTGCGCATACGCCACGGACGATCAGGTCGATCCGGACCCCGGCCTGCGATGCGCGGTAGAGCGTCTCGATGACCTTGGGTTCGATCAATGCGTTCATCTTCGCGATGATGTGCGCGCGCTCGCCAGAGCGGGCGTGGTTCGCCTCGCGCTTGATCGCGGCCAGGATGCGCTCGTGGAGAGAGAACGGGGACAGCCACAGGTGGTGGAGGCGGTGCGCGCGACCCAGACCGGTGAGCTGCTTGAACACTTCGTTGACGTCCTGGCATATCCTCTCGTTTGCGGTGAGGAGCCCGAAATCGGTATAGAGCTTGGCGGTTCGCGGGTGGTAGTTGCCAGTGGACAGGTGGACGTAGCGCCGCAGCCGGCCCTCCTCGCGGCGAACCACGAGCGACATCTTGGCGTGGGTCTTGTATCCGACCACACCATAGACCACATGCGCCCCGACCTCCTCGAGCTTGGCCGCCCAATTGAGGTTCGCTTCTTCGTCGAAGCGCGCGAGAAGCTCCACAACCACCGTGACTTCCTTCCCACGCTGAGCGGCGTCGATCAGGTACTTCATGATGACCGAGTCGGTCCCTGTCCGGTACACGGTCTGCTTGATGGCGACGACGCTGGGGTCCTCCACCGCCTGTTCGAGCAGGTCGATCACAGGACCGAAGGACTGAAACGGATGGTGCAGGAGCACATCGCCCTTGCGTATCGCCTGAAACAGGTCAGGGATTTTCTCAAGCTGCTTGGGAAGACCCGGCACGAAAGGCGGAAACTTCAGCTTGGGCGCGTCCACCATGTCGGGGATCTGCATCAGGCGCACCAGGTTGACCGGACCATCCACCCGGTAGAGGTCGTCGGGCGTGAGCTGGAACTGTTCCAGCAGGAACTGCTCGAGCTCGATCGGCATGTTCTCGGCGACTTCCAGCCGCACCGAATCCCCGAAATGGCGCTGGGAGAGCTCGCCCGCGAGAGCGGTACGGAGATTCTTGATCTCCTCCTCGTCGAGGAAGAGGTCGCTGTTGCGCGTGACGCGGAAGGGGTACGACCCGCGGACGGTCATGCCCTGGAACAGGGCCTGCACGAACGCCTCGAGGACCGAGGTGAGGAGCACGAACACGTGCCCTTTTCCCGCGATCGCCTTCGGAAGCTTTATCACCCGCGGCAGCGCGCGCGGTGCCTGCACGATGGCGGTGCCGGAATTGCGCCCGAAGGCGTCACGCCCTTCGAGCTGGACAGCAAAGTTCAGGCTCTTGTTGAGCACGCGCGGGAACGGGTGCGAGGGGTCAAGGCCGATGGGCGTCAGCAGCGGACTCATCTCCCTCATGAAGTAGTTGTGCAACCAGGCACGCTGCTCCTTCGTCCAGTCCCGTACTGCGAGGAAGCGCACGCCTTCCGCGGCAAGTTGCGGAAAGATCTCCCTGTTGAGCAGGCGGTATTGTCCGGCGACCAGCGCGTGGGCGCGCTCGCTGATCTTGGGGAACACCTCGGCGGGCGGCGTCTCCCCCGGAATCTCGATCTCGTTGCCGAGCCTGAGACGCTCCTTCAGCTCGGCGACCCGGATCTCGAAGAACTCATCCAGGTTGCTCGACAGGATGCATAGGAAGCGCAGCCTCTCGAGCAGCGGTACTCCCCTATCCTCGGCCTGCGCCAGGACGCGCTCGTTGAAAGCCAGCAGCGACAGCTCGCGGGCGAGGAACTGCGGCTCGATCTTGCCGACAGGGATCCGGGTTCTCTGGAGCACGAAAAAAGTCGACTCTAGAAACGGCTTATTGCAGAATTGTTACAGGCGGCGCGGAGCTGCCGCCTTATTCATTGTCAGGTAACGGCATTATGATAGCGTCGTTTCAGCCTTTGAAAGGATAGCCTCGGCAATTGTGAAGCAAGAGACGCTGGCCGCCCTCGACCTGGGATCCAACAGCTTCCACCTGCAGATCGGCAGGGTCGTCGACGATCAGGTCTATCTGCTGGACAGCCTGCGCGACCCCGTGCGTTTGGGCGCCGGTCTTACCCGCGACCGGCGCATCGACCAGGCGACGAAGGCCCGCGCCCTGGAGGCGCTTGCGCGCTTTGCCGAGCGGCTGCGCGGTTTCCCGCGCTCGGCGGTGCGCGCCGTGGGAACGAGCGCCCTGCGCGTAGCGAAGAATGCCGAGTCCTTTCTCTCGGAGGCAGAGGCGACCCTCGGATTCCCCATCGAGGTGATCTTCGGCCGCGAGGAGGCGCGCCTGATCTATCTCGGCGTCGCGCACAGCCTTGCGCCGTCCCCCGAGCGCCGGCTGGTGATCGACATCGGCGGGGGCTCGACCGAACTCATCATCGGCACGGGACTCGAGCCCGAGCTGATGGAGAGCATTTCGATGGGCTGCGTGAGCTATAGCCTGCGGTTCTTTCCGGACGGCCGGCTGGAGAAGTCTTGCTTCAAGCGGGCGGAACTCGCGGCTGCGAACGAGCTCCAGCACATCGTCGACGCGTACCGGCGTGTGGGATGGAAGCACGCGGTCGCCTCCTCGGGTACGGCAAGGTCGCTCGCCTCCATCCTCAGGGATTGCGAGCTGTGCGAGCAGGGGATCTCCGCCGCCGGCCTCGAGAAGCTCCGTGCGCTCCTCATCAAGGCGGGCGGTCTCGAGAAGTTGAAGCTTCCCGGCCTGCGTGAGGACCGTGTACCGATCATTCCCGGCGGAGTTGCCATCATGTCCGCCGCGTTGGCCGAGTTTGGAATCGAGCAGCTGGAGGTGTCCGACGGCGCCCTCCGCCAGGGAGTCCTCTACGATCTGCTCGGGCGCGTGCGTCATCGCGACATGCGCGAAGCGACCGTGCGGCAATTCATGCGGCGCTACCAAGTGGACGCGGCGCAGGCGGAGCGCGTTGCCAGGTTCGCCCAGAGCATCTACGAGAACCTGAACGACCAGCCCCTGGAAGCCGACACGACGATGCTTCGCTGGGCAGCGAGCCTGCACGAGATCGGCATCTCGATCGCGCACACCGGCTATCACAAGCACTCGGCGTACGTCCTTGCCCAAGCCGACATGCCGGGCTTCTCCCAAAGAGAGCAGTCGCGCCTGTCGCGCCTGGTTCTCGCCCACCGGGGCAAGCTCGCAAAGATCGCGGATCTGCCGGAGAGCAGCGGAGAGTGGTCCCTGATCTTCGCTCTGCGCCTCGCCGTGCTCTTCCACCTCAGCCGCCGCGATATCAGGCTGCCGGCCCCGGCGTGCAAGTCGTCGAAGAATGGGTTTCAGCTCTCGCTGCCGAGGGCATGGCTCGAGGAACACGCCATGACCGAAGCCGCCCTCGAGGAGGAAACCGAGCAGTGGCGCTCGGTCGGCGTCAAGCTGGAGCTGCGCTCCGTCGTGAAAGAGGAGAGGGCCGCGCTCGCCGGCTAGCTCAGGACGGGCTGCGGCGGAAGCGGTAACCGGTGCCGCGCACGGTTTCGACCAGGGAATCGTGCTCGGTGGGCTCGAGCGCCTGCCTCAGCCGGCGTATGTGGACGTCGACTGTGCGTTCTTCCACGAAGACATGGTCGCCCCATACTTCGTCGAGCAGCTGGGCGCGGCTGTAGACGCGCTCGGGGTGGGTCATGAAGAAATGCAGCATCCTGAATTCGGTCGGCCCCAGCGTAAGATGGGTCCCCGAGGCGGTCACCCGGTGAGCAACCGGATCGAGCTTGAGTCCCGCGATCTCGACCGCATCGTCGGTCAGCTGCGGGGCGCGCCGCCGCATGACGGCCTTGATCCGCGCCAATAGCTCGCGCGGCGAGAACGGCTTCGTGACGTAGTCGTCCGCTCCGCTTTCCAGGCCCGCGACCGTGTCCTGTTCCTGCGCGCGCGCCGTGAGCATGATGATGGGGATGTCCTTGGTGCGCTGGTCGGTTCGCAGCTGGCGCGCGAAATTCACGCCGGGCGGCCCGGGCAGCATCCAGTCGAGCAGGACGAGGTCGGGCAGAACTTCGCGGACCAGTGCCTCGGCTTCGGGAACGTTGGCCGCCCGCAATACCTGGTGCCCCGCGTGCTCGAGGTTCACCGCGATCAGCTCCTGGATCGCCGGCTCGTCCTCGACCACGAGGATCGCGCCTCGCATGGCCGTACCGCTCGCGCCCGGGGCCGAGGCGGAGCGCATCAGCCGAGCGCTTCGCGCTCGACCACCTCGACGGCGGTATGGCGAACGTCGGTGCCCTTGACGATGTAGATGACATCCTCCGCGATGTTCTTCGCGTGATCGCCGATGCGCTCGATCGCCTTTGCGATCCAGACGATCTCGAGCGCCGTCGAAATGGTGCGCGGGTCTTCCATCATGAACGTTATCAGCTGCCGCAGGATGGAGCGGAACTCGGTGTCTATCGCCACATCCTGCCGGATGATGCTGGCCGCCTGGGCGGTGTCGAGCCGTGCGAAGGCGTCGAGTGCCTGCCGAAGCATCGACAGGGCGATATCGGCCGCGTGACGGATGTTGGCAAACCGGTGCAGGTCCGTATGTCCCCGCTCGTGAATCTGCTTGGACATGCGCGCGATCTTCTCGGCTTCGTCGCCGATGCGCTCGAGGTCGGTCACCGTCTTGCTTATCGCCATGATCAGTCGGAGATCGCCGGCGGCGGGCTGCCGCTTGACGATGATGTGACTGCAATCGTTGTCGATCTGGACCTCGTATTCGTTGACGCGGGCCTCGCTCGCGATGATCTGGTCGATCAGGTCCACGTTTCCGTTCGCGAACGCCTCGATGGCTCCGCGGATCTGCGATTCCACCAGCCCGCCCATCTGCAGAACTCCGGACCGCAAGGTCTCCAGGTCGGCGTCGTATTGCTTCGAAAGGTGATCGTTGCTCATGTCGCGATCCTCCGCTCAGCCGAAGCGACCGGTGATGTAGTCCTCGGTCTCCTTCTTCTTCGGCTTGATGAACACCTCGTCGGTGACTCCGAACTCGACCAATTCTCCGAGATACATGTAGGCAGTGTAATCCGAAACGCGCGCAGCCTGCTGCATGTTGTGCGTCACGATCACGATCGTGTAGTCGTTCTTCAGCTCGTGTACGAGCTCCTCGATGCGACCGGTGGATATCGGATCCAGCGCGGAGCATGGCTCGTCGAGCAACAGGACCTCGGGCTTTACCGCGATTCCGCGCGCGATGCACAGACGCTGCTGCTGGCCGCCGGACAGACTGGTGCCCGCCTGCTTCAGCTTGTCTTTCACCTCTTCCCAGAGCGCAGCCTTGCGCAGGGCCCACTCCACGCGTTCCTCCATATCCCGCGGAGAGAGACTCTCGTAGAGACGCACGCCAAACGCGATGTTGTCGTAGATCGACATGGGGAACGGTGTGGGCTTCTGGAACACCATTCCCACCTTGGCGCGCAGGCGGTTGAGATCCTGCGCGGGTGACAGTATGTTCTCTTCGTCGAGAAGGATCTCCCCGCGCGCTTCTTGGTTAGGATAGAGCGCGTACATGCGATTGAATGTCCTGAGAAGCGTCGACTTGCCGCAGCCTGAAGGACCGATGAACGCGGTGACTTTGCGCTCCGGGATCTCCAGGTTGATGTTCTTGAGGGCGTGAAAGCTGCCGTAGTAGAAGTCCAACTCTTTGACCCGGATCTTTTGGACTACGGCCTGTTCAGTCGGTTGAAGGACGGCGGCGTTCATGGTCAGTATACCGGCGTCTTCTCGCGGGCCATCGTGCGGGCGACGATATTCAAGGTCAGCACACCGAGCGTGATGATCAGCGAACCGGCCCAGGCCAGCTTCTGCCAGTCGTCATAGGGGCTCATCGCGAACTGGAATATCACCACCGGCAGGTTCGACATCGGGGCATTCATGTTCGTCGACCAGAACTGGTTGTTGAGGGCAGTGAACAGCAGCGGCGCAGTCTCGCCACTGATGCGGGCGATAGCGAGCAGAATCCCCGTAATGATCCCCGCCTTTGCGGCGCGGACGGTAACCAGGGTGATCACCTTCCATTGCGGCGACCCGAGCGCTGCGGCAGCTTCGCGCAGGCTGTCGGGAACGAGGCGCAGCATGTTCTCGGTGGTGCGGATCACCACCGGAATGACGAGCAGCGCCAGCGCAAAGGTTCCCGCCCAGGCCGAGAAGTGCCCAACCTGCACCACGTAGACCTCGTAGACGAAGAGGCCGATCACGATCGAAGGGGCCGAGAGGAGAATGTCGTTGATGAAGCGCGTCACCGGCGCGAGCCAGCCGCGCCTGCCGAACTCCGCGAGATAGATCCCGGCCATGATTCCGATCGGGGTTCCAATAAGGGTGCCCAACGCCGCCATGAGGAGGCTGCCCGCGATGGGATTGAGCAGGCCGCCCGAGTTCCCCGGCGGCGGGGTCATCTTCAGGATCAGATCCGGCCCGAGTGCGCCGAACCCAGCGACCAGCAGCGTATAGAGAATCCAGGCCAGCCAGAACAGGCCGAAGAGCATCGCTCCCAGCGAGACGAGCAGATTGAAGCGGTTGACCAGCAGCCGGCGGGTATAGAGGTTCATTGGCTTCGGTACGATCCGGTCAGGTCTTCTGGCCTTCCGACTTCGCGAGGTGCATCAACAGGAGCTTCGACAGAGCGAGTATGACGAAGGTGATCAGAAATAGGATCAGTCCCAGCTGGATGAGGGACGAAAGATAAAGGTCGCCGACCGCCTCGGTAAATTCGTTCGCGAGCGCCGAGGCGATGCTGCTCCCTGGCGCGAGCAGCGAAGCGCTCAGCTTGTGCGCGTTACCGATCACGAACGTCACCGCCATCGTCTCACCGAGCGCGCGGCCCAGGCCAAGCATTATCCCGCCGACAACACCGACCTTGGTGTAGGGGAGTACCACATGCCATACCACCTCCCAAGTGGTGGACCCGAGGGCATAGGACGATTCCTTCAGTACCGCCGGGACGATCTCGAACACATCGCGCATGACCGAGGCTATGAACGGGATCACCATGATGGCGAGGATGATTCCGGCGGTGAGGATGCCGATGCCCGTCGGGGCGCCCCGAAACAGCGCGCCGAGCACTGGCAGCGCTCCCAACGTGTTCGACAGCAGCGGCTGGACGTAATCACCGAATACCGGCGCGAAAACGAACAAGCCCCACATGCCGTAAATGATGCTCGGGATCGCAGCAAGGAGCTCGATAGCCGTGCCGAGGGGCCGCCGCAGCCATGGGGGTGAGAGCTCCGTCAGAAACAGCGCGACCCCGAAACTCACGGGAATTGCGATGAGAAGGGCGATAGACGAGGTGGCGAGGGTGCCGACGATGGGCACCAGCGCCCCGAACTTCTCGGTCACCGGATTCCATTCCGCGCTGGTGAGGAATCCAAAACCGAAGGCCTTCAGCGCCGGTACGCTCCCCAAGACAAGCGAGACGATGATCCCGGCCAGCAGCGTCAATACCAGGAGCGCAAAACAACGCGTAGCAAAGCGGAACGCCTGGTCAAACCGGTGGTGCCTGCGCAGGCTCGCGTCCGGAATCGATCTAGACACTGTGGAGATATCGGAGGGGCCTTGAAGCCCTTCTATCGTATCCGCAACAGTGCTCATTCTAGTCGTTCCGGACGCTTGCGGTGTCCCTACCTACACCTTCACCAGACGGACCTGCCGCTTGGGTCCTTGATATGGCTCTTCCAGGCGGCCTGGATCTGGTTCACCACGGAGTCGGGAAGCGGGATGTACACGAGCTCGAGCGCCATCGCGTCGCCGTTCGCGTAGGCCCATTCGAAGAACTTGAGGACTTCCTTTGCCCGCTCGGGGCTCGCCTGCGACCTATGCATCAGGATGAAGGTGGCGCCCGCGATCGGCCAGCTGTTCGCGCCCGGCTCATCGGTCAGGATCTCGTAGAATCCGGGAGCATTTTTCCAGTCGGCGCCGGCGGCTGCGGCCTGGAACGTCTTGTCATTGGGCATGAGGAAGTTTCTGGCGCGATTCTGCAGTTGCGTATAGACCATGTTGTTCTGCTTGGCATACGCATATTCGACGTAGCCGATCGCGCCTTTGATGCGTTGCACGAACGAGGCTACGCCTTCGTTGCCCTTGCCGCCGGCATCTGAGGCGGCCGGCCACGACACGGAGACGTCCGCACCGACCTTCTCCTTCCACTCGGGGCTCACTTTCGACAGGTAGTTCGTGAAAATGAAGGTCGTGCCCGAGCCGTCCGAACGATGGACAACGGTGATGCTCTGGTCGGGGAGCTTCAGGCTCGGATTCACTCTGGCGATCTGCGGATCGTTCCATTTGGTGATCTTGCCGAGATAGATTTCGGCGATCAACGGGCCAGTGAGCTTCATTTCGCCCGGCTTGATGCCCTCCAGGTTCACGACCAGCACCTCCCCGCCTACCACGGTGGGAAATTGCATCAGGCCGTCCTTGTCGAGGTCCTCGGGTTTGAGCGGCATGTCGGAAGCGCCAAAGTCGACAGTCTTGGCGCGGATCTGCTTGATCCCGCCCCCCGAACCGATCGACTGGTAATTCAGGCCGATGCCCGTCTTTTGTTTGTAGGCATCAGCCCACTTGGCGTAGATCGGATAGGGAAAGGTCGCGCCGGCTCCGGTGATGTCGGCGGCGAAGCTGCCGTAACTCGCGGCGCTCAGCACTAGCGCCGACACCGCGAGCGCGCTGGTTCTCAAAACACGTTGGACCTGCATAAGACCTCCGATATAGAGATTCTGTGGGAACCTGAAAAGCTCATGCATGGTATGCGGCCGATATTTCAAAAATGTTACAGAATGGCGGCAGGTTACACAAAGATGATTGTTTAATTTCATATACTTATGGAAAGATATCCTAGGAGCGAGCCCGTCCTGGAACCCTATCGGGCCGACCTATCCGCGCGACCGGAAGCCGCGCGCAAACCAGCACGCGAACAAGCCGGCGGCAGGCCACGAGCGCGCTGGTATCCACGCTCGAAATCTGATCTGTTCTTCGTTGTTCGGCACCCGTGCTCCAAACTGCGTGCGGTGACCTCGCACGAGCTTTCGTCTGCCCGGCACTCGATGCGCAGGGCAGGCGACACAGCTTTTTCGCGACGCGTTTGCTTCCATCGCGAAGAGTCGCCTGCGTTGGCGATTCGCGCGCACGGCGTGACGAGAAACGTCGCCACGTTCGAGAGCGCGCGCGATGAAGATGATTCGCGTCCGCGCTGCGAAACAGCGTCAGTTGGAACTCCAGCGCGATCGCTGCGATGTTTTTCATTCAAATACTTCTTGCTGCTTTGCTCAAACTGTGCAATGCTGCTGAAAAATTTTTTGCGTGTTGAGCCGAGATTGCTGCAAACGATGCAACTCAACATCAAAAAATGAACTTCCAAGTCGCTCGGCTCGCCGGGTGACAAGAGGATTCGTCGCCGGGTTATCCCGACGGTCGAATCGTCCGTTCTGACGAACGGGCGCTATGCTTGCTTCTTTAACCTTTGATGGAGGCTAGTGATGGCGAAGAAGAGAAAAGCCAAGAAAGCTGCGAAGAAGAAGAAGAAGTAGATAGGCGAAGTCGCCAAACCCGCCCGACCGCGAGCGCGGTCGAGAAAGCAGGGCTGGGAAAAGGCCGGGAGAGCTGCGGCGAAACCGGCTGCGCCGATGGCGAGAGCTCTTCAAGAGCGGTTCGCAGCGGTCGCGCCCGGGGCAGGACCTGCCCCGAAACCCCGTGGCAGCTTGGTCGTTCCCATGGACAACGTGTCCTGAGCGGGTACGAATGGGCTGCGGCCAGTCCGGGGTTTCCGCTCCGGACTGGGCCGCAGACATTCGAGAGGGTCTATTTCTTCAGCTTCTCCAGAAAGTGCTTCCGGAATTTTGCGACCTTGGGCCTGACCACATAGGCGCAGTAGGGCTGCGCCGGGTTACGACGGAAGTACTCCTGATGGTAGTCCTCAGCCGCGTAGAACTCTGACGCCGGCGCAATCTCCGTGACAATCGGATCATCGTAGATCCGGGCCGCACCTATGCCGGCTATGGCCTGCTCCGCTGCAAGCTTCTGCTCGGGGGAATGGTAGAAGATCGCAGATCGGTACTGGGTTCCCACATCGTTGCCCTGACGGTTCAGGGTCGTGGGATCGTGAATGACGAAGAACACGTCCAGGATCTCCTTGAACGAGATCTTCCGAGGATCGAAGGTGATTCGGACCACCTCTGCATGCCCGGTCCCGCCTGAGCAAACCGCCTCGTACGTCGGACTCGCGGTCGTTCCGCCCATGTACCCCGATTCCACCGACTCGACGCCTTTCAGCTCGTCGAATACCGCTTCCAGGCACCAGAAGCACCCCCCGGCGAGCGTTGCGATCTCTTTCGCCGTTTCAGCCATGTCGTCTGCCTCTTTCTTCCACTAGCGTGCTATTTTGTCGCATAAGGGTCGACCGCATTACAGTATGCAGCATGCCCAGAAAACAGCGTGGAAAACACTGCTGATTCCGCGAACCAACCCCCGCCTCTGGTCGGTTACAACGCCTGGTCGGCCGATCGAACGCTGACGCAGACCGTCGAGCGCGAGGGAGGGGGCTGGATCTCTGCACGTGCAAACGAGATGGGTGAACTCGTCGGGAGCGAGCGCATGCAGCTGCTCGCCGCCCAAGCGAACCGATTCGTTCCTGAACTGAGAACCCACGACCGTTTCGGCAACCGGGTCGATGCGGTCGAATATCACCCCGCCTACCACGAGTTGATGGCTCTTGCGTTCGGCGCCGGCTTGCACTCGCTTTCATGGACCGAAAGACGGCCGGGGGCCTGGGTCGCACGTGCAGCGCTCAACCATCTCTGGAACCAGATTGAGAACGGCGTAGCCTGTCCGGTGACGATGACTTTCGCTTCAGTGAGAGTCCTTCGCAACAGCCCTGGCCTGGCTGCGGAGTGGGAACCCAAGGTCCTCGCGTGCGACTACGATCCGCGGCCGCTGCCGCTCGCCCGCAAGCGCGCCGTGACGATCGGCATGGCCATGACCGAAAGACAGGGGGGATCCGATCTGCGCGCAAACTCCTCGCGTGCCCTGCCCGCCGGGAGTGGGGAATACGAGCTGAACGGACAGAAATGGTTTTGCTCGGCCCCAATGAGTGACGCTTTCTTCACCCTGGCGAACACGGGCGCCGGGCTCACTTGCTTCTTCGTGCCGCGGTCCCTGCCGGACGGTGCGCGCAACCCGTTCCTCATCCAGCGGCTCAAGGACAAGTGCGGCAATCGCTCGAACGCGTCCTCCGAAATCGAATACCGCGGAACGCGGGCGCACCTGGTCGGCGAGGAAGGCCGCGGAATCGCGACGCTAATCGAGATGGCGCACTTGACCCGGTTCGACATTGTCGTCGCATGCGCCGGCATGATGCGCGCGGCGCTCAACCAGGCGCTGCACCATGCGGCCTACCGCCGGGCGTTCGGGAAGCGCCTGTCCGAGCATCCTCTGATGCAGAACGTGCTCGCGGATCTTGCCCTGGAAACGGAAGCGGCGACGCTCCTCGCTTTCCGCCTCGCGCGAGCCTTCGACACCTCGGGGGAAGACCTGGCCGAGCGTCGGCTGGTTCGCGTGATGACTCCGATCGCGAAGTACTGGTTGTGCAAGAGGCTACCGCCTCTGGTCGTGGAGGCGATGGAATGTCTAGGCGGCAACGGTTACGTCGAGGAGGCCCCACTTGCCCGCCTCCACCGCGAGGCTCCTCTCAACGGTATCTGGGAGGGCTCGGGAAACGTCATTTGCCTAGACGTGCTGCGCTCCTTGCAGAAGGAGCCCGAGAGCATCGAAGCGTTGCTCGGCGAGATTGCCCTCGGCGGCAACGCAATCCGCCCGGCCATCCAACGCGTGTCCGTGGAACTCAAGGACTCCGCGCAATTGGAGGCCCAGTCGCGGCGCATCGTCGAAGCGCTCGCGCGGGCACTGCAGGCGAGCCTCATGGTTAGGCATGCCAGCCAGCACGCCGCAGACGTATTCCGCGCTTCCCGCCTCGAGGACACAGGACGGACCTTCGGGACGCTGCCGGCTGGCGCGCGCTGCGCGGAACTCGTCGAGCGGCAGCGGCTCGCGTTCTAGCCTCAGGCGGATGCGCTAGAAGCGCTGAGAGAACTGCACTCCGAGAATGTCCACCGAGGCCTTGTAGGTTCCCTGGATCGCGCCAAACGCCACTGCGTTCCCTGCGCTCTGGTTGATTGAAGCGTCCTTGATGATCAGGTGCGCGTGCCGCAGGGATCCGGAGGCCACCTTCTAGGCGAGCGTGACGCGCGCGAACTTGCGCTTGCCAACCTGGAGGACAATCGTGTCCCCGACCTTCACAACCAATCCCTTGTCAGTGACCTTCTCTCCGTTCATGCGCACGCCGCCCTGCTCGATCATGCGCAGCGCCTCTGATGCACTCGAAACCAGCTGTGATTCCTTGAGCACTTTCGCGATCGCCACCCCGGCGAACTTCACCTGGCTCGGTACTTTCACGGTGACTTCAGGGATCTGATCGGGCAGCTCGCCGTGCCTAAACCGGGCCTCGAAATCCGCAACCGCCAGCTCCGCGGCACGAGCCCCGTGGAAGCGCGCGACGATCTCGCGCGCAAACCTCACTTTGATGTCGCGCGGATTGCCTCCATCGGACACCCCCCTCTTCCATTCGGCCACCGACTCCATCGATTCGAAGGAAAGCAACTCTATATAGCGCCACATCAGCTCGTCCGAGATCGACATGAGCTTGCCGAATATTGTCTCCGCCGGCTCGCTGATCCCGACATAGTTGCCGAGGGACTTCGACATCTTCTCGGGGCCGTGCAGCCCCTCGAGCAGCGGCATCGTCAAGATGCATTGCGGTGGCTGCCGATAGTGCTTCTGAAGCTCTCGCCCGACCAACAAGTTGAATTTCTGGTCGGTGCCTCCGAGCTCGACGTCCGACTGCATCGCGACGGAGTCATAGCCCTGCATAAGGGGATAAAGGAACTCATGAACCGCTATGGATTGGCGCGCAGTGTACCGCTTCGCAAAATCATCACGCTCGAGCATTCGCGCAACAGTCCATGTGCTCGCCAAGCGGATCAGCCCGGCCGCCCCCAGCTCATCTGACCACTTGGAATTGAAGAGGACCTGGGTGCGATTGGCATCGAGGATCTTGAAAACCTGATCCTGGTATGTCTTCGCGTTCTGCAATATCTGCTCACGCGAAAGAGGCGGGCGAGTCTCGTTCTTGCCGCTCGGATCACCGATCATCCCGGTGAAATCGCCGATCAGAAACTGGATCTGATGACCCAGCTCCTGGAATTGACGCAACTTGTTTATCACCACGGTGTGCCCAAGGTGGAGATCGGGCGCCGTCGGATCCATTCCGAGCTTGATCCGAAGACGGCGGCCCGACCGGAGCTTGTCGCGCAGCTCGTCCTCGACGATCAGTTCGTGGCAGCCCCGCTTGATTAGCCTCAGCTGGTCGTCGATATCGCCCATGGGTCTTCTAAGATTGGCCTGTCCGGCGGTTATTTGTTAGACTTTTCGACGCGATCCGCTGCGACAGATGCATAACAACAACGAGGAGAGAATTGTAGCGCGCTCCGAAGCAAGGCGCCTCCGCTGGCTCGCAGTGGCGGTCGCGGCCCCCTTGTTCGGCGTAGTCGCCGCGTTCGGCACCGTTCACCCGGAGCCAGACGCGGTTACCGTCACGCCCGTCGTGGAGCCGCTCCGGCTCTCCCCGGCGCGAATAGGCGAAGCCGGCCCGAACCTGTATTTCCAGGAAGGCGTCTACCGGCGCAACGAAGCGCTGCCTGCGTTACTCGGGCGCCTCGGCGCCGACGGGCAAGACGCCGACGCCATCCGAAAGTCTCCCCGCACAATGCGGCCGTTCCGGCTGCTGCTTCCTGGAACCACGGTGAGCGCAAAAGTCGATCAAGACGGCAGGCTACGCTCGTTCTGGTACCTCACCGACAAGGACACGGTTCTATCGCTCGATCGCATCGGCGATGGGTTCCAAATGCTTGAGCAGCGGGTCGATCTCAAGGGCGGAATCGAGATGAGGTCGGGGGAGATCAGGACCTCGCTGTTTGCGGCGACCGACGCCGCCGGCATACCCGACGGAGTCGCGATCCAGCTCGCCGATATTTTCGGCGGTGATGTCGATTTCCACCGCGACCTTCGGCAAGGCGATCGCTTTGCGGTGGTGTACGAGACGGTTCGCTTCGACGGACGCACGGTTCGGTCCGCTCGTGTGCTCGCCGCTGAGTTTTCAAGCAGAAAGCAGACATTTCGCGCAGTATGGTTCAAAGACGCCTCAGGTCGCGGCGCGTACTACACTCCCCAAGGGGAGAATCTTCGCAAGGTCTTCCTGCGCTCGCCGCTTGAATTCTCGAGGGTCACGTCCGGGTTCGGCTTTCGTCGCCACCCGATACTTCAGCAATGGCGCGCGCATCAGGGGGTCGATTACGGGGCACCGGCCGGAACGAAAGTCAAAGCTACCGGCGACGGCGTCGTGGCCTTTGCAGGGCAACGAAGCGGCTACGGGAAGCTCGTTGTCCTGAGGCATCACGGAGGCTACAGTACCTACTACGCCCACTTGCGAGATTTCGCTCGGGGATTGAGGCCGGGGGAGCGAGTCGCGCAAGGCGAGACGATCGGGTACGTTGGGCAAACCGGCTGGGCCACAGGCCCGCATCTTCACTACGAATTTCGGGTCCACGATCAGAACCGCAATCCACTCACTATGACTTTCCAGCCGGCTCAGCCTCTTCTGGAGATCGAGCTCCCTGCGTTCAAGCGGGCAGCTGAACCGCTGCTGGCGCGGCTCGATCTTCTCAAAAACACGGACCTCGCCCTGCTCGAGTGAGCCGCTCCAGGCAGCGCGCGCGCTCGGAGATCTACATCGGCTTGATGTCGGGCACGAGCCTGGACGGTGTCGATGCCGCGCTCGTCGATCTCCAGTCTCGACCCGTGCTTCTGGGGACAGCGTTCGCAGCCTATCCCAAGGAACTCAGGTCTTCGCTCCTCGCCCTTCAATCTCCGTCGCGGGACGAGCTTCATCGGGCCTCCCTCGCTGGCATCCAGCTTTCCGGTCTCTACGCGCGCACCGTGAAGCGCCTGCTGCGGGGGTGTCGGCTCTCGCCGCGGTTTGTTCGAGCAATCGGCTGCCACGGGCAAACAGTCCGCCACATGCCCGCGTCCGGATACACGCTTCAACTGGGCAACCCCGCCTTGCTGGTCGAGCGCACCGGGATCCCGGTCGTCGCCGACTTCCGCAGCGCCGATCTTGCCGCAGGCGGACAGGGTGCTCCCCTCGTGCCGGCATTCCATGCAGCGGTGTTCCGCAGTGCGCGGGTACATCGCGCGATCATCAACCTAGGCGGGATAGCCAACGTGACCGACCTGCCGCCAAGAGGGCCCATTTCAGGCTTCGACACCGGTCCGGGCAATGTCCTGCTCGATGCGTGGGCAGGCTTGAGGCTCCGCCGGGAAATGGACCGGGACGGAATACTTTCATCAAGAGGCCGGCCGATCGAGCCCTTGCTCAAGGAGCTCCTTGCCGACGCTTACTTCCGCAGGCGCCCGCCGAAGAGCACCGGCCGCGATCACTTCAACCTCGCCTGGCTGCGCGGGTTCGACCTTGCACGACACAAGATTGAGGATGTACAGGCAACCCTGGCCGAACTCACCGCACGAAGCATCGGCATGGCGGTGAATGGATTCTGCCGCGGCACGCGCGAGGTTTATCTGTGCGGCGGCGGCGTGCGCAATGCAGACCTGGTCGGGCGAATCGAGCGCGCGCTACCCGCCGCGTCGATCTACTCCACCATTCAGCTCGGCATACACCCGGACTGGGTCGAGGCAATGGCGTTCGCATGGCTCGCGCAGCGCAGAATCAAGAGCGAACCAGGGGCTCTGCCCGAAGTTACGGGGGCAAAGCAGGCGCGCGTGCTCGGGGCGATTTATGCTGCTTGAGCCTGTGGACGCCGCCTATGCAGCTAAGCACTACCGGGCGCCCCATGGCTAGGGGCTCAATCCGGAACTAGGCGGAAAAAGACGATCCGCAGCCGCAAGTGCTGGTGGCGTTGGGGTTCTTGATGACGAACTGCGCGCCTTCGAGGCCCTCTGTATAGTCGATCTCTGCCCCGACGAGATACTGATAGCTCATCGGGTCGATGAGCAGCATCACGCCGTTCTTCTCCATGACAGTGTCGTCGTCACTCTTCGTTTCGTCGAAGGTAAAACCGTATTGAAATCCGGAGCAACCGCCTCCGGTCACAAATACACGCAGCTTCAGTTCGGCGTTGCCTTCCTCATCGATCAGCTGCTTTACCTTGTTCGCCGCGCTGTCGGTAAAGATCAACGGCGCGGGCACATCCGCCACTGCGTTCATGCTGTCTCTCCTATTTTGCATATATGGGGCCTCTGCGGGGGCCTTCAAGATGAGCCTGCTTCGACTAACCCGTGGGCTTGCTGGTCGCAAGCTTGAGCTCGACCGTCTTTGACTCGGACTCGCCGGACTGGTGGACCAAATGACCCTCAACCACTGCCCCAAGGTGCATTTCGAGGTTGTTGTAGTGCACGTCTCCTTTGACGCGCGAGCGAGACTGAAGTTCTAGGAACTCGGCTACGTATACCGGCCCAGTTATCTCGCCGTTCACAACCAAGTGCGACACGCTGATCTCACCTTCGATCCGTGCCTTCTCGCTTAATACCAGGGTCGAAGGCTCGTCCGACACCGCGGTCACATTTCCTATGACCTCGCCATCGACACGCAGGCCACCGGAGAAGTTGATGTTACCCTCGATTCTCGTTCCAACGCCGATCAGGCTGTCGATTCGATTCTGCGGCTTGCTCGGTTGCTTGCGAAACATGGCGTCACCTGTGCACTAGGAAAGGTTGACGTTCTGGCTGGCGCGGGCCTCGCCCGACCCGTTTTCGAGAATGCGCGCCTGAATGGTACGCACCTTAGCCCCCGCCGGAACGCGAAATGTTCCCTCAACTCGGCGAAAATATTTGAAGTTGAGTTTGAACGCAGCATTGCCCGCGTCGTTTGCCTCAGGAAGCAAAATTGTAGCATCCCTGCCATCCTGTTGCATTTCCACCACAAGCTGGAGCGATCCGTGAAACTCGCGGTCGAGCTTTCCGCCCTGGAGCACGAGAAGACGGTAACGATATTCTCCGGGAAGGACATCGCGCTCGACTTTGAAACGATGAATGCTGACCTTGTCCCCACGCCGTTCGGCCGGAACCACATTCTCGAAGAACGCGAGGTCTTCCTTGAGCCGGTTGTTCTCGTCTTCGAGGGTCTTCACTTGAGCCGCGAGTTGCGCTTGCGCTGTCTGCTCGATCTTGAGCCGCGACTCGCTCGCGTTCGCGATAGCGCGTAGCCGCGCCGCCTCGTCCTCGAGCCTGGACATTGATTCCCGCAGCCGGGCGAGCTGGCTCTGCAGTTCGCCACGGTCGAAGCCGGCGAATCGACGCCCGGTATCGTACATCCACGCCGCGAGAGCAAGGGCCAGCGAAAGAAAGACCAGCATGCCCAGCCAGCGCCAATACCAAGCGACGTGCGTCTGCACGGTCATCCTCGGCGCGGAAATCCCGAAGCGCTGGCGGATTTGCTTGAGCAGCCTGGCCATTCGATTGGGTTTCGCCGCGTTAGGGCACAACCGCTGGCTGTGAAAGACCCATGGTCTCTTCCAGCCCGAACATGATATTCATGTTCTGTACCGCCTGTCCCGACGCCCCCTTGACTAGGTTGTCGATCACGGAAAGCACAACAAGCGTATTTCCGTTCTGCGGCCGGTGGACAGCAATGCGGCAGGTGTTCGAAGCGCGTACGGACCGCGTATCGGGTTCGCTTCCGCCGGGAAGCACATCGACGAAAGGCTCATTGCGATAGCGGTCCTCGAACATGCGCTGGAAGTTTGCGTCACTGCTGGCCTGGGCGTAGAGAGTCGCATGAATACCGCGGATCATTGGCACCAAGTGCGGCACGAAAGTGAGACCAACTTTCCTACCGCCGGCGGCCTCGAGGCCCTGCAGTATCTCTGGCCAGTGACGGTGGCCCGAAACGCCATAGGCCTTGAAATTATCCGAGGCTTCAGAGAAGAGGAGGTACTCCTCCGTCTTCTTGCCGGCGCCACTCACTCCCGATTTGGCGTCCGCGATCAGATGAGCGACGTCCACACTGCCCGTTTCCACCAGAGGCAATAGGCCAAGCTGAACCGCGGTCGGGTAGCATCCCGGATTCGCGACCAGCTGCGCGCCTCGGATCTTTTCGCGGTTGACCTCGGGAAGCCCGTATACAGCGTGGGAGAGAAGCTCCGGGGCCACGTGCTTGACCTTGTACCATTTCTCCCAGAGAGCCACGTCCCCGATTCGAAAGTCGGCCGAAAGGTCGATGACACGCACGCCGGCCTGGAGGAGAGCCCTGGCCTCGCCCATCGCGACGGTATTCGGAGTCGCAAAAAAAACGACATCACACCTCGTGAGATCCGCCTTGGACGGATCTAGATAGGCAAGGTCCACAATGCCGCGCAGGCTCGGAAAGAGATCCGCCGCGGCCACGCCGGCCTCCTTCCGCGACGTGATCGCAATCAGTTCGGACTGCGGGTGTCGCGCGAGGATGCGCAGCAACTCGATTCCGGTGTACCCCGTTCCGCCTACGATTCCGATCTTGATCACCTTCTACCTCAGTGTCCACGTGCTAGTGCAGAAACACAACGCGATATAGCAAACAAAAAGGCCGCCCTGAGGCGGCCTCCCTGCGCGATCCTCTGACAAACATCAGCGCTTGGAATATTGCTTGCGCCGCCGGGCCTTGTGGAGGCCGACCTTCTTTCGCTCGACTTCGCGTGCGTCGCGGGTCACGAGGCCAGCCTTGCTCAGCACCGGTTTCAGCGTCGGGTCGTACTCAATGAGGGCGCGCGTCAGTCCGTGTCGCACTGCACCCGCCTGTCCGAATTCCCCCCCGCCCGATACGTTGACCACAACGTCGAACTGGGTCAGCTTCTCGGTCAGAACGAGCGGCTGGCGGACGACCATCTGCCCCGTTTCCCGGGCAAAGTACTCGTTCGCTGGACGATCGTTAACAGTGAAATCTCCCTTCCCCGCTTTAATAAATACACGTGCGACAGCGCTCTTGCGCCTCCCAGTTCCGTAGTAGTACTGCCCGATCATGCGTTGATCTCCAAAACCTTTGGCTGCTGAGCCGTATGGGGATGCTGGCTATCCGCGTAGACCTTAAGCTTTTTCAGCATCGCATAACCGAGGGGCCCTTTGGGAAGCATGCCTTTGACCGCGACTTCCAAGGCTCGAGTGGGGAAACGCGCCTGCATCTTGGCGAAAGTCGTCGAATACACTCCGCCGGGATACGTGCTGTGGCGGTAATAAGTCTTCGCCTCGTCCTTGTTGCCGGTCACGCGCAGCTTGCCCGCATTGACCACCACGATGTAATCGCCAAGATCCACGTGCGGAGTAAACTCGGGCTTATGCTTTCCCCTCAATCGACGCGCAATTTCCGCGGCGAGCCGTCCGAGCACCTTGCCACTTGCGTCGACCACGTACCAGTCGCGCTTGGCTTCGTGCGGCTTGGCAGAGAATGTTGTCATCGCTGCGGATTCCTGGGCTCGGATCTGACGGAAGCGCGTGATTTTATTGAACAAGTACAGGCGTGTCAAACCGTCATCGGCTAAGCCGGGTCCATCCAAAAAAAAGCGCAGCCTTGTGAGCTGCGCTTAGATCCACCAAAGGAGGAGGGTGGAGGAGACTGGGTGAATACACCCAATACGAGCGAATTATAAGCGAGGTCTTGTGCATCGCAAGAAATATTTGTTGCGATGCAGTATGCAACTGATCGCACCAAATATAATTCAATCCTTTCAGTAGGTTATGAGAAAGACAACGCCGATGAGGACACTGCAGACATGGAGTGTGTAGTCAAGTGGATTGGCCCGGAAGGGATGAGCTTCGTCGCCGAGACGGAGAGTGGTCACGCGTTCGTGATGGACGGCGCTCCCGAGGGTGGAGGGCGCAACCTGGGGGCGCGCCCCATGGAGACCGTGCTCGCAGGCACCGGCGGTTGCACGGCGTACGACGTCGTGGTCATCCTCAGGAAGAGCGGCCAGCAGGTCTCGGGGTGCGAGGTCCGGCTGGACGCGGAGCGCGCGCAGACAGATCCCAAGGTGTTCACCAAGATCCATATGCATTTCCTGGTGAGGGGAAAGGACCTGAAGCCTTCCCTAGTAGAAAGCGCCATCAAGCTTTCCCACAGCAAGTACTGCTCGGCCTCGATCATGCTCGGCAAGACCGCGCAGATCTCGCACGACTACGAGATCGTCGCCGCGTGATTCTGGCCTAGATCCGGTTTAGATCCGGTACGACAACGTCGTCATCACGCGCGCGGCCAGGCGCATGGCTTGTCGCGCGGCCTCCGGCAGCTCGCGCGCCCCGAGGCGCTCGGCCGTGCGCCGGTGCTCGGCCTCTTCCCTTCGCATGCCCTCGATGACGGCGCGCGTCCGGGTGTCGTGGCCGGCGAGGCGCTGCAGATGACCTTCAAGATGCTGCTCGACCTGCCGCTCCGTTTCCGCGAGGAATCCCAGATTCCAGCCCTCGCCGAGACGGCCGGCGAGGTATCCGAGCGCGAGCGAAGCGGCGTACCAGATAGGATTCAGCCGGCTCGGTCCTCCGCCGAGCTCGCGCACGCGCTCCGCGCTCCAGGCAAGATGGTCGCCTTCCTCCTTCGCCGCATTCTCCAGCGCACTCCGGATTGCGGCATCCGACGACGCGAGCGCCTGGCCCTGGTATAGCGCCTGAGCGCAGACCTCTCCGCAGTGGTTCACCCTCATCAGCGCGGCCGCATGGCGGCGCGTTGCGCTGTCGAGGTTGTCTTCGGCAATTCCCCGGGCCGGACTCGGGCGGCCGGCGATCGCGTCTCCGAAAAGCACTCGCACGACCTTGTCGAGCTCCGACACGAGCCGATCCGGATTCAGGCGACGGTCCGGGGAAAATCCCATGTCCCAATGATAGTCGAAGCGGGCCCCGCCGAATGCCCTTTGCGCCACGCCAAAAGAAAAGGCGCCCGGAGGCGCCTTTTCTTGACCCTTGCTGCCGGATCAGAACACGTGCTGAATTCCAACGCCGAACGTGGTCACGTCGGTACCAGCGGAGAGAGCGCCAGTGCCGCCGTTGCCCTGATTCGCCGCCGGGCCCGCGATGTAATAGTAGCTCGAGCCTTGCACAGCGCCAGCGCCGTTCGTCACCGTGCCGTTGTCGATCTTGTTGTAGGCAACGTACATCTTGGTGCGCTTGGAGAGGATGTAATCGTAGCCGACCGAATACATCTTCGCCTTGGCCCCGCAGACCGCGGAGCCGATGCCCACCGCCGCGCTCGCCGCTCCAACCTGCGTGCAGCTCTTGGCGTCGGTGCCCGAATAGCTCGCCCAGATCGCACCGGGCCCCGCGTTGAACCGGCCGTTGACGACATAGGCTGGCACCTTCATGGCGGCATTCGGTTGGCCGGTGACCCCGGAGTTCGCGTCCCCGTAGCTGATCTGCTCGTAGCCTACGCCGATCTCACCCGGCCCGAAATTCCACTTGCCGGCGACCTGAACTGCGGTGTCTTTCACAGCGTCAGGTGCTCCTGCCGCCACCGACGGAACCGCGCCGGGAAAGGTGTTGCCGGCTCCAGGGACCAAAGCCGTGCGAAGCCCCTGGTGAAAGTCGTAGCCGACCGCAAGCGACAGCGGGCCGCGCGCCCAGGTTGCATTGGCCGAGTATTCCTTCGGCTTGAGCAAGGCGTTCTGGTACGACGGGCCGCTGGAGGGAGACTGGTAGGGCGCCATCGCGGTCATCAGCTTGAACTGGAAGCCGGCCATGACGGGCGACCAGTACTGGACCGAGTTGTTGACGCGCCGCGACCAGGCCGTGGCGCTGATCGTCGCTTCCGTGACGCACGTGCCGCCCGCCGCGGTCGTCACCGAACCCGCCGTGCCCGTGCCGAGGGTGACGGCATTGGTACAGGCGACATTGTTCAGAGCGCCGGTGCTGTCGGCCATGCCCATGGTGATGCCCCCGGCCGAGAAGCCGCCTGAGGTGAGCGAGTTCCAGACGAAGTAGGTCTGCTTGTAGGGCGTGTCCCAGTTGCCGATCATGATATCGCCCGCGCCGCTGGAGAGGCCGATCCCCGAGTTCCGCCCGCCCCAGTTATTGCCCGTGATGGTCGATGTATCCAGGCGCTCGGATGGCCACACGCCGATTTCGAGCTGGAACCAGGCCGCAGTCCCGCCGCCCAGGTCTTCCCTGCCCTTCACGCCCATCGCGTTGCCCGGAGAATAGACGTCCCCCTTGGTTACGTCCTTTGCGGCGGGTGTGCCAGCGGTAACCGTAGCAGCAGCATTCTTGAACTGGTCGTACATGATGGTCTCGTCGACCCGGCCGTAGAGCGTGATGCCGGCGTTGCTCGCGACGCCAGGCTGCGCCGTGAGCGTCGTCGGGACTTGAGCAAGCGCCAGCCCCGGAGCCGTCACCGCGCTGGCGACAGCGAGTGCCATTAGCTTCTTGTTCATCGAGAATTTCTCCTCTTCAATTGACTCGAGGGCAGCCAGGTTCGCACCGCCCGGATTAACCCGAAAA
>Ga0187773_10000050_pt1 | contig 49880 bp, 44 predicted proteins | sample 0216_BV02_MP05_1_FD_133133 | JGI IMG/M metagenome (GOLD analysis project Ga0187773, IMG submission 133133) | Tropical peat soil microbial communities from peatlands in Department of Meta, Colombia - 0216_BV02_MP05_10_MG | ecosystem: Environmental > Terrestrial > Soil > Wetlands > Peat | place...
ACGATGGTCATCAACAAGTAGCCGCCGGTCGAGTGCTGCACGCCCTTGGGCTTTCCCGTAGAGCCGGACGTATACAGGATGAAAAGCGGGTGCTCGGCGCTGACCCACACCGGTTCGCAGGTGTCGCCTTGGCCCTTGACCACATCCTGCCACCACTTGTCGCGCGGCAGCTGCATCGTGACCTTGGTGCCCGTGCGCTGGTAGACGACCACGTTCTTCACGCCCTCGCACCCGCCGAGGTTGAAGGCCTCGTCGACCGCCGGCTTGAGCGGAATCTCCTTGCCGCCCCGCATCTGACCGTCGGCGGTGATGACCGCCACCGCCCCCGCGTCGATGATCCGCTCCTGCAGGCTCTTCGCCGAGAAGCCGCCGAACACGACCGAGTGCGTCGCGCCGATCCTTGCGCAGGCTTGCATCGCGACCACGACCTCGATCGACATCGGCATGTAGATGATGACGCGATCGGCTTTCTTGATTCCAAGGGACTTGAGCGCGTTCGCGAACTGGCAGACCTTGTGGTAGAGCTGCTTGTAGGTAATCTTCGTCACCTTGCCGTCGTCCGCCTCGAAGATGATCGCGGTCTTGTCGGGCTGGGTCTTGAGATGGCGGTCGAGACAGTTGTAGGAGGCGTTCAGCTCACCGTCCGGGAACCACTTGAAGAAAGGTGAGTTGGATTCGTCCAGAACCTTGGTGAAGGGCTTGTGCCACAGAACGTGCTCTCTCCCGAGTCGGCCCCAATAGCCCTCGAAATCGCGCTCGGCCTCGTCGCACAGGGCCTGGTAGGCGGCCATACCTGAAACGTTGGCCTGCTTGACGAACTCCGGCGACGGCGGAAACAGGCGGTCTTCCTGGAGCACCGATTCGATGGTTGCGGGGGGCATGCGGATCCTCCTCGGGTGTTTGATCGAAGTCTACCGGCGCCTCCGGTGTCCCGCAACCAAGCGGCTATACTTGCGCCATGACGACGATCAGACAGCACGACCTCGTACAAAGCGTCGCCGACGCGTTGCAATACATCAGCTACTACCATCCGCGCGACTACATCCGGCATCTCGCGCGCGCCTACGAGCGCGAGCAGTCGCCCGCCGCCCGCGACGCGATCGCGCAAATTCTCACCAACTCGCGCATGTGCGCCGAGGGCCACCGCCCGATATGCCAGGACACGGGCATCGTCAACGTGTTCCTGAAAATCGGCATGGGCGTGAAGCTCGAACGCTTTGACGGATCCGTCGCGGACGCGGTGAACGAGGGCGTCCGGCGCGCCTACCTGAACCCGGACAACAGGCTGCGCGCCTCCGTCCTCGAAGACCCGCAGTTCGCGCGCAGGAACACGAAGGACAACACGCCCGCCGTCGTGAGCATGGAGCTGGTACCCGGCGACACGATCGAGGTCGACGTCGCCGCCAAGGGCGGCGGCTCCGAGGCGAAAGCGAAATTCGCGATGCTCAACCCCTCCGATTCGGTGGTCGACTGGGTGCTGAAGACCGTCCCGACGATGGGCGCGGGCTGGTGCCCGCCGGGCATGCTCGGGATCGGCATCGGCGGCACGGCCGAGAAGGCGATGCAGCTCGCCAAGGAGTCCCTGATGGAGCCGATCGACATGTCGGACCTGATCGCGCGAGGGCCGCGCGACAGGTACGAGGAGCTGCGCCTGGAGCTCTACGACAAGGTCAACCGTCTCGGCATCGGCGCGCAGGGCCTGGGCGGACTGTCGACGGTACTCGACGTCAAGATCCGCTCCTTCCCGACGCACGCGGCGAACAAGCCGATCGCCATGATCCCGAACTGCGCGGCGACGCGCCACGTGCATTTCGTGCTCGACGGCTCCGGCCCCGCCGAGTTCGAGGCGCCGAGCCTGGAGGACTGGCCCAGGGTGACCTGGACGCCGAGCGCGCAGTCGCGGCGGGTGGACCTCGACACGCTGACGCGCGAGGAGACCGCCCGGTGGAAGCCCGGAGAAACGCTGCTCCTCTCGGGAAAGATGCTCACCGGTCGCGACGCCGCGCACAAGCGCATCGAGGACATGCTTGCGAAGGGAGAAAAGCTTCCGGTCGATTTCACCAACCGCGTCATCTACTACGTAGGCCCGGTCGACCCGGTGCGCGACGAGGTCGTGGGTCCCGCGGGCCCGACGACGGCGACGCGCATGGACAAGTTCGTCGAGACCATGCTCGCAAGGACGGGCCTCGTCGCCATGATCGGCAAGGGCGAGCGCGGGCCCGCGGCGATCGAGGCGATCAAGAGGCACAAGGCCGTCTCGCTGATCGCCGTCGGCGGCGCCGCCTACCTGGTCGCCAAGGCGATCCGCAAGTCGCGCGTGCTCGCCTTCGGCGATCTCGGCATGGAGGCGATCTACGAGTTCGAGGTGAAAGACATGCCGGTGACCGTCGCCGTCGACGCCCGCGGCGACTCGGTTCACCAGAGCGGCCCGGCCGAATGGGAGAAGCGCATCCGGGAGCTCAGAATCCCGGTCACGACGGCGTGACCCGCATGAGCGCAGCCCTCACCGGCGGGGTGCTCCTGAAGTGCGCGCTGCGCACGCGCTCGCCTGCGCTGCAGCTCGAGCTGGGCGAGCTCGCCCGCGAATGCGTGCCGCTCGCCGAGAGCGTGGGCGCGCACGCTGCGCTCGAGACCGACGAAACCTACGTATATCTGTTCTCGCGCGAGTCCGCTGCGGTAAACGCCGCGGTGCTCTCGCGCGCGGCCGAGGAGGCGGCAACCCTTCCGAGCCTCGAGGGAGCGAAGATCGCCGCCGCGAAGCTTCTCCCGGTATTCGACCGTCCCGGCGCTTCCCGCACCGTGGCGCCGCAATTCCACTACGTGGTCGAGATGGACGTCGCCCCCGAGCACGAGGCCGATCTGAACGCCTGGTACGACAAGGAGCGCATGCCCGGCCTCGCCGCGTGTCCCGGCACGGTGCGAGCGCGCCGCTTCCGCAATCCGGACGGCTCGCCGCGGTACCACTCCTGCTACGACCTGACGCGCACCGAAACGCTCACCAGCCCGCCCTGGCTCGCGATGCGCGCGACCGCCTGGAGCGGCCGCGTGCGCCCGCACTTCCGCAACCTCAAGAAGACGATATTCAGACGGCTTTTCGAGAGTGCGCTTTGAGGCCGGTTCCGCGCTGGGCCGGCATCGCGATCCTCCTCGTCATCGCGGTCACCTTCAGCCTGAACCACATCGCGGCGCGCATCGCCTTCGACCACGGGACGAGCGTGGTGACCGCGGTGGTGTTCCGCTCCGGGGGCACGGCGCTCGCGGTGCTCGGGCTGCTGCTCGCGCTGCGCGCGCCCCTCGCTGTTCCCGCCGCTACCACGGGGCGCGCGCTCGCCATCGGCGTGGTGGTCGCCGTGCAGAGCTATTGCATCTACGCCGCCGTGGCGCGCATACCGGTGGCGCTCGCGCTCCTGACCTTCAACACCTACCCGATGCTGTTCGCGCTCATGTCCTGGGCGGGCGGGCTGGGGCGGCCGTCGCCGCGGGCGCTGCTCGCCATGCTCACGGCGCTTCTCGGGCTCGCGCTCGCGCTCGACATCGCCCGCACGGGCGGCGAGCTCGCCGCCCGCTGGAACGAGATCGGCGCGGGAGCCGCCTACGCGGGCTGCGCGTCCCTTTCCTTCGCCCTCGTGCTCTATCTCAACGAGCGCTGGCTGCACGGTCTGGATGGCCGGCTGCGCAGCTTCCTCGCGATGGCGAGCTGCGCGGCGGTCGCGCTCGCGGGCGCCCTCACCTCGGGCGCGCTTGCCTTCCCCCGCGACGGCGCCGGCTGGGCGGGACTCGCGCTGCTCACGCTCTTCTACGGCTCAGCGATCACGAGCCTCTTCGTCGTGCAACCGCGCATGCGGGCTGCGACCGACATCGCCGTGCTCAATTTCGAGCCGGTCGCGCTGATGTTCCTCGCCTGGGCGATCCTGGATCAGGGCCTTTCCGCGACGCAGATCACCGGAGCGCTGGTGGTGGTCGGAGCCATCGTGGCGCTCGGCACCGCCCGGCGTTAGAATTAGTCTAATCATGGCCAACATCATCGGCGGCATCGGCACCTCTCACGTGCCCACCATCGCGGGCGCCTACGACCGCAAGAAGCAGAACGATCCGGACTGGATTCCCCTCTTCAAGGGCTACGAGCCGGTCAAGGCGTGGATCGCGGCGAAGAGGCCCGACGTCCTTGTGTTCTTCTACAACGACCACGCGAGCACCTTCTTCTTCGACCACTATCCGACCTTCGCGCTCGGCGTGAGCGACGAATTCCCCATCGCCGACGAGGGCCTGGGGCAGCGGGCGATACCGCCGCTCAAGGGGCACGCCGCCCTGGCGCGCCACATGGCCGACTCCCTGGTGAACGACGAGTTCGACATCTCGGTGTTCCAGGACCTGCCGATCGACCACGGCGTGCACTCTCCTCTCACCATGTTCTGGCCGCCCGCGCCCGACTGGCCGGGACGGATCGTGCCGATCGAGGTGAACGTGCTTCAGCACCCGATCCCGACCCCCTTGCGCTGCTGGAAACTCGGCCAGGCGGTGCGCCGCGCGATCCTCTCCTACCCCGAGGACCTCGACGTGCTCGTCGTCGGCACCGGCGGCCTGTCGCACCAGATGAACGGCGAGCGCGGCGGCTTCAACAACGAGAAATGGGACCTGAAGTTCCTCGACCTCATTGCGAACGACCCGAAGAAGCTCACCCGGATGCGCCACGCCGACTACATCAAGCTCGGCGGCACCGAAGGCGCCGAGGAGATCATGTGGCTCGCGATGCGCGGGGCGCTCTCGCCGCGCGTGAAGAAGATCCACCAGAACTACTACCTGCCGATGACCACGGCGATGGCGGTGGCGATCTTCGAGGAGCCCTCCGCGAGGCAGGCGAAAACCGCCAAGAGCCCGCAGCGGCGCGCCGCATGAACCCGCAGCTGAAAGGCGTCGAGAAGCTCGCCGGCACCTACGTCTTCGACCTGAAGACGAGCGGAAAGGCGCTGCGCCTCAACCGCTTCCTCCATGGACTCACCGTTCCCGAAAAGCGCGCCGCGTTCAAGGACAACCTCGAAGCCGAATTCGAGAAGGCCGGCCTCACGGGCGAAGAGCGCCGCATGGTGCGCGAACTCGACTGGGCGGCGCTCATGCGCTACGGCGCGAGCTTCTTCTGCCTGGAAAAGCTCGCGCGCGTGCGCGGCGTGTCGAACCCGGAGATGGTCGCGGGATTCCGGGGAGAAACGCTCGAGGAATTCCTCAAGACCCGCCGCGTGCCGGGCGCACGCTAGCGCGCACCGCGGCGTTCGATCCAAAACGCCGCCAAGTCAGGCACTTGAAGGAAACGCGCCGTCGAGCAGGGCTTGCTCCTCAGCAAGCGGTTGTTCTACAGTCGAAGAGGACCTCGGGTACCTTGATCAACGGACAAGAATGCACACCATTAGACGTTAGAGCGCAAATGAACAAGGCACGGTGGCTTGCGTCCTTCATCGGGATGACGGCGGTGTTGCTGCTCGCCGAAGGCGCTTTTGCCGCCTATTCAATCGCCGTGGTAAGCGGCATTGAGGTAGATCCGCGCGGCCCATTCCCTACCGCGCAAGATGTCACCTGGGCAAAAAGCTTCCTGCCGGCCATGTACGTTGAGGCTGCTGAGGGCTTCGTATTCGGCATCATCGCGATTGTCGGTGCACTTGCACTTGCCACCGGACGGCGCTGGGCGTCTCGAGTACTGCTCTGGACAAGTGCTGGTCTAACAATTGTTGCGGCAATCGCAATTGGTATGACGCCTTCGCACTGGAATATTCAGGCCGTGTTTGTCGCTTTATGCGGACTGCTATGGTTGGCATTGAGAAGACCGGGTAACGGTGAAACACCTGCGCTCTTACAGCGCGGCCCACCCGGAGCCTCTGAAGCGGCGTACCCTATCGCGGCCATCATCTTGTCGGCCCGGTGGCCGCGAACGTTAGATGGCACTGCGAAGCACCGGGCACAGGCGTACGGGGTTGGTAGCGGGACTCGCTACGGCCTTTGGAGCACTTCTACCCGCATTCGGGTTGGCGGCAGAACCGATAGGTAACTTCGACACGTACCGCTATAGGCCAGACATAAATAACGATCAACACCTCTGTTCCCACATGGAAGGCGTCTATCAGCGTGACTTCCACCAGCCGTGGGACTTCCGGGCTATAAGAGGGAAGAACTTCATAGCTCAGTCCCTATGACGCTGTCATTGAGTGCATCCCTGCCGCGTCTTGCTTAATCTTTACTGCTATCCTGCTGCGCACCTGGGGATGGTCCAGGTGAATCTGAAGGAGGTGGCTTAGGGCATTCGGACACATCAACATCAACCTTTTCTCGGGAGTTAACAATGAATACGTCGCTCAGATCCATCGTCAGTTTGCTGGTCGTCCCCCTGGTTGCCTTGGCTGCAGATCAAGTATGGGCAGATAACAAGAACGCCGGACCAAAGACCCAACCGGTGACCATCGTCAACACACCGCTGCCGGTAACGGGCTCACTTGGCGTTTCTGGAACCGTCCAAGTACGGGACGTCGATTCACCGGGACGGGCTCCCTACGCAGCGCTAATGAACGTCGTTACTGGGTCGGCAAGTTGCTTCGCGGAGGGAGGCGGATTTCAAGGTTGCACATTTACCGGATTTCCTGTGGTCCCGGCCGGCATGCGACTCGTGATGATCGATTTCAGCGGACAGGCGAGGGCCCCAACCGGGTGCAAGATCGCGATGATCAATGTGCAAGGCAGCAACAACGCGTACACTTTCGCAGTGCCACACCAGAATTTAGCGCTTCCGGAAGTGGCGGATTTTCACGAGACCATACTCAACTTCGTTGACGCGGGACAAGCGCCAATTGTCAATATGGACGCTTCGTGCACTGGGCTATCCATCTTGTTGCAGACAGTGAACATAACTGGTTATCTCATCGCGCTGCCTTGAGCAGCCATTAGCGTGCCCACACCAACAGACCCCGCTTCGGCGGGGTCTTATTTTTCTGGGATAGGACTACGTCCGGCGCTGCTCCCGCGAGACCGTGACAAGTTCAACGCGGAACTTTGCAGCGCAGTTTACGGCGATCAACCACGACTGCTTGGACTCATTGTCGATCCGACTTGGCGGCGCATACTTTGTAAGCCACGCCCGAACAGTTCTTACGATCTGTTCCAGCAATCGCTACAGGATGACGTTAACGTACTGTTGGATCTTGAGTTTGATGCTACGAAATACAGCTTGACCAGACGCAAATTACTGCGGTCGTATCTTGTCGGAAGAGCATGGAGAAGTTCTTTGACAATTTCCAACTCTGGAAGGACGTCGGCCAGCGGCAACGGGACGTGGAAAGGGAATAGAGCAATGCCACCTAACCCGTCAATCCAGAGCGGACGGGCCGGGAGCGTCGTACCTCTTGGCACATCGCAGCGGCCCGCCGCTGATTTCGAACTATAAGGACTTCCCCGGCAGTGCAAGGCGGATGTGCACAGGAGCGACTGCAGAACTATAACCGGCCTGTTGGTGAGCGGATGTTGGCTCTGGCCCTGATGAAAGCCGCGCGCCCGGTTCCCATACGTTAGTCGGCATCGTGTAGCCACCGCCGAGTCCAATGCAGCGCAAACACCTGCTTTGCCAGATCGATCCCCACGGTAGTAACCTTGTCCATGACTTCCCCTCTCGTTATCAGATTGAACACACCAAACTCAATCTTGGCACTTCGATGCCGTGCGGGCTCACACCCGCTTCGAGTAGGGGAAGTCCCTTCCATTCGTTAGGCCTCACACAGAAGCCCGATCCACGCACATGGCCAGCTCCGTCACAGTCCGTCAAATTCGTCGCGAGGATTACGCGGAGTGGCTTCCTCTATGGGATGGCTACAACGCGTTCTATGGTCGCGTTGGCGCTACGGCCCTTCCAGCGGAAATCACCGCCTGCACTTGGGAACGCTTCTTCAATCCCATCGAACCGGTCTTAGCTTTGGTCGGTGAGTCGCAGGGTGTCGTCGTTGGCCTCGCTCACTACACCTTTCATCGCTACACGATAAAGATCGAGCCCGTCTGCTACCTACAAGACCTTTTCACGAAGCCCGAGGTCCGGGGCCAAGGCGTCGGTCGCGCTCTGATCCACGGCGTTTATGAGCAAGCACGTTTGGCCGGCGCCCGCCGAACTTATTGGCACACACAAACAACTAACGAGGCCGGTCGCGCGCTCTACGACAAGGTCGCCAAGCATCTTGGCTTCATCGTTTATTCGCATGAAGCTGGGTGATGCCTAACCGCGCGGCCCACCCGGAGCCTCTGAAGCTGCGCACCGTGTCACACAGGTCATCTCGTCGGCCCGGTGGCCGCGAACGTTGGGCGTCGCGATCGGGGTAACGGCTGCAATGGCTTTCATGCGCTTTCACGCACGGGGGTGCCTGTGTCTCTAGTCGAGCGTGTTCTCGTGGTTGGAGCCGGCATCTCGGGTATGGTGCTCGCGACGGCGTTGAAGAAGGCAGGGAAAAGTCCCGACCTGATCGAACTTCACCCGAAATGGGATGTCCTCGGAGTCGGAATCTCCATGCAAGGCCCTGCTCTTCGCGCGTTACGGTCGATTGGATTGATCGACCGATGCGTCCGCGAGGGCTTCGGCTATTCGCAGGTCGTCAACTGCGATCAGAACGGCAACGTTGAGGGGGTCGTCGAACTTCCACGCCTCAACGGCCCGCGGTATCCCTCGTGTGTGGGGATGATGCGGCCAACCCTTCACCGGATACTCGCGGAAGCTCTGACCGAGGCCGGCGTGTCGGTTCGCTTCGGATTGACTGTGACTTCGGTCCGGCAATCGCCAGACCAAGTCGATGTCGTTTTCAGCGATGGTACCGAACGCGCATACGATCTGGTCGTGGGCGCCGACGGCGCGAATTCCAAACTGCGCGAGCTAATGTTCGGGCCGCGGTACAAGCCCGCATACACGGGACAGGCTGTATGGCGCGCCATGGTGCCGCGTCCCGATAAGGTCGACGCGCGCCACGCGTATTACGGTCCCCGTCACAAAGCCGGGTTCAATCCCGTGTCAGAGCAGGAGATGTACATCTATCTCGTGCAAAACGTCACCGGTGATCCAAGACTCGAGCCCGAGCAATGGCCCGCGGTAATGCGAGAACTCCTCGCGGACTTCGGCGGCAGAATCGGCGAAATCCGCGACCGCATTACCGACCCGAAACGAATCGTCTACCGCCCGGTCGGCTCTCTCCTGCTTCCGCCTCCGTGGCACAAAGGCCGGGTCGTAGTGATCGGCGATGCGGCGCACACTGCGCCGCCTCAGCTCGCCAGCGGCGCGACGATCGCTATCGAGGACTCTATCGTCCTTGCGGAATTGGCGCAGTCGAACCTGACGGTCGCCCAAGCCTTGGAAACGTTCATGGCGCGGCGCTATGAGCGCTGCCGTGTGGTCGTCGAAAATTCTTGGCAACTCGGCGAATGGGAAAAGTCTCCGGACACCCCGGGCGCCGATCCCACGGCGCTGATCGCAGCGTCCATGAAAGCTCTTGCAGCGCCAATCTAACGGTCCGCAATCCCGAAAGCGATGGATGCACCGTTTGGTGACGCTCTACTTCACGCACGCAGAAGGGGCTGCTCTCCCCTGCCCGCCTGGCTCTTCTGGTGAGGTTTATTTCTTGTACAGCCAACACGCGACGCCGCGCGTTTCCGACAGGCTGAATTTCCCGGGATAGCGCTCGCGGCACTCCGGCATCACTTTCGGGCAGCGCGGATTGAAATGGCAGCCCGAGGGCGGGTTCACGGGCGACGGCAGCTCGCCTTCGAGCCGGATCACTTCGCGCGTTCCTCCCGCCTCGATCTTCGGGACTGCCGCGAGCAGCGCCTGCGTATACGGGTGCTTGGGCGAGCGGAGCACCTCGTCGGCGGTGCCGCGCTCGACGATGCGCCCGAGGTACATCACCGCGACCTCGTGCGCCAGGTACTCGACCACCGCGATGTTGTGCGTGATGAAGAGGTAGGAAAGCCCAAGGTCGCGCTGCAGCGACTTCAGCAGATTCAGGATCTGCGCTTGCACCGACACGTCGAGCGCGCTCGTCGGCTCGTCGCACACGATGAGCTTGGGCCTCACCGCGAGAGCGCGCGCGATCGCGATGCGCTGCCGCTGGCCGCCAGAGAACTCGTGCGGGTAGCGCTCGACCGAATCGCGCGCAAGCCCCACCTGATCGAGGATCTCCGCGACGCGCCTGCCACGCGCCTGCGCGTCCGGCTCGATCCCGAGCGAGGCCATGCCCTCGGCGAGAATGTCGGCAACGCGCATCCGCGGGTTGAGCGACGCGTAGGGATCCTGGAAGATGATCTGGAAGTCGCGGCGGCGAGCGCGCAGCGCGGCCCCGCGCAGGCTGGTCAGCTCGACGCCGCCGAGCTCGACCTGCCCCTGCGGTCGGATGAGCTGCAGGATCGCCTTGCCGACGGTGGTCTTCCCGCAGCCCGACTCTCCGACGAGGCCGAGCGTCCGCCCCGCGCCGATCGCGAGTGTGACTCCGTCCACCGCCTTGACGTGGCCGACGGTGCGCTTCAGCAGGCCCTTGCGGATCGGGAAGTGAACCTTCAGGTCCCGCACCGACAGGAGCAGCGCCGCGCGCCCGGCCGTGGATGATCCGGCTGACGCGGCGGCATCGGCGGATTGAGCCGCGCCCGCGCGCTCGCGCTCTCTCAGGAAGCATCGCACCCCGTGCTCCTGCGCGATCCTCGTCCAGCCCGGCGCCTCGGCCGAGCAGCGGTCGAAGGCGAAGTCGCAGCGCTCGGTGAACCGGCAGCGCCGGAACTCCTGCGTGAGCGGGGGCACCTGGCCCCTGATCACGGCGAGCTCGCCGCCGCGCTTGCCCGGCCCCGGCAGCGCCTCGAAGAGCTTGCGCGAGTACGGATGCTGGGGAGCGGCGAAGAACGCCCCGGCCGGAGCGGACTCGACCACCTGTCCCGCGTACATCACCGCGACCCGGTGCGCCATCTGCGCGACGATCCCCAGGTCATGGGTGATCAGCAGGATCGCCATGCCGTTCTTCTTCTGCAGGTTCCGCAGCAGCTCGAGCACCTGCGCCTGAATGGTCACGTCGAGCGCGGTGGTCGGCTCGTCGGCAATGAGCAGGTCCGGACCGGCAGCGAGCGCCATCGCGATCATCGCCCGCTGCTTCAGGCCACCCGAGAGCTGGAACGGATACTCTTCCGCGCGTCGCGCCGCATCGGGAACCCCGACCGAGTCGAGCAGCGAGCGCACGCGCTCGCCGATCCGCGGCCCGCGCAGGTCGGTGTGGCGCTCGAGCACCTCCCGGATCTGCGTGCCTACGGTGAGGACGGGATTCAGGCTCGTCGCCGGCTCCTGGAAGATCATTCCGATTTGCCGCCCGCGCACCGTGCGCATCGCCGCTTCGGGCAGCGCGAGCAGGTCCTGGCCGGCGAGCTCGACCGATCCCGAGACGATGCGGCCGGTCTCGGGCAGGAGGCGCATGAGCGAGAGCGCCGTCATCGTCTTTCCGGAGCCCGATTCCCCGACGATCGCGAAGGTCTCGCCGCGCCGGATTTCGAGGTCGATTCCATCGACGGCGCGCACCGCGCCGTCGAGCACGGTCCTCAGGTTCCGCGCGCGAAGCAGTATCTCGCTCATGCCCGGGCCAGCCCGCCCACCTTGACCCGGGGGTCGAACGCGTCCCGCACCGCGTCTGCGAAAAGGTTCGCCGAGAGCACCAGCGCGAACATGAAGACGAAAGCGGCGGCGAGGATCCACCAGACAATCGGCTCGCGAGACATCTCAAGGCGCGCGGCGTTGATCATGGTGCCGAAGCTGATCATCGTCGGGTCGACGCCCACGCCGACGTAGGAAAGCACGGCTTCCGCGAGCACCAATCCCGAGAACTCCATTACCAGCGAGATCAGCACGATGTGCATCACGTTCGGCAGGATGTGGCGCGCGATGACCTGCCGGTCCCGTACGCCGAACGCCTGGGCGGCCTGGATGTACTCCAGCTCGCGCAGCTTCAAGGCTTCGCCGCGGAGGAGCCGGGCGAGGCCGGTCCAGCTTGTCAGGCCGAGGATGATGCACAGAAAAAGCAGCCGGAGGTCGGCTCTCTGCGCGGTCGTGGGAAACAGCTCGGGATGCTGGTCGATGTAGACCTGCATCAGCAGCACCGCAGCCGCGATGAGCAGAACCGATGGAATCGAGCTGACGGTCGTATATATGTATTGAACGATGTCGTCGACCCATCCTCGAAAATACCCCGCCATGATGCCCAGCGTGATGGCGAAAGGCAGTAGCACCAGGGTCGTCACCGTCCCGATGACGAGCCCGGTGCGGATACTCTTCAGGACCAGGTACAGGACATCCTGGCCGACCTTCTCGGTGCCGAGCACATGATAGTGGGTGCACAGCGCCAGAGTGACGCACGCGACCGCCAGCAACGCCCCCGAGGTCAGCAGTATGGACCACCAGGGCGTCTCGGTCTCGGCGCGCCAGATGGCGCGCCACTCCTCCTTGAGGGTCCGCCCCGCCGCGCGCGCGCGCCAGGTGGTCAGCGTCCAGGCGAACGCGCACCAGGCGACGAGCGCGCCCGCCAGCCCCGCGACCGCCCTCACGGAGATGTCGGCTGCGGCGTCGTCCTCGCTCTCGAGGTGCGCGCCGCCCCATATCAGCCTCGGGAACTCGCGCACCTGCCGTGTCCTCCCGCCGGGCTCGGCGATCTCTATCGTCTCCTTGGCGTACGCGCGGGTCGCCAGAGGCGCGGAGTAGGTGCGCTCCCTGTGCGCGCGAAGCGGGCTTGCGATCGCGTCGAGAACCGAGATCGCCTCGACCGCATAGACCGTCGCGCCCTTCTCATCCTCGGTTTCCAGCGCCGGCCGGAAGTGAATCGAATCGAGCAGGCCGATTCCGATGAAGACGAGGAACACGATCAGCGCCGACATCCCGGATGCGCTGCGGGTGACGCGCCGCCAGGGAACGAGCAGATGCGGACTGCGCCGCACATGGACGATGTAGGCCGCGACCGCGGCGACGAGGAGCCACAACAATGCGTCCGTCCTGAGCACGACCGGGATCATGTGAACCGCACCCGCGGGTCGACGAGGGTATAGGAAATGTCCGTCATCAGCAGCCCGAGGATGTACAGCAGCGAGCCGAGAAAAACCATGGAGCGCACCACCGAGAAGTCCTGCGCCTGGATTGCATCGATGGTATAGCTCCCCAGTCCCGGAATCCCGAAGAACGACTCCATGATCAGGGCGCCCATGAAAAGGGTCGGAATGACGACGACCACGCCCGTGAGAATCGGGATCATGCCGTTCTTCAGCACGTGGTGGAACATGACCGCGGTTTCCGCCAGTCCCTTGGCACGGGCGGTGCGCACATAGTCCTTGCTCATCTCCTCGAGGAACACCGTGCGATACCAGCGGGCGCCCGAGCCGATCCCGGCTACCAGCCCTATCGCCACGGGAAGAGCCAGGAACTTCCCCGCGTCGAGCCCGCCCGAGTAGCCCGAGATGGGAACGAGCTGCCAGACCTTTGCGAAGAGATACTGCCCGCCGATGATGTAGAAAAGGCCTGAGATCGACATCATCGCCACGCACAGGACCACGCCGCCGAAATCCAGGTAGGTGCCCCGGAAGAACGCCATGAGCAGCGCGAAGCTCACGTAAGCGATGAGCCCCAGCACGAAGACCGGCAGCTGCAGGGCGAGGCTGGGCCACATGCGGGTCAGGATCTCGTGTCGGATCGAGCGGCCGTCGTCGGCGTTGCCGAAATCGAAAACGAACAGCCTCACGGACTTCTCGTAGAAGATCGTGTCCTTCAGACGGGCGGTTCCCTGCGCCTGATCGTTGAAGAACTTGGGCTTGTCGTATCCCCGCTCGGCCTTCCATTTCTCGATCGCCTCGGCGGTGACGCGCCGCACCCCTAGCTGGATCCTCGCCATGTCGTCGGGCGTGTTGACCACGAAGAAGAGCACGAACGTCAGCAGGTTCACCCCGATGAGGATCGGGATGGCGTACAGCGTCCTGCGTACGATGTAGGCGATCAAGCGGCCGTCGCCGATGGTGACTGAGGCGCTTGCCTCCCGCCGCGCTTTTCGCGCCTGCGGTAGCTCAGGTAGGCCGGGGCGGCCGCGAGGACAAGCGCGAAGACGATCAGCGCAAGCGGCCATTCGACCGGCCGGTTCCACTCCTCGCGCAAGCGTTCGCGCAGCGCCGGGTCTACCCGGGCGTACTTGAGGGTGTTGCGTGCCATCTTATTCGGCTTCGTGGGACTGACCCACGCATGCGAGAGCGCGTAGTCCTTGGGGTGGAAGCCCCACACCCACGGCGCGTCCTCGCGCGCGATCTTCACCATCTGATCGATGATCGCCTGGCGACGCGGGCCGTTCTCCATGTTCTTCATCTCGTCGAACAGCCGGTCGAAGGCCGGGCTCGCGTAGCGCGCCTTGTTCTCCCCGTCCTGGCTGCCGTTCGGCCCGTAGAGCAGGAACATGAAGTTCTCCGGGTCCGGGTAGTCGGCGTTCCAGCCGAGGAAGAACATCTGCGTGTTGCCCGACCGGATCTTCTCCTGGAAGCGGTTCCAGTCCGTCGCTCGGATCTCGAGCTGGATATCTATCTTCGCAAACTGCCGCACGTACCAGTTCAGGCGCGAGGCGTCGTCGGCTCCGCGTCCCACGGTGTCGAGATAGAGAACCAGGGGCTGCCCGGTCTTCCCGTCGCGGCCGTCGGGATACCCGGCCTCGGCCAGCAGCTTCTTCGCGGCGGCGATCGGCTTGCGCCGCGGCTTGCCGTCGACCCAGTCGTAGACGACGGGATTGTAGCCTTCCGCGTCCGCGCGGTAACCGAAGATTCCCGGCGGCAGCGGACCCATGCCGGCGATGCCGCGGCCGTTGGCGAAGATGGAGATGAACTCCTCCCAGTCGATCGCGATCGAGATCGCCTGCCTGAGCTTCTTCGCCCGCTCGCCGAAACCCCCGACCACGTTGTCGTTGAAATTGAACGCGAGGTAGAACGTGCTGGTCGCGACCGAGGTGCGCAGTCGGATGCCGCGCTGCTCCATCTCCGGCGTCAGCGTCGCCTCCCCTTCCAGGTTCAGGCGCACTGCCTGGTCGAAGTTGTCGGAGCCGATTCCAGCGCTGTCGTAGTAGCCTTGGAGAAACTTGTTCCAATACGGGATCGCTTCCTTCTCACGGGTGAACACGATGCGGCCGACGAAGGGAACGCGCTTGCCCGCGTCGGTGAGCAGCCCTCCCTTCGCATCGCCCGGCTCGCCCTCTGAAGGGTAGAGCTCCCCGTGAAAGTTGGGATTCGCGTCGAGAATCATGCGAGCGTTGGGGTCGTTCTCCGAAAGCATGTACGGGCCGGTCCCCACCGGATACCAGTCGAGCGTCAGGTTGCGCCCGTCGTTCATCCCCCGCTGCGAATAGAACTTGTCCGCCTCCCAGGGCATGGGTGCGAAGAACGGCATCGCCAGCCAGTACAGAAACTGCGGATACTTGCCGCGTACGCGCACCCGGTAGGTGTAGCGGTCGAGCGCCTTCACCCCGGAGATCTCGTACTTGCGCAGGTCGATCCACGGCGCGCCACTGTCGGCCGCGCCGTAGCGCTCGCGATGCTCCGCCATCATGACGTCGTTGTCACGCCTGAGGCGCTCGCCCAGCTCCTTCAGGCCGACGATATAGTCGGCCATGTGCCCGTAGATCGGCGACACGACGCGCGGATGCGCGAGCCGCTTGATCTCGTACACGTAGTCATCGGCGATGAGCTCGCGCGTGCCGCCCTTCTGGAAATCCGACAGCTTGTACTTCGCCGCGATCTCGCTCCCGGAGAGCGAGAGATAGAGCGGGTTTCCCTTGTCGTCGCGCGCGAACGCCGGATGCGGCTGGTAGCGTATGCCCTCTCGAATGCGGATGTCGTACTCGCTGTACGCGACGCGCTCGGCATCGGTATCGGCGGGGAGCTCGCGCCCGCGGGCGTCGTAGTACTTCGGACGGGGCACCTCGACGGCCGTCGCGGGGATCAGCTGGTACGGCCGCTTCAGGTAGTGGTACTGGAACGGCGGCTCATAGATCTGCTGGATGATGTCGTACTCGTCCGAGGTATACGACTGTGCCGGATCGAGGTGCTTGGGACGGTCGACGAAAGCGGAATAGAGGATGTTCTTTCCCCGGTCCCCGGCGGGATAGGGGTCGTTCCAGATCCGCCCGCACCCGGCGAGACCGCAAAGGATCAGAATCGCCGTATGCAGACCGCCGCGCATGGCGGGCAAGTGTAGCCTATAATCGCCCGCACATTTCAAGGGACTCCGCATGTCATTCCTCGCCGGAAAGCGCATCCTCGTTACCGGCCTGCTCTCCAACCGCTCGATCGCCTACGGCATCGCCAAGTCGGCCCGGCGCGAGGGCGCCGAGCTCGCGTTCACGTACCAGAACGACCGCTTCAAGGTCCGCGTCGCCGAGATGGCGGCCGAGTTCGGCAGCAAGCTCGCCTTCCCCTGCGACGTGGCGAACGACGCCGAGATCGCGGCGCTGTTCGCGCAGCTCGCGACAGCCTGGGACGGACTGGACGGCCTCGTGCACGCGATCGCTTTCGCGCCGCGCGAGGCCATCGCCGGCGATTTCCTCGACGGCCTGTCGCGCGAGGCCTTCCGCGTCGCGCACGACGTCAGCGCGTACAGCTTCGCCGCGCTCGCGAAGGCGGCGCTGCCCATGATGCAGGGTCGCAGATCGTCCCTCCTCACTCTGAGCTATCTGGGCGCCGAACGCGTCGTGCCCAACTACAACACCATGGGGCTCGCGAAGGCGAGCCTCGAGGCGAGCGTGCGCTATCTCGCCACCAGCCTCGGCCCCAAAGGCATCCGCGTCAACGCGATCTCGGCCGGCCCGATCAAGACGCTCGCGGCGAGCGGCATCTCCGGCTTCGGCAAGATCCTGAAATACGTCGAGGAGAACGCGCCTCTGCGTCGCAACGTGACCACCGAGGAGGTCGGCAACGTCGCGGCCTTCCTGCTCTCGGACCTCGCCGGAGCCGTGACCGGAGAGGTCATCCACGCCGACTCCGGCTTCAGCACAGTGGTGGGAGGGATCGCGGGGGACGCGGGGCCTCCCCCGGCGTAGAAACGGACCGGGTTCCCGGCTACTGGGCCTTCCGCTCCAGCGCTTCCCGGTTGATCTCGACCTTGGCGTCGGCGCGCAGGCCGTCCAGGAAGGACCTGAACTCCAGCGCGCCGTTCATCCGCCCGAGCTCGCTCTGCACGCTGCGCTGGCGCGCTTCGTCGGGCTGCACGTCGACGACCCGCGAGACGCGGTAGAGCGTGTACCCGTCGGCCGATTCAAGGCCCGCGTAGGCGGGCAGCTTGGCCGCGTCCACGGCGAACACATGCGAGATCGCGGCGGGCGCGAGGCCCTTGGGATCGTCCCGGCTGACGAGCCTGCTCGCGCCGAAGCTTGCCTTCGACGCGTCGCCCTTGCGCAACTCCTCGAGCAGCGCCGCTCCCTGCCTGCGCGCCCGCGCGAGCGCCTCCTGCCGCGCCAGTTCCTTGGCGATGCCGTCCTTTACCTCGTCGAAGGGCCGCAGGCTCGCGGCCTTGTGGTCGAGCACGCGCGCCGACACGAGCGTGCCGGGGCTGGTCTCGACGGCTTCGGTGTTGCGGCGGTTCTTGATCGAGTCCTCGGAAAAGATTGCGCCCAGCAGCCGCGGATTGTTCAGCGCAGGAACGCTCGCGGCCTGGCGCGTGATGCCCTGGGCCTTCTGGATCACGAGATGGAATTTCTCCGCGGCGGGCTTGAGCGAGTCGGCCTGCTCGTACACGATATTGCTGAACGCCTCCGCGGCCTCGGCGAAATGCCGCTGTGCCTGCTGCTTCTTCAGCATCAGCTCGATCTCGGGCCGGACCTCCTCGAAGGTCCTCATCTTCCCGGGCTTGACGGCAGTGACCTTGATGATGTGGAAGCCGAAGTCCGATTCCACGATGCCGCTGATCTGGCCGGGCTTGAGGCTGAAAGCGGCGTCCTCGAACGGGCGCACCATCATTCCCCGCGAGAAGAATCCGAGGTCGCCTCCCTGCGAGGCCGAGCCCGGGTCTCCGGACTCCTTCTTCGCCAGGTCCGCGAAGCTGCCGGGCGAGGCGCGCAGCTTCGCGAGCACACTCTCGGCGCGCTCACGCGCCTTGCGCTTGTCCTCCTCGCTTGCTCCAGGCTTCACGGAGATCAGGATGTGGCTCGCGCGCCGCTGCTCCGGCTCGCCGTACTTCGACAGATTCGCCTCGTAGTACTTCTTCGCCTCGCCGGGGTCGACTTGCTCCGTCGCGAGCAGCGAGTCGGCGCTCAGGACGACGTACTCCACCTGCACTTCCTCCGGCACCTGGAAGCGCGCCGGGTTGGCGTCGTAGAAAGCGCGGACCGCGTCGGCGGAAATCTGAACGCCGCGGGGGTCGGCCTGAATCTTCTGCTCGGAGATTTCCCTTTGCTGGGCACGCAGCAGCGCGAACTGGTCGGCGGACGCCTTCGAGGCGAACGCCGAGTCCGCCAGCGCGCTGCTGATCTGCTGGACGACGAGATCGCGCCGCAGTGCAGCGTCGAACGCCTCGGGGCTCATCCTCTCGTTCTGCAGCGCGATGTCATAGCGCTCCCTGGAGAACCTCCCGTCCACCTGGAACGCCGGGATCGACATCGTGGTCTCGACGAGGGTGTCGTCGGATACGGTCAGGTAGTTGCGCGCGGCGTACTGCGTCAGCAGGCGCTGCGAGATCATCCCGTCGAGGACCTCGCGGCGCATCGCCGGTGAGTCGAACATGGCGGGGTCGAAGTTCTTCCCCAGCGTGCCTTGCAGCCGGTCCTGCTGCTGACGCAGGGCCTCGCTGAACTCCTGCTCGCCGATCTTCTGCCCGCCGACCTCGGCGACCTCCCCCGCCCCTCCGACGCGCTGCGTCCACTGTATGCCCCAGAAGGCGAACGGCGGAACGATCATCAGGCCGAGGATGATCTGGAGGAGCCGTTTGTGCTTGCTGACAAAGTCAAACATGAGTGGCGGAGCGGACGGGACTCGAACCCGCGACCCCCGGCGTGACAGGCCGGTATTCTAACCAACTGAACTACCGCTCCTAAAGTCTCTATTGGTGGGTGCTGACGGGCTCGAACCGCCGACATTCGCCTTGTAAGGGCGACGCTCTACCAGCTGAGCTAAGCACCCCTCGCGGAAACCGCGGGCCCGCCAAGCGGGCCCGCGCGGCTCCGGAAGGGGCGCTAGTTTACTGCATCCTTGAAGGCTTTTCCAGGACGGAACTTCGGGACCCGCGCGGCCTTGATGTTGATCTCGACGCCCGTCTGAGGGTTGCGGCCCGTGCGCGCCGCGCGGCGGCCGACGTAGAACGTGCCGAACCCGACCAGGGTCACCATACTCCCCTTCTTCATCGCAGTCTTGATCGCGGTGACGGTCGCGTCGAGCGAACGTCCTGCGGCGGCCTTGGAGATATCGGCGGACTTGGCGATGTGGTCGATGATTTCCAGCTTGTTCATGGGGTCCCCTTGGAGTTCGGTTGACGGCGATCGTGGATCAGGGCGTTCACGGCTCCTCCCAGCTGGTCTTGGCCGCGGACTCAGCAAAGACCGGTCTCCCGCGCCGCATCCTGGGGAAGCGTCGCATGCTGACGAACCGGGCTTTGCTTATTCCGCGGGGCGACTCTCGGGCGCGCTGAAAAGACAGCGCGCAATCCGTGGCGCATATATATCAACTGAAAAAGCGCCGTGTCAAGCGTTCGCGCGGCGCCGCTGGGAAAATTTTTTTGCGGCAAGACGCGCGCCAGTCTTTCGGCCGGCGCGCGTCGATTCAGGATTTCTTCAGCGACGCGGCATTCCGCGCCGCGTCAAGGCTAGTGAGTCACCACCGATGAGGAAGTCTTGTCGTCCGCGGCCGCCGGAATCGGCGGCGTCTCCGACGAAGGCTTGCGCGGCTCCGGCTGACGCTCGAGCGCCAGCTCGAGCACCCTGTCCATCCACTTCACCGGAACAATCTCCAGTCGATTCTTGATGTTGTCGGGGATTTCTGCGAGATCCTTGACGTTCTCGTCGGGAATGAGCACGGTCTTGATCCCGCCGCGGTGCGCGGCGAGCAGCTTCTCCTTGAGGCCGCCGATCGGCAGGACCTCACCGCGCAGCGTGATCTCTCCGGTCATCGCCAGGTCGGACCGCACCGGGATTCCTGTCAGCACGGACACCATTGCGGTGCATATTCCGATTCCGGCGCTGGGCCCGTCCTTGGGCGTCGCGCCCTCGGGAAGGTGCACGTGGATGTCGTTCTTCTGGTAGAAGTCCTCGGCAACGCCGAGCTTGGACGAGCGGTTGCGCACCACGGAAAGAGCGGCCTGGATCGACTCCTGCATCACCTCGCCAAGCTTGCCGGTAGTGATGGTCTTGCCCTTGCCGGGCATGGTCACGGCTTCGATCGTCAGCAACTCGCCTCCGACCTCGGTCCAGGCGAGGCCGGTCACCTGCCCCACCTGGTTCTTCTTCTCGGCGATTCCGTAGGTAAACCGGCGCACGCCGAGGTACTTGTCGAGATTCTTGGGCGTGACGAGGACCTTCTTCTCCTTGTCCTTGCTCACCAGCTGCTTCACGACTTTCCGGCAGATCTTGGAGATGTCGCGCTCGAGACCCCGCACTCCGGCCTCGCGGGTGTAGTAACGGATGATGTCCCGGATCGCGGACTCCGACACCGAGACTTCCTCCTTCTTCAGCCCGTTGTTCTTGAGCTGCTTGGGCAGCAGGTAGCGCGAGGCGATGTTGACCTTCTCGTCCTCGGTGTAGCCCGAGATGCGGATCACCTCCATGCGGTCGAGCAGCGCCGGGGGGATGTTCAAAGTGTTGGCCGTCGCGACGAACATCACCTCCGACAGGTCGTACTCGACCTCGACGTAGTGGTCGGTGAAGGTGTGGTTCTGCTCCGGGTCGAGCACCTCGAGCAGCGCCGACGACGGATCGCCGCGGAAGTCCATGCCCATCTTGTCGACCTCGTCCAGCAGGAACAGGGGATTCCGTACGCCCACCTTGCTCATGTTCTGAAGTATCTTGCCCGGCATGGAGCCGATGTAGGTGCGCCGGTGCCCGCGGATCTCCGCCTCGTCGCGCACGCCGCCGAGCGACATGCGCACGAACTTGCGGTTGGTCGCGCGCGCGATCGATTGCCCGAGTGAGGTCTTTCCGACGCCCGGCGCGCCCACCAGGCACAGGATCGGCGCCTTGACCTTCTCGACGCGGCTCTGCACCGCGAGGTACTCGACGATGCGTTCCTTCACCTTCTCCAGGCCGTAGTGGTCGGCGTCGAGAATCTTCTCCGCCGCGCCGATGTCGCGCGAGATCTTGCTGCGCTTCTTCCAGGGCAGGTTGACGAGGGTCTCGATGTAGTTGCGCACCACCGTCGCCTCAGCCGACATCGGGGACATCAGGCGCAGCTTCTTCAGCTCGGCCTCGGCTTTCTTGCGGGCCTCCTTGGGCATGCGGGCGGCCTTGACGCGCTTTTCCATCTCCTCGAAGTCGGCTCCGTCCTCGCCTTCGCCCAGCTCCTTCTGGATCGCCTTGACCTGCTCGTTGAGGTAGTACTCGCGCTGACTTTTCTCCATCTGCCGCTTGACACGGCCCCGGATGCGCTTCTCGACCTGGAGGATGTCGATCTCGGCCTCGAGCTGCGACAGCAGATGCTCGAGCCGCGCCTTCACCTCGAACATCTCGAGGACCTGCTGCTTCTGCTCGAGCTTGAGCGGCAGGTGCGCCGCGATCGTGTCGGCGAGGCGCCCGGCTTCCTCGATCCCGGCGAGCGAGGTCAGGATCTCCGGCGGAATCTTCTTGTTGAGCTTGACGTACTGGTCGAACTGGGCGATGAGCGCCCGGCGCATCGCCTCGATCTCGGTGACCTCTCCGGCGTCCGCGGGCACCGCGATCGCGTCCGCGACGTAGTGGCTGCGCAGATCCTCGATGCTCTGGATGCGCGCGCGCTGGCCGCCTTCCACGAGCACCTTCACCGTGCCGTCGGGAAGCTTGAGCATCTGGAGGATGTTCGAGATGCAGCCGATCTTGTACAGGTCCTCCGCGCCGGGCTCATCCTTGGCTGCGGACCTCTGCGCGACCAGCAGGATGCTCTTGCCGGCCTCCATGGCCATCTCCATGGCCTTTATGGATTTCGGCCGGCCGACGAACAGCGGAATCACCATGTGCGGGAACACCACAACGTCGCGCAGCGGAAGCAGCGGGTACTGGTTGGGTGCGGAGACGCTTTCGTTGGCCATGGGCTTTCTCTGCAAAGAAGTCATGCGCTACATTGGGGCGGAACGCCCCCGCTTCAAGCCGCGCCTCGTCCGAGGGCAGCAGCCTTCGCTCAAGTGGTGCCCGCCACCTTAGGCGGCTCGGCGTAGATGAGAAGAGGCTTGCCCTCGCCCACGATGGTGTTCTCGTCCACCACCACCTTGCTGACGTTCTCCATAGTGGGAAGGTCGAACATGATGTCGAGCAGCACCTGCTCGAGGATGGAGCGCAGCCCGCGCGCGCCGGTCTTGCGGGCGAGCGCCTTCTTCGCGATCGCGTGGAGAGCCTGCGGCCGCACTTCGAGATCCACCCCTTCCATGCCGAAGAGCTTCTGATACTGCTTGATCAGCGCGTTCTTCGGCTCCGTCAGAATTTGGATCAGCGCCTGCTCGTCGAGTTCCTCCAGCGTGGCCACCACCGGGAGCCGGCCGACGAATTCCGGAATGAGCCCATACTTGATGAGGTCTTCGGGTTCCACGGTCTTGAGGACCTCGCTGATGTCCTTGGCGCTCTTCAGGCTCCTCACGTCGGCCGCGAACCCGATGCCGCTCTTCTCGGAGCGGCCGCGGATGATCTTCTCCAGTCCATCGAATGCGCCGCCGCAGATGAACAGGATGTTGGTGGTGTCCACCTGCACGAAGTCCTGGTTTGGGTGCTTGCGCCCCCCCTGCGGCGGTACCGACGCGATCGTGCCCTCGATGAGCTTCAGCAGCGCCTGCTGAACGCCCTCGCCCGATACGTCCCGGGTGATCGAGGGGTTGTCGGACTTGCGCGAGATCTTGTCGATCTCGTCGATGTAGACGATGCCGCGCTTCGCCTTGTCGACGTCGTAGTCGCAGTTCTGCAACAGCTTCTGGATGATGTTCTCGACGTCCTCGCCGACATAGCCGGCCTCGGTCAGCGTCGTCGCGTCGGCGATCACGAACGGAACGTTCAGGAGGCGCGCCATGGTCTGTGCGAGCAGCGTCTTGCCCGATCCCGTCGGACCGACGAGCAGGATGTTCGACTTCGCGAGCTCGACGTCGTCGTTCTTCGACAGGTGCTTGAGCCGCTTGTAGTGGTTGTACACCGCCACCGACAAGATTTTCTTCGCGAGCTCCTGGCCGATTACGTACTCGTCGAGAATGCCGCAGATCTCGCGCGGGGTCGGCAGGTCGGACTTGGCGGGCTTTCCGCCCTTGTCCGCCGCGCTCTCCTCGCGGATGATGTCGTTGCATAGCTCGATGCACTCGTCGCAGATGAACACCGACGGGCCGGCGATCAGCTTCCTGACCTCGTGCTGGCTCTTGCCGCAGAAGGAGCAGTACAGGAGCTTTTCGCCGCCGGTCTTTTCGGTCATCGCGTTTCTCCGCCCTCAGGCCGCCGTGGCCACTTCGGTGCGCGAGGCGAGCACCTTGTCCACCAGACCATACTTCACCGCCTCGTCCGCCGACAGGAAATTGTCACGGTCGGTATCGCGAGAGATGCGCTCGACGCTCTGGCCCGTGTGCATTGCCATGATCTCGTTCAGGCGCGCGCGCAGGTAGAGGATCTCCTTGGCGTGGATCTCGACATCCGATGCCTGCCCCTGGAACCCGCCCATGGGCTGGTGGATCATGACGCGCGAATTCGGCAGGCAGAATCGCTTGTCCTTGTCGCCCGCGGCAAGGAGCAGCGCGCCCATGCTCGCCGCCTGACCGATGCACAGCGTCGAGACGTCGGGCTTGATGAACTGCATGGTGTCGTAGATCGCGAGTCCCGCCGACACTGATCCTCCGGGGGAGTTGATGTAGAAGAAGATGTCCTTGTCGGGATTCTCCGACTCGAGGAACAAGAGCTGCGCAACGATGAGATTCGCCGATATCTCGTTGACGGGCCCGACCAGAAACACCACGCGTTCCTTGAGCAGGCGCGAATAGATGTCATAGGCGCGCTCGCCGCGCCCGCTCTGCTCGATGACCATGGGAATGAGGCCCAGGTCCTGCGGTTCTTGACGAGGGGCCTGGCCTCGCGGCTCGCCCGCCTGCCACAGCACGCCGCTCATGTCGCGGCTCCCATCAGTGCCTCAAAGCTAATCGCCTGGTCCTCCACCTTCGCGCGCTCGAGAACCCACTTGACCACGTTCGCTTCGACTGCCAAGCCTTCGAATTCGCCCAAACGCTGCGGGTCTGAATAAATCCATTTTACCACTTCGAACGGCTGCTCATAGGTCTGCGCGTGCTCGGTGACGAGCGCTCTCACCTGCTCGGGCTTCGCTCCCAGGGATTGCTCCTTCACCAGCTCGCCGATGATGAGGCCCAGCGCCACGCGCCGCTTGGCGCGCTCCTCCAGCGCCCCCGGGTCGACGGGAAGCTTCTCGAGCTTCAGGCCCCGGGATTCGAGCTCGGCCCGGGTCTGCTGCAGCATGCGCTGCACTTCCAACTCGACCAGGGATTTCGGCAGCTCGAGCGTCGTCGAATCAATGAGCGCCTGCATGACCTTCTGCTTCACCTCGCTCTCCACGCGCTTCTTGACCTCGAGCTCGACGTTGGTCCTGACCTCGGCGCGCATCTTCGCGAGATCGCCGTCGGCCACGCCGAGGGTCCTCGCGAAATCGGCGCCGAGCTCGGGAAGCCTCGGCGTTTCGACCTTCCTGACCGTCACGTCGAAAGTCGCCGTCTTGCCCGCGACCTCCTTGCCCGCATAGTCGGCCGGAAAAGCGACCGGAAACGTCTTTTGCTCGCCGGAGCCGGCGCCGGACAGTCCGGCCTCGAAGTCGGGCAGCATGCGCCCCTCGCCGAGAATGACGCTAATCCCGGATCCCTTGCCTCCAGGAAATTCGCTGCCGTCGATCCGCCCGACAAAGTCGACGCTCACGCGGTCGCCCGCCTGCGCGGGCCGCGCCGCAGCCTCCCAGGCCACACGCTGCTTGCGCAGGATTTCGACGGTGCGATCGACGTCGGTTTCCTCGACCGCGTGGACCGGCCGGCGGATCGTCACCGCCGCGAGGTCGCCGAGCTTGACCTCGGGGTACACCTCGAACGTCGCGCTGAAGGCGAGCTGCTTCTCGTCGCCGCCCTCCTTGCGTTCGATGCGCGGATACCCCGCCACCCTCAAGTTCTTCTCCCTGACGACCTCGGTGAATCCCTTCTGCACGGCGTCGCCGATCACCTCCGAGCGGACCTGAGGACCGTACTGCTGCGCCACGATCTTGAGCGGCACCTTGCCGGGGCGAAACCCGTCCATGCGCACGGTGCGCGAGAGCTTGCGCAGGCGCTGCTCGACCTCGCGTTCGATTTCTTCCGCCGGAACCGCCATGCTTAGGCGCCGCTCCAGCTTGCCCAACGTTTCTATGTTCGTCTGCATACCCTCTGTTCCCGCTGCGTGGTGCGAAGGAAGGGACTCGAACCCCCATGCCTTGCGGCGCTGGAACCTAAATCCAGTGCGTCTACCAATTCCGCCACCTTCGCCAGGCGGCTTCCTGTGGCATTCTACCGCAAGGCCCCTATACTGTCAGCCTAACACCCTGAAACTCCTTGAAAAATAGGACGATGTCCGTCTCGCATTACGAGAATTTTCCGGTCGCCTCAGTGCTCCTGCCCGCGCGGCTGCGCCACCCGGTGGCGGTGATCTACCGCTTTGCCCGCTCGGCGGACGACTTCGCAGACGAGGGCGAGCTTGCCGCCCCGGCGCGCGTCGCGCTCCTCGACGGCTACCGCGCCGAGCTCGACCGGATCGGAACGGGAAGCGCGCCGCTCACGCCCCTGTTCCGCGAGCTGCGAGACGTCGTCGCCGCGCGCCGGCTCCCGCTCGCCCCTTTTTACGACCTCCTCGACGCCTTTGCGCAGGATGTGACCAAGCGGCGCTACGCCAACTTCGCCGAGGTCATGGACTACTGCCGCCGCTCGGCGGATCCGGTGGGACGGCTGATGCTGCATCTGTATGAGCGGTACGACGAGCGCAACGCCGCCTCCTCCGATTCGATCTGCTCCGCGCTCCAGCTCATCAACTTCTGGCAGGATGTCGAGGTGGACTTCCGCAAGAACCGCATCTATCTCCCCCAGGACGAGATGCGGCGCTTCGGCGTCGGCGAGGCGCAGATCTCCGCCGCCGACGCGTCCGGCGGATGGTGGGATCTGATGCGCTTCCAGATCGACCGCGCGAGATCGCTGCTGCTGGCGGGCGCGCCGCTCGCTCGCCGCCTGCCGGGACGGATCGGCCTGGAAATCCGCACCGTGGTCCAGGGCGGCCTGCGGATTCTCGAGAAGCTCGAGCGTGTGCGCGGCGACGTGTTTCGCCATCGTCCGGTGCTGAAGCCCCTCGACTGGCCGCTCCTCCTCTGCCGCGCGCTGCTCGCCCGATGACGCCCGACGAGTACTGCCGACACAAGGCGGCGCAGAGCGGATCGAGCTTCTACTATTCGTTCCTGTTCCTGCCGCCCGAGCGGCGCCGCGCGATCACCGCGCTCTACGCCTTCTGCCGCGAGGTGGACGACGCGGTCGACGAGCCGAGCGAGGCATCGGCCGCGCGCGTCACGCTCGCCTGGTGGCGCGGCGAAGTCGGCCGCCTCTTCGCCGGCAATCCCCAGCACCCGGTCACGCGCGCCCTTGCGCCCTGGACGGCGACCTTCGGCATCGGCGAGGCGCAGCTGAACGAGATCATGGACGGCATGGAGATGGACCTGAACCAGACCCGCTACCTCGATTTCGCCGGCCTGAAGGCGTACTGCCGCCGCGTCGCGGGCGTGGTGGGCACGCTCGCCGCGCGCATCTTCGGCTACCGCAACGCGAGGACGCTGGAATACGCGGACCGGCTCGGTCTCGCCTTCCAGCTGACCAACATCATTCGCGACGTCGGCGAGGACGCGCGCAAGAACCGCGTTTACCTTCCCATGGACGAGCTGCGCGAGTTCGGCGTCACGCCTGCGGACATTCTCGGGGCGAGGTACTCGAACGAGTTCGTCCGGCTGATGCGCTTCCAGGCCGAGCGCGCACGGGCCTGCTACGACGAGGCGCTCGCGCTGCTCCCGCCCGAGGATCGCCAGGCGCAGCGGCCCGGGCTCGTGATGGCGGCGATCTACCGCACGCTGCTCGACGAGATCGCCGACGACGGCTTCCAGGTTCTCAGGCAACGCATCGCGCTCACGCCGGTCCGGAAGCTGTGGATCGCGTGGCGCACCTGGGCCACGGCTTGAGCCGCGTCGCGGTCGTCGGGGCCGGCTGGGCCGGGCTCGCCGCGGCGGTGACGCTCGCCGAGCGCGGCGTGCCGGTGACGGTGTTCGAGGCCTCGCGCAGCCTCGGCGGGCGCGCGCGGCGCGTCTCGATCGACGGCGTCGACCTCGACAACGGCCAGCACGTCCTCATCGGCGCGTACCGCGAGTGCCTGCGGCTGATGCGCCTGGTCGGCGCCGATCCGGAACGATTGCTCCTCCGCATTCCCCTCGAGCTGCGCTTCGCGGACGGATTTCACCTGCGCGCGCCGCGGCTGCCCTGCCCGTTTAACCTCGGCGCGGCGCTCCTGCGCGCCAAGGGGCTTTCGTTCGCTGAGGCCGCGAGCGCGGTCCGCTTCATGGCGTCGCTGCGCCTGCGCAAATTCAGGATCGACCCCGACCGCAACGTCGCTCAGCTGCTCGACGAGCACGCACAGTCCGGCGCGCTGCGCGTACACCTGTGGGAGCCGTTGTGCGTGTCTGCGCTCAACACGCCTGTCCAAGCGGCATCGGCACAGGTCTTTGCGAGCATCTTGCGCGACGGCCTGACCGAAAGCCGCGATGCCAGCGATTTCCTCGTCGCGCGCGCCGATCTCGGGAAAATCTTCCCCGAGCCCGCCGCCGAATACGTGAAGGCGCACGGCGGCGAGATCAGACCCGGCGAGGCGGTCCGGCGCATCGCCCGCGTGCACGGAGGCTTCCGCCTGAACGATGCGCTGGAGTTCTCTTCGGTTGTAATCGCGTGCGCGCCGCAGCACGCCGGGCAGCTGCTGGTGCAGCTGCCCGAGCTCGCCGACACGCTGTCGCGTATTGATTCGTTCAGCTACGAACCAATCGTCACCTGCTACCTGCAATATCCGGACAGCGTATCGTTGCCCTCGCCCGTGCTCGGCTTCACCGGTGGGATTCTGCAATGGGTCTTCGATCGCGGCCGGCTCGGCGGGCCGAGAGGCCTGCTCGCCGCCGTAATCAGTGCGTCCGGGCCTCATGAGGACCTTTCCAGGGACGCGCTCATCTCCCGCGTCGAATCCGACCTTAAGGGAGCGCTGGGTCCGCTGCCCACTCCGGCATGGTCACAGGTCATCACCGAGAAGCGTGCGACGTTCTCTTGTCGACCCGGAGTCGAACGACCGAAAGGCGCTACACCGTTGCCCGGCCTGCTGCTCGCCGGCGATTACATTGCGTGCGATTACCCGGCAACGCTGGAGGCGGCCATGCGCAGCGGAGTCACGTCCGGGACAGCCGCTATAGGCCGATCGCCCTCAGATCGAGCTTCCTCCCCCGCACCGGCGGGCACCAGTAGTATCCCCCCGTCACCGGTCGGGTAAACGTAAACAGCGCGTCCACGGTCCCGTCCTCCGCGCCGGCCATGCGCCTGAGCTGAGCGTCGAAGGCGTCGAGCGATCTTCCGAAGGCAACAAAGTTGAGGCCGGCCTGGGTACCGTCGAACCAGGGCATGGAGCGGCGCCAGACGAAGGCCTCGGGATTGAAGCTCTCCTGCGCGGTGCGCTTGACGTGCGCCGACTCGGGCGCGCTGGCGAGCTCCTTGTTGTCGCGCCTGCGCCGGCCGATGGTATCGTCCTGCTGCTTTTGCGGCATGGCTGCAAAGGCGTCGAGGTCGTGCACCCACTGCTGCACGGCGACGAAGCTCGCGCCGCCGAATCCCTGCCGCTTGTCGTTCACGATTGCGGTCTCGAAGGCCTTCCGACCCTTGGGGTTCTCCGTGCCGTCCTCATAGCCGGTGAGGTCGAGGCCGCGGCCGTACTTGAAGGCGTCGATAGCGCTCGCGACTTCGAACGCGGGGGCGAGCATCTTCTCCAGCTCTCGCGCGCGAAGCAGGATCTCGCCCCGGTCGTCCCCGCGCAGCCAGCACCAAAGCGCGGCGGGTGTCGACGGGACTTCCACCTTGTCGCTCCGGTAGTGCGGGAACGGCCGCAACCCGTCGATCTCCTTCTGGAGCGCAAAGGCGAGCAGCGCCCCGACGCCGACGACGCAGGCCTTGCCGTCCGCGGCGGCGGCGAGCGACTTCAGCTGGGCTTGCGACCTGGCCCCGGGCTTGAGGGCGAAGGTCAGGTAGCGCGAGTGAGGGGGAAGCGGGGCCAGTATTCCGGGTTGTGCGTTGTTCATCGCTTTAGCCTTCACTTCCTGAAGCTGCGGACCGCCTCGGCGACGCTCGCCACCGGGACGATCTCGATGCCATCGATCCTCTGCTTCGGCTGGTTGGCCCTTGGGATGATCGCGCGGCTGAAGCCGAGCTTCGCCGCCTCCCTCAGCCGCTCCTGCCCGCGCGGCGCCGGGCGCACCTCCCCAGCGAGCCCGATCTCCCCGAACACCGCCAGCTTCTCCGGGATCGGCTTGTCGGTGAGCGAGGACACGATCGCGAGCACGACCGCGAGGTCGGCCGCCGGCTCGGAGATGCGCACGCCGCCCACCGCGTTCACGAACACATCCTGATCGTAGCACGCGATGCCGGCGTGCCGATGCAGCACCGCGAGCAGCATCGCGAGCCGGTTCTGCTCGAGGCCCACGGTCAGGCGGCGCGGGTTGGGCGCATGCGCCGCGTCGACCAGCGCCTGGATCTCGACGAGCAGCGGGCGCGTCCCTTCCTGGGTTACCAGCACGCAGGACCCGGCCACCTCGCCCGCGTGCTGTGAGAGAAAGATGGCCGAGGGGTTGGACACGCCGCGCAGGCCGCGGTCGGTCATGGCGAACACGCCGAGCTCATTCACCGCTCCGAAGCGGTTCTTGAAGGCGCGCACCAGGCGGAAGCTCTGGTGGGTGTCGCCTTCAAAATAGAGCACCGAGTCGACGATGTGCTCGACCACCCGCGGCCCGGCGATCGCGCCCTCCTTCGTGACGTGGCCGACGAGCACCACCACCGCGCCGCTCGACTTCGCGTAGCGCGCGAGCTGGGCGACGCACTCGCGCACCTGCGAGACCGAGCCCGGCGCGGAAGTGAGTTGCTCGGAGTACAGCGTCTGGATCGAGTCGACGACCGCGATCTCCGGCTGCGCCTTCTCCAGCGTGGCGAGGATGCGCTCAAGCTGGATCTCGGCGAGCAGCTCGAGCCTGCCAGGGTCGAGGGCCAGGCGCCGCGCGCGCAGCGCCACCTGCTCCACCGATTCCTCGCCGCTTACGTATACAGCCTTGCGCGAAGCGCTCATCGCCGACAGCGACTGCAGCAGCAGCGTCGACTTGCCCACTCCCGGGTCGCCGCCCAGAAGCGCCACCTCCCCCGCCACGAACCCGCCCCCTAGCACGCGATCGAGCTCCTCGATGCCGCTCGCCATGCGCGGCGCCTCGCGTGCGCTCACCTCGGACAGGCGCTTCAGCTCCGAGCTCCTCGCGACCCCGGAGAAGCGGTGCTTGGAAGCCTTCTCGGCGACGCTCTCGACGAGCGTGTTCCACGCGCCGCAGTGCGGGCACTGCCCCTGCCACTTCGGGGATTCGCCGCCGCACTCGGTGCAGGCGTAGACCGTCCTGGCCTTAGCCATCAGGCGGTCTCCGCGACCGGCACCCGCTGCGACAGCGCGCACAAGAGCTCGTAGCTCACGGTTCCCGCGCTGGCCGCGACCTCGTCCGCCGAGAGTCCCTCGCCCCATAGCGTCACGGGTGACCCGACCGCAGCTTCTGAAATGCCGGTCAAATCGGCGATGATCATGTCCATCGCCACCCTTCCGAGCGTGCGGGTGCGCTTTCCGCAGACTAGGATCGGCGTGCCGGTCGGCGCGTGGCGCGGATAGCCGTCGGCGTAGCCGCAGGCGACGATGCCCACGCGCATCGGTCCGGACGCCGTGTAGGTGCAGCCGTAGCCGACGCTGTCGCCCGCGGCGAGCTCACGCACTGCGATCAGCTCGGTGGACAGCGTCATCACCGGCTTGAGCCCGAGCTTCTCCGCGCTCGTGTCGGCGAACGGCGAGCAGCCGTAGAGCATGATCCCCGGCCGCACCCATTCGGTATGGGCCTCGGGGTAGCGCAGGATAGCGGCGGAGTTGGCGAGGCTGCGAGGGTTATTCAGCCCGGCGCTCATCTGCCGGAACCGCTCGAGCTGCCACTGCACGCCGCGCGCGCCGTCCGCGTCCGCGAAATGGGTCATGAGCGTGACCTCGCCCGCGCAGCGGGCAAGGCGCGCGAGCGCGTCCTTCAGCCCGTTCTCGGCGAAACCCAGCCGGTTCATCCCGGTGTTCAGCTTGAGATAGACGGGAATCTTCGCCGAAGGACGCACCTTCTCGAACATCGCGAGCTGCTCCGCGTGGTGCACCACCGTGGTGATTCCGTTCGCCGCGATCGGCTCGAGCTCGCCTGGTGAGTAGAACCCCTGCATCAGCAGGATCGGGCGCTTCTCGCCGGCGCGGCGCAGCTCGAGCGCCGCCTCCAGCTCGATGAGTCCCAGGCCGTCGGCTGCAAGGGCCCTGGCAGCGCGCGCGACGCCGTGCCCGTAGGCGTTCGCTTTCACCACCGCCCAGACCCGCGAGCGCGGCGCGAGGCGCCTCGCCGCGGACAGATTGTGGCGCAGAGCTGCGGAATCGATACGGGCTCGAATCGGGCGCATGCCGCGGCTATTCAACCATAAACTCCCCGTGGCCGTGGTATAAAGCGGCGCAGAATGAATCGAACGTTCTACACCATCATGGCGGCGCAGTTCTTCAGCTCGCTCGCCGACAACGCCCTGCTGATCGCCGCGATCGCGCAGCTGCTCGAGCTCGACGGGCCCGCCTGGATGGTGCCGCTGCTGAAATTCTTCTTCACCGTCTCGTACGTCGTACTCGCCGCTTTCGTGGGCGCGTTCGCCGACGCGATTCCCAAGGGGCGGGTGATGTTCATCACCAACACCATCAAGATCGCTGGCAGCGTGATGCTACTGTTCACCGACTACGTGGAGTTCGCCGGCGTCCCCGGATACGCGCTGGTGCTCGCCGCGTACGCGGTCGTCGGCTTCGGCGCGGCGGCGTACTCGCCGGCCAAGTACGGAATTCTGACCGAGCTGCTGCCGGCGGAGAAGCTGGTCGCGGCCAACGGATGGATCGAGGGCCTGACGGTCGCCTCGATCATCCTCGGAACCGTGCTGGGCGGAGCGCTCATCAGCCCGCGCATCGCCACGATGCTCCTCAAGATCGACGTCCCGCGCATCGACACGGGGATAGAGACTCCGGCGGAAGCCGCGATAGTCGTGATTTCGGGCATCTACATTGTCGCCGCCATCTTCAACCTCTTCATTCCCGACACCGGCGCGCGCTACGGCAGGCAGCAAACCAACCCGCTGCTGCTGATGCGGGACTTCTACCTGTGCTTCGCCATGCTGTGGAAAGACAAGCTTGGTCAGATCTCGCTCGCGGTAACCACGCTGTTCTGGGGAGCCGGAGCGACGCTGCAATTCCTGGTCCTGCAGTGGGCGGCGGTGCACCTGGGGTTGCCGCTCGACAGGGGCGCGGTCCTGCAGGGCGTCACCGCGGTCGGGGTAGCAGTGGGTGCCGTGCTCGCGGGGAGGTTCATCTCGCTCCGGCGCTCGCTCGACGTGCTGCCCGCGGGTGTCGCGATGGGCGCGGTGGTGATGCTCATGATCTTCGTGACCAACATGCCTGTCGTATACGCGCTGCTGATCTTCATCGGGGCCATGGCAGGCTTCTTCGTCGTCCCGATGAACGCCCTTCTCCAGCACCGCGGCTACGTGCTGCTTTCGGCCGGCCATTCCATCGCGGTCCAGAACTTCAACGAGAACATCTCCATCCTGGTGATGCTCGCGATCTATTCCGCCATGGTCAAGGCGTCGTTCCACATCAACACCATCATTGTCGTGTTCGGAACCTTTGTCGTGATCACGATGTTCGCCGTCATGCTCCGCCACCGCTACAACCAGTCCAAAGGCGACTCGGAGCACATCATCGGGATAAAGACCGACCCTCGGCGCGGCTATCCTTGAACTTCCCGGGCTGCGCCCCCAAGTTCGGCTGATCATGGGCGCGCCTCTCCGCGACGACGTCCTGCTCGACGCCTACTCTGCCGCGGTCGTCGCCGCGGCCGATGGCGTTGGGCCGGCCGTGGTGCACATCCAGGTCGCCCAGGCCGCGCGCGGCGGCACCGGCTCGGGATTCGTGTTTACGCCTGATGGATTCATTCTCACCAACAGCCATGTCGTCCACGGCGCACGCTCGATCCGCGTCACCCTCGCCGACGGGACGAGCCGGGACGCCGACTTGGTCGGCGACGACCCCGATACCGACGTCGCCGTGATCCGCGTCGCCGGGCACCAGTTGCCCGTGGCCGCGCTCGGCGCCTCGCGCGATCTGCGCGTCGGGCAGCTTGCCATCGCCATAGGCAATCCCTACGGCTTCCAGCACACCGTGACCGCGGGCGTGGTGAGCGCGCTGGGCCGCAGCCTGCGCTCCACGACCGGCCGGCTCATCGACGATGTCATCCAGACCGACGCGGCCCTCAATCCCGGAAACTCGGGTGGACCGCTGGTGAACTCCCGCGGCGAAGTGATCGGCGTGAACACCGCGATCATCCCCTTCGCGCAGGGGATCTGCTTCGCCACGGCGATCGACACGGCGAAGTGGGTGGTCGAGCAGCTGCTGCGCTTCGGGCGCGTGCGCCGCGGGTACATCGGCGTGGCCGGCGCGACCATGCCTCTCTCGCGTCGCGCGGTCCGCTTCCACGGCCTCGGCGCCGGCGCAGGCGTGCGCGTCGAGTCGCTCGAGCCGGACGGCCCGGCCCAGCGCGCGGGCGTCGAGCCCGGGGACGTCATCATCGGGTACGACGGCGAGGAAGTCGCGGGCGTCGACGAGCTGCACCGGCTGCTGAGCGAGGAGCGCATCGGCAAGGCGACGAAAATGACGCTGCTGCGCCGCGCGCAGAAGCTCGAGCTGCCGATAAAGGCCGAGGAGATGCCCGCGAGGGCCTGAATTCAGAGCACCACAGGCTTGTTCGGCAGCTCGTCGCGATCCCGGGAAACCGGAAAGTGCCCCGCGAGCAGATCGCCGATCGCGCGTATCCCTACGACCGCACCGCGCTCGAACTGACCGCGCGCGAACTCGCGCTGCATCTCGCCGCAGATCGCCTCCCACGCCGTGGCGCCGGCCTTCCCGTGGATGCCTCGGTCGGCGACGATCTCAACGCGCCGATCGGCGAACAGCACGTAGACCAGCACGCCCGAGTTGTGCTCGGTGTCCCAGACACGCAGACGAGAAAACCATTCGATCGCGCGCCGGCGGGCGTCGACCCCGCGCAGCAGCTCGCCGAGCGGCAGCGATGCCTCCACCGCGAAGCGGAGCTGCCCCGCGTGCCGCCGCTCCTCTTCTGCGATCGCTCTCTCGATCGCATTCATCGCGGGGCGCGGGAACGCGCGCTTGACGGAAGCTCGATCAGTGAGGAGATGCCGCGCGAATCGCCAGAGCTTCATCGGTTCACCAGCTGCCGGACGCACCGCCGCCGCCGAATCCGCCTCCACCACCGCTCCATCCGCCGCCGAAACCGCCGCTGCCTCCGCCGAATCCACCGAAGCCTCCCGGCCAGCCTCCGCCCCAGCCGCCGTAGCGGCCGCGCCCCAGCCCGCTCGCCGCGGCGAACAGCACGAGGACGAAAACGATCACCGCTGCAATCATCCCGACGAAAAGTATCCCGGAAACCGCCCACGCAGCGAACCCCGCCAACGCCCCGGTTCCAAGTGCCCCTGCGCCGCGGCCCAGCACGCGCGATAAGACCGCGCCCACGATCGTTGTTAGGACGACTAGGACAAGGAACAGCGATCCGTAGTCCGGGCCCTGCGTAGCGGCCTCGGGCTCCCACGTCGACGCGGGTAGCGGCTCGCGCTCGATCAGTTTCATCAACGCGTCGGTCCCCGCGGCGATCCCCCCGTAGAAATCGCCGATGCGGAAATGCGGCGCGATCACCTCGCTCACGACGCGCTTTGCGACGGCGTCGGGAATCGCGCCTTCGAGGCCATAGCCGACTTCGATGCGGAGCTTACGGTCGTTCTTGGCAACCACCAGGATCACGCCATCGTCCACTCTGACGCGGCCGACTTTCCAGGCATCGGCAACGCGGATCGAATACTCCTCGATGGTCTCCGGCTGGGTCGAAGGCAGCACGAGTACCGCAACCTGGCTGCCCTTCGCGCGCTCGAAATCGCGCAGCCGCGATTCGAGGCTCTGGATCTGCGAAGGCGAGAGCGTCCCGGTGAGATCGGTGACGCGCGCGCGGAGCGGCGGCACCGCGACTTCGGCCGCCGCGGGCAGCGCGAGTAGCAGCGCGGCCCCCGCCGCGACAGAGGCGAGCCAGCGCTTGAGCATGCGGGTTATTTCGAAGCCGGCGCGGGTTTGCTGAAGTCGACCGCCGGAGGCTTCGCGATCGCCTTCTCGTCCTCGACCGCGAAATTCGGCTTGGGCTGGTAGCTGAACATCATCGCCGTCAGATTCACCGGGAACTGGCGGATGAGGACGTTGTAGTCCTGCACGGCCTTGATGTAGCGGTTGCGCGCCACCGCGATGCGGTTCTCGGTGCCTTCGAGCTGCGCCTGAAGGTCACGGAAGTTCGCGTCCGACTTGAGCTGCGGATAGTTCTCGGCGACGACCAGCAGCCGCGACAGCGCCTGGCTCATCGAGCCCTGGGCCTCCTGGAACTTGCGGAACGCGGCGGGATCGTTGAGAAGCTCGGGGGTCGCCTGGATGCTCCCGACGCGCGCGCGCGCCTCCGTCACCTGGGTCAGGACCTGCTGCTCCTGCGCAGCGAAGCCCTTGACGGTGTTGACGAGGTTCGGGATCAGGTCGGCGCGGCGCTGGTACTGGTTGAGCACTTCCGACCACGCCGACTTGACCTGCTCGTCGGAGCGCTGGATGTCGTTGTAGCCGCAGCCCGCGAGCGCTGCCAGCACGAGGATCAGGAATGCCGTCCAGAGCTTGCGCATGGGTTCCTCCCGGGGACGAATGGCGGTTACATTGAGGCGCGCCGCCGGATTACAAGGCCGCAATCGCGCGGCGCGCGAAGCACAGGTCTTCCCATGCCTTGGCCTTGTCGGGCAGGTTGCGCAGCAGGTACGCGGGGTGGTAGGTGACGATGAGCGGCACGCCCTGGTAGCGGTGCAGCCTGCCGCGCAGGCTCGCGATGCTCGCCTCGGTGCCGAGCAGGGTCTGCACCGCGAAGCGTCCCATCGCGAGGATCAGCTTCGGCTTGATCAGCTCGAGCTGGCGCAGCAGGTGCGGCGAGCATTGCGCCACCTCGAAGGGCTCGGGATTGCGGTTGCCGGGGGGCCGGCACTTGAGCACGTTGCAGATGTATACGTTCTCGCCGCGCTTCAGGCCGATGGCCGCGAGCATGTTGTCGAGCAGGCGCCCGGCCTGGCCGACGAAGGGCTCGCCGCGCGCGTCCTCCTCCGCGCCCGGCGCCTCGCCCACGAGCAGCCAGTCCGCATTCTCGTCCCCGACGCCGAACACGGTCTGCGTGCAGGTCTTTCGCAGCCCGCAGGCCTCGCACGAGGCCACCGCAGACTTCAGCTCCGGCCAGTCCATCTTCAGGATCCGCGCCGCGCGGTCGTCGGCGAGGTCGAGCTTCGCGCTGCCTTTGATACCGGGAACCGGGTCGAAGCGCTGCTGCGCCGGTCGGCGCGGGGCCGCCGGCGGCGCGGCGGGCGCCTTCGGCGGTTCGCGCTTCTCGCGAAGCTTCCACACGGGCCCAAGGCCCATCTCCTCGAGATAGGTCTCGCGCCTGCTCACAGATCGAGCGCCAGCACCAGTGCGTCCTCGCGCCCCCTGCGCGCGGGATAGTAGCCGCGCCGCACGCCGATCTGCCTAAAGCCGTACCCGGCGTAAAGGCGCTTCCCCACGTCGTTGGTCGGCCGCACCTCGAGGAACAGGACCTTGGCCTTGTACTCGCGCGCCGCGAGCACGACCGCGTGCAGCAGGCTGCGCCCGTGGCCGCGCCGCTGCGAGCCGGCGGCGACGCTCAGGTTGAGCAGATGCGCTTCGCCCGCGGCGAGCATGAGCACCGCGTAGCCGATCACGCGCCGGCCCTCGCGGATCACCCAGCAGGCGTAGCCGGCGCGGAGCGAGTCGCGGAAATTCCCCAGCGTCCAGGGGAATTCGTAGATACTCTCCTCGATCTCGAGGACCGCCCGCAGGTCGCTCTCGCGCATGGGCTCGACCCCGGCGGGCCGCAGCACCGCGCTCACGCGCGCTCCCCGGACCTGAACGCCACCTTGTCGCGCAGGTACCTCGGCACCGCCGTGGACGGATCCTTCGCTTCGCCCGCCGCGAAGCGTGGCATTGCGAGCTTCAGCACCGAGCGCGCGCTCGGCGACGCCTCCGGGCGGATGAGTGAGACGCGGTCGCCGAGCCGGCTCGCCAGGCGGTCGCGGTGCGCCGCGAAGCCGTCGCCGCAGCCGGTCCAGTCGCGGCCCGAAGGCAGCGGCACCGCCTCGGGCTTGTACAGCCCCGGAGCGTGAACCTCTTCCCAGGCCCCGCCGTCCTTGACGTAGGCCGCGTGGTAGACCTCGCCCATGTGCGCGTCGATGCAGGCGATGACCTTTTCTCCGGCGGATTCCTCGGCCAGGGTGAGCAGCGACCCCACTCCCACGACGCCGACGCCGCGGGCCAGGGCGAGGCCCTGGGTCACGCCCGCGGCGATGCGCAATCCGGTGAAGGAACCGGGACCCTCGCCGTAGGCGATGCCCTCGATCTGCGCGAGACCGAGGCGCGACTCGGCGAGCAGCTCCTCGACCATTCCCAGGACTCTTTCGGCCTGGCGCTGGAGCGCGGGCTCGCTGCGCGAAAAGAGCGCCTCCCCGCGGCTAGCGGCGACCGAGCAGGAGTCCGTCGAGGTGTCGATCGCCAGCAGATTCATGCCGCGATTCTAGCGGATCGCGCGCTTGACGAGAGGCTCCGTCTGCAACCATCATTCGGCTACTCGTTCGAACAACATTTCTGGAGGAGCGAAATGCGCCGCTTGCTGATTTTCCTTGCGTTGGGCCTGCCGGCGGCGTCCTCGCTTGCGCAGGATGGCTATCCCTCCCATCCGATCACCATGGTCGTGGCCTTCCCGCCCGGCGGCGTCGCCGAGCTCACCGGCCGACCGACGGCGATCGCGATGGAAAAGGTGCTGAAGCAGCGCGTCATCATCGAGAACCGGCCCGGCGCCGCGGGTGCGGTGGGGAACGCGCACGTCGCCAATTCCAAGCCCGACGGCTACACGCTGATCATGGCGCTGTCGTCGATTTCGGTAATACCGGAAGCCGAGCGCCTGCAAGGCCACAAACCACCGTATGAACTGAGCCAGTTCGCGCCGATCGCGCTCGTCTCCGCCGATCCCGTCGTCCTGGTCGTGCGCGCCGAGGCGCCGTGGAAGACCGTGCAGGACCTCGTCGCCGACGCAAAGCGGCGCCCCAATAAGATCACCTACAGCTCTTCCGGGATCTACGGCGCGCTGCACATGCCCTTCGTGATGCTCGAGCACGCCACCGGCACGAGCCTGTGGCACGTGCCGTACAACGGCGGCGGCCCGGCGATACAGGCGCTGCTCGGCTCGCAGGTCGACGTCACTGTCGGCGGGCCGGCCACCATGATCGGACATATCAAGGGCGGGCGCCTGCGTCCGCTCGCGAGCTTCGGCGACAAACGCCTCGCTTCGCTTCCGGACGTTCCGACGCTCAAGGAGGTGGGTATCGACGCGGAGTATTTCATCTGGTCCGGACTGATGGCGCCCGCTGCGACGCCGCCTGCGATCCTGCAGAAGCTGCGCGATGCAGTGCGCCAGGGCGTGCAGGACCCCGAGTTCAAGAGCGCAATGGCAAAAGTCGAGACGCCCGTGAGCTACCTGGATGCCCCGGAGTTCCAGAAGTTCTGGGACGCGGACGCGAAGAAGCTCGTCGCGGCGGTGAAAACGATCAAGCCCGTCGAGCAGAAATAGCTTCATGGCCGCGGCGCAAGGCAAGGTCATCATCACCTGCGCCGTGACGGGCGCGATCCACACGCCCACGATGTCGCCGCACCTCCCGATCACGCCCGAGGAGATCGCCGAGGGCGCGATCGGCGCGGCGAAGGCGGGCGCCGCGATCGTTCACCTGCACGCGCGCGAGCCCGCCGACGGGCGCCCGACCCAGGATCCGGCGATGTTCATGCGCTTCCTGCCGCCGATCAAGGCGGCCTCGAACGTGGTGATCAACCTCACCACGGGCGGCGCGCCGACGATGAGCGTGGAAGAGCGCCTTCAGCCCGCGCTCAAGCTGAAGCCCGAGGTCGCCTCGCTCAACATGGGGTCGATGAACTTCGGGCTGTACGAGATGCTCGGCCGCTACAAGGAGTTCAAGCACGACTGGGAGCGTCCCTATCTCGCGGGATCGGACGAGCGCATCTTCAAGAACACCTTCCGTGACATCGCCTACATCCTGGAATCGTGCAGCGGCAACGACACGCGCTTCGAGATCGAATGCTACGACATCGGCCATCTCTACACCGCCGCGCACTTCCTCGACCGCAAGCTCGTCAAGCCTCCGCTTTTCATCCAGTCGGTGTTCGGAATCCGCGGCGGCATCGGCCCGCACCCCGAGGATGTGATGCACATGAAGCGCACCGCCGACCGGCTGTTCGGCGACGCCTACCTGTGGTCGGTGCTCGGCGCCGGGCGAAACCAGATGTTCGTCGCCGCGATGTCCGCGGTCATGGGCGGAAACGTGCGCGTGGGCCTCGAGGACAGCCTCTGGCTCGGCCGCGGCACGCTCGCGAAGACCAACGCCGAGCAGGTCACGAAGGTCCGCAGGATCTTGGAAGAGCTCGGGCTCCAGGTCGCGACGCCCGACGAGGCGCGCGAGATGCTGAAGCTCAAGGGCGGCCGCAACGTCGCATTCTGAAAGGCAGAGCGTGGCAAAGAGCTACAAGGTGGCCGTCATCCCCGGCGACGGCATAGGCAAGGAAGTCATGCCCGAAGGCGTGCGCGTGCTCGAGGCCGCTGGCCGCAAGTTCGGGATCGAGTTCAAGTGGGACGAGTATCCATGGAGCTGCGAGTACCGCGCCAAGCACGGACGCATGATGCCCGAGGACGGGCTCGCGACGATACGCCATCACGACGCCGTGTTCTTCGGAGCGTGCGGCTTTCCCGGCGTCCCCGACCACGTGTCCTTGTGGGAGCTGCTCGTGCCGATGCGCCGCGGCTTCGACCTGTACGTGAACCTGCGGCCCGTGCGCCTCATGCCCGGCATCCAGTCGCCGCTCACCGGGCGCAAGCAGGGCGACATCGATTTCTGGGTGGTGCGCGAGAACACCGAGGGCGAATACTCGGCGATCGGCGGGCGCATCTTCGAGGGCACGGAGCGGGAGACGGTCATGCAGCAGTCGACGTTCACCCGCGCGGGCACCGACCGCATCCTTAGGTACGCCTTCGAGCTCGCGCGGAGCCGCCCGAAGAAGCATCTGACGTCCGCGACCAAGTCGAACGGCATCTCGATCACCATGCCGTACTGGGACGAGCGCGTGCGCGCGATGGCGGCGCAGTACCCCGACGTGAAGACCGACCAGTTCCACATCGACATCCTCACCGCCCATTTCGTGCAGCACCCGGACTGGTTCGACGTGGTGGTCGGCTCGAACCTCTTCGGCGACATCCTCTCGGACCTGGGGCCCGCGTGTACCGGCACGATCGGCATCGCGCCTTCGGGAAACATCAACCCGGAGCGGAAATTTCCCTCGGTGTTCGAGCCGGTCCACGGCTCGGCGCCCGACATCTACGGCAAGAACATCGCGAATCCCATCGGCCAGATCTGGTCGGGCGCGATGATGCTCGACCACCTCGGGCACGGGGACGCGGGCGCGGCGATCGTGCGCGCCATCGAGCGGGTCCTCGTCGAGGGACCGCGAACGCGCGACATCGGAGGCAAGGCGTCGACTACGGAAGTCGGCAAGGCGATCGCCTCCGCGATCTAGTGCTGGTTCGGCTTCGGCCTGCCGTAGATATCGCGTCCGTGGTCGACTACGTCGCGGCGCAGCTGGCGGCGCTGCTCGGGCGTCATGCGCGCATCGCGGTTGGCGTCGCGTTGCTGCCATCTCATGTCGCGCGCCGGCGCCTGCTGCGGCGCCGAGGGACGGCCGGGCCCGGCCTGACGGCCGCCGCCCTGGGCGTGCTGGGCCGCTGCCGTAAGCGAAACCGGCGCGAGGACCAACGCGGCAGCCAGTGCGATAAACGCTCTCACGATCCCTCCCGAAGCAGAACCGGAGACGTATATTAGGGCGCGTTTGTAAGGCATGTACGACGGCCCGCAAACCGATTGTAACAACTTGTTTCCACCCTTCCCCTCGCAACGCGCGGTTACCTTCGCGCTGCAGCCCTTCTGATCATCGAGTTACGATACGCCGATGACCGAGCCCAAGACAAGAATCCTGGTCGTGGATGACGATCTGCGCCTGCGCGATCTTCTTCAACGGTATCTCAGCGAGCAGGGGTTCGCCGTGCACACGGTTTCGGACGCCGCGGGCATGGACAAGCTGCTCTCGCGCGAGCGCGTCGATCTGCTGGTCCTCGACCTGATGCTCCCCGGCGAGGACGGCCTGTCGATCTGCCGGCGCCTGCGCGGCGGGAAGAACGCCGTCCCCATCATCATGCTCACGGCGAAGGGCGAGGACGTCGACCGCATCGTCGGCCTGGAGATGGGCGCCGACGACTATCTGCCTAAGCCTTTCAATCCACGCGAGCTCGTCGCGCGCATCAACGCCGTGCTGCGCCGGCGCGCCGCGCCGCTGCCCCCGGGCGCTCCGGCGGTCGAGCCCGAGAAGGTCAGCTTCGGCAACATGACAGTGAATCTCGCCACACGCACGCTGGACCGCGACGGCCAGTCGATCTCGCTCACCACCGGCGAATTCGCGCTGCTCAAGGTGCTGGTCACGAACCCGCGCACGCCGCTGTCGCGCGACAAGCTGATGGAGCTCGCGCGCGGCCGCGAGTACGAGGTATTCGACCGCTCCATCGACGTCCAGGTCTCGCGCCTGCGCAAGCTCGTCGAGAAGGACCCGGGGCACCCTGCGTACATCCAGACGGTGTGGGGCTTCGGCTACGTGTTCGTGCCGGACGGCGCGCCTCAATGAGGTTGTGGCCGAAGTCGCTGCTCTGGCGCACGTTTCTCCTTCTCGCCGCGCTGGTGCTGGCGACCACCGTAGGGTGGTTCGAGATCTTCCGCGCGTACGAGATCGAGCCTCGCGCCCGCCAGATCTCGCAGAACCTGGTCAGCATCGTCAACCTTACGCGCGTGGCGCTCATCAGCTCGCAGCCCGAGCTGCGGCGCGAGTTGCTCTCCGACCTCGCCGAGCGCGAGGGCATCCAGGTGTACACGGCGGAGCCGGGCGAGCGCGTCGTCGAGTCCGAGCGGCCCCTGCTCAAGCTGGTTGGTGAGCTGATTCGCCGTCAGCTCGGCGCGGACACGCGGTTCGCCGTCGAGCGCGACGGCAAGGCGGGCCTGTGGGTGAGCTTCTTCATCGACGACGACGAGTATTGGGTGCGCGTCCCGCGCGAGCGCATCGAGCGCCAGATCGCGCTGCGCTGGCTGGGCTGGGGTGCTCTCGCGCTCGCCCTATCGCTCGTAGCGGCCTACGTGCTCGTGTCGCGTCTCAACCGGCCGCTGCAGGCGCTCGCGCACGCGGCGGACGCCATCGGCAAAGGCAAGACGCCGGAGCCGCTCGCCGAATCGGGCCCGGAAGAGATCCGCACGCTCTCGCACGCCTTCAACGGGATGTCGAGGGATCTCGCCCGCCTGGACGCCGACCGCGCGCTCATCCTCGCCGGCGTGTCCCACGACCTGCGCACGCCGCTTTCGCGCCTGCGCCTCGGCGTGGAGATGAGCGGCGCCGATCCCCTGCTCAGGGACGGAATGACCGCCGACATCGAGGAGATGGACCGCATCGTCAACCAGTTTCTCGATTTCGCCAGGACCGACGGCGGCGAACCCATGCAGCGTGTCGACCTCACGGCGATCGCCGCGGAGGTCGCCGAGCACTACCGTCGGCACGGAAGGTCCGTGGCGACCGAGCTTCTGCCGTCGCCCGAGCTGCCGCTGCAGACCATGGCGATGAGGCGGGTGGTGATGAACCTAGTCGACAACGCGCTGCGATACGGAGAGAAGGAGGTCAGCGTTTCCGTGCGTGCCGAGGACCACGGCGTGCTCCTGCAGGTGGCCGACCGCGGCCCGGGCATTCCCGCCTCGGAGGTCGAGCGCCTCAAGCGGCCTTTCACGCGTCTTGAGGTTGCCCGCAGCGACAAAGGGGGGGCGGGACTCGGCCTCGCCATCGTCGAGCGCGTAGTGCGCACGCACCGCGGCACCCTCGAGCTGCTCCCGCGCCCGGGGGGTGGCCTGCTTGCGGAGATCCGGCTCCCCCTCGGCTAGAGCCCGTATCGCCGCCTGAGGCGGTCTCGGGTTACACTTCGCTTTAGAAAGGGGAGCCAACATGCGGAAAACGCTTGCGGTTCTGTGCTTCGTCGTCGCGCCTGCGGCGCTCGCACAGATCTGTCCGGAGAAGAACCTGCTCTACTGGCAGGCGTTTCCCGCCGGAGGCGAATCCGATATCTCCGCGAGGCACCAGCAGCTCGTGCTGAAGAAGAAGTGCCCGTCGATCGAGACCATCATTCAGTACAAGCCCGGAGTCGGGGGCGCGGTGATGTGGAACCAGATGAACTCGCTGCCAGGCGATGGACTCAACATCGTCGGCATCAACCTTCCTCACATCGTGCTCGCCCCCTTCGAGGGCCAAGTGCAGTACAAGACCGAGGACATCACGCCGACGTACTGGTTTCACTATACGCCGGACGCGCTGGTCGTGCCCGAATCCAGCGCGATCAAGTCCTTCCAGGATTTCCTAAAGGCCGCCAAGGCCGAGCCCGGGAAGCTGACGCTCGGGGGCTCGGGGCTGAACTCGGCGAATCACGCGGCGCACGAGCGGCTCGATTCCGAGTTCGGCGTCAAGACCCTCTATGTCCCCTACAAAGGCACGGGCGACATGACCGTGGCGATTGCGGGCGGCCACATCACTGGAGCGATGGGCTACTCGGCCCTGGCGATCAACAACAAGGGGAAGATGCGCGCGCTCGCCGTTGCGATGGAAAAGCGCCACCCACTGCTGCCCGACACGCCCACGTTCAAGGAGCTCGGCGTGAACTGGGTCGACGGGGCGTTCCGCGGCATCGGCATGCCAAAATCCACGCCTCCCGCCCAACGCAAGCGCATGTCCGACCTGTGGTCGCTGCTGAACAGCGACCCCGAGATGAAGGAACTCGCCGCAAGGAGCGGCTTCGAACTCGTGAATGTCGGGGTCGACCGGATGGACGCGTTCATGGCCGAGCGCATCAAGGTCTATACGGAGGTCGCCAAGCGCATGGGGCTGGCAAAGTGAGGGGCAAACCAAGGCTTCCTGTGCCAGAATGGGGCCCTCGCCGGTCCAAGTGACCGAAAAAATCAACAAGAACAAGCAGCAAATGAGGGAGAGCCACGCATGAGTCTATCGCGGGCTTCTCTGTGCACAGGGATCCTCGCGCTCGCCGCGACCGGCGGGCTTCTGGAAGCCCTAGACGCGTGCGCCCAGACCCCGAGCCCGCCGCCCGGCAAAGCCCTTGTCATTCTGTATCGCGCGGACAGGCAGCCGGTCGCCGCGCGGGTCCCCGTGATCGCCAACGCCGACCGGCTCGGGGACATCGGCAACGGCGAATTCGTGAATGCCGTGGTCAATCCCGGCCGGACTTTCCTGCGGGTCGGCGACCGCATCCTGACCACGCTCGCGATCCAGACGAGCGCCGGCCGGACCTCCTACGTGCTGATCGAGGCCGTGCCCGGACTCGCTCCCGTGCGCGTCGACATGCGGGAAATGAGCGAAGCCTCAGCGCGCCGCGTCCTGGCGCAAAGCCGTCCTGCGGCAGCGGGGCCCGCGGCCGTTACGCGGGCACCCGCCGCCGCGCCCCCGGCCGCCGCTCCTCGGCCACCCAGGCCGGCCGCGCCTCCCCCGCCTGTACCCGCCGCCACGGCACCACCACCGCCGCGCCAGGCCCAGGCTGCTGCGCCATCGCCTACAGGGGAGAAGGAACAGGAAGAAGCGAGCCAATGGCGGGTCGCCATGGTCGCGAAAACGGGCGCGTTCAAGCTGGCCTCGACGAGCCAGATGATAGGCGGGCTGCAGACTGCCTATGACAAGAGCTCCAAGCCGGTCGTCGGCTTCGAAACCGAGCTGCGCCACGCCGAGGGCTTTGCCATCGGCGTGGAGTTCCTGTACTACAAGAACAACCTCACGGCGCAGGGAGCGACCCTCACCGGAGACCAGGCGGTGCTGGCGACCATGGCCGACGGCAAGTATTATTTCGGTGGAGATTCGGGCGCGTTCCACCCCTACCTCGGCGCGGGGATCGGATTCACCGGCGCGAAGTTCGGCGGGGACCTCACTGGAAAGTCGAGCGGACCCGCGTACCAGGGAATGGTAGGGCTGGACCTGAGGTTCGAAAGCGTCGGACTGTACCTCGAATACAAGTACCTCAACTCGACCACCCAAGACAGCGCCAACCAGAAGATCAAGGTCGGCGGGTCGGGGTTCCTCGGCGGCGTGAGCTTCGCTTTCTGAAAATCTAGGGCGACGCGGCCCAGGTGGCCACGGCCTCGTAGCGACTGCCGCGTGCGCTAGGCTGCGAACGCACGAGGACGAATCCGTCGACTTCCCAGGGGATCGGCTCGAGCGCGGGCATCGACCGCGGTTCGCGCGCCTCGCGCAGCAGCGTGACGTGCGTCGCGAAAGGCTTCGCGTCGAAGCCGATCTCGTGGCGCGCAAGCGCCCCGCGCAGGTCGCGAGCGAATTGCTCGACCCCGGCGGGCGCGAGCGACGTTCCTGCCCAGACGATGCGGCTCTGCCTCCAGAATCCGGCCCGATCGAGGAGCAGCGTGGCCCGGCGCACCGCGACCTCCCTCGCCGCGCGCTCGACCTCGGCCGCGCCGGCGACGGAGCCCAGGAAAGCGACCGTCAGGTGGAGATTCTCGGCGGGCGTCGCGCGGCCGCCGCACAGCGTCCGGAGCTCGCGCGACCACCGCGCGAGCTGGGCGCGTACTTCCTCAGGCGGCCACAGCGCGAAGAACAGCCTCATTCACTCGAGCAGCGCGATCGCCTCGGCGGCGATGCCCTCGCCGCGGCCGATGGCGCCCAGACGCTCGGCGGTCTTCGCCTTCACGCTGACCCGGTCCGCCGGCACGCCGAGATCGGCGGCTAGGTTGGAGATCATCGCGCCGATGTGGGGAGCCATCCTCGGCGCCTCCGCGAGAATGGTCGCGTCGACGTTCGCTATGGCGAAGCCGATGCCGCGCACCTTGGCGGCGACCTGGCGCAGCAGCGCGCGGCTGTCGGCGTTCCGGTAGTTCGGATCGGTGTCCGGGAAATGCGTCCCGATGTCGCCGAGCGCCGCGGCGCCGAGCAGCGCGTCGCACACCGCGTGGATCAGCACGTCGGCGTCGGAGTGGCCGGCGAGGCCCTTCTCGAAGGGAATCGCGACCCCGCCGATCACCAGACGGCGACCCGCGACGAGCGCGTGGATGTCGTAGCCCTGCCCGATCCTCATCCGAGGAGCCGCTCCGCGATGTCCAGGTCCGCGGGGAAGGTTACTTTCAGATTCCTGGTGCTTCCCTCGACGAGCTTCGGCCGGTAGCCGAGCGCCTCGATCGCCGCGGCCTCGTCGGTGACGTGCACCGCGTCCCGCAGCGCCTTGAGCAGCATGCCGTGGCGGAACATCTGCGGGGTCTGCGCCTGCCACAGGTGGTCGCGCGGCTCGGTCTCGACGATGCGCCCCTCGTCGTCGGAGCGCTTCAGCGTGTCGGAGACCGGAATCGCGAGGATCCCTCCGACCTCGTCGCGACCGGCGCCGTCGATCAGGCGCGCGAGCTCCGCGCCGCCCAGGCAGGGCCGCGCCGCGTCGTGCACCAGCATCCAGTCGTTGGGGTCGACCGCGCTCGCGGACGCGACGAGGCCGTTCAGCACGCTTTCCCGGCGGGTCGTGCCTCCGCAGTAAAGCGGCGCGATGCGCCCGCCGAATCCCGTCCAGTCGTGCTTGCGGAACTCCCCGTCGCCGGGCGCGAGCACGACGAACACCACCTCGACCTGCGGCGCAGCGAGCAGGCGCTCGATCGCGTGGTAGAGCACGGTCCTTCCCGCGAGAAGGGAATACTGCTTCGGGCCCGCAACTCCGAAGCGGGAGCCCGAGCCGGCGGCCGGAACGAGGCCGAAAAATCTGGAAGTCACTGAAATCGGAAGGGATTCGACACGCTACAATTATAGCGGCTTGCACGAGACGACCGCCGTCTTCCTCCCCGAATCGCCAAAGAGCGAGGCCGGCGCTCGCCTGCACGACTCGAGCGACGCGCTCGCCCTCGCCCGGCTCGCGGGAAGCTCGCGGCCGGTCGCGGTGATCTGTGCGAGCGCGACCGATGCGCAGCGGCTGAAGGAAGAGATCCCGTGGTTCGCGCCGCAGCTCGCCGTGCTGCTGCTTCCCGACTGGGAGACGCTGCCCTACGACGCCTTCTCGCCTCACCACGATCTGGTTTCCGAACGCCTCGCGACGCTGTACCGCATCATGCGCGGGGACTTCGACATCGTCATCGTTCCCGCCGCGACCGCGCTCGCCCGCCTCTCGCCCCCGTCGTACCTCGCGGCGCACAGCTTTTTCCTGAAGGCCGGCGAGAAGCTCGCGCTCGATCGCCTGCGCGCGCAGCTCGCGCTCGCGGGCTACAGCCACGTCACCCAGGTGGTGGCGCCGGGCGAGTTCTGCGTGCGGGGGGGCCTCGTCGATCTCTTCCCCATGGGCAGCGCTCTGCCCTACCGGCTGGATCTCCTGGACGAAGAGGTCGAATCGATCCGCTCCTTCGACCCGGATTCGCAGCGCACGCTCTACAGAGTCCCGGAAGTGCGCCTGCTACCGGCGCGCGAGTTCCCCATGGACGAGGCCGGGCGGAACCAGTTCCGCCGCAGCTTCCGCGAGCGCTTCGAAGGGGACCCGACCAAGCGATCGCTGTACAAGGACGTGAGCAACGGCGTCGCGCCCGCAGGCATCGAGTACTACCTGCCGCTGTTCTTCGAGAGCACCGCGACCTTCTTCGACTACCTGCCCAAGGCCGCGACGCTGTGCCTGCACGGCGCGGTTCACGATGCCATCACCGAATTCTGGCGCGACGCGCAGGGGCGCCATCAGCTCCTCGCCGGCGACCGGGCGCGGCCGCTGCTCGCGCCGCCGGAGATCTTCCTCTCCGCCGAGGACTTCTTCCTGCGCGCGAAGGACTTCCGGCGCGTGGAGATCGACGGTGCGACGCTTGCCCTCCCCGAGCTCGCCGTCGAGCGGCGCGCCCCCGATCCGCTTCACCGCCTCAAGGCCTATCTCGCCGGCACCCCTCACCGTGTTCTGCTGCTCGCCGAATCTCCGGGGCGCCGCGAGACCCTCGTCCAGTACCTTGCCGAGTACGGCCTCAAGCCCTCGCCCGCGACCGGCTTCGAGGAGTTCCTGCGCTCGGACGCGAGGCTCGCGCTCGGGGTCTCGCCGCTGCTCAACGGCTTCGCGCTCGAGGCCGAGGGGCTCGCGCTCGTCACCGAGTCGGAGCTATACGTGGGCACCGCGCGGTCCCGCGCAGCGCGCGAGCGTGCCCGGGCGAGCTCCGTCGAGGGGATGCTGCGCGACCTCTCGGAGCTGCGCGCGGGCGATCCTGTGGTGCACGTACAGCACGGTATCGGCCGCTACCGCGGCCTCGTCGACCTGGACCTGGGGGAAGGGCCGGCGGAGTTCCTGCAGATCGAGTATGCGGACGAGAACAAGCTCTACGTGCCGGTGGCGCAGCTGCACGCGATCGGCCGCTACTCGGGCGGCCCGCCGGAGCAGGCGCCGCTGCACAAGCTCGGCGGCGACGCGTGGGAGCGCGCCAAGCGCAAAGCGGCGCGCATGGTGCGCGATACCGCCGCGGAGCTTCTCGCTATCTATGCCCGGCGCGCCACCCGGAAGGGGCACGCCTTCGGCCTGAACCAGCACGACTACGACGCCTTCGCGGAAGGTTTCGGCTTCGAGGAAACGCCCGACCAAGCCGCCGCGATCGCGGCGACAATCGAGAGCATGAAGGGTGGCCGCCCCATGGACCGCCTCGTATGCGGCGACGTCGGCTTCGGTAAGACGGAGGTCGCCTTGCGCGCGGCCTTCGTCGCCGTTGCCGACAATATGCAGGTGGCGGTGCTCGCACCCACGACGCTCCTCGCCGAGCAGCATTTCCACACCTTCCGGGACCGTTTCGCCGACTGGCCGGTGAAGATCACTGAGCTGTCGCGCTTCAGGAGCGGAAAGGAGACGAAGGTCGCGCTCGACAGCCTCGCTTCCGGGGAGATCGACATCGCCGTCGGCACGCACAAGCTCCTCCAGAAAGACGTGAAGTTCAAGCGCCTCGGCCTGGTGATCGTCGACGAGGAGCACCGCTTCGGCGTGCGCCAGAAGGAGGC
>Ga0187773_10000051_pt1 | contig 49046 bp, 47 predicted proteins | sample 0216_BV02_MP05_1_FD_133133 | JGI IMG/M metagenome (GOLD analysis project Ga0187773, IMG submission 133133) | Tropical peat soil microbial communities from peatlands in Department of Meta, Colombia - 0216_BV02_MP05_10_MG | ecosystem: Environmental > Terrestrial > Soil > Wetlands > Peat | place...
CCTTTATCGAGATCTCGGTCGCCGCGACGAATTTGTTCGCGCGGATGATTTGAATTCCTGCCGCCGTCGTAGGGGTTTGATGAATCAAACCCCTACAGTCATTGATTGACCCGTTCCATCCAAAAGGATATAATCCTCCCCAACATTCCTCCGGCGCGGGCCGTTCCTGCCGGCACCCATACCCAACGGGCCTGACCGACGAGGGGAAGGAGCATCTCCATTATGCCGACTATCAATCGTGGCGAAATTTCCTATCGGATTATCACGCTTCGTGGACAAAAGGTGATTTTGGATGGCGATCTCGCCAGGTTATATCGAACCGGGACCAAAACCTTAAACAAGGCGGTCAAACGGAATCGGGCCCGTTTTCCCGCTGATTTTTGCTTTCAGATGACGCAGGAGGAGTTTACGGCTTTGAGGTTCCAAATTGGAACCTCAAACACCGGCCGGGGCGGACGCCGTTATCGTAATTCCCGTAATTCCGGGGACACCTACTTAATTCCCCAGGTTCCCCTCCGTTCTCGCGCGCGGGGGAGGGGCTGGGGTGGCGTCAGGTCTGACGAGCCGGATGGGTCGGACAAGTCAGACAGGTCTGACAAGTCGGACATAACACAAGAAGGAGAGAGCGATGCCGGGTGAGGGCCGGTTGATCCCGCCGCACGGCGGATACCGAAAATTGCGGAGCTTCCAGTGCGCGCAATTGGTGTACGACGCCACCGTGATCTTCTGCAACCGTTTCATCGAGAAACGTTCCCGCACCCATGACCAAATGGTTCAGGCGGCGCGAAGCGGAGCGCAAAACATCGCCGAGGGAAGCATGGCCTCGGCGACCTCGAAGAAAACCGAACTCAAGCTGACCGGTGTGGCGAGGGCCAGTCTGGAAGAGTTGCTCCTCGACTACGAAGATTTCCTTCGCCAGCGGGGTCTGCGCATCTGGGCCAAGGATTCGCCGGAGGCTCTCGCGGTGCGAAGGGTGTACCTGTCAGACCGGTCGGACATGTCGGACAGGTCTGACAAGTCGGACAGCTACGGAATTTCCAGCGCCACCCCGGAAGTCGCGGCGAATACGCTGATCTGCCTGATCAACCAAACCAGTTTCCTTTTAGGACGGCAGCTGCAGAAACTGGAGCAGCAGTTTCTGGATGACGGCGGATTCACGGAGAGGCTTTACCGGGTGCGAAGGGAAGGGAGAAAGTCCGAAAAACACACGCCAAAGTAGATCGGAAGCCAGACAAGCCCCCTCCGGCCTCGCGCGCGGGGGCAGATTCGGGTCGGACCTAGAGAATGGATTGGAAAATTAGAAGTTTCATTGAAAAAGAACTCATTTTTGAATCTTAGAAGGCTCTTTTCCGGCCTGAAAGGAGTGCTCTAAGAAATTTCCGACTCCCCTCCGTCCTCGCGCGCGAGGGGATAGATTGGGCTGGGTTGATTCGGTCCCGCCTCATATATTCTCCCTTTTCGCTACCCTCCAGCCGCTCTATATAATGATGCAGATCGAATCTATTCGAATCTTCCCATAAAAAAGGCCGGGAGAGATCTCCCGGCCTTTTCCCTTCACGGCAACCGCATGGCGTTAGGGCAGGTAGACCACGTTTTGCCATGTGAAAACATTCGGCGAGCTGGGATCGATGGTCAGCTTGAGCCATTCGCTGGGGTGGTTCGTGGAGCCTTGAACGGTGATCCGCGTCAGGTTCGGCACGGCTTGCGTATGATGGATGACGCCGGTGGGGCTCGTCGGATCGGCCAGGGGTTGATCCGCTTCGTACAGGTGGGAGTCGCCGTTGAGCAACAGGACCGGGCGTCTGAAGGCGACCGCATGATCCGCCAGCGCCTGGACGAACTCGTCGTAGCCGTCGAGTCCGTCCCCGCCGGGTTCCAACGCCGAGAGATCCCACATATCCGCTTGAATCGCGATCACCACGGCCTTGGCTTTTTTGGCTTTGGCCATATGAAACGCCCGCTTCAGCCAATGCAGGTTGGCGGCGTTGCGCTCCGCCACTTCCTGGAGACGGGCCGGCTCGTTCAAGAATTCGCCCGTGCCGCCGTTCCAGGGCAGGCCGTCGTTGTTGGATCCGGGTACGTTCAACGTGACGAAGACCACGTCCGATTGCGTCCACATGACGTTTTCGACGAACAGCGAGTCGGCGGAATCGTCGTCATCGTATTCCTCGGCCTGGGACTTCACTTCCTTTGCGACGCCGCCAATGGTCCTCCCCGGGTTCGCAAAAAACAGACTCCGGACCGCGGCCAGCTCGTTTAACGGATACCCGCTGCTGAGTTCTTTCGTCTTGTGGCAGTCGGTCCATTCATTGTCGCCCGGCGTATACACGAGCGGATCGACGAACTGCTGGAAGATATCGAAGATCCCCTGATTCCAACCGGGATCGGCGCCCGCCGGAATCGGATTCAAGCCCGCTCCTGTGCAGGGCATGCTCCCGGAATGGATATCGCCGACATGGATGACGAGGCGAACATCCGGATCGTTGTTTACCGAGTCAAGCAGCAGTGGCGCGTTGTCCAGCAACGCGGTGCTGTACGGCCAGTCTCCGAACACGGCCACCGTAAGCGGTTTCACCCGATGACCCGCGATCGCCGTGCCGGTCGTGCACGACAAGCCGATGGCGAACGTGACGGCCAGTAACAGAAAGATTTTTTTCATCACAAATCCTCCTTTTTGTAGGTCGCACGGATTTAAAAATCAGAAATATAGTCAGAAATACAGGCCGATGATAGCGGTGGCGGGTTAATGCGCAGTCAAGGCAAAGTAAAATTTTGTTCAATTTTCAGTTGTCCTCTCACCAACCGCCGAATGGTGTGAAACTTCTTTCATGCCGTCTCACCTCCGGCCTCGGCGGTCGGGGGGGGAGGGCCGGAGAACGGAACAGTGGAGCAATAAACAATTCACTCCATGAAGAACCTGGGGTGGCGGGTCGGACAGGGCGAGGTCCGCATGGCCTCATTGGATCAATAAGCTTCGATCGAGGCCGCTTCCTTCGGTAAGCAATGCCTCTCCATTGTCTGTTTCCCGATAAGCTTCATGGAACGTTTTTACATCTTCCTCGACCAGACTCAAAAGACCGAATGCGATCCAAGCGATGGTCCCTAAGGCCGCGGCGATTCCTAATATGAGCATATACATGGTTTTCCTCCTTTTGCCATGAGATTTAAACATATAAAAATTAACCCAGGATTATGAATTTTTTCTTAAGATGAAATTAAGCCTGTGTTAAATCTGGCCATGAACAGGCCGGATCGGACCGCCTTTCTGTCCGGGGCGGACAACGAAATAAGTCTTGACATGCGCGGGCGAATAGGTTATTAGTCTATTAGATCGATAGACTGAATGTGGTATAGGCATGCTCTCGAATAAAGCGAAATACGCCCTGAAGGCGCTGCTGGTTTTGGCCGACGAGTACGGCCACGGCCCGATGCTCATCTCGGATCTGGCCGAGCGGGAGGGGATCCCGAAAAAATTTCTGGAGCTGATCTTGCTGGACTTGAAGAAACACGGCCTGCTCCAGAGCCAGAAGGGCAGGGGAGGCGGGTATTTCCTGGGAAAACCTCCCGGATCGGTGACGTTCGGGCAGGTGATCCGGATTCTGGACGGTCCGCTGGCGCCGGTTTCCTGCGTCAGCCAGATGGCCTATCAACGCTGCAAGGAATGCCGGGACGAGGCGACCTGCGGCGTACGGCTCGTGATGAAGGAAACCCGCGACGCGATCGCCAATGTGCTGGACGGCGTGAGCCTGGCGGACGGCCTCAAGAAGGTCAAAACCGTCGCGGCGCGGTCCCGGAGCCGGCGGGCCGGGAAATAATTTTTTTGGTTTATTAGACCATTAAATCTATAGACTTTATAGATAAACGTTAAGCTGAAAAAGGAGGGGTGCCGTGAAAGAATTCCGGGTTGTTTTTTTTGTGGCCGTTTGGGTCGGCCTTTTTGTGGGAAGCCCTTCCGGGGCGCCAGCTCAGGATGCGTCATCACCGCCGGCCACCGTCGACGAGCGGATCGACGCCCTGGATCGGAAAGTTCGGGGTCTTGAAAAACAAGTGGAGTCGCAACAAGAGGGCGTCCAAACGGAATCCAAGAAAACACCCGCCGCGCACGCGGGGAATGACGGATTTTCATTGGTGTCGGAGGACGGGGATTTTCGGTTGAGGCTGGGAGGTATCCTCCAGGCCGACGGACGATTTTACATCAACGATCAGTCCCACCAAGGGACGAACACCTTCCTGCTTCGCACCGTCCGGCCCGTTTTTGAAGGTACCGTCTACCGGTACTACGATTTCCGTTTCATGCCGGATTTCGGGGGCGGCACGACGGTGATTCAGGATGCCTATATGGATATCCGGTACCTGCCCGAGGCCGTGCTCAGGGCCGGGAAATTCAAGACGCCGTTCGGGATCGAGCGGCTTCAGAATGAGACGGACCTGCTCTTTGTAGAACGCGCCCTGCCGAATAATCTGGTTCCCAACCGCGACATCGGTCTGCAAGGATATGGGAACTTCGGGGGGGAATCGTTCAGCTACGCGCTGGGCGTTCTCAACGGTGTTCCGGACGGCGGAAGCGCCGACGGCGACACGAACGACAATAAAGACTTTGTCGCCCGCATTTTTACCAACCCTTTCAGGAACGGCGAGCTTGAACCGCTGCGGGGTTTGGGGTTCGGCGTCGCCGGCACGTACGGAAAAGAGAAAGGGACCGCGGCGTCCCCCAACCTCCCGACGTTTAAAACCGACGGACAACTCACCTTCTTCAGCTACCGATCCGACGGCACTGCGTCCGGCACCGTCATCGCCGCCGGTCTTCACGATCGAATTTCGCCCCAGGCCTATTATTACTGGCGATCGTTCGGTCTGCTCGGCGAGTATGTCCGTTCTTCACAGGAGGTGAGCAAAGGGTCCAACTCGGCCCGACTGGCGAATCAAGGCTGGCAGGTCGCGACGTCCTACGTGCTGACCGGCGATGCGGCGTCCTATAAAGGCGTTAAACCCAGGAGTTCTTTCGATCCGCACAAGGGCACCTGGGGCGCTTTTGAGTTGGCGGCGCGCTTCGGCAAACTGACAGTGGACAACGACGCCTTTCCTCTCTATGCCGATCCGGCAAAGGCCGCCCAAGAGGCGAGCGCCTGGGCGGCGGGCATCAACTGGTACCTCAATAACAACGTCAAGATCGTCACCGACTATGATCAGACGGGTTTCAAAGGGGGCGGGGCCAACGGCGGTGATCGGAAGGATGAGAAGGTGATTTTAAGCCGGTTCCAGATCGCTTTTTAGGATGGGAAGAATTATTGGGATTTTCTGATTCCGCCGGTTGACTTCATACCAAACAACCTTTACCATGCTCAGGACATTCGGGGATTATGATGGACTGGTTGAACAGTTTTATTTTGGGCGTGGTCGAGGGATTGACCGAATTTATTCCGGTGTCCTCCACCGGACATCTCATACTGGCGGGACACCTCTTGGGCTACGAAGGGGAGAAGGCTTCCACGTTTGAGGTCGTCATCCAGCTCGGCGCGATCCTGGCGGTGGTCTTCCTCTACAAGGAAAGGTTCTACGGACTGAATCCCTTTAACAAGGACAAAGGGCTCGCGGGAATAAACGGACTGACTCTGCTGTTCCTGACGACCCTCCCGGCGGTGGTGATCGGCGGCCTGACCCACGGCTTCATCAAGAACCATCTCTTCAACTCGAAAACGGTCGGGATAGGGTTGGGCATCGGGGGTTTGGCGATCCTGCTGATCGAACGGTTCCTCCCCGAGGTGAAGAAGCGCGGCGTCGATTCGCTGGGCTGGCGTGAAGCGCTCTCGATCGGTTTTTTTCAATGCCTGGCCTTGTGGCCGGGCGTTTCCCGTTCGGGGGCGACGATTCTCGGCGCGATGGTGATCGGGGTGGAGCGAAAGACCGCGGCCGAATATTCCTTTCTGGCGGCAGTCCCGGTGATGTTTGCCGCGACCGCGTACGATCTTTACAAAAGCCGGTCGTTCCTGGAGGCTTCCGATCTGACGACGTTTGGCATCGGATTCGTCGTCTCCTTCATCACGGCCTGGTTATCCGTGAAATGGTTCATCGGCATCCTCGGACGATACACACTGAACGGGTTCGGATGGTATCGCATCGCCGTGGCGCTATTGATCCTGTGGCTCCTCCGATAAGGTTGCCCCGTTCCCCTCCACCCGGTAAAATCCGACGGTTTTTTATACTCCCCTTCGCTTGCGCGCTTTGAATCCGCCGCCGGGAATGGAAGAGGAGCCCCCTTTGTTTCGGGCGGCGGTTTTTCCGGAAGAAGTTTGTTTGCCGGACTGTGGGGACGCCTGGGATCTTTGCTGGGCCCGCTCGATCATCAATTCCTGCGCGCCCCGATTCTCGGCGCCGGGTTCGGGTTCGCTCCGGACGTAGGTTCCGTCCGCCCGCATCGTCCAAAGGCTCGCCCGGTTCGTCAGTTGGATCTCAAGAATTTGACGGAGCTGTTCCCGCAGGTCCGGTCCCTCCACGGGCACCGCGACCTCGATGCGATGCTGCAGTTTATGCGACATGCAGTCGGCCGAGCTGATGTAGTACTCCTCGTTCCCGCCGTTTCGGAAGTAGTAGATCCGCCCATGCTCCAGAAACCGTCCGACGAGGCTGACCACGCGGATGGTTTCGGACAATCCGGGAATCCCCGGCCTCAAACGACAGGTGTCTCTCACGATCAGGTCCACCTTGACGCCGGCCTGCGAAGCGCGGTAGAGCGCCCGGGTGATCTCCTTGTCCTCGAGCGCGTTGATTTTAAACCGGATGAGACCCGGCAGCCCCTCCGATTGTCGTCCAATTTCTCGATCGATCTTCGAGAGGAGGGCCTGTTTAAACACAGTGGGCGAGGGCAAAAGCTTGCGGAACTTCCGGTCCGGCACGTTTCCGGACGTGAGATAGTTGAACAACTCCGTCAGATCCTCGCCGATGGCCGGGTCGCAAGTCAGCAGGCCCAGATCGCTGTAGATGCGGGCGGTGTCGGCGTTGTAATTTCCGGTGCCGAAATGCGCGTAACGGCGAAGCCCGTTGTAGTCGCGCCGAAGCACGAAGATGATTTTGCAGTGGGTCTTCAGCCCGACCAGGCCGTAGGAGACATGGATTCCGGCCTGCTCCAACCGCTGGGCCCAGCGGATATTGGACGATTCGTCAAATCTCGCCTTTAACTCCACTGCCACGGCCACCTGCTTTTCGTTCTGCGCCGCCTCGATCAGATACTCGATGATTTTGGATTCGGCCGCCGTACGGTACAGGGTCATCTTGATCGCGAGAACCTTGGGGTCCTGGCTGGCTTCCTTCACGAACCGCTCGACCGAGGTGACGAAGGATTCGTACGGATGTTGGAGAAGAATGGGTCCCTGCTCGCGGATCAGATGAAAGATGTTCGAGGCCCCGGCGATTAACGGATGGTCGATGGGGTGATGCGGCGGATCGTGCAGTTCCCGGATCTTCAACGAGGCGATTTGAAGGAGGTCGCGTTTGGCCATGAGGCCGTCCACTTCGAACACGTCGGTGGCCTCGTCCAGTCCCAGCTCGGCCGCGAGCATGCCGCGCCGCGTGGGGTCCATGCCCTTCGAGGTTTCCAGCCGCACGATCGGGGCGAATTTGCGATCCCGCAGTTCGGATTCGACCATCGACATGAGGTCCTCGGCCTGGTGCCCGGGAATCTCGGTGATGGCGTTGCGGGTCACCCGAAACAGCTCGCAGGACTCGATCTGCATTCCGGGAAAGAGGAGGTCCAGATTTTGGGCGAGAACATCTTCCAGCGGGACGAAGAGCAAGCGGTCCTTGATCTGGAGGAAACGCGGAACTTCTCCGCCGACCGGGACCTTGATCCGGACCAGATCGGACTTGTCCGCACCGGGATTCCGGACCGTGACCAGGAGATTGAGTGACAGGTTGGAGATGAACGGGAAAGGATGGGCGGGACCGATCGCCAGCGGCGTGACAAGGGGAAAGATGTTTCGGACATAATGATCGCGCACCGCGTCACAATCCTCCCGGCTCAGATCGGCCCAGCGGCTGATCTGAATACCGGCCTGGTTCAACAACCGGTATAGATCGACTGTGAAGCGTCGTTGTTGGTCCTCCATTGCCAGAACAACGGCTTGGCATTCCTGAATTTGCTGTTCGGGCGTGCGTCCATCCACGGAAAGCTCCGATACGCCCGCACCGGCCTGCTGCTTGAGGCCCCCGATCCGTTTCATGAAGAATTCGTCCAGATTCGAGGCGACGATCGCCAAAAACTTCACCCGCTCCAGGAGAGGGGTGCGCTCGTCCAGCCCCTCGTTGAGAATGCGGCGGTTGAATTCCAGCCAGGTCAGCTCACGGTTGAGGTACCATTCGGGAGCGTCCAGATTGATCGTCGAAACCTTTTCCTTTTCCATCCTAGCCTCCCCACGGGGAACCTTGTCGCGGCCCCGGGTTCATCATTTTAAGGAAATTTAGTATAACATAAATCACGCCCGTATTAAATCCGTGTTAAGCCTGTGCAAAAACTGACAAAATATTCATCTTTCGCTTGACCTGGAAGAGAACATGGTCTAAATTGTATTACGATTGTTGAGCCATGTGCAACTGGGAGGTGAATGATGGCAGAATTGACGCATGCAGGAGGGATTGTAATACAAATCGATGGGGATTCTCCCCGTTACCTTGTCGTCACTGCAAAAAACGATCTTGAGCGGTGGGTTTTTCCCAAGGGCCGTATCGACCCGGGAGAAACGCCGGAGGCTGCCGCGGAGCGCGAAGTGCTCGAGGAATCCGGGGTGGAGGCGAAGACGCTGGAATCGGTGGGGTCCACCGAGTTTAAAAAGGACGGGCAGGATTTGCGCGCGGAGTTTTTTCTGATGCAATTCCTGCGGAACGGCGGTCCGGGAGAGGACCGCAAAAGGCGCTGGTGTTCATATCAAGAAGCGCTGGATCTCCTTTCATCCGATTTCAACCGTGATCTTCTGCGCCAGGCGCGCACACTTGCGACCAAGGTTCTCCGACTCCAGGGGTCGGCATCTTGATCCCGTGGCCGTTTCGACCTTTCTCGACCTTCACTCTTTGCCTTGCCATCAACGTAACCCCTGGCCCTTCCGTTGACAATATGTCGTCCAAACCCCTACCATGACATAAAGGAATGGAAAGGACGGATCGTGCCGAAGAAAATTATCATCATCGAGGATGAACCGGACATCACCGGTCTGGTCACCCACTACCTTGAAAAAGAAGGCTACCGCGTCACGGCGGTCCGGGACGGGGCCAATGGCCTTCAGCAGATCAAGTCCGAGCCTCCGGATCTTCTGGTTCTGGATATAATGCTGCCTGAAATGGACGGCTTGGAGATCTGCCGGAGGGTGCGTGCCGATTCCAAGACGGCCGCGCTTCCGATCATCATGTTGACCGCGAAGGGCGAAGAGACCGATCGGGTGGTCGGGTTGGAGGTGGGGGCCGACGATTATCTGACCAAACCCTTCAGCCCCAAAGAGCTCGTGGCCCGGGTCAAGGCCCTTCTTCGAAGGGCCGAACGACGGGAGGCGGCCCCGGACCGTTATGTCTACGGCGACCTGGTACTGGATCCGGTCCGACATGAGGTTCGATTCCAAGGCCGAGAGATCGTACTGACGGCGAAGGAGTTCGGATTGCTCGAACGGCTCTTGAAAGAACGCGGCCGGGTTTTGACACGGGACTCCCTTCTGGATAAGGTTTGGGGTTACGATGCCGATGTGATCAGTCGAACGGTCGACGTTCATATCCGCCGATTACGCGAGAAGATCCCCCTCTTAAAGGACTGCATCCAGACCGTCAAACCGTTCGGCTACAAGCTCAAGGAGGAGCCCTGAGCGGTGCGGCTGACCCTCCAGAGCAAGTTTATTCTGGCCTTGCTGGGGTCGGTTCTTTTCACCGTGGCACTGGCGTATGGGTTGACGTTTTGGGTTCAGGACCGCCGGATGGCTCTCGTGGTAACGCTCCTCCTGGCTTTCATGCTCGCGGGGATCATCGGCCGCATCCTTTCACGCCACATGACAAAATCCGTCGGGGAGATCACGGCCGTTGCACGAGGGCTGGCTCAGGGGCAAGGGGGCCGGCGGGTCGCCGTCCGATCGCGAGATGAAATCGCCGACTTGGGTCACGTGGTGAATCAGATGGCCGAGAATCTCGAAACCCGGTTGACCGAGATCTCGGAAGATCGTGTTCGCCTCCAAGCCGTCCTTTCCAGCATGGTGGAGGGGGTGCTGGTCCTCGATCGGGAATGCAAAGTCTTGCTGATGAACGCGGCGATCGAGCGAATGTTCCTGCTGGAGGAATCGACCGTCCTCGGCCGTCCCTTGATCGAGGTTTTCCGCCATCGTCCTCTCCATCAACTGGTTCAAAAGGTGCTGGAGAGCGGAGCGGACCAGTCGGAAGAGGTCGTGATGTTTGTCCCCGAAGAGCGCATCTTCACCGTCCAGGCCTCGGTATCCGAGAAGGGGGGCGTCGCGGCCGTTCTGGTTTTTCACGACGTGTCGAATTTGAAACGGCTGGAGCGCATCCGCAAAGATTTTGTGGCCAATGTATCACACGAACTCCGCACCCCCCTGACCTCCATCAAGGGGTATATCGAGGCCTTGATCGACGGGGCGAAGGACGATCCCCAAAAGTGCGTCGAGTTTCTCGGGATCATTCAGAGGCATGCCGACCAGCTCAACGCGTTGCTGGCCGATCTTCTGCAGCTCTCGACCATCGAATCCGGCCAATATCAGTGGCAGCGGGGAACCGTTTCGATTTCCCATCTGATCGATAAAGCCGTCCATCTCCTCCGGCCCCAGGCCGACAAGAAGGGACAGACGATCTCCATCGGGTCGTCTGAAGGCGTTGGGCCCGTGACCGGCGATGCCGATAAACTGATCCAGGTTCTGATCAATTTAATCGATAACGCCGTTAAGTATACGCCGAAGGGTGGCCGGATCACGGTTGAGGCCCGACAACGGCCGGGGGACGTCGAGCTTACAGTCAGCGATACCGGCATCGGTATTCCACCGATGGAAATCCCCCGAATTTTTGAACGCTTCTACCGGGTGGATCGGGCTCGTTCTCGCGAGATGGGCGGCACCGGCCTCGGCCTGTCCATCGTGAAACACATCGTCGAAGCCCATGGCGGCAAAGTGTCTGTCGAGAGCCAGTTTGGAAAAGGCTCCCGGTTTATCGTGACCCTCCCGAAGCAACCGCCCGTTTCCTAATTATAGGGGCTCGCGTCGCCCCCTCCGCTGGCCGAGCCAGATGGACCCTCCCCCTCTCGCTCGCCTTGCTCGCTGGATGAACCAAAATAAATTTACCTTCCCGTAACGCCGGCTTAAGCACACCGCAACAGTCGCCCTATATATTCATCCGCACGGTACACTCGACTCATGTCCGATCAACGTTAAAGAAACACGGCCCAGGTTGTCTGGTTTCGAACTGCACCGCCTGCCGAGGCGGCCTGTTCCTCCGACCGGGACGACCTGGGCCGCGTTCTTCCGGATATCGAATATGTTACGCCGAGTTAACGCCGTCTCGATTTGGCTGCAACAGATTCTTGATAGGTTCCCTTTTAAAATGATGGATCCAATGGCGGCCGAGAAAGATTCATCCCAGAAAGAGATTCTGGTCATCGAGAGCGACTCGAACACCGCGGGACTTCTTAAACAAGAGTTGGAAAAATATTACTTTCAGGTTCGAATCGCATTGGACGGAAAGCGGGGACTTGCGGAGGCTCAAACCGCACCGCCCTCCCTGATCATTTCTGAGTTGATCCTCCCCGAAATGGATGGATGGACGCTCTGCCGGTCGCTCAAGAGCCATCCCAAGACCAAGGCCGTCCCCCTTCTCATTTTAACGATGCTTGGACAGGAGGAAAACCGGTTGCGCGGACTCGAATTGGGTGCGGACGACTACATGGCCAAGCCTTTCAGCCTGAAAGAGGTGGTTTCCCGCGTCCGGGCACTGCTGCGGCGCAGCCGAATGAGCAGTGAAACGAAACCGAAGTCACTTCTGACCATCGGGCCGTTGACGATCGACCTTGAACGGCATGAGGTGCGAAAGCGCGGCCGGCCGATCTCATTAACTCCAATTGAATTTTCCCTGCTCGGATATCTGGCGGAGCATCCCGGGAGGGTGTTCACCCGGGATCAACTGATCACGGCGCTTTGGGAGAAGGACCGGTTTATCGAAGAGCATAACCTGGACGTCCATATTCATGCGTTGAGGCAGAAGGTCGAGCTGGATCCGGACCGTCCGCGAATTCTACTGACCGTACACGGTGTGGGCTACAAACTTGAATCCGAGCCATGAGCGCAATCTCCGCCTTTTCCCGAAGTAGAAAGATCGGACCGATCCACGGAATTAACACGAATTTAACACCGTCTTGAGGGGAAATTAACAACTTCTTGTTAAAGTGATATCATGCAAATTTTATATAAGACGAAAAAATCAAAAAGTAAATGCCCCGCCTGTGGTTCCGTGGTGACCTATCGATACGGAAGGGCCTGGACGGGGAGACGACGCCTTCAATGCTTGATGTGCGGAAGGCAGTTCACGATTGGGGCAAGGCGGGCCGAGGTGTTGGACCGACCCTCCTGTCCGTCCTGTGGAAAGCCCATGCATCTCTATAAAAGAGTGGGCGCGGTGATTCGATTCCGGTGTTCGGATTATCCCGGATGCAGGACGTTCATGAAAACGGATGGTCTTGAGGATGCCCATCATGTCCGGTACCGCTTACAGGTCACGGCATAGAGATCGTCAACAAGGAGGGGAAACGGGATGAGCTACTACTTCCATCATGTTCAAGGACGATTAAGGGTGAAAACTCCTTTCATCAAAAGAAGTTCGACAACCGCTCAGGCAATCAAGAAACTCTTGGGAGAGATCCAAGGGATTGAAAGGGCGGAGATCAATACGATCACCGGCAGCGCCGTGATCCATTACGAGCCCAAAGCGGTCTCTTCGCAAGAAATTCTGAATATTCTCGAAGAAGCCGGCTATTTTGATCTATCGAAGGCCGTCACGAATGACCAGCACGTTTATGCGGCCGCGGCCCAAACCGGCGGCATCCTTTGGAAGGCGCTGGCCGGTCTGCTCATTGAGCGGGCCTTTCAAGGTTCCGCGTTGTCCTTTCTCGCTGTCTTGATATAAAGAACCCCACTGTTCCTTCCGTAGTCCGCCTGCCTGCGAAGCCCATTTCCCTTTCATCCAAGTCAACCTCTCCGATTGTCCTTGTTCTCGCATGGCGGTAATCTGCATCAAAACAAAAACTAAAAATGGATCCCGCTCAGGGCCAGCACACCCAGCCCCCCGAAAATGGCCGCGCCGATGAGACGGACGGCCCTCACCGGAAGGCGGGTCCCGGCGGCATTCCCCAACACGATAACCGGCGCGTTAACCAACATCACCCCCAGCGTGGTTCCCACAATGACCGGGATCATCGCGTTGAATTTTGCCGCAAGCACAATGGTCGCGATCTGGGTTTTGTCTCCCATTTCGGTCAGGAAAAAAGTAATGAACGACGTTCCGAACGGGCCGAAATGACCGAATAACCGCGGCTCGCTGTCTTGACGATCTAGATGCAAAAACCAGACTGCCACGGCAATGAACAACAGGCCCAAACTCCAGTGAAGCACTTGGGGATTGAGATGTTCCCTCAGCCAAAGACCCAGTGCGCAGGCCATGGTGTGATTGACGGCAGTTGAGGTCAGCATTCCCATGATAATCGGGAGAGGACGTCGGAAGCGGGCTCCAAACAACAAGGCAAGGAATTGCGTTTTGTCGCCGAACTCCGCCGCCGCGACGGCCATCATTGAAATCAGAAAAACCTCCATCGGTTCGCCGCTCCTATTCTTTAAAAACGATCTTCAAATATCCCCCGTCCAGGCTTGCCGACGTCGGCGTCCGTCCGGCCAGGTATTGGGGAAGGGCAATGGCGCGTTTGTGCCGTCCGACCTGGATCCGCAATTCGTCGCCACATTTTTCAAGGTCGATATCGCTCCCCTGAACGCCGACCAGCCGGAGGGACAATGTATACTCGCCGTTTTTCAATTCAAAGGTCAGGGGTTGCGCTTCCGAAAGACGTTGGATCGGGTCTTTCTGGCCATAAAGATTGTCGGCCAAAAGCGTAAGGGCCGGAATCCCGGTTACTTCCTGCGGCATCAGGGGGACTTCAAAAGGCGTCAGTGGAGAGAAAGACTCGGCGATCATCCGGCGGTATTCGGACTGCGTTTCCTTCCACGACATCAGATAGGGGTCGGAAACCGCCGGGGGAAGAACGCGGTTAATGAAAAGGGCATCCACGGTAAGGCCGTACAGGCTGAAGAACGTGAATGCCCGCTGGGTTTCCAGAATGGCCATCCGGTCGGGGTTCAGGACCAGGCGCACCGATGTCAGGACGGGGTCGGCCAGGATTCGGCGCAGTGCCTCGACCTGGTCAAAGAGCCTTTGGATCTGATCCGGGACGGTACTCTCGGTTGCCGACCTCCGCTGAAAGGCCTGAAGCAACGGCACGAAAACGTTGCCGATTCCACGGGAAAAATCCAGGATGTTTTTGATGTAAAAGCGGCCGAGATCCGGGGCGCCCAGCAGCCGCATCGCCGCGCCGGTCGGGGCGCTGTCGATGATCAGGACGTCGAACCGGCCTTCATCGAAATATTTCTTGATGCGAACGAGACTCAGGATTTCATCCAGACCGGGAAGAATAGCCATTTCGCCGGCGATTGCGGACTCCAGTCCGGTGCTCTGCAGAATGGAGGCGATTCGTCTCTTAATGTTGCCCCAATACCGTTCCAGCTCTTCACCGGTATCGAGTTCAGCCGCAAAAAGTTCCGGAGGTCCTACCGACCTCGGATCGTTGGACAAGGGAACGGCAAAGGAATCGGCGAGGCTGTGGGCCACATCCGTGCTGATCACCAGTGTTTTGTGGCCCAGAGCGGCGGCCTTGAGAGAGGTCGCCGCGGCGAGGGTCGTCTTTCCGACCCCGCCTTTACCGGTAAACAGGATGATGCGCATCAGCGGCCTTCCGCAGACTGTCGATCGATCGCGTCTAAGACACCTTTCCGATTTTTGTGACGGGCTTCATGGGCCCGGATCATCCGGAGCTGTTCGTTGGAGAGCCCGGCCAGACGGTTCACCACCTGTTTTGAATCCAGTTGATTATAGTTGTCGATCGGGAGCATCGGCACTTTGATTCTTTCCGGACGTCCTTGAGCGTTCCGGGCATCGGAAGGGATGGAAGGATTCTGAACCCCATCACCGTCCGCCGGTTTTAGGAGGCTCAAGAGTCGTTCCAGGATGATTGCGACGGCCCCGCAGGCTATAAAGAAAACGATCCGGGCAGCAAGCTGTGCCCCGCGCAGCCACTTGTTAATGATCGACCCTTCGCCGGAATGGTTTTTGATGACCAGTTTTTCGGGAGGGGCCGTATGAATCAACGGCGAGGCCGGTTGCTGTGTTTCGTTGACGACATTCACGGAGTTTCTCCCTTACATGCTCGAGGTGGGCCGAGGATTCGAAATTTCGATCCGGACCTTCTTTTCCAGGACAATCTCCCGGACCTGCCGTCCGGCGAGGATCGGCAGGAAGGCCTTAATCCTCGCGTTCGGTTTCAATTCCTTCAGGGCGGCCTCATAATAGAAGTGGATCTCCTCTATGGAAGCGCCGAGTTCCCGGGCCAGGTCTTCAATGGTCGAGAGATTTTGAAACTCTTCCGAATCATTCTCCGATTCCGCAATGGCCACCATAGGATTTCCTCCTTCCTTGGAATTTAAAATTATTGTAATAAAAGCGCTTCATGTAATTTGGATATCGGTCAGGCGATCGGTCCGCTCCCAGGGAAGATCCATATCGGTTCTCCCGACATGGCCGTAGGCCGCCAGTTTTCTGTAAAAGCCGTCTTTGGCGGTCGAAGAGAGATGGCGGAGCCGGAAGGCACGGATGATTCCGGCGGGCCGGAAATCGAAATGGTTTTCCAGCCGGGAAGCGATCTCCGCGTCCGGAATCCGGCCGGTCCCGAAGGTCTGTACCTGAACACTGACCGGTCGGGACAACCCGATCGAATAGCTGAGCTGAACCTCACACTCCTCCGCGAGGCCGGCCGCCACAACATTTTTGGCGGCATACCGGGCCATGTAGGCGCCAATGCGATCGATCCGGGTCGGATCCTTACCGCTCAGCGCCGAGCCGCTGTGCCGGGAATACTCTCCGTAGGTGTCGATGGCGTTCTTCCTTCCGGTCAAACCGGAATGAATCGAAGGCCCGCCGACAATAAAAGGTCCGTCCGGGTTCACGAAGATCCGGGTTTGATCGTCGGGCCGAATCGGCTCGTCGGCGAAGACGGGCCCGATGACGGCCTCTCGGATGTCCTCCATGAGTTTTTTGAGATCGGGTTCCGAGGGGCGATTCTGACTGGCGATGACCGTAAGACTATGAATCCGATACGGCCGCCGCTTCCGGTATTCGATTCCCACCTGGGTTTTTCCATCCGGAGCGAGATAGGGAAGTGTCGATTTAACGCGGACCAAGGTCAGTTGCCGGGCCAGTTTGTGGGCCAGCCAAATCGGGAGCGGAATCAGGGACGGGGTCTGATTACAGGCGAATCCGAAGACCGTAACCTGGTTTCGAGCCGGGATCCGCTCCAGTTCCTGTTCGGAAAGATCCAGTTCGTCCCGCAAACCATGATCAGCAATAGGGAGCTCCGCAAGACTGGTCACGATACTGCAGGTTCGACCGTTGAAGGCGTGGTGTTCGTATCCGACCCCGCTGATCACTTCCCGGGCGACGGTGGCGAAATCCACGGTGGCTTTCGAGCGAAATCGCGCGGCGACAAACACGATTGCTGTTGAAACGGCGCATTCCGCAATCACGGTCGAGTAAGGGTCCTGCTGCAGGAAGCGATCCACGATCGCGTCGCTGATCTGATCACAGAGTTTATCGGGATGACCCTCGGTCACCGATTCGGATGTGAACATAAAATCTTCTTTCATGGGGCCTCTCCCGGTGTCTCGGGTTCCGGTTGTGGGAAATGGGTCGTCTTCCCTTTGGTGATTTCGTTTGCGATTAAGGGGGCGACCGCCGCGCTTCCGATCACTATGCTGTCGAACAAGCCGACGGGTGTAATGCCCAGCAGCCGCCGTAGGCCCGGGACGGTCAAGGTCAGGACCTGAAGCGCTACCGAACCGCCGACGGCCCAGTAGAGATATGGATTCGGCCGCAAAGGAGGCCTCTCTGCCGACCGGATCGGATCGAAAAAGCCATGGGTTTCGGAACGGCAACTCAGTGCGTGCAACAGCTGTCCCAGTGTCAGGCTTGTGAAGGCCATGGTGCTGGCCTTCGGACCCATCCCGTATCGTAGAATCCCGTACCCATACGCGCCGAACGCGCCGGCCGAAAGGACAGCCGCTTCCGAGGTGATTCGCTTAAAATCGGATAACTGAACGATCTGCTCCTCGGGGTTTCGCGGAGGCCGGCTCAGCACATCCGGTTCCGGCGGTTCCAAGGCCAGTCCCAGGGCCGGAAAAACGTCCGACATCAGGTTAATCCAGAGCAGCTGCATGGAATTCAACGGCTCTCCCAGTCCAAACGAGATCGCTCCGGAGACGACCATAATCTCGCTCATGTTGGTCGCCAGAAGATAATGCACCGATTTCCGGATATTGTTATAGATCGTCCGGCCGTGGCTGACGGCGAGGATCATCGTCTCCAGATTGTCGTCTTCGATGATCACGTCCGCCACCTCCCGCGCGACGTCCGTTCCGGAATGCCCCATGGCAATTCCAATGTCGGCGGCTTTCAAGGCCGGCCCGTCGTTGATTCCGTCCCCGGTCATCGCCACGACCTTCCCGGCCTTTTGCAGGGCCTGAACAATCTGGAGTTTATGCGAAGGGCTGACCCGCGCGAAAACATGGACCTGTTTTGAAATTCCGATCATGGCCTCGGGTTGGACATCGGTAAGGTGGGTCGAGTCCATGATCGAGAGGGGTTGGTCTCCGCTGATGTTCAACTCTTTTCCGATTGCGTACGCGGTCGAACTCTGATCGCCGGTGATCATGGCGGTTTCGATGCCGGCCCGGTGAAAATCCCCGATCAGTTCTTTAACCCCCTTCCGGACGGGATCAGCCATTCCGATGTGACCCAGCCAGATGAGACCTTTACCGTTTTCCACGTCTTCGGGATGCAAGAGGCCATAGGCTACGCCGAGAACACGCAGGGCCATGCCCGAGAGGCTTTCGTTTTCCGTCTGAATCTTCAATCGGTCTTCATCCGTCAATGGAATGATCTGTCCGTCTTGCATGCGGTAAAGGCACATGCCCAGTACCTCAACCGGGTTTCCCTTAACGGCTAGGAGATGAAGCGGTCCCGTAGCTTCGGTATCGGCCGAGACATGCATTGTGCTCATAAAATTGCGATTTTCGGAACGGTGGCCTACCTGAAGGATTGGATACCGATCCCGCAGTTTCAAAACATCCACCCCGGAGCTGATCGCCATCTGGAGAAGGGCGTTCTCCGTGGGTGAGCCGTGCAAAAGGTATTCTCCTTCTTGAAGGACAACGGCGGACTCGTTGCAAAGGGCGCAAACGTGAATCAACCTCAACAACTCGTCCAGGGCGAAGGGGTTGATGATCTCCTCGCCCGATCGGAATCGGCCGTCCGAGACGTGGACCCGCTTTCCGCCGACATGGATCGCAACGACCGACATCCGGTTCAGGGTAATCGTCCCGGTCTTGTCCAGGCAGATCGTCTGAACCGCACCGAGGGTTTCGACCGCCTCAAGGTGGCGGATCAAAACATGGTGTCGTCTCATGTTGCGGATGCCCAGAGCCAGCGTGGTCGTGGCCACGGTGGGCAGCCCCTCCGGCACGGCCGCGACCGCCAGGGAGATCGCGGTTTTGAGCATATGCAGGAGACCGTATCCGCGGAGCATCCCGATCAGGAAGACCAGGCCACAGACCGAGGTGCTGATCAACACGAGCCGGTTGCTCATCTGACCCAGTTGCCTTTCCATCGGCGTTTCCGGCGGCTCGGCCTCTCCCAGCAAAATCTGGATGCGGCCCATCTCGGTATGTTTCCCTGTCGCGACGACGACCGCCAGTCCCTGCCCGCCGGTCCCCAGGGTCCCCATATAGATCATGTTGAGTCGGTCGCCGAGGGGTAGTTTTTCGGCTGTCATGGGCGCGGAGGTTTTGAGAACGGGAACGCTCTCGCCGGTGAGCGCCGATTCGTCCACATATATCTGGTGGGTCTCGATCAGCCGCGCATCGGCGGCAATGTAACTGCCCGGTTTCAGAAGCAAGATATCTCCGATCACGATGCTCTCGGCCCCGATCTCCCTGGATTTCCCGTTCCGGATAACGGTCGCACTCGGTCGGACCAATCCCTTGAGGGACTGAATCGTTTTCTCGGCCTGGCTTTCCGTGGCGTAGCCGATGGCGGCGTTGAGTATTACCACCCCTAAAATGATCACGGCGTCGGACACCCCTCCGGTGGCAATGGATAGCCCGGCGGCCGCGCCCAACAGGAGGTTTGGCAGGGATTTGAACTGATCAATAAAAATACCGAATGCTGAACGGGGTACCGCTTCGGGGAGAAGGTTCGGACCGTACCGACGCAGCTGTTCCCCCGCCGCCTCTTCGGACAGCCCGTTCAACCGGGACGTCTCTAATGATGCGATGATTCGGTCTGATTCGATTAGATGCCACGGCTGTGCCTCGATCTCCTTCGGGTGAGGCAGAAGATCGGAAATCCGCTTGCCAAAAGTAGACAAGGGATTTCGATTCGAGGACGGGGAATTCTCTTCCTTCGGATCCGGAGGATCCGTCGGAGTTGATCCAGGATAATGAATCTCTTGATGAGGCCCGGAAGCGATTTCGATGATCAGTGAGGCGATCTGGGGAGGGGTGGCGCCGGAATTAAAAACCACCAACACATTGCCCGTCAGGACATTAGCTGAGACCCGGCTGATCCCATCGATGTTGGACAGGTGTGATTCAAGCCGCTGTTTAAGCGCCTCGGAACGGTAAAGCCCAAGTACCTTAAACCTTGCCCGGCCTTTTACCGCGGTGTGAACAGTTTGAACCACAGAGTTCTCGCGACCCGCCATAGGATGGCATATTCGAAATTTGTTTGACTTAACTTTTCCCCCGAGCTCTCGGGGCGCTCTCTTCCGCTCGGCCCTCTTTTCCAGCGGGTCTGGGTCGGGATTTCGGTAGAGCGGCGGTGGCCACCTCCTTTACCCCCTCCACCACACCCACCAGTAAATCGGTGACGGTTCGGACGGCGGTCTTCCCTAGCGAGCCGGCCGCCTCGATCGCCCCCCCGACGGCCGCTTTCGTGACATGTTCGACATCCCCGCCGATCTCCTTCGCGGCCTCAATGGTTCCGTCCACCGCTTTCCGGGCAACCAGGGAAACATCCGCCCCAACATCGGCCGCGCCCTTCACGGCGACCTTGACGGTATGTCCGGCGGCCGTCACAATGTCGCCGCCCACATCGTTCACCCCCATCACCACACCTTTCGCCACGCTCTTTGTGCTCAAAATCAGACCGGTACCGACCTCTTCGGACGCCTGGATGGCCCCTTTGATCACGTCCTTCGTGACGACCAAGCCTTCAGTCGCGACCGTTCCGGTGGCTTTAAGTGTGTCGGATACGGTATTTCGGACGAGACTCACGATCTCGCCCTCGATATCATTGAGTCCTTTCAGACTGCCGATGATGCCTTCTCTAACCGTTACCCCGGCCTTTCCGATCTTTTCTTGTGATGTAGTTTGGTTCTGTTCTGCTGACATCTTAGACCTCCAGGTAGTTGAGTGTTCTCATTGTGAATTGCTTTTTTGAGCCGGTTGATCCTTCCTGACTTCTTTAAGTATCTCTCCTTCTTCTTTAAGTATCTCTCCTTCCTTCAGGAGCGAGGCGGCGTACCAAAATGCTGAAATGGCGGGGATCATGAACTGCCCGCGGCTGAACTGATATAGACCAAGACCGAGCAGGCCGAGCATGACCAGAGATTGAAGATCGACCTCGCCGCTCGTGAAATCGGAAATTTGTTGATTGATCCTTTTAAAGTTCTTGGCGATATTCTGGGAGACGGGCGTTCCGGGAATATCGTTCGGCCTGAGCTTAAAAAGACCCATCCGCTCCAGATGACCGGAGAATATCGTCAAATCATGTGATTTTAAATCCAGATCATGAACGATGAGCACACTGCCGGTGGCCGGATTCATTTCGATGCGTTGAATGCCGGGAATCTCGGAGGGGCGGGGGAGTTTATCTTTCAGTGTCGAAAAAAAGGCCCGGTTCCCTTTCATTGAGGGTATTTTGAACCTGACCCGGCCTTTCATAGCGTGCGTGATGTAAGCCTCGGGAAGCATCAGCCATTCGTTCCGCTTTGGGATTCGGCCACGGTGACGGCTTCTTTACGGGCCTCCGCGATCTCGGCCTTGGTCTCGGCCATAAGGTCCTCGATCACCTCACCCGCTTCTGCCACGGCTTCCTTGCCACGATCATATAGCAGAATTCCTCCTTTAAGGGCGGCTTTGGCCAGGGGTTTGGCAACGGCGGCCACCGCGGGAATGACGATCGGCGCTAATATTGCGGCTCCGATCCCGATTGCGAGCCCTGTCATGAGATTCCCCCTGAACCCATTATCCAGAAGTGCCATTTTTTATCCTCCTTAGTTTGTGTTGAATGGTGGTCTGTGTCCTCTTGAAAAAAAGGATGTGTCTCCATACGTGTCGCGCAGGTTCTCTTGCGCAGAATTCCTATTTGTAATTTAGGAATGACGCGTCGAGGAGATCTGCTTCGGTGTTCCATTCGCCCGTCTTACTGACCGGCGATAGGAGGAAACGTTGGTGAAGTTCTGGAAGCAAAATGAGAACCCGTATTGAGGCGGGGCCAATCTTGCTCTGAACGGATTGTAGTTTAATAAAGCGATTCCTGTCCAGCGGTTTATTCATTACTTACCTACAAAGATAACCGACCTCCTTGTCTCCCGTCATGGCTTTAAGCGCCGTGCTCAAAGTCTGTCAGAATTTACATCCTATTAACCACCTCTTGAGTAGGACTTAACAAGGATTCCTTAAAGTGTCATACAAAGATGGGTGGAATATGCGTTTGAGAAAGAACGGCCATAAAATTATGAGGATGATTCAAATCAAAAAAATGCGGCCCAAATTTAGACAAGAGGAGGTACGAATGATGCATTGCCCACACTTGCTCCATGGCGATAATTCGTGCGATGTGATCGCGCCACGCTTCACCCCCTCCGAGTTTGAAATCGATGAATACTGCGCAACGGAACAACATCTCCGTTGCCCCCTCTACCAAGATTATCTCCTCAAAGCCGTAAGCGGGTTCTTGAAACCGAGGTCTGTTCCCGAGGCAAAGTTGGTGAAGATCAAATAGTGTGAAAGGGTAAAGATGATTTTATTTGTCAATGAGATAACGGGTTTGGAAACGCAGGTAACAGAAGAACGACGTCCCGGGGTTTATGCGCATCTCTTCGGCCACAGCGCCGGGATGAGCGATATCCTCCGCGAGATCGATCGGGCGGCTGTTTCGGATGTTCCGGTCCTTATAACGGGTGAGAACGGCACCGGCAAAGAGTGGGTGGCGCGTACCATCCATGCCCGATCGTTGAGAAGGAACCGTCCTTTTATCAAGGTCCACTGCATAGACGTTCCCCAAGGGCGTTTGGAAAGGGAGCTTTTTGGGTATGAAAAGGGAGCCTTTACACGTGCGGACTACAAAACGACGGGGGCGTTTGTGTTTGCCAACCATGGCACCCTTTTTCTGGACGAATTGGAAGAGATCCCCCTTTCGCTCCAGGCAAAGCTGTTGCAGGTCCTGCAAGAGGTCGTTTTTCCCCGCACCGGGGGGAAGACGGATCCGGACATGAATGTCCGTGTGATTGCCGCCACCGGTAAAATACCTCACAACGCGATGGAAGAGGAAGGTTTTCTGCGCCCCCTTTTTTATCGCCTCCGAGCCGTAACGATTACCCTTCCTCCCCTGCGCGAGCGATGTGAGGAGATACCCTTTCTGGTCAATTTCCTTTTGGAAAAATTCAACCGACGCTATAATAAGCACTATGCCAAACTCTCCAGCCATTTGATGAAACGGTTGATGATCTATGACTGGCCCGGGAATATCCGGCAGCTTGAGGATGTCATCAAACAGATTGTAGTCTTGGAAGATGAAACAACGGTCTGGGAGAAGTTGACGGGTTCACCGGCGGGGAGAATACAACCCCCGGTTTGAATTCCACGGGCGCGGCTCGGCCCGTGCTGAGCCGTCCAACCGATGGGCGTTTTAGCTGGAGGCATCGAAAGATGCGTTGCGGAGTTATTTTGGCTGCAGGAGAAGGCCGACGCCTTCAACCTTTCATTCAGCGATTGCGGGGGGACTGCCTCCCCAAACAGTATGTCCGGCTTTTTGGAGACCGGTCCATGCTTCAGCAGACGTTTCATCGGGCTGAACGCCTCATTCCCGCGGAACGGCTGTTTACGGTTGTGGGCAGAGATCACCTCCAGCATCGGGAGGTCTGGAAGCAACTGGCCGGCCGGACCCGAGGGACCGTGGTCCTCCAGCCCGAGAACAAGGATACGGGACCCGGGCTCCTGCTGCCCTTGACCCATCTTCATAAACGCTATCCAGACTCGGTCACGGTCCTCTTCCCCTCGGATCACTTCATCATGCAGGAAGACTGTTTCATGAGCCATGTGGAAATGGCCTGCCAGGTGGTCGAGCAGGATCCCTCCCGGATGGTTCTGCTGGGGATAGAGCCGGATCGTCCCGAACCGGACTATGGATATATTCTCCCGGGAATTCAGGTGAACCCTCCGTTGAGGGGCGGGCTGCGTCACCTTTCCGGGTTTGTCGAGAAGCCCGACCCGGCCGCGGTCAGGGGCCTGCTGCAAAAAGGGGCGCTGTGGAACATCATGGTGATGGCCTTTAAGACCCGTGTCCTCTTCGAATTGATCCAACGGGTGGCCCCGGCTCTTTATGACGCCTTCCACCGGATCCGAAAGGCGATCGGAAATCCCCGAAAAATGGATATCGTCGAGGATGTTTATCGGGACATCATACCGGTGAATTTTTCCAAAGATTTGCTTGAGATGATTTCCAGACATTATCCCGCCCATCTTCGGGTGTTGCCTGTCCGAAATGTCTTTTGGAGTGATTGGGGTTCCGAGCAGCGCATCGTCAACACCCTCAGAGAGATACGCGCGTTGGGGTCGCCGGAAAATGGGTTTGGATGGGTCAGGGAGTGGAGGTTGACATAATCCGACCCCCGGGAAGAAATCAATCGCATCTCCCAAAGAGAAGTCCGTCTCAAACACCGCGACGGGTCTTGTCTTTTTAATTGCAGAGATGCGGCGGATCGGTCCGTGTCCTCATTAGAATTCTATCCTGCAATAAATTAACCGCCCTTTAACATAGCCTTCATGAACCGTTCATCTTTGTCCGATAATCTTGTGCTCAATAAACAAAAGGAGGGAGGTGAATGGTGCATGGCACATAAAGGAAAAACCGGGAAAAAAATCAAACCCAGTCTGATGAAGGCGATTCTTCGGGAAGTGGCTCGAGCCGTGGGGTGACGACTCCCCTCGGCTCCTATTCGGAGCGAGCCTTCTAAACTTCAGTTATAGCCTTATTGAAACGATCCCTCTCAACCGACCGGTCCGTGTTAAAAATGGGTCTTCATCCTGAAGGTTCGGTCACAGAATACCGAAGATCGGGTGTTGAGACCTTATCCCCAACCCCTTTCCTCGGTCCTTTTCTCTGTGGGGACGAATCATAGTATTCATTATCATCTAGTATGGTTATTGCATAAGGTTTCGAAGGTTGATCCGGATGTATTTCGCACTCACTCGGACTTCGGGGAACTTGATTTTGATAATGGGATTTTGGTATAAGGGTAATCGGGTACATCCGGTTTGACTGTTTCGATACCCGGGGGCGCAAGAAGGTTTGGAGGGGTGAACGATGTTGAAAAGTAGATTAAGTCGTGTGCACTTCACCTTGATCTCGATTGCGGTGATCTTAGTCGCTGTGACTTTGGCGAGGGAGCGATTTGCTTCGTCCGGACCCAATCCGCCGGACTCCGCGAGCAAAATCTCTGAACGGAAGGTCTCTGTTCAGGTCATCAAGCCGATGGTGCGAGATTTGGACATCAAGCTGAAATATCCGGTCAATATTCAGGCGATCTACCAGGCCAACATCCTTCCGACGGAAGTCAGCGGGTTCCTGACCGAGGTCGATGTCGACAAAGGGGATTACGTGCACAAAGGTCAGCTTCTGGCCACAATCGATCCCTCGGAGGAGAACGAGAAGGTCAAGCAGGCGGAAGAAGCGGTCAATCAATCCGAGGCCGCCCAGAAGAACGCGGAGCTGACCCTCCAACGTTATCGGGAGATGCGCAAGCAGGATTTCGTTTCCCAGCAGGATGTGGACAACGCCGAGCTGGCTTTTGAAGTGGCCAAGACGAACCTTGAAAAGGCCAAATCCGATCTTCAGGGGAGAAAAGTCCATCTCAAATACACCCAATTGACCGCCCCCTTCTCAGGCTATATCACGATGCGCTATTTGGACCCCGGGGCCATGGTCACGCCGGCGAGCGCGCCACCGATCCTCACCTTGATGAAGATCGACACCGTTCGGATTCTGGTCAACGTGGCCGAACAGGATACCCATTATATCCGTTCCCAACTCAAGGCGGATTTCACCGTTGACGCCTTTCCGAGCCTCGTATTCCATGGAGAGGTGACTCGATTTGCCCATGCGGTGGATCCCCTCTCCCGGACCCTTTTGGTCGAGATCGACATCCCCAACCCCGACCTCAAGCTCAAACCGGGAATGTACGGTCGGCTCAGTCTGATCGTTGACCGGCATCTGAAGGCCATTCTTCTTCCGGCCGAGGCGGTCCTCGTTCAGGAAAGCGGTGCCTCGGTGTTCACGGTTGTGGATGGTATGGTCAAACGGATTCCCGTCACGCTGGGATACGACGGCGGCGATTTTCTGGAGGTAGCCCGAGGGTTGAACGGTGATGAGACGGTCATTCTCTCCGGGCAGGATCAAGTCACGAACGGAACCCCGGTCGAACCGACCCAGGTCGCCCCTCCCCCGGATACGGCTTCCTCCCACCCCCCTTCCCCGGGGGGTTCTTACTCCACCGCTTTGCTGTCTTAAGCATCAATCCATCGAATAAAGGTGAGACATGTTTTTAACCCAGGCGTCGCTTAAGAACCCGGTTGCCATTTTCTTCCTTTCCGTCGCGATCGTTCTACTCGGTTCCATTTCGTTGGAAGATCTTCCGATCGACCTGTTCCCCAACATCAGTGTTCCGGTCATCATGGTGGGCACCCTTTATCCGGGCGCCAATCCTTCCGACGTGGAGCGCGCGGTGAGCTACATCATCGAGCGGGCGGTCAGCGGGGTCAGCAACCTGGATTATGTCTCGTCCACCAATAAGCAGGGACTCTCGATCGTCCGGGTCTGGTTTAAGTGGGGGGCCGACATCAATGCGGCCGAACTGGAAGTCTCCCAGATGGTCGGGTCGGTTATGAAAAATCTTCCCCAGGGAATTTTCCCGCCTTTCATCGTCAAATTTGACATCTCCAACATTCCGGTCTGCTCGATCACCTTGAACGGGGAGGGCTACGACGAAAAGTACCTGTACGATCTGGCCTTCAACACGATCGAACCGCAGATCGAGTCCCTCCCCGGGGTGTCCGCCGCCAGCGTAAAGGGCGGAAAGATCCGGGAAATCGATGTGGAACTCGACCCGAACCTGATGCGGGAGCGTGGGATCTCGGTGTTGGATGTGGAGAAGGCGGTTCGGACGGGTGACCTGATCTTCCAATCGGGCGACATCAAGGTGGGTCGACTGGACTACAACGTCTTCACCAACAGCCAGATCCCGTTGGTCCGTCAGATCGGGGACGTCGTCGTCAAGGTGGCCAACAACACCCCGATCCGGATCAAGGATGTGGGCGCAGTGGTCGACGGTCATCAGATTCAGCTGAACGTCTCCCGGGTGAACGGACGTCGCGGAGTTTACCTTGATGTCTATCGTCAACCGGGAACCAACACCGTTCAGGTCGTCGACGCGATCAAAGAGGCGATTCACCACCTGAACAATGTCCCGCCCAGTATTAAGCTCGACGTGACCTTCGACACCTCGATTTATATCCGTAAAGCGATTCAGAGCCTGAAGCATGAAGCCTTTCAAGGGTCGTTCCTGGCCCTGGCGATCATCTTTCTCTTCCTGGGAAGCGTGAAGGAGACCCTCTTTTCCGCGGTCTCGATCCCGCTCTCGATCTTCGTGGCGTTTGTTTTTCTGTATATGACCGGTCAGACGCTCAACAGCTTCACTCTTGGAGGATTGACCCTGGCGATCGGACCGCTGATCGATAATGCGATCGTGGTTTTGGAAAGCATTCACCGCCACCGGGAGCGCGGAGAAACTCCGATGGAGGCGGCCCTGTCCGGGACACGCGAGGTCGGGCTGCCGGTGCTATCGGCCACCATGACGTTTATGATCGTATTTCTGCCGGTGGTGTTCATCCAGGGAGTGGCCCGTTACACCTTCATGCCCCTGGCCCTGACCGCCTCGGCCGCCATGGGGGCTTCTTATTTTATTTCAATGACCGTGATTCCCACACTGGCCGGACGGTTCATTCGGCCGGAAGAGCTCGAAGGGCAACGTCACGGCGTTCTCAAGCGAATCACGCATTTCGTTCGAACGCTTTTGAATCGCATGGACGCGGGCTATGAATCCGGCGTTCGCTGGGCCGTGGCGCACCGTGTTCCCCTCATTGGCGGAGCTGTTCTTGTGTTTGTCCTTTCTTTGGGTCTGCTGAAGTTTATCGGGACGGAGTTCTTTCCCGAAGCGGATGAAGGGCAGTTCCGGATTATCGTGCGGGATCGGATCGGGACCCGCCTGGAAGAGACCGAGAAGACCGTTGCGCAAGTGGAAAAGATCATTCAGGAAACCATTCCAAAAGATCAGATCCTGACCCTTCTCTCCAATATGGGTTCGCCCCGATCGGGACGATCGGCTTTTTACAGCACCAACACGGGTCCTCATTCCGGCTATGTCCAGGTTTATTTGGTTCAACCGGATAAACGGGATAAAAGCGTCCTGCAATACGTCGATTTGCTGCGGCCCAAGCTCCAGCAGGCCCTGCCCGGCATTCTGATTTCTTTCGATACGGGCGGGGTGGTCAAGAAGATCTTGAACTTCGGCTACAACAATCCCATTGATGTGGAGCTGAGCGGGTACAACCTGACGGACGCGGCCGAGACCGCACGGCAGATCAGCGCCAAGATGAAAACCGTCCCCGGACTGTCCGATGTCATGATCAGCCGGGAAGAGCATTATCCCGAGTTTGACATCAATGTGGATCGGGAGAAGGCTTCACTGCTTGGCATCACCGAGGGTGACGTGGCCCATGCGGTGCTCTCCTCCATCTTCGGAGACCTCTCCGGCGCCCCGATTTATACCGATCCGATGACCGGGAACGAATACTACGTCGTGACCCGCCTGCAGAAGCCGTTTCGAGGCGGCATCGATGATCTGGAAAATAATATCTTTTTCATCAACCATGGCGAGCCGGTTTTTCTGAAGACCGTGGCCAATATCCAGAGGAATTCAGGTCCGGTTCAGATCGATCACAGGCGTTTACAACGGGTGATCGACCTGATGGCCAACCCGTCCGGCCGCGATCTGGGCTCGGTGGGGGCGGATCTTAAGAAAACGCTTGCGGGATACAATCTGCCGGCCGGTTTCCGGCTGGCCTACCGCGGGCAGATGGAGGAACAGGAAAAGACCTTCAAAAGCCTGTTCTTTGCGATGGGGTTGGCGGTGTTGTTGATCTATATGGTTCTGGGATCGCAGTTCCGTTCGTTTATCCATCCCTTGATCGTGATGGTCGCCGTTCCCCTGGGGTTAACCGGTGTGTTCGCGACCCTTTTTCTGACTCGGACCACCATTTCGACCACGTCATTGATGGGCGTGATCATGTTGGTGGGGATCGTTGTAAGCAACGGAGTGCTGCTGATCAATTATGCGAATTTCCTGCAGCGCCAGGGGATGGCCCCTGCGGAGGCGGTCATTCGTGCAGGGAGGGTCCGCCTTCGTCCGATTCTAATGACGGCTCTGGCCACGGTCTTCGGTCTCCTTCCCCTGGCCCTTGGGTTGGAGGTTGGAAGTGAGGCAAACGCGCCGCTGGCCCGTGCCGTTGTGGGAGGTCTCCTGGTTTCCACGTTTCTGACCCTCTTTGTGGTACCGGCTCTCTACTCCCTTGTTGAGGAACGGCTGCGACGGCGTTTCCATCCGCCCTCGCCTCGTCGCCCCGAGGGGATTGACCCGACCATTTTACGGGAAGGAGGGAAGAAATGAGGCGTTTGACGGTTTTCCTGACACTTTCGATCTTGCTGCTGGCCTGCGCCACGGCCCGGACGCAGGGGACATCAACGCTCACCCTGCAGCAGGCCATCGCCACCGCCCTCCAGAATCTCCCGGAGGTTCAGGAGGCCCAAGGGGCGGTTCGGGCGGCGGAGGCCCAGGTCGGATATGTGCATTCGCTCTACTATCCGGATATCCATATGCTGGCTCAAGATCTGTATGGATCCAACAAAAGCACAAGCGCGAGCTACCTCTCCATGCCGGGAATCCCGAAGACCTCCGGTTCAACGTTGGAACCTTCCAATAATTTTCTGGGTGGGCTGGTCGTCAACCAGGTTTTGTATGATTTCGGACGCCGGTCCTGGACGCTCGATGCAAGCGAATCCCAGTCCCAGGCAGCGGGGTTGGGACTGGCGGCGACACGGGTGGATGCGATCCTCAACGTCAAGCAGACCTACTTTAGTGTCCTGGCCAATCAGCGGCTGATCTCCGTGAACCAGGCGGCGGTGAACCGGCGGGGGAAAATCCTGGAAATGGCGCAAAAGGGATATGATATAGGACTCCGTCCCAAGATCGACGTCGTCACTGCGAAGACCAATCAGAGCGAAGCCCAGATCGCGCTGATCCGCGCCACCGGCGATCTGCAAAACGCGAAGGCCGCTCTCAACTATGCCATGGGAGTAGAGAACCCGGCTCCTTACGAATTAGAAGACATCCTCAACTATCAGGAGGTTCCGGGGACTCTGGAAGACTTTCTGGGCCGGGCCTATCAAGAAAGGCCCGACCTGCAAGAAACCCTGCATCAAGAGGAGGCCTCGAAAAAGGAGGTGGAGGCCGTCAAAAGCGATTATTTCCCCTTTGTGACGGCCAGCGCCAGTGTCAATGCATTGGGATCCGATGTGCCGCTGACCTCGAACTGGGATGTGGCGGTAATCCTCGATGTTCCGATCAATTGGTATCGGGTTCGTCACGAGGTATCCGAGGCGCGGGCCCGTTTGGAACAGGAAGACGCCCGGGTTCGTTCGGTGCGGGACCGGGTGACGCTTGATGTGGAAGGAGCCTACAACGATCTGATCTCGGCCAAGAACGGCGTCCCTGCAGCCCAGCAGAGTCTGGATGCGGCGAAGGAGCGGCTGGAGATCGCCGACGGGCGCTACAAAGTGGGTCAGGGGAACATCATTGAATTGACCGACGCCCAGACCTTCCTGACCACCGCCGATGCGGAATACGTCCGGGCTCTCTATGACTACAACAGGGCCGCGGCCCGGCTGGAGCGCGCGATCGGCGGGCCGCTGACGAGGTAAATAACCAGGAGGCCAGGGATGCGTCGTACGGATTCCATGCAGGGAGGCGAGAATTTCGACGGAATGACGGCGGCCGATTTCATGGAGACCGATGTCTTTTACTATGCCGAAGATTCTCGCATAGACCGACTCGCGACCGCGATGACCCTGGGAAATTTCGGGAGCCTTCCGATTGTCGATAAGAACAGACGGCTCCTTGGAATCGTAAGTGAGTTTGACCTGTTGAATGTCATAAGGAAACGAAAAGAGTTAAGAGAGGTCACCGCGGGGGAGATCATGACTAGGGCGCTGATTTATGTCCATCCGGAAACCCATGCCGACAAAATCATTGATCTGCTCCAGCGGAAGCACCTTATCCGCGTTCCGGTTGTCGATCAAAATAAAAAACTTGTTGGAATTGTTGCTCGCAGGGATATTCTCCGGGGTTATCTCAAATCCAAAGTAACAGCCCCCCCTTGGTGGTGTTGATTCTTTTTCTACGGAATTCGTTGATATAAATCCCCGCTGTGAAGCATCCTGTTTCCGCCCGTTCGTCTTGCTTTACCCACAGTTCGCACAACCTTTAACGATTCTGCAACATTAAAGACCCGTCCCCCGGTTCCGGCGTTCCTATGCCTTCGATCCGCCGAAGGCCCCGGTGACCGATAATTTACATGCCTGTAACATGGCTTTTACCGGTTGTTCATCTGGAGGGTATATGATCCCTCGCGAAATTTTATTGTCCGAGCCTATTGGATCGGATGTCGTCACAGGTAAGTTGATCTGGAAGAGCCGTCGGATTCAGATTTAATCACAATTAACCATAGGAGAATTGATTCATGCGGATGAGGATAATCTTTATTGTGAGCGCTCTTTTGATCTTCTTGGGAAGTCTGGCGCAGGCCCAGGAGAAGAAGCCGGAGGAACCGACCACGGGACAATTGACGGCCGGGGAGGGATTTGAAACATTGCATTTTAAGAACGTCAACCTGACCCCGGGAGGGTTTTTTGAGACGACCTTGCTCTTCCGGTCGGCCAACGAGAACGCCGATGTGGGAAGCACCTACAGGGACATTCCGCTTCAAGGGACGGCCAATTCACAAATGCATGAATTCCGGATGACCTCCCGGCAGTCCCGCGTTTCCCTTCTGGCCGAGACCAAAGTCAAGGAGACAAATGTGTCCGGCTACGTCGAGACCGACTTCCTGGGCGCGGCCCCGACGGCGAACGAGAATGAAAGCAACTCCTGGAACCTTCGGCTGCGACAGGCATGGGCCACCGCTGATTTTCAGAGCGGCCTGTCGGTCACCACGGGCCAGGCCTGGAGCCTTATCACCACCAACCGGTCGGGTTTGAAACCCCGATCCGAGTTTCTGCCCACGACCATCGACGCGCAATACGTCGTCGGCTACAACTGGGCCCGCCAGGTCCAATTGCGGCTCACCGATAAATTCAGCGACGGCGTCTGGGGCGCGGTTTCGATTGAAAACCCGGAGATGAGTTCTGCCGGCGTGGTGCTTCCTCCAAATGTCCAGGGATTCAACGGCAACTTTAACACGACAAATCCCCAATCTCTTATGAATGCCTCCGTTTCGACCGATGGGTATCCCGACCTGTTGGGCAAGATGGTCTTCGAACCGGGATGGGGTCATTACGAAATCAAGGGACTTGGGCGTGTTTTCAAGGACAGGACGGTTAATTCAACCACAGAGGGTACAAATCATGTCGCATACGGCTACGGGGTTGGGGCGGCTGCGCTCCTTCCATTGCTTCCAAACCTCACCTTTGTGGCCGAAGGGCTGGGCGGGGCCGGGATCGGCCGTTATGCATCGGCACAGGGCCCGGATGTGATCGCCAAGGCGGACGGCTCAATAAAACCGGTCCCTGCGACTCAAGTCCTGACCGGCTTGGAGTGGCATCCAACTTCGGCATGGGACGTCTACGCCTACTATGGCCTGGAGCATTACCAGCGGACAACCGATGATAGCAAGACAACAGGAGCAGCCCCAAATAATAATGGCGTCGGATACGGATCAGGATTGGATAACCTCTCGGGTTGCATCACGGAAGTTCCCGCAACCACCGGCGGAGTTTGTCAGGCTAACCAGACCATCTGGCAGATCCAGCCCGGTTTTTGGTATCGGTTCTTTAAGTCCAGTGCCGGGACCGCGGCGTGGGGCGCTTCTTATTCCTACACGCATCGGGAACTATGGACAGGGAGAAACAATCTGCAACCCACAGCCGGGGAGCACATGGCGATGACCTCGTTCCGTTATTATTTGCCGTAAGGCGAGCGGAAACCCTGTCCCGTCAAAGATCTCATGAGAGATTTAACGAAACAGGGCTGTTTCATACAATAGAAGGAATGGGTTAATAAATGACGATGGATTTAACAAGGAGAACAATCATGAAAACCGTAACCCTGGCCATCCTGTTGCTGATCGGCCTGACGGTGCCGGCATGGGCCGAACCGATGCTGATCAACGGGGCGGGAGCGACCTTCCCTTACCCGGTCTATTCGAAGTGGTTTGACGAGTACGCTAAGCTCCATCCGGATATTCATATCAATTACCAGTCCATCGGTTCCGGGGGCGGAATCCGCCAGGCGTCCGAATTAACGGTGGATTTCGGCGCGACGGACGGCCCGATGAACGATGAACAGCTAAGCAAGGCGAAGGTGAAGCTGCTTCATTTTCCAACTGTTATGGGCGCGGTTGTCCCGACCTACAATATTCCCGGAGTCACGGCAGAACTGAAATTCACTCCCAAGGCATTGGCCGGAATCTTTCTCGGGACGATCACAAAATGGAACGATCCCGAAATCGCGATGGCAAACTCGGGCGTGAAGCTTCCGGGCAATCCGATCGTTGTGGTCCACCGCTCGGACGGCTCCGGAACCACCTATATCTGGGTCGATTACCTTTCCAAAGTCAGTCCGGAATGGAAGGAAAAGGTGGGTGTTGGAACCTCGGTCAATTGGCCGGTCGGACTGGGGGGGAAGGGCAACGAAGGGGTGTCCGGGCTGGTGAAGCAGACCCCCTACTCGATCGGGTATGTCGAACTCATCTATGCCGCGCAGAACAAGATCGACTATGGTCTTGTGCAGAACTCGGCGGGTAAGTTCATCAAAGCCAGTCTTGAGTCGGTGACCTCCGCAGCGTCCGGCGCGGCAAAGGCGATGCCGGCCGACTTCCGTGTCTCGCTCACGAACGCTCCGGGGGATATGTCCTATCCGATCGCGAGTTTCACCTGGCTTTTGATTCCGGAAAAGATCGATGACCCGAAAAAGGGCAAGGCGATCACGGGTTTCCTGCAATGGATGCTTAAGGACGGTCAGCAGTATGCCCCGGGACTGCTTTACGCGCCCCTTCCAAAAGAAGTCGTTGCCATGGAGGAAAAGGCGGTTGGACAGATCAAGTACTAGTCCTTTCAGTATGGCGATGTTCCGTCGGCCGGGCGTCAGCCCGGCCGACAGGCTTTTCAGGGCCACGGTTTTGACCGTGGCCCTGTCCGTCTTGGCGATCACGGGCATCATCGCCTTTGAGTTGCTCCGTAACTCGCGACTGCCGATCCAAAAATTCGGGTGGTCTTTTCTTTGGGGGACAACCTGGGATCCGATCAAGGAACAGTTCGGCTCGTTGCCGTTTCTGTACGGCACGCTGGTCAGCTCGATCATCGCGCTCCTAATCGCCGTGCCTGTCGGTCTCGGGGTGGCGATCTTTCTTTCCGAGTTGGCTCCTCGCAAGGTGTCGGATCCGATTGCTTTTCTGGTCGAGCTCTTGGCCGCGATCCCCAGCGTGATCTATGGGTTGGTCGGCATTTTCGTACTCGTCCCGTGGATCCGAAACAGCCTGGAGCCGGCCCTTTCGGGGACGCTTGGATTCTTGCCCCTTTTTCGGGGAGCCCCTTACGGCGTGGGAATGCTCACGGCCGGTCTTGTGCTTGCGATGATGGTGGTCCCGTTCATTGTCTCCGTCTCGCGGGAGATCCTGATGGCGGTGCCCCTCTCCCAGCGGGAGGCGATCCTTTCCCTGGGGGCGACACAATGGGAGATGGTCCGGATTGCGGTCCTACCCTATGCCCGCTCCGGCATCATGGGCTCGATCTTTCTTGCCCTGGCGCGCGCGCTGGGCGAGACGATGGCCGTGACGATGGTGATCGGCAATCGTCCGGAGATCAAGCTGTCTCTTTTTGAGCCGGGGTACACAATGGCCGCGGTCATCGCCAATGAATTCACCGAAGCCACCTCGGACCTGTACCTCCAGGCCTTGATCGAGATCGGACTGGTCCTCTTTGCCGTTACAATTTTAGTCAATGCGCTGGCTCGACTATTGATTTACGAGGTCTTCACAAAAGTCGAGGTGAGGGAATGAACTCCGTCCTTTTAGCCCATCGAAAGCTGACGAATATCGTCATGCTAACCCTGACGGGCGTCTGCACCGCGTTAGTCCTTGGGATTCTGTTTTTTATTCTCGGCTACATTACTTATAACGGATTTGCCGCCCTGGATTGGGACTTCTTCACAAAGCTGCCCAAGCCGGTCGGCGAGACGGGCGGAGGAATGGCCAACGCGATCGTGGGGTCTGCAAAATTATTGCTTCTCGCCAGTCTGATCGGCGTTCCGATCGGATTCCTCGGCGGTGTTTACCTCTCCGAATACGGACGGAAGAACACGGCCGGTTTTCTGATCCGGTACGCGGCCGATATCTTAAACGGCATCCCATCCATCGTGATGGGAATCTTCGCCTACACCATCGTTGTGCTGCCCATGGGACATTTCTCGACGGTGGCCGGGGGCGTGGCGCTGGGGATCATGATGATCCCGATTGCGGTGCGGAGCTCGGAGGAGTTTTTGAAGCTGGTGCCGGCCTCGATCCGGGAGGCCGGGCTGGCGCTTGGGCTTGCGGAATGGAAGGTGGTCAGTTTTATCGTTGTCCCGACCGCCTTTCGTGGAATCGTGACCGGAATTATGTTAGACTTGGCGAGGGTGGCGGGCGAGACGGCGCCGCTGATGTTTACGGCCTTCAGCAATCGGTTCTGGAGCCATGGATGGCTGGAGCCGATTGCGTCCCTGCCGGTCATGATCTACACCTACGCCATCACCCCTTATGAAGACTGGCACCGGCAGGCCTGGGCGGCCGGATTGGTCCTGTTGATGTTGGTCCTGGGGGCGAACATTCTGTCACGATTGATTCTGCATCGGCAACTGAAGGGTTAGAGGAACGGTTTATGGATAAAACGGTATACATAATTGAAAAGTTGAACACCTGGTTTGGAAATCATCACGTCCTCAAGGACGTCTCGCTGACGATATCCAAGCAACAGGTAACCGCGCTCATCGGACCTTCCGGCTGCGGCAAGTCGACATTTATCCGGTGTCTCAACCGGCTCCATGAGGTTGTGCCCGGCGCGAGATTGACGGGAACCATCCTGCTGGACGGAACCGATATCAACGGCCCTAAAGTGGATCCGGTGGTGGTGCGCCGCAGGGTCGGGATGGTCTTTCAGAAGCCCAACCCCTTCCCGACCATGTCCGTTTACGATAATGTGGCGGCCGGGCTCCGGCTCAACGGGATACGCCGTCGATCGATTCTCGACGAACGGGTCGAGCGGGCCCTGAAACAGGCCGCCCTTTGGGACGAGGTGAAAGACATGCTGCCCAAGTCCGGGGCCAGCCTCTCGGGCGGGCAGCAGCAGCGGCTTTGCATCGCACGGGCCGTGGCCGCCGACCCGGAGGTGCTTTTGCTTGACGAGCCCTGCTCGGCGCTGGACCCGATCGCCACGGCGCGGATCGAGGAACTGCTCCTCGGGCTCAAGCAATCATATACGATCGTGATCGTGACGCACAACATGCAGCAGGCCGCCCGGGTCTCGGACTTCACGGGCTTTTTTCTGTTGGGCGAGCTGATCGAATTCGGCGCAACGCGTGAGATCTTCACGAATCCCAAGGATCGAAGAACTGAAGATTATATCACGGGGAGGTTCGGCTAATGCAGGCGCCTGTCCATGAATGGCCATCTGCTGCGTTGCTGCTGCGCTTCCGCTCCTCACGTAACGACTTTGTACGCTCCGGTGCGGGTCTCGCAGCGCCTTGCATCTGGCCATCCCTGAACAGGCTTAACGACTCACTAAAAGAGCGGGGGGGAGAATAATGCAACGCCATTTTGACGAGGAACTCGGGGCGCTCAAGGAAAAGATCCTCCGGATGGGGGCGATGGTCGAGGAGCAGATCGCCAATTCGATCAAGGCCCTGGTGGAGCGGGACTCCGATCTGGGCCGGCGCGTGATCGAGAACGACCATCGGGTGAATGCGATGGACGTCCAGATCGATGAAGAATGTCTCCGGCTCATCGCACTCCACCAACCCATGGCGGGAGACCTGCGTTTTCTCACGACCGCCATGAAGATCTCGACCGAGCTGGAACGGATGAGCGATCTGGCCGAGAACATCTCAGAACGGGCCATCGAGTTGAACGAGGAACCGCAGCTCAAACCCTACATCGATATTCCACGGATGGCCCAGGAGGCTCTGCGCATGGTCAAGGAGTCTCTGGACGCATTCGTGAATCGGAATTCGGAACTCGCCCGAAGCGTCTGTAAAGCGGACGACGTGATCGACGATCTGAACCATCAGATCTTCCGGGAGCTCCTGTCCTTCATGATTGAAGACCCGCAGACCACGACGCGGGCGATCCGGATCAGTTTCATCTCCAAGTATCTGGAGCGGATCGCCGACCACGCCACCAACATCGCCGAGCTGGTGGTCTATTTGGTGGAAGGGAAGATCATCCGCCACATGGAGGGGTAGCAGGCTGCTGAAAAAGTCCATCTGCTTTGTTCTCGGTCCCTCGGAGATCCTCTCGTATCATCCTAAGTACGCTGCGGTCTCCTCGGAGATATTGTAACGGGGCCCCTCCCTCACGCCAGGATCTAACTCTTTTCGCGAGGGCGCTCCCCCTACGGCGGCCGCGCGACCCACCTCCAGAAATTATAGTGCTGGAATTCCCCGGAGGGGGCATCTGGAGCTTTTTGAGCAGCCTGCGCATTAATCGACTTTTTCAGAATTCGGATAGGATTTTGGGGTAGAATTACGAATCTTCGTCGAGGGGTTTGCGGTTGCCGTAGCCCGTGTCGGTTTCATGCCACCAGCCGATCTCGTTCTCTCCAAGCTTCCAGCATAAATAGACCATCCGGCCGTCCAGCATGAAGGGAAAGTCGCAGAGGCCTTTTTCCAGGTCCTTGATCAGAACGCCCATCTGCTGAATCCGCTCCACGCGCTTCATGATAAACTCCAGCGCCTTCAGATAAGCGGGCCCCTGGGGAGAGCCGCCGTTGGCCGAGAGATGCTCGCGGGCTTTCTGGATTTCACCGCGAATCTGCAGAATGAAACCGCGCATCTTCTGGACCTCGCGCAGAAGGACCTCCAGATCCGGGACCAGGCTGTTGGCTTCTCCTAAGGTGAAAATTCGTTCATCCATACAAAATATTCTAAGACTTTAACCACAGGCTGTCAATATCCCCTTTTCATCGGTACGGGTTTGTGTTAAAATACTTTCCTTCGCGGCCCGGTCCACCTGGGTTTGGATTTATTACGATCGGCATTTAAAAAGAATACGGTGAGTGTAGCTCAACGGTCAGAGCACTGGTCTGTGGCACCAGGGGTTGGGGGTTCAATTCCCCTCACTCACCCCAGAATTTAAACACGATCCACGCGCCTGTAGCTCAGCTGGACAGAGCGGCAGACTTCGAATCTGTAGGTCGGGGGTTCAACTCCCTCCAGGCGCGCCAAATTTTTGCGAAGCAAAAATTTAGAGCAATGGAGCAATGGACATTGGAACAATGGACAATGCTCGCATTGCGGTCTATTCTCCGTTGCTCCATTCTTCTCCTGAACCCCCGACCTGGGGGTTATGAAGGCCCCAAAAAGAAGCAATATATTCGATCTGTATCTATTATATATAGAGGGCAGAAAAAGGACGAGGGTCAGGTCTTGCGATCACGAATCGACGAGAAATGAATCGATGGCCCGGCTCCCCTCCGGCCTCGCGCGCGGGGGTGCGGCCGGGAAATTTTATCCCGCTTTGACCAGGGGGGCGAGACGCCGTCGGGGTCGTTGCTTCCAGAGGGTATAGGTGTTTTGAAGGTTCATCCAAAACTCGGGGCTTGTACGGAACACATCGGCCAGCCTCCAGGCCATGGCGGCGGATAGTCCGACATGCCCTTTGACGATCCGGTTGATGTCCTTGGCGCTGCAGCCCAGGTGATGCGCCAACTCGGCCTGTGAGATTCCAAGAGGCTTCAGAAACTCCTCCTGTAAAACTTCACCGGGATGGGTCGGCGGACGATGCGTGGGCAACATGATGACCTCCTTTAGTGATAATCTTTAATCTGAACTTCGTGGGCATTTCCATTCTGCCACTTGAAGATGAGGCGATATTGATCATTGATCCGTATGCTGTAAAATCCTTTTAGATCTCCTCTGAGCAGTTCCAACCGGTTATTCGGCGGAGAGATGAGATCATCGAGTCGAGACGCCGTATTGACCATGTCGAGCTTTCGGCGAACCACCTTGAGAATGGCCTGATAAGCCCGCGTGCTCTTGGAGCCGATGCCGTTAAAGAGGTCTTCCGTTGTTTTGTCGCCGAATGAAAGGATCACGCCGGCTCCCTGAACGATAATAAGATTACCATAGAATGGGTAGGCCAGGCAATGGTAAACAAATGGGGTCTGCGTACAATTCTTCTTTGGAGGCTTCCCTCCGGCCTCGCGCGGTTCGTTTTTCTCCGGTTCTCATCACGGTCGGACTCCGATTTTCGTCCCGATCCGGAATAATCCCAGGTCACTCTTGATGAGGACATCCCGAACGGATTGACTCTCAACACAATATCCATTAGAATCATACTCTTCAATCCGCGGGCAAATAAATGCATGGACCCTCTATTGCTCTACGACTCCATTTATCTTTATCTTCGCGAGTGAACCGCCCTCTGGCCGTGATAACCGATCGATGAAAAAGCCTCCCGCAAAGTTGGTCATCGCGGTCATAGTGCTGGGAGTCGGTGTCGTGGCCGCGTCGTTCTGGATTCTGGAGAATCATTTCCTGCCCTTTCGTTACGCGGGCACCCTGGAAGCCACAAAAGTCGATCTCTCCGCCCGCCTTCCGGCCGCCATCGATCAGGTCCGGGTTCAGGAGGGGGATCGCGTGACGGAAGGGGAAACGTTGGTCGTCCTTTCCTGCGAGGATATCAAGATTGCGGCTCATCTGGCCCATCTGAATTATGATCGAGCCGTCCAGCTTTCAAAATCCTCACTCGTATCCCAGGAGACCATGGATCAGCTCCGGAACCGAAAGGAAGATGCGGATACCCGGGTGGAGTGGTGCACGATTGCATCCCCGGTCAACGGGAAAGTCCTGAGTCGGTACCACGAACCCGGAGAATGGATGAATCCGGGAACCAAAATTCTTACGGTCGCCAACGTTCGGGATATCTGGGCCTACATCTATGTCCCGCAGCCGTTGGTCGCCCGGCTTTCGCCGGGGATGAAGGTCAAGGGTTATCTTCCCGAGCTCAACGACCGCGAGTTCGACGGCGTCATCGTGAAGATCAACGACGAGGCGGAATTTACCCCCAAAAATGTCCAGACCCAGGCGGAACGGGAACGGCTAGTTTTCGGCGTCAAGGTGAGCTTTCGGGACTCCAACGCGGAGGAAATCCTGAAGCCTGGCATGACGATCGAGGTGGTCCTCCCCAAGACCTGACACGAAGGACCCGAACCGTATGACTCCCGAATCCATTTCCATTTTTGTCCGCGAAGTCCGAAAGCAGTTCGGACGCACGACCGCGTTGGACGGCGTCTCCCTGGAATTCGAGGCGGGATTGATGCACGGGGTGATCGGCCCCGAAGGGGCGGGAAAGACGACGCTGATGCGGGTGATCCTCGGACTCTTAAAACCCGGCGCCGGGACCGTCGCCTTCCGGCGCGACGGAACCCCGGTGGATTTCGAAACGATACGACCGCAGATCGCCTACATGCCTCAGCAGCAGAGCCTCTATGCCGATTTATCCGTCGGAGAGCACCTGGATTTTTTCCGTGCGCTTTACGGCATCCCCGACGACGCCTTCCGATTCAAGCGCGAGGAGCTGCTGCAGATCACGCGACTGGCCGATTTCATCGACCGTCCCGCGGGCCAACTCTCCGGCGGGATGTACAAGAAGCTCGGCCTCATGTGCGCGCTGCTGCGCTCGCCCCAGGCGGTCGTGCTGGACGAGCCGACCACCGGCGTGGACCCGATCAGCCGCCGGGAATTGTGGGATCTGCTCTACCGTCTCTCCGACCAGAAGATCCTGATCCTGATGACGACGGCCTACATGGACGAGGCGGAGCGGTGTTCGCGGGTGCACCTGCTCGAGCGGGGCCGAGTCGTGGCGACCGGGGAGCCGCGCGAGCTGCTGGCGCGGGAGGGCGTCCGGAGCTTCGACGAACTTTTCATCCGCCACGCCGCGAAAGAACCGGCGAGGGGGAGCGGCCGATGAACGTCGTGGCGGTCGAGGTGCGCGACCTGGTGGTCCGGTTCGGGGATTTCACGGCGGTCGACCGGATCTCGTTTTCGGTCAGGCCCGGGGAAGTCTTCGGGTTTCTCGGCGCCAACGGCGCCGGCAAGACCACGACCATCCGCGTGTTGTGCGGGCTTCTGAGGCCGACATCGGGCTTTGTGCGCGTCGCCGGAGTGGGTTTTGAGGACGGTCGGCGGGCGATCAAATCCAAGGTCGGCTACATGTCGCAGCGGTTTACCCTTTACAACGACCTGACCGTAGGAGAAAACCTTGACTTCATCGCGAGCCTTCACAAGCTCGATCGCTCCGTCTATCTGGAACGCCGCCGGAGCCTGTTTGAATTCATCTCCTTCGACCGGCCGGTCGACACTCCCGTCCAGGATCTTCCGGGCGGGATTAAGCAGCAGGTCTCGCTGGCCGCCGCGCTGCTGCACGATCCGGAGATTGTTTTCCTGGACGAGCCGACCGCCGGCGTAACCCCGGCGGCGCGGGATCTTTTCTGGCGACTGATCCGGAGGATCGCGGAGCGCGGCATGACCGTCTTCGTCACCACGCACTATATGGACGAGGCGGAGCAATGTGGGCGGATCGCCCTGATGCGGGAGGGCCGCCTTGTGGCGACCGACAGCCCCGACCGGCTCAAAGATACGATGTTTCCCACTCCCGTTTTCGAGTTCAACCCGAAGGAGCCGCTCAGCTATGCCGAGATCGCTTCCCTGGAGGCGCACGAGGCTTTTTCGTTTGTGGAACCCTACGGGCTTCGGTTTCACGCGGCGCTTCATCGCGCCGAGGATTGGGAGCGCGTCCGGCGGGAGTTCGAGAAACGATTCCGCATCCGCCAGATCCGGCCCTCCCTGGAGGATGTCTTCATCCGAGCCGTGGAGCGACGGTCATGATCCGATCCTTCGTCTGGTCCCGCGCCTCCGCGGTGGCTCGAAAGGAGGTCTTCCATATCCTTCGGGACCCCTTCACGCTGGCCTTCGCCCTGGTTCTCCCAGTCGTGATGATCCTGATCTACGGCACCGCGATCGACTTCAACGTGGAAGGCGTCGCGCTGTCGGTCAGCGACGAAGATCAGAGCCAGTCCTCCCGTCGGTTGATCGATACGTTTGCCAGCTCGCATTATTTTTTCGTCCAAGGCGCCGGGTCCCCGGCCGGGGCGGACCGGGACGTTACCGCCGAGCGCGCGCGGGCCGGCCTCATCATCCCGCCCCGTTTCGAGAAGGATCTGCTGGCCGGTCGGGGCGCCCAGGCGCAGGTCCTCCTGGACGGAGCGGATAATTCCACCGTGGGGCCCGTGGCGGGATACCTCGACAGCATTCAGACCATCGCCTCCAAACGAATCGCGAACTTTGATCCCCCCCAACCCTACGAGCTCCGCACGCGGTTCCTGTTCAACCCGGAGCTGAACAGCCGTTGGTTCGTGATCCCGGGCTTAACCGTGGTCGTGATGGCGATCCTCTCCATCCTGCTCACGGCCCTGACCGTGGCCCGGGAATGGGAGAACGGTTCCATGGAGCTGCTGCTGTCGACCCCGGTCCAGCCGCTGGAGATTATCGTGGGAAAACTTGCGCCGTACGCCGTGCTGGGCATCCTGGCCCTGCTGTTTGTTTACGTCATCGCCAGGGCCGTCTTCGGGGTGCCCTTCGTCGGAAACCTCGCCGTCTTCGGACTGGGATGCGTGTTGTTCTTGGGCACGTATCTGGCTCAGGGGCTTCTCATTTCCGTCGTTACCCGCAAACAGCAGATCGCGATGCAGTTCGCCTTTCTCTCCGGGTTGCTGCCCTCCAACCTGCTTTCCGGGTTCATCTTTCCGGTGACCAGCATGCCGGTCTTCTTCCAGTACTTCACGATGATCCTGCCGGCGCGCTGGTTCATGACGATCGCCCGTGATACCTATTTAAAGGGGTCGCGCTTCCTGGATATGGGCGGCGCGTTTCTCGCGTTGACGTTTTTCTGCGTCGCGATGATCCTGGCCGCCACGCGGCGCTTCAAAAGGGACCTCGAACCATGAACCCCACCCTGCTCGGTTTCATCAAGAAAGAGCTGATCCAGGCGGTCCGCGATCCCCGGATGAAGTTCATCCTGTTCGTCACCCCGATCATTCAGATGACCCTCTTCGGCGTGGCGATCTCCAACGAGGTCAAGAACATCCGGCTCGCCGCCTTTTTCGACTCGAAGGACACCGTGCTGCGCGATGTCTACGAACGGAGCATCGCGGGCGGCTGGTTCGTTCCGGCGAGGGTCTCGGGAGAAGACCCGTTTACGCTGATCCAGGCCGGAAAAGCCGACGCGGTCCTCGTCCCTCCGCCCGGCGGCTTCACGCGCGCGGTCGGAAGGGGCGACGCCCAACTGCAGCTCCTCACGGACGCAACCAACGTCCTCCAGGCCCAGGCGGTCGAAAACTACCTGCAGTCCATCCTCCGGCAGACGGTCCGAGACGACCTCCGGATCATCCCGCCCGATCCCCCGATCCGCTTCGATGTGCGGGTCCTGTTCAATCCCTCCCTGGAGTCCTCCATCTTCATGGTCCCGGGCGTCATGTCCATGCTTATGTTAATGACCACGATGATCCTGACCAATATTGCGATCGTCCGCGAGAAAGAGATCGGGACCTTCGAGATGCTGATCTCGGCGCCGGTTTCCCGCTCGGAAGTCATCTTCGGAAAGACCCTCCCTTACGTCGTGATCGGCATGTCCAACCTCCCGCTGATCCTATTGGTGGCGGTGTTCGTCTTCCGGGTCCCGATGCGAGGCTCGTTCCTCGTCCTGGTCGGCGCGTCGTTTGCCTTCGTCTGCACGACGGTCGCGATCGGAACGCTCATTTCGACCTTTTGCCAGAATCAGCAACAGGCGAGCATGGCCGGATTCCTGTTCATGTTTCCGGCGATGATGTTCTCGGGACTGTTCTTCCCGATCGAAAACATTCCGGCCGGCATCCGGTGGCTTGCCACCCTCGATCCGCTTGCGCATTACCTGGGTCTGTTGCGAAACATCCTGTTGAAGGGCGGGGATGCCCAGTACGTCGGAACCCACGTTACGATCCTCGCGGTCATGGCGGTGGTCAGCGTTATCGCCAGCTTCCGGCGATTCCGCACGACGCTGCAATAGGTTTCGCCGCCTAAATGTATAGGGCCCTGCGGGAGGACGGCGCCCGCACGGGGTCATGAATTTTATTGACTCTTCGGTCTGACTCTTGTAAAAATACACCAATTGATTTATCCCCCAAGGGCGTGGGTGCGCATGAATCAGAGGATGGTGGTTCATTTTCAGGACGGCCAGATCGTCAAAGGCAACTCTCACGATTTTTTTCCTAACAAAGACCTCTTCCATCTAAACCTATTGGATCAGCCCCCCAGCGAAAAACCGATGGAGATATCGGTTTCACGGCTCAAGGCGATCTTTTTTGTAAAGGATTTCTGGGGGCAGAAAGAACGTAAGAAGCGCAAGGGCTTTGCAATTGGAGAGAAGTCTCCTTACGGGAAGAAGGTCGTCGTCCAGTTCAAGGATAAGGAGCATCTCTATGGATTTACCCAGGGTTACTCCGCCAGTCGTCCCGGATTCTTTCTTTTTCCAGCCGAACAGCAGGGCAACAATGAGAAGATCTTTGTGGTGCGATCCTTTGTAACAAAGATAGAATTTATCGAATAAACCCGATCGACGGCTTTCCCCGATCCGGAGTCACCGCCGTTGACGGTTCGTCTTCAAGAAAGCCACTCTAACTGATTGACACTCCAGAAAATATCGACTACAATCACACTCCGTTACGGGAGGGAAGATCGACATGCTGATCGGAACGCCACTGTCGAAGCATGCCGTGAAGTTAATGCTGCTGGGCGCCGGCGAGCTGGGCAAAGAGGTCACGATCGAGGCCCAGCGGCTCGGCGTCGAGGTGATCGCGGTCGACCGTTATCCCCACGCTCCGGCGATGCAGGTGGCCCATCGCTCCTACGTGATCGACATGCTGGATCGGGATCACCTGGCCGATGTGATCCGAAAAGAACAACCCGATTTGATCGTCCCCGAGATCGAGGCGATCGCCACGGATTATCTGTTGGAGGCCGAGAAGGACTTCACCGTGATTCCCACGGCACGGGCGGCCCGTCTCACGATGGACCGCGAAGGGATACGCCGTCTTGCGGCCGAAGAGTTGAAACTTCCAACGAGCCGGTACCGGTTCATCGAGAACCCCGAGGACCTCAAGGCCGCGGCCGCCGACCTGGGATTTCCTTGCGTCATGAAACCGGTAATGTCCTCCTCCGGGAAGGGTCAGTCCGTTGTGCGGGCGCCCGCGGAGCTTCCCCGGGCCTGGACCTATGCGATGTCGTCCGGACGGGCCAAAAGAACCAAGGTGATCCTGGAATCGTTTATTAAGTTTGATTATGAAATCACGCTTCTGACCGTCCGTGGAATCAACGGAACTTTATTCTGTCCTCCCGTGGGCCACGTCCAGATCGACGGTGATTACCGACAATCCTGGCAGCCTCACCCGATGGATCCCCGAGTTTACGCGCGCGCGAAGGAGATCGCGGCCGCGGTTACGGGGAACCTCGGCGGTCGCGGAATCTTCGGGGTGGAGTTGTTCATACGCGGGGAGGAGGTTTTCTTTTCCGAGGTCTCGCCGAGGCCGCACGATACCGGCCTGGTCACCTTGATCTCCCAGGACCTCTCGGAGTTTGCCCTGCATGTTCGTGCGATCCTGGGTTTTCCAATTCATGAGCCGGTCATCCGAACACCCGGGGGATCGGCCGTCATTCTGGCCGACCGGGAGGGCGTGGCGCCGTCCTACGACGTCACGGAGGCCCTGGCCTTTCCCGGTGTTCAGGTCCGACTTTTCGGCAAGCCCGACGGCCGCAAAAACCGTCGACTTGGAGTCGTTCTCGCCTCGGCTCCTGACGCCTTTTCGGCCCGTAATCTGGCCGTCAAGGCGGCCTCGACCGTCCAGATCCGGTTTTAGGGTTTTTGAACTTCGATAGCGGTTGTGTTATAATGCGATTCTGTCTCGATTATAGGGGCTTGCGTCGCCCCCTCCACCGGCGAAGCCGGATGGAGCCTCCCCCTCTTGCTCGCTGGGTAAATCCCCACGGGCGGCACAAGCCTGAGGGCTCGGCTTCAGGCGGAAGTGAATGATATTTTTTCGCGAAGCGCGACGAAGTTAGTGCCATGGGCTTGCCCGTGGGTATCTAAGTAGACGTGGATCACGCCGGTCGTTTGGCGTACTCAGCGCCTGTAGCTCAGCGGATAGAGTATCGGCCTCCGAAGCCGAGGGTCGTGGGTTCAAATCCCGCCAGGCGCGCCAGATTTTTTGCCAAAGGCAAAAAATCTGGAGCATTCGAGCAATGGAGCAGCGGAGCATTGAAAATCAGAGAATAGCCGCGAGAATGCGGTCTATTTCTCCATTGCTCTATTGATCATAAAGAATTTCGTGGGCCGTTAGCTCAGTTGGTAGAGCAGCTGACTCTTAATCAGCGGGTCGTAGGTTCGATCCCTACACGGCCCACCAGATATTGAGACGGTTGAAAAATCTCTGAGGCTAAACTTCTGAGACTGGTGAAAAAGTTCCAGCGGCAAGGCCGGTGCAGATAGGATTTTACGGTAGTCGGATTTAATTGTTGAGACGGTCGAAAAAGCTCCAGCGGCAAGGCCGCAGGGACCGAGGAGACCGCAGCGTACTTAGGATGGTACGTGAGGATCTCCGAGGGCCCGAGGACGCAGCCGATGGACTTTTGCGGCCGTCGAATATAGGCTGCCTGGTGGAATGGCAGACACGCTGGCCTTAGAAGCCAGTGCCGCAAGGCGTCCGAGTTCAAATCTCGGGGCAGCCACCAAGCTTTGCTTGTGGCTGACCGGGGTCTGGGGCCATCGGAGGAGCCGCAGCACCGCACAGGCCCCCAGATATAAATAGACGCAGCCACCAAAAGGCAGAAAAAAAGTAAGATTGGAAACATCAATGGGGGTGGGCTGCTCAAAAAGTTCCAGATGCAAGGCCGCAGGGACCGAGGAGACCGCAGCGTACTTAGGATGGTACGTGAGGATCTCCGAGGGACTGAGAACGCAGCCGATGGACTTTTTCAGCAGCCTCACAGAAAATGAAAGTCGCCGTCGAAGAAATTAGTTCCGTCAAAAAATCGCTCAAGATCGAAGTCCCGGAGGAGGTCGTCACCAAGGAGTTGGAGTCCGCCTACACCGATCTGAACCAGCGCGTCAGGATTCCCGGCTTCCGGCCCGGGAAGGCGCCGCGATCGTTACTGGAGCAGCGATTCAGGAGTTCGGTTGAAGAGGACGTGATCCGGAAGCTGGTGCCGGACTATTATAAGCGGGCGATTCAAGAAACCGGCCTTCGTCCCGTGGAACTCCCGGCTATCGAAAAGGTCGAGTTGAAGAAAAACGCCCCGCTTTTGTTTACCGCGATGGTCGAAATCACCCCGCCGATCCCGCTCGGCACCTACACCGGTCTGAAGGCCCAACGGCCGAAGATGGAGGTGACGAATATCGAGGTGGACAAGGCCCTCGAGGCTCTTCAGGAGCAGCATGCCCAGCTGGTTGCTTGGCCCGAGGACCATCGAATCGCCGAAAAAGATTTTGTGGTTCTTGACTTTCAGGGCTCGATGGACGGTCGACCATTGGAGGGTGGTTCCCGTCAGAACCATTTGATTCAGGTCGGATCCCATTCCATGATTCCGGGATTTGAAGAGCAACTGATCCATCATCAGCGCGGCGACCGCATCAAGGTTCAGACCACCTTTCCGAAGGATCATCCAAAAGCCGATCTCGCCGACCGGGCGGTGGAGTTTGACGTCACGATTCGCGAGGTTAAACAGAAAGTTCTTCCGGCGCTGGATGATGAATTCGCCAAAGACGTCGGGAAATTCGCGTCGCTCGACCAACTCCGGGAAAATCTCAGGGTCGACTTGACGGCGCGAACCCGATTGGAACAGGACCGGGCCGTCCGGACGGCCCTCCTCAAACAATTGTCGGAGGCCCATCCGTTTGAAGTCCCGTCTTCATTGGTCGAGCAGGAGGTCCAGGAATCCCTGGCCCGACTGCAGCAGCGCCTTCCAAAAGGCGTGACCCTGGAGCAGGCGAAAATCGACCCGCAGGCGGTCCGAAAAGAGATCGAGCCGTCGGCGCGTGAAAAGGTGAAGGGCCGTCTGATCCTGATGGCCATTGCAGAACGGGAGCAGTTGACCGTCACCAAGGAAGAGATCGATGCCGCCCTTTTGCGGACCGCACAGGAACTGAAATTGAGCTCCGAAGACGTCCGGCGGTTGATCGTTTCGCAGGACGGCAGTCTGGACGTTTTTAAAGCCCGGCTTCTGGAAGACAAGGCGATGGACTGGGTCGTCTCGAAGGCGGTGATTGAATGAGAATGCGAAATTTTTACACCAGCGAGCAACGCTCGCGAGAGGGGGAGGCTCCGTCTGGCTCTGCCAATAAAAGCGAGGATCGGGCTCTGCCCGTCCGAGCGCGGGGTGTGGGGGCATCGGAGAAGCAAAGCCCGCACGGGCCCCCACATAGGAAAGGTGGCGACGTGAGCCCCCAAATTAAATCTGAAAGGAGTATCGAAATGTTAGTGCCGATTGTGATCGAGCAAACGAACCGCGGCGAGCGCGCGTACGACATCTATTCACGCCTTCTCAAGGATCGGATTATCTTCATCGGCGCGCCGATCGACGATGTTTTTTCCAACTTGATTATCGCCCAGCTCCTGTTCTTGGATGCGGAAGATCCCGGGAAAGACATCAATCTGTATATCAACAGTCCCGGGGGGATGGTGACGGCCGGGCTGGCGATTTATGACAC
>Ga0187773_10000052_pt1 | contig 48803 bp, 45 predicted proteins | sample 0216_BV02_MP05_1_FD_133133 | JGI IMG/M metagenome (GOLD analysis project Ga0187773, IMG submission 133133) | Tropical peat soil microbial communities from peatlands in Department of Meta, Colombia - 0216_BV02_MP05_10_MG | ecosystem: Environmental > Terrestrial > Soil > Wetlands > Peat | place...
ATCGCGCCTTCCTTCAGCGTCTCGAGGAGCTGCTGGCGCTCGACGCCGGCGGTCTCCTCCATCACGGCGCGGCGCGAGACCACGACGTTGTTGCGCTTGCGGTCGAGCTTGATCACCTTGAACTCGAGCTCCTTGCCCTCGAGGTGCGAGGTGTCCTTCACGGGCCTCAGGTCCACGAGCGAGCCGGGCAGGAAGGCGCGGATGCCGTTCACCATGACGGTGAGGCCCCCCTTCACCTTGCCGGACACCACGCCCGTGATGACCTTGCCGGTCTCCAGGGCCTGGTCGAGCTCGGACCACGCGGCGAGCTTCTTCGCCTTCTCGCGCGAGAGCTTGGTCGCGCCGAAGCCGTCCTCGAGGGCCTCGATCGCGACCGAGACGAAGTCGCCGGGCTTCACCTCGACTTCGCCGCGATCGTTCTTGAATTCCTCCGTGGAGATGGTGCTTTCGGACTTGAGCCCCGCGTTCACGATCACGACGTTCGGGTCGACGGAGACGACCTCGGCGGTGATCACTTCGCCGCCGCGCATCTCCTGGCGGGAGAGGCTCTCCTCGAAGAGCGCGGCGAAGTTCTCGGTGGCGGGGGTGGTTTGGGTCTGGGGTTGGGACTGCATGAGAAAGCGGCTTTCGGATGGACGGCCTCGCGGCCGTTGTTGAAGAACGCCCGGCGGGTCGGCTTGTCGCGCCGACCCCCTGGCACCTTGGGCTTACGGCTTCCGGGAGACGTCCCGGCCCGGTCGCGGCGATCTTTCGCGCCACCAGTCGAGCACCTTTCGTACCGCCTCGTCGACGGAAAGCCCGGTGGTATCGAGAAAAATCGCGTCGGGATAATGCCTTAGCGGCGCAACGGCGCGCGATGAGTCGCGCTCGTCGCGGCGCCGCAGTTCCTCCACGACATCCGGCATTTTGGCATACATTCCCTTTTCCATCAACTGCTTATGCCGTCGCTCGGCGCGGGTGGCCAGGTCGGCGGTGAGGAACACCTTGAGAGGGGCGTCGGGGAACACGATGGCGCCCATGTCGCGCCCTTCGGCCACCAGCCCCGGAGGACGGCGAAACGCCCTCTGCCGCTCGAGGAGCGAGCGCCGGACCGCGGGCCGGGCGGCCACGCGGGAGGTGGCCGCGCTCACCTCCTCCGTGCGCAGCCGCTCCGTCACGTCGCGGCCGCCGAGGAACACCTGGTCGCCCGCGAAGCGCACGTCCATCGCGGCCGCGGCCCCTGCGAGCGCCGCCTCGTCCTCCAGGTCCGATCCCGCCTCGAGGGCTGCCAGGGTGGCGAGGCGGTAGAGCGCGCCGCTGTCCAGGTAGTGGAAGCCGAGCGCCGCGGCCACGAGGGCGGCCACGGTCCCCTTGCCGCTCGCCGACGGACCGTCGATCGCGATCACCGGGACGTCGGAAAGCTCGCCGGGGGCGACCGCGGACTGCCCTTGCCGCACGTCTCCCGCGGCGGGCGCGGAGACGAGGGCGCTCCACGCGTCGAAGAAGGAGGGGAAGGTCTTCGCCACGCAGCCGGGATCGAGGATGCGCACCGGCAGCGGCCCGAAGGCGGCAAGGGCGAAGGACATGGCCATCCGGTGGTCGTCGTAGGTGGCGACCGCCACCGGGCCGGTCGTCGCGGCGGGAGCCGTGGCGAACCCGGGCGGGGGCGTCACGGCGAGGGAATCGGCGCCCTCCTCGACGGCCGCTCCGAACTTGCGCAGCTCCGCGGCCATCGCGGCGATGCGATCGGTCTCCTTGACCCGCCAGCTCGCGATGTTGCGCAGCACCGTGCGCCCGTCGGCGAAGAGCGCCAGCACCGCGGCCGTCATCGCCGCGTCGGGAATGCGGTTCATGTCCATGTCGATGGCGCGCAGGGGCGCGCGCCCCGCCGCGGGGCGGGAAGCCTCGATCCAGTCCTCGCCCATCGCGATCGAGGCGCCCATCGCCTCGAGCACGCGGGCGAAGCCGACATCGCCCTGCAGGCTCGAACGGCCCACGCCCTGCACGCGCACGGGACCCGCGCCGAGCGCGCCCGCGGCGAGGAAGTAGGAGGCGGAGGAAGCGTCTCCCTCGACCGCGACCGATCCGGGAGAAGCGTAGGCGCTCCCCGCGGCGATCTCGAAGGCGCTCCAGCCCTCGCGCCGCACCTCGACGCCGAAGCGCGCCATGAGGCCCAGCGTGAGCTCGACGTAGGGCTTCGAGACGAGCTCGCCTTCGACCTCGACGCGCGCGCCCTCGCCCGCCCAGGCGAGCGCCATGAGCAGCGCCGAGAGGAACTGGCTCGAGACGTCGCCGCGCACGCGCACCGTCCCCGTTCCCCGCCCGGCGCGCGGCGCGATGGCGAGCGGCGGATAGCCCTCCTTGCCGCGCCATTCGATGCGCGCGCCCGCCTCGCGCAGCGCCTCCACGAGGTCGCCGATCGGCCGCTCGTGCATGCGCGCCACCCCCGTGAGGACGTAGTGGCCGTCGGCCAGCGCCAGGGCCGCCGTGAGGGGCCGGAAGGCCGTGCCCGCGTTGCCGAGGAAGAGCTCCGCGCGCTTCACCGGGAAGCCCCCCGCGTGGCCGATCCCGTGCACGCGCACGCGCTCGACGCCCCCCAGCGGCTCCAGGCGCACGCCGAGCGCGCCCAGCGCCTCGCGCATCACGCGCGTGTCGTCCGAGTCGAGGAGGTCGCGCAGCTCCGTCGTGCCACTCGCGAGCGCCGCGAGCAGCAGCGTGCGGTTCGAGATGCTCTTCGAGCCGGGCAGCCGAAGCGTTCCCGCGGCCCGGCGCACGGGCGGAAGGTCGAGGAATTCCACGCTATTCGTTCGAGGCGGGGCGCCGGTGGCCCGCGCCCCAGGCGTGGCGCGCCGTGCGCGCCTCGGTCATGAGCCGCTCGATGCCCGGCCCGTCGCCGAGCGCGACGAGCTCGCGGAAGACCGCGAGGCGCGCGCCGTAGCGGTCGAGCTCCTCGAGCAGGGCGGCGCGGTTCTGCAGCGCGATGTCGCGCCACATCTCCGGCGAGCTCGCGGCGATGCGCGTGAAGTCGCGGAAGCCGCCGGCGGCGAAACCCAGCAGCTCGGTCGCGTCCTCGCGGGAGGCGATCTCGGAGACGAGCGCGAAGGCGAGCAGGTGCGGCAGGTGGCTCACCGCGGCGAAGATGCGGTCGTGCCGCTCCGGGGCCATGGTGGCGATGCGCGCGCCGGCCGCCTCCCAGCAGCCGCGCACCAGCTCGAGCGCGTCCCCGGCGGTCTCGGCCGCCGGCGTGAGCACCACGCGCGCGGAGCGGAAGAGGTCCGCCACGGCCGCTTCCACGCCGCTCGATTCGCGCCCGGCGATGGGATGCCCGGGGACGAACCGCGCGAAGCGCTCGCGCAGCTCCTCGCGCGCGATGCGCACGACCTCCTCCTTCGTGCTGCCCACGTCGGTCACGACCGCATCCGCCTCGAGCGCGAGCGCAACGTCGTGCAGCACCGGCCCGACCGAGCGCACGGGGACCGCGACGACCACCAGCTCGGCGCCGCGCGCCGCCTCGGTGGCCGAGGCGGCGGCCTCGTCGATCACGGCCAGGGCCACCGCGCGCTCGAGCGCCTGGGCGTCGCGGTCGAAGCCCACGATGGATGCGGCCGCGCCCGCACGGCGCAGCGCCAGGGCGAGGGAGCCGCCGATCAGCCCCACGCCCACCACCGCCAGTCGCTTGAGGCGCCGCATCCTCTAGCCCCGCAGCACCCGCTCGAGGGCGGCGAGGAAGCGCGCGTTCTGCTCCGGCAGCCCCACGGTGACGCGCAGGTGCTCCGGGAGCCCGTAGCCGGCGATCGGGCGCACGATCACGCCCTCGCGAAGCAGCGCCTGGAACACGCGCGCGGCGTCGCCCACGCGCACGGTGACGAAGTTCCCGCGCGTCGGGATGTACTCGAGCCCGAGGCGCTCGAAGCCCGCGCGCAGCTGCTCGAGGCCCGCGGCGTTCACGGCGCGGCTCCTCTCGATGAACGCCTCGTCGTCGAGCGCGGCGCGCGCCGCCACCATCGCGAGGTGGTTCACGTTGAAGGGCTGGCGCACGCGGTCCATGACCTCCACGGCTTCGGGGTGCGCCACGCCGTAGCCGATGCGCAGCCCCGCGAGCCCGTAGGCCTTGGATAGCGTGCGCGACACCACGAGGTTGGGAAAGCGCGCGATCCACGAGACCGTCGGCGAGGCGAGCTCCGGCGGCAGGTACTCGCCGTAGGCCTCGTCCAGGACCACCAGCACGCGCCGCGGGATGCGCTCGACGAAGCCGCGCACCTCGTCCCAGGCGTTGAAGGTGCCGGTCGGGTTGTTGGGATTGGCGAGGAAGACGATCTTCGTGTCGGGGCGCACCGCACGCGCCATGCCCTCCAGGTCCGGCGCGTAGCCGCGCGCGGCGGGCACCTCGATGCCCTTCGCGCCGATCGCCTGCACCACGAGCGGATAGACGAGGAAGGCGTGGCGCGAGTACACCGCGGAGTCCGCCGCCGTGAGGAAGGTGCGCGCCGCGAGCTCGAGCACGTCGTTCGAGCCGTTGCCCAGGACGAGGCTCGCCGGGGCGACGCCGAGCTTGCGCGCGAGGGCCGCCTTGAGGTCGAAGCCGCTGCCGTCGGGGTAGTAGTTGAGCTCGGCGAGCGCGCCGCGGATCGCCTCGAGCGCCTTCGGCGACGGGCCCAGCGGGTTCTCGTTGGAGGCCATCTTGAGGATGTCGGCCTCCGGGATGCCGAGCTCGCGCGCCGTCTCCGCGATGGGCTTGCCCGGCACGTAGGGGGCGATCGCGCGCACGTGCGCCGGCGCGAGCTCGCGGATGCCGACCGATTCGCCCTTTCCGTCCATGTCCCTCGCGCCCGCCTCAGATCACTGCCATGGGGTAGGACCCGAGCACCTTGAGGAAGCCCGCGATGCGTCCCACCTCCTCGAGCGCCGCCGCGACGTTCACGTCGTCGCGATGCCCCTCGATGTCCACGAAGAACAGGTACTCCCACAGCGCCACGCGGGAGGGCCGCGACTCGAACCGCGTCATGGACACGCCGCGCTGCGCGAACGGCGTGAGCATCTCGTAGACGGCGCCGGCGCGGTTGCGCGCCGAGAGCACGAGCGAGGTCTTGTCGCGGCCCGTGGGCTTCGGCTCGTAGGCGCCGAGCACCAGGAAGCGCGTGGTGTTGTTCGGCTCGTCCTCGATGTTGGTGGAGAGGATCGCGAGCCCGTAGTGCTCCGCGGCCATGTCGCCCGCGACCGCCGCCGACCCCCGCTCCTCGGAGGCGCGGCGCGCGGCCTCGGCGTTGCTCGCCACGGCGACCCGCTCGGCGTCGGGCAGGTTCATGTTGAGCCACTCGTGGCATTGCGCGAGGGACTGGCCGTGGGAGAAGACGCGGCGGATCGCGGAGAAGTCGGGCCGCGCCCCCGCGCCGCCGGAGGCGCCGGGCGGGGGATCCTTCATCATCAGGTTGTGGTGGATGCGCACGATCACCTCGCCGCAGACCTGGAGCGGGCTCTGGGGCATGAGGTCGAGGGACCGGCCCACGGCGCCCTCCGTGGAGTTCTCCACGGGGACCACGCCGAAGTCCGCCGCCCCCGACTCGACCTCGCGGAACACCTCGTCGATCGAGGGCACCGGCACCGCTTCCGCGGCGAGCCCGAAATGCTTGAGCGCCGCCCGCTCGCTGAAGGTGCCGCGCGGCCCGAGGTAGGCCACGGTGATCGGCCGCTCGAGCGCGAGGCACGCCGACATGATCTCGCGGAAGAGCAGCGCCACCGTCTCGGGGGCGAGCGGCCCGGGATTGCCTTCCTTCACGCGGCGCAGGACCTGCGCCTCGCGCTCGGGCCGGTAGGCCTGACCCACCTTGAGCGTGCCGATGGCGCGCGCGAGCCGCGCTCGCTCGTTCAGCGCCTCGAGGATGCGGTCGTCGACGCGGTCGATCGCCTCGCGCAGACGCTCGAGCTCGCCCGCGGGCGCCGGGCCGGCGCGCTTCGCCTCGCTCATGGCGCGGGCCGCTCGGGGGTCGGAACGCAGCGGATCGACAGGACGCCGGGAATGCGCGCGATGCGGGCGACGACCTCGGGAGCGGCGGCGCTGTCGAGATCGACCAGCGTGTACGCCATCTCGCCCTTCGACTTGTTGACCATGTTGTGGATGTTGAGGCCGGCCTGCGCCATCGTAGTCGAAATCTGGCCGACCATGTTGGGCACGTTCGCGTTCGCGATGGCGATGCGGTGCGGCGATTCGCGCGCCATGTCGACTCCGGGGAAGTTCACCGCGTTGCGGATCGTGCCCTCCTCGAGGAAGTCGCGCAGCTCGTCGGCCACCATGACCGCGCAGTTCTCCTCGGCCTCCTCCGTGGAGGCCCCGAGGTGCGGCAGCGCGACCACGCCGGGCGCGCCCTGCAGGCGCGGGCTGGGGAAGTCGCACACGTAGGCGCGCAGGCGCCGCTCGCCGATCGCGGCGAGCACGGCCTCCTCGTCCACCACCGCGTCGCGCGAGAAGTTGAGCAGCACGAGCCCGCGGCGCGCGTGCGCGAGGCGGCCCGCGTCGACGAGGTGGCGGGTCCGCTCGTCGAGGGGCACGTGCAGGCTCACGAAGTCGGAGCTCCTGAGCACCTCCTCGATGGAGGAGGCGCGCCTCACCGAGGCGGGCAGGCGCCAGGCGTTGTCCACCGTGATCTCCGGATCGTAGCCCTGCACCTTCATGCCGAGGCGGATCGCGATGTCGGCGACGAGCCCCCCGATCGCGCCCAGCCCGATCACGCCGAGCGTGCGGCCCGGCAGCTCGAAGCCCGCGAACTGCTTCTTGCCGTCCTCGACGCGCCGGTCGAAGTCCGCCGCGGGCGCGAGCCCCTGCACGTAGGCGACCGCGGGGACGACGTTGCGCGCGGCGAGCAGCATCCCCGCGAGCACCAGCTCCTTCACGGCGTTCGCGTTCGCGCCCGGCGCGTTGAACACCGGGACGCCGCGCCGGCTCATCTCGTCCACCGGGATGTTGTTCACGCCCGCGCCGGCGCGCCCGATCGCCTTCACCGAGGGCGGGATCTCGGACGATTGCAGCACGTGGGAGCGCAGCAGGATCGCGTCGGGGTCGGCGAGGCCCTTGCCCACCGCGTAGGCGGTCGCGGGGAAGCGCTCGAGCCCCCGGGCGGAGATCGCGTTGTAGACGGCGATGCGGTACTTCTCGCTCATGCGGTCGGGGCGTGCCGTGCGGCGCGCGCTCAGCTCAGGCGTGGGCGCGGCGGAACTCCTCCATGAAGGCGACGAGCGCCTCGACGCCTTCCAGGGGCATGGCGTTGTAGATCGAGGCGCGCATGCCTCCCACCGAGCGGTGCCCCTTCAGCTGCGACAGGCCCCGCGCCTCGGCGGCGGCGAGGAACTTCGCGTCGAGCCCGGAATCGCGCAGCCGGAAGGGCACGTTCATGCGCGAGCGGTCCTCCTTCGCCACCGGGTTGGAGTAGAAATCCTGGGAATCGAGGTAGTCGTACAGCAGCTTCGCCTTGCGCACGTTCAGCTTCTCGATGCCCGCCAGCCCGCCGCGCTCGAGGAGCCACTTGAACGTGAGGCCCGCGAGGTACACCGAGAAGGTCGGCGGCGTGTTGAGCATGGAATCCGCCTCCGACTGCAACTTGTAGTTGAGCACGTTCGGCGTTTCGGGAAGCGCCTGGCCGAGGAGGTCCTCGCGCACGATCACGACCACGAGCCCCGCGGGACCGATGTTCTTCTGCGCGCCGGCGTAGATGAGGCCGTACTTCGCGACGTCGATGGGGCGCGAGAGGATGTGCGAGGACATGTCCGCGACGAGCGGGGTCTCGCCGGTGTCCGGCGTCCAGTGGAACTCCACGCCGCCGATCGTCTCGTTGGAGCAGATGTGCAGGTAGGCGGCGTCCTTCGAGCGCTTCCACGCCGCCTGCTTCGGCACGTAGGTGAAGCTGCGGTCCTCGCTCGAGGCGGCGACGTTCACCTCGGCGAACTTGCGCGCCTCCGCGATCGCCTTCTTCGACCACTCGCCGGTGTTCACGAAATCGATCACCTTGCGCCCGCGCAGCAGGTTCATGGGCACCGCCGAGAACTGCAGCGTGGCCCCGCCCTGGAGGAACAGGACCCTGTGGCTCGCGGGGACGGCGGCGAGCCGGCGCAGGTCCGCCTCGGCCTCGGCGGCGATCGCGACGAACTCCTTGCCGCGATGGCTCATCTCCATCACCGACATGCCGGCCTCGTGCCAGTTGACGAGCTCCCACTTCGCCTTCTCGAGCACCTCCACCGGCATGGTGGCCGGCCCCGCGCCGAAGTTGTGGATGCGCGCCGGGGGCCTAGTGCGGGAGGTTCTCGCCATTGCCGTCCGCCGCGCCCGACGCAGCGCCGCCCGCCTCGCCGTTGCCTCCCCCGTTTCCGTGGTGGCCGCCGCCGTTGCCGTTGTCGCCGTTCTCGTCGTCGCGGTCCATGATGGTCTGCAGCCCCGAGAGCTTCTCGCCCTCGGCCAGGTTGATGAGCGTGACCCCCTGCGTCGAGCGGCCCATTTCGCGGATCTCCGCCACGCGCGTGCGGATGAGCACGCCGCCCGAGGTGATGAGCATGATCTCGTCCTCGGTCGAGGCGAGGGTGGCGGCGACGACCTTGCCGTTGCGCTCCGAGGTCTGGATCGCGATCATGCCCTGGGTGCCGCGCCCGTGGCGCGTGTACTCGGAGATCGGCGTGCGCTTGCCGTAGCCGTTCTCGGTCGCCGTGAGCACGCTCTGGCTCTCGTCCTCCGCGACCAGCAGCGCGATCACCTTGCCGCCCTTCGCGAGGTTCATGCCGCGCACCCCGCGCGCCCCGCGCCCCATCGGCCGCACGTCGTTCTCGTCGAAGCGCACGGCCTTGCCCTCGTCGGAGAAGAGCATCACGTCGTGCTTGCCGTCGGTCACCGCCACGCCGATCAGCCGGTCACCCTCGTCCAGGTCCACCGCGATGATGCCCGAGGGCCTGGGGCGCGAGAAATCGGCGAGCGCCGTCTTCTTCACCACGCCCTCCTGGGTCGCGAAGAAGACGTAGGAATCCTCGCGGAACTCGCGCACCGGGAGGATCGCGTTGATGCGCTCGTCCTCGTCCATCTTGAGCAGGTTCACGATGGGCTTGCCCCGGCTCGCGCGGCTGCCCTGCGGCACCTCGTAGACCTTGATCCAGTAGACCTTGCCCTTGTTCGAGAAGCACAGCACGTAGTCGTGCGTGTTGGCGATGAAGAGCTTCTCGATGAAGTCGTCTTCCTTGGTGGTGGCCGCCTGCTTGCCGCGCCCGCCGCGCTTCTGGGCCCGGTACTCGTCGAGCGGCTGGCTCTTGATGTAGCCGGCGTGGGAGAGCGTGACCACCACGTCCTCGGCGGCGATGAGGTCCTCGATCTGCAGCTCCTCGCCGTTCACCACGACCTCGGTGCGGCGCGCGTCGCCGAACTCGCGCCTGAGCTCCGCGAGCTCCTCCGAGATGATGCGGGTCACGCGCTCGGGCCTCACCAGGATATCGAGCAGGTCCTCGATCGCGGCGATCACCTCGCGGTACTCCGACACGATCTTGTCCTGCTCGAGGCCCGTGAGCCGCTGCAGCTGCATCTCGAGGATGCGCTGCGCCTGGACGTCGGAGAGGCGGTAGCCCTCGCCGGCGAGGCCGAACTCCTTGGCGAGCGCCTCGGGGCGGTACTGCTCGGCCGTGGCGCGCGCGAGCATCTCCTCGACGAGCGCCGAGCGCCACGCGCGGCCCATCAGCTGCTCGCGGGCGGCGGCGGGAGTCGGCGCCGCCTTGATGAGCGCGATCACCTCGTCGACGTTGGACAGCGCCACCGCGAGGCCCTCGAGGACGTGGGCGCGCTCGCGCGCCCGGCGCAGCTCGAACACCGTGCGGCGCGTGACGACCTCCCGGCGGTGACGCAGGAACGCCTCGAGGAACTGCCTGAGGTTGAGCAGCTTCGGCTGGCCGTCGACGAGCGCGACCATGTTCATGCCGAACGTCTCCTGCATCTGCGTGTTCTTGTACAGGTTGTTCAGCACGATCTCGGACACCTCGCCGCGCTTGAGCTCGATCACGAGGCGCATGCCCTTCTTGTCGGACTCGTTGCGCAGGTCGGAGATGCCCTCGAGCTTCTTCTCGTGCACGAGCTCGCCGATGCGCTTGAGCAGCTGGTCGCCGCTCACCTGGTAGGGAAGCTCGTCGACGACGATCGCCTCGCGCCCGCCCTTCTCCAGGTCCTCCACGTGCGTGCGCGCGCGCATCACCACGCGCCCGCGGCCCGTGAGGTAGCCTTCCTGCACCTCGGCCACGCCGTAGATGATCCCCTTGGTCGGGAAATCCGGCGCCGGGATGATCTTGATCAATTCCGCGATCGGGGTCTCGGGATCCTTCAGCAGCTGCAGGCACGCGTCGACCACCTCGCCCAGGTTGTGCGGCGGGATGTTCGTCGCCATCCCGACCGCGATGCCCGCGGAGCCGTTGACCAGGAGATTGGGGAACTTCGCGGGCAGGACCGCGGGCTCCGTTTCCTTGCCGTCGTAGTTCGGGACGAAGTCGACGGTCTCGCGGTCGATGTCGGCGAGGAGCTCCCCCGCGATCTTCTGCAGGCGGCATTCGGTATAGCGATACGCCGCGGCCGAGTCGCCGTCGACCGAGCCGAAGTTGCCCTGCCCGTCGACGAGCGCGTAGCGCATCGAGAAGTCCTGGGCCATGCGCACGAGGGACTCGTACGTCGCGGTGTCGCCGTGCGGGTGGTATTTGCCGAGCACGTCGCCCACGACCCGCGCGCATTTCACGTAGGGCCGGTTCCAGACGTTGTTCGCCTCGTTCATCGCGAAGAGGATGCGCCGGTGCACGGGCTTGAGCCCGTCGCGCACGTCGGGAAGCGCCCGCCCCACGATGACGCTCATCGCGTAGTCGAGGTACGAGCGGCGCATTTCCTGCTCGAGGCTGATCGGGTGGGTTTCCTTGGCGAACGATTCCATCGGTGTCCTGGGCGGCCGCGCGCCGGCTTTCGGCGGCCTAAATACCTGTTTTTAAGGAAGAATATGGCGAAATGCCAATCCTGAATTCTAGCACAAGCGGGCGGCGCGTTCCACGCCGACCGAGCGCGGGAAGAGGGTGTCGCGAAATCGCAACGAACCGGCCCAACGCTGTTGCGAAAACCGCCATCGTGTTGTGAAGAAAGGGCCTGTTTGTGTATGATGATGCGGTGCAGTTTCCGGGCGGCGAGCCCACAGAGAACCCAAAAACCGCAGAACAACCATCCAAATCTCTCTTCTCTCTCGGGAGTTCCCAATATGAAGATTTCCTCGAAGCTGACGCTCGCCTGCGCCTTCTGCGCGCTCGCTGCCGGCTCCGCGTACGCCGACTTCACCCCTGACCTCCAGGATTCGTCCGGCAAGGCCGTCCGCGACGCCTCGGGCAACTGCGTCGTGACCTCCGGCGTCGTCCTGCCGGAATGCGAGGGCAAGAAGGAAGCGCCGAAGCCTGCCGCGCCTGCGCCCGCGATGACTCCGGAAGCGCCCGCCCCGTCCGCCGCACCGACTCCTGCCCCGTCCGCCGCCGCGCCGTCCTCGGTGCGCCAGTCCGTCGTGATCCAGGCCGACGCGCTGTTCGACTTCGACAAGTCGGTCGTGCGTCCGGACGGCAAGAAGGCGATCGACGAGGCCCTCGGGAAGCTGAGCGGCGTCGACCTCGAGATGGTCATCGCCACCGGCCACACGGACTCCATCGGCACCGAGCAGTACAACCAGAAGCTCTCGGAGCGCCGCGCCGCCGCCGTGAAGGCCTACCTGGTGAGCAAGGGCATCCCCGCCTCGAAGGTCACCACCATCGGCAAGGGCGAGACGCAGCCGGTCGCGACCAACAAGACCGCCGCGGGCCGCCAGAAGAACCGCCGCGTGGACATCGAATTCCGGGGCGTGAAAGAGTAACCGCCTCGCGGATCGGCAGAAAACCCCGCTGCGGCGGGGTTTTTTGTTGCAACATGGCCTTCGGTCCCCGAATCGCCCTCGGCGTCCCGGCATGGAACCCGTCGACACGCTGATTCTCGCCGCGCACGTGATCCCCGTGGAGCCGCGGCGCGTGCTCGCGCGCCACGCGGTCGCGGTGCGCGACGGCTCGATCGTGGCGGTGCTCCCCTCGGACGAGGCGCGCGCGCGCTACGCCGCGCGCGAGGTGGTCGAGCTCGACCGCCACGTTCTCTTCCCGGGCCTGGTGAACCTGCATTGCCACGCCGCCATGGCGCTGCTGCGCGGGCTCGCCGACGACCGGCACCTGATGCAATGGCTGGAGGAGCACATCTGGCCGGCGGAGTCGCGCCACGTGAGCGACGATTTCGTGCACGACGGGACGCTCCTCGCCATGGCGGAGATGATGCGCGCGGGCGTGACCTGCGTGAACGACATGTACTTTTTCCCGGGCGCGGCGGCGCGCGCCGCGCTGCGCGCGGGCATGCGCGCCTCGCTCGGCATGATTGCGATCGAGTTCGCCAGCGCGTACGCTCACGATGCGCAGGATTATCTCGAGAAGGGCCTCGCCACCCGCGACGCCTACCGCGGCGAGCCGCTCCTCGCGTTCACCTTCGCCCCCCACGCGCCGTACACGGTGGGCGACGAGACGCTCCGGCGCATCGCGGTGCTCGCCGAGGAGCTCGATGTCCCGATCCACACCCACGTTCACGAGACGCGCGAGGAAGTCGAGCAGGGCCTCGCGCGCCACGGCGCGCGCCCCCTCGAGCGGCTGCGCGCGCTCGGCCTCGTGGGGCCGCGGCTCGTCGCGGTCCACGCCGTGCACCTCGACGAGGCGGAGCTGGATCTCCTCGCGCGCGAGGGGGTGAGCGTGGCGCACTGCCCGTCCTCGAACATGAAGCTCGCGAGCGGTGCGGCGCCGGTCGCGAAGATGCGCGCGCGCGGCATCCGCGTGGGCGTGGGCACGGACGGCGCGGCGAGCAACAACCGGCTCGACGTGCTCACCGAGATGCGCAACGCGGCCCTCCTCGCCAAGGTGACGAGCGGGGACGCCGCGGTCGTGAGCGCCATGGAGGCGCTCGAGATGGCCACGCTCGAGGGCGCGAAGGCGCTGGGCCTCGAGGCGCGCATCGGCTCCCTCGTTCCCGGAAAGTCCGCCGACATCGCCGCGGTGGACCTCTCGGCGATCGAAACGCTGCCCTGCTTCGATCCCGCCTCGCACCTCGTCTACGCCGCCGGGCGCGAGCACGTGACGCACGTGTGGATCGCGGGGCGCGCGCGGCTCGTCGAGCGCCGCCTGCAGGGGCTCGACGAGCAGGACCTGCGCGACCGCGCGCTGTGGTGGCAGGAAAGGCTCGCATGAGCGCGAACTTCGATCCCGCGGAGCTCGCCAAGTTCGGCTCGCTCGCCCACCGGTGGTGGGACCCCACGAGCGAGTTCCGCCCGCTGCACGAGATCAATCCGCTGCGCCTGGGCCACATCGAGCGCCTCGCGGAGGGGCTCGCCGGCAAGCGCGTGCTCGACGTGGGCTGCGGCGGAGGCATCCTCGCCGAGGCCATGGCCGCGAAGGGCGCGCAGGTCACCGGCATCGACCTCGCCGAGCGGGCGCTGAAGGTCGCGATGCTCCACCGCCTCGAGGTCGGCAGCTCCGTGGACTATCGCCTCTCGTCGGCCGAGGACCTCGCGGCCGCGGCCCCGGGAAGCTACGACGTGGTCACCTGCATGGAGATGCTCGAGCACGTCCCGCAGCCCCCGAGCGTGGTCGCCGCGTGCGCGCGCCTCGTGCGCCCCGGCGGATGGGTCTTCTTCTCGACGATCAACCGCAATCCCAAGTCGTTCCTCTTCGCCATCGTGGGTGCCGAGTACGTGCTGAGGCTCCTGCCGCGCGGAACGCACGAGTACGCACGCTTCATCCGTCCCTCGGAGCTCGCGGCCGATTGCCGCGCCGCGGGCCTCACCGTCGCCGACATCACCGGCATGACCTACAACCCGCTCTCGAAGCGCTACTCGCTCGGGCACGACGTGGACGTGAACTACCTCATCGCATGCCGGAAGTGATCGAGGCGGTCCTCTTCGACCTCGACGGGACGCTCGCCGACACCGCGCCCGACATGGCGCTCACCGTGAACCGCATGCGCGAGCGGCGCGGCCTCGAGGCCGTTGCGACCGAGGCGATGCGGCCGTTCGTCTCCAGGGGCGCGCGCGGCATGATCGGCGCGGCCTTCGGCCTGCGCCCCGAGGACGAGGGCTTCCGCGAGCTGCGCGACGAGTTCCTCGCGCTCTACGGCGAGAACCTCTGCGTGGGCACGCGCCTCTTCCCGGGCATGGACGAGCTGCTCGAGGAGCTCGAGGCGCGGGGACTCCCCTGGGGCGTGGTCACCAACAAGTTCGAGCGGTTCGCGCGCCCCCTCCTCGCCGCGCTGGGCCTCGGGGAGCGCGTGGCGGTGGTCGTGGGCGGCGACACTTGCCAGCGCCCGAAACCGTTCCCCGATCCGCTCCTGCACGCGGCGGCGACGATGGGCGTGGTGCCGATGCGCACGCTCTACGTGGGCGACGACGAGCGTGACGTGCAGGCCGCGCGCGCAGCGGGAATGCCGGTCATCGTCGCGGGCTACGGGTACCTCGGCGACGGACCGCCGCCGGCGCTCTGGGGCGCCGACGAGATCGTCGGCTCGCCCCGGGCGATCGCGCAGTGGGTGTGGGCGCGCGGCGCCTAGGGCGCGAGCGCTACTTGCGCCCCTTGCCGCCCAGCACGACGAGCACCACGCCGATCGCGATCGCGGCGAGCCCCGCCCACTGCGGGATGGCGACGTCCTGCTGCTCCTTCATGGAGAGCTCGAAGGGCCCCAGCTTCGTGTGGTGCGTCTCCTTGGTGTAGCTGAAATGGCCGTAGGCCAGGGCAAGCGCGCCGGCGACGATGAGCACGACGGCGACGATCCTGAGCGGGGTCATGGCGATCCTTGAAAGTCGCGGGGACCGTCCCCACGTCGACAGTGCCGTATACTCATCGTTGCAACTCGCGATTTCAAGGGGGCGACCCGGTTTCGACGCGGGTTCGGAAGCAGCGCAGGGCATGCCGAGGGACGGAAAACCTCGTAAATCCAGCCGTACGACACATAGTCGCCAACGACGACAGCTACGCTCTGGCCGCCTAATACCGGCCGGACTCTGCCCCGGGTGTGCTCATGCGCCCGGCCGGGTTGTACAACGGACGCAGAGTCATATTCATGAGATCGCGGTGAGCGGGGCCACTTCGCTCGGCGCTAAATCGAAGGTGGCTCGACATCGCCCAGCTCGCCGGTCTGCGGGGCGGTGGTTAAACCAAATGGCCTGGCTAAGCATGTAGAACTGACTGTGGAAGGCTTGCGGACGGGGGTTCGATTCCCCCCGCCTCCACCAGCAAATGCGAAGGGCTCCCGAATTGGGGGCCCTTCGCATTTGTTGCTCCCGGTCCGGTTCCCCCCGCCTCCCGGAACTAGAAAACCTGCCGCGTGATCGTCTTGGTGGCGCTCACGCCGTCCACGGTGTAGGAGAGCACGGCGTTGTTCGCGTCGATGAAGCTCACGAGGACGCTGCCCGCCTCGAATACCTTGATCTGGGTGGAATCGAAGGTGGGCCCGAAGGGCGGGCCCGTCGTGCGGTAGAGCGTCCCCGAGCAGCTGCTGCCGCTCACGACGCAGTCCGAGGCCACGTACCAGACGGGCTTGCCGCTCGCGTCGTAGACGTACCAGGCGAGGAAGATCACGCCGTACTGCTGCGCCATCGCCAGGCCCCAACCCGACTCGCTCGGGTTCCACCACAGATCGGAATAGTCGACCGCGGGAGGGACGCTTCCCGCGGCGAGCGGCTGGCGCGTGATCGCAACCGTCCTCGTCTGCCCGGCGACGGTGTAGCTCATGGAGGCGTTGTTCGCGTCCTGGAAGGCGACCTGCAGGGTTCCCGCGGCGGCCACGTGCACGAGGCTCGGGTCGAAGGAGGCGCCGAAGAAGGCGGGGCCGCCCACTTCGTAGAGCGTGCCGTTGCAGGTCCCCGTCACCCCGGTCGAGCCCGCGGGCATCGCGCAGTCGGAGGCCACGTACCACTTGGGATTGCCCGATCCGTCGTACGTGTACCACGCCGCGAAGATCAGGTTGCGCCGCTGGGTGAAGTGGACGCCCCAGCCCGACTCGCCCGAGTTCCACCACAGGCCCGTCAATGCCCCGGGCGACTCGGGCGCCGGCGCCGAGGCGAGGCTCGCGGTGCACTGCACCGCCCCGGGGATCGTGATCGCCGCCTGGTAGACGCCGCCGGATATCATGCTCGCCGCGCTCGAGCCGTAGCCCACGTACATCGTCGCGCCGGCGACGTTCGTCGTCGGGACGTTGTTGAGGATGGTGACCGCCTGCGACTGCGCCGAGAGCACGCCCGTGAGGTAGGCCTGCATCGTGGAGGCGGAAACCGCCACCAGCTGCCCGCTCGAGCTCACCTGGGCGAGCACGCAGACGATCGCGTCGTCCTTGGGTCCCCCGATCCCGCTCTTCCCGACCGCGGCGCGCTTGCCGCCGATCACGAGGTTCGAGGGCGCGTGCGCGAACACGAAGATGCTGCCGGTGGTTCCCACGTCCTGCGGCCGCGGCTGGATGGTGGCGTCCACGTCGGCGGCGGCGGGCGTGACCGACCCGCTCACCGTCATCGGGAACACCGGGGCGGCCGCGACGCCGCTCGCGCTGAAGGTCCCCGTCTTGGGGCCGGACCCGTCGGTCGGGACGATGGTGATCGTGCCGGAGGTCCCGTCCCACGTCGCGGTGTACGGCCATGTCGCGCCGCCCCCCATCTGGTAGGTGCAGGTTCCGTCCGGATTGTTGATCGTGCCGGACTGTTGGGCGGAGATCGTGACCGTGCCCGAGGGCGATCCCGGATGCGAAAGGTCGAATCCGGTTACGGTAAGGTCGGCGCTGAAGCTGAAGCTGTTGGAGCAGCCGTGGTGATTGATGATCACCGAGATCGTGCCGCTGCAGGTCGGCGTGCCGAAGCAGGTGAACTGGGCCGTGCCATTGTCGTCGGAGACGGTTCCGGCCACCCGCACGTCGGCGAAGGCCGCCGGCGCGGCAACGGCGAGGGCCGCCGTCAGGACGACGGCCCCCCATGTTCCCAGCGACGATCGCGTGCTCATGGGAGACATGCCCCTCCGGGGGGAATCGCCAGCGGAGTGTAGCGCACATCGCGCCCACGATCCGACCGCCCTCGCCCACGGTAAAATGTCCCATTTTGCGCGCGCACGCCGCGCGAGGACGACCACCCCCGAAATGAGCTCCACCTTCGAGGCGAGGGAAGGAACGCACGGGGCCCTGCCCCACGCGATCGACCGCCTCGTGATCGGCGGCCGGCGCCTGTTCGGCTGGGGCTGGGCCGCGGACGCCACCCGCGCCGTGAAATCGGTGCACCTGCGCCTCGAGGGCGAAGGATGGACGCGCCGGCTCGCCGCCGGCTTCGGCCTCGCGCGCGAGGACGTGCGCGAGGCCCATCCCCAGCTCGTGAACGCCGACGCCTCGGGCTTCGTCGTCACGGGCTTCATCCCCGAGAGCGCGCCGGGCAAGGTCTGGCTCGAGGTGGAATTCGACGACGGCACGGCCCGCGATGTCGACGTGACGCACGCCGCCGAGACGCGTTCGGCCGGGCGGCGCAAGTGGCGGGTGCTCGCGTGGATCGCCCATTCGGTGTGGCGGCGCCTGAAGCGCGGCGATCTCGCGGGGATCCTCCGGCGCGCGAAGGCGCAGAGCTACGCGGCGCCCTCGCTCGACGACATGGGCATCGTCGCCCGGCTCCTTCCGGCCCTGCGCGCCCACGACACGGTCTGCATCGTCTTCGACCACAACATGGGCGGCGGCGCGAACCAGTACTGCCGCGGCGTCGTGGCCGAGCGGCTGGCCGCGGGGCAGGCGGTCGTGGTCTGCACCTACAACCTGCCGATGCTCGAGTACCGGCTGCACCTCAACCTGCCGGGCCGCGAGCCGGAGGTCTTCCGCATCTCCACGTTCCTCGTGCTCGAGCGGCTCCTCGAGCGCGTGCCGCGCGCCGAGCTCTTCGTGAACAGCCCCGTGTCCTTCGACGAGCCGCTGGTCCTCGCCGAATGGCTCGCGCGGATGCGCTCCGAGCTCCCGGGCGTGCGCCTCACGATGACCGCGCACGACTACTTCAGCGTCTGCCCGTCGTTCGTCCTGCTGAACGCCGACGGGCGCTACTGCGGCATCCCCGAGATCTCCGAGTGCGCGAGCTGCCTCAAGCGCCACGAGGCGAGCTACGTGGCCCTCTCCCCGCCCACCGAGATCGGTCCGTGGAGGGCGCTGTGGGGCGCGTGCCTGCAGGCCGCGGACGAGATCCGCTGCTTCTCGGAATCCACCCGCCGCCACCTGCTGCGCGCCTATCCGTTCCTGGAGAACGGACGCATCAGCGTCGTTCCGCACCGGGTCGACTACGTCCCCGCGCGCGCCCCGCGGTTCGATCCGCGCGCGCCGCTCGTGGTCGGCATCGTGGGCGAAATCAGCCCGCAGAAGGGCGCGATGATCGTGCAGGAAATGGTCTCGCGCATCGACAGGGACCATCCCGAGGTGCGCGTGGTGGTCCTGGGAACGCTGCACGCCGCCCACGATTCGCCGCGGCTCACGGTGACCGGGGCCTACCGGCGGGAGGACCTGGTGGAACTCGTGGAGTCCCACGGCATCAACATGTTCCTCTTCCCCTCGATCTGGCCCGAGACGTTCTCGTACGTGGTGGCCGAGATGATCGCGCTCGGCCTGCCGATCGTCGCCTTCGACCTCGGCGCCCCGGGCGAGCGGCTGAGGGGCCATCGCAACGCCCGGCTGTGCAAGGAGGTGAGCGCTAAGGCCGCGCTCGCCACGCTGCTCGACTTCCACCGCCGCCTCGCGCTCGAGCGCGCCTCGGCCGCCTAGCGGCGCCGAAACCTCCCGGAAACGCCCATGTCCTCCCAGCTGCACGTCTTCACCAGCGCCGCCGTCAACTACCTGCCTAAGGTGCGGATGCTGTGCCGGTCGATCCGCAAGCACCATCCCGAGGCGGTGATCCACCTCGCGCTCGCCGACGAGCGCCCCGCCTGGCTCTCGACCGAGGGCGAGCCCTTCGACTCGATCCTCGAGATGGAGGCGATCGGCATCCCGAAGTGGCGGCCGTGGAGCTTCATGCACAGCATCGTGGAGCTGTCCACCGCGATCAAGCCGTTCGCGCTGAAGCACCTGCTCGACCGCGAGGACTGCGCGACCGTCCTCTACTTCGACCCGGACATGGTCCTCTTCTCGCGCGTGGACGACATCCTCGCCACGCTCGGCGAGTCCAACATCGCGATCACGCCGCACCAGAACAAGCCCGAGACGACGCTCGAGGCCGTGCTCGACAACGAGGTCACGAGCCTGCGCATGGGCATCTTCAACCTGGGCTTCATCGGCGTGCGCAAGACCGCGGAGGGGCGCCGCTTCGCCGAGTGGTGGGCCGAGCGCACGTACCGGCTGTGCCGCGCCGAGGTGCACAACGGTCTATTCACCGACCAGAAGTGGATCAACTTCGCGCCGGTCTTCTTCGACGGGGTGGCGATCCTCAAGTCCTCGCGCCACAACGTGGCCACCTGGAACCTCACGACGCGCCGCTTCACGGGCAGCCTCGCGGGCGGGTTCGAGGTCGACGGCGAACCGCTGGCGTTCTACCACTTCACCGGCTTCGACAGCGGGGCGCACCGCGTGATGGCGGTGAAGAACGCGGCGGGCAACGAGGCGGTGCAGGAGCTCATCGCGTGGTACGAGCGCGAGACCGCCCCGGAGCGCGGCGACCCGGTGGTCCGCTGGCCGTGGGCGTTCGGGCGCTTCAGCGACGGCACGCCGATCCTGCCGCACCACCGCTGGCTCTACCGGGAGAACCTCGACCTGCAGGCCGCCTTCCCCGATCCGTACGACGCGGGCGACGGCGAGCGCCTCACCTTCTTAGAATGGTGCCGCACCGAAGGGCGCGTGCGCTTCCCCGAGTTCTTCGCGAAGGACGGCGGCCCGGCCCGCTACGCCCCGCCCCCGGGCCATCCGCCCATCCGGCCGTCGATGGCGTTCAAGCTCGCCGCGCTCATGCTCGCGCCGAAGGCCGGGCGGTCGCTGCGCATGCGCTTCGTGCGGCTGCTGCGCCGCGAGGGGCTGGGCGGCATCGCGCGGCGCCTCTGGCGCCCGCCCCGCCAGGGACGCGCATGATCGACGTCGTCGTCCCCGTCTACAAGGGGCTCGCGCAAACGCGCCGCTGCCTCGAGAGCGTGCTCGCGAGCCGCCAGGAAAGCCCCTTCGAGGTGGTGGCGGTGGACGACGCGAGCCCCGAGCCGGAGATCTCGCGCTACCTGGACGCTCTCGCGGCGGACGGGCGCATCACGCTGCTGCGCAACGAGGCGAACGAGGGGTTCGTGCGCTCGGTGAACCGCGGCATGGCGCTGCACCGCGACCGCGACGTGGTGCTCCTCAACAGCGACACCGAGGTGGCCAACGACTGGCTCGACCGGCTGCACCGCTGCGCGCACGGCGCGCCGGACGTCGCCACGGTCACTCCCTTCTCCAACAACGCCACGATCTGCTCCTATCCCTTCGAGGGCTGGTCGGGCGAGGTGCCCGGACGCCTGGGGCTCGCCGCGCTCGACCGCCTCTTCGCCGCCGCGAACGCGGGACGCACGGTGGACCTGCCGACCGGCGTCGGGTTCTGCATGTACATCCGCCGCGACGCGCTCCAGGCCCTCGGGGCCTTCGACGCGGAGCGCTTCGGGCGCGGCTACGGCGAGGAGAACGACTTCTGCATGCGCGCCGGGAAGGCCGGATGGCGCAACGTGCTCGCGGGCGACGTGTTCGTCTTTCACGAAGGCTCCGTGAGCTTCTCCGAGGACCGCGTCGCGCTCATGCAGGCGGCCGGGAAGAAGCTCGTGGAGATCCATCCCGACTATCCGGCCCGCGTGCACGAGTTCCTCGTGTCCGATCCCGCGAGCGCCCTGCGCGCCGCCGTGGACGCCGCGCGCATCGACCAGGGCGCGGCGGAGGCGCACTGCGTGCTCGCCGAGCGCTCCGAGGAGCGTGCCCGCATCATGAAGGGCCTCTGGGACATCGAGAAGCTCGCGACGGAGCGCGACTCGCTCATCGGGCAGCTCAACCGCGGCCTCGAGCACGCCACGGGCCTCGTCGCCGAGCGCAACGCGCTCATCGCGCAGGGCGACGAGGAGATCGGGAAGCTCCGCGCCGGCCTCGCCCACGCCGAGTCGCTCGCGTTCGCGCGCGCCGACGAGCTGAAGCGCATCCATTCCTCGCGCCTCTGGCGAAGCCTCGACCTCCTCACCCGCGCCCACGTGCACCTGCGCCGCCGGCTGCGGGGCACGCCGTGAGCGCCCCGGCCGCGATCGAGCGCCTGCGCGCCTCGCCGCTGCCGCGCCTGCTCTTCGCGAGCCACGCCTTCGGCGGCGGCGTGGGCCGGCACGTCGACGAGCTCGCGCACGCGGTCGCCCCGCGGGCCGAGGTACTGCTCCTGCAGCCGCACCGCAAGTCGTTCCTCGCCCTGCGGTGGCTGCGCCCCGGGGAGGACCTCGCCCTCTGGCTGCACGCCGCGGACGATTGGGAAAGGCTGCTGGAGATCCTCGCCGGCGTGGGCGTCGACCGCGTGCACTTCCACCACGTGCACGGGCTGCCACGCGGGATCCTCGACCTGCCGCGGGTGCTCGACTGCGCTCACGACCTCACGCTGCACGATTATTTCCCCGCGTGCCCCGACTACCATCTCACGGGGGCCGACGGCCGCTACTGCGGGGGCGATCCCGGGTGTCGCCACTGCACGGACGGCCATCCCGCGCAATGGGGCCTATCCGTCGAGGCCTGGCGCGCCGCGTTCGGGACCCTCCTCGCCGCGGCCGGCCGCGTGATCGCGCCCTCGGGCGACGCCGCGGCCCGGATCCAGGCCTTCTTCCCCGACGTGACACCGGTCGTCTGGCCCCACCCGGAAACCGGCGCCGCCCCGGCTGCGCCTCCGGTGCGCGTGCTCGTGCCGGGCGCGATCTCGAAGGCGAAGGGCCTCGACCTCCTGGAGGCCTGCGTGCGCGACGCCGCGCGGCGCGCACTGCCGCTGCACTTCCGCGTCCTCGGCTATCTCTCGCGCCCCATCCCGGCGTGGCCCGAGCTGCCCTTCAGCCTCGCGGGCGAGTATCGCGAAGGCGACCTCGCGGCGCTCGTCGCCCTCGAGCGCGGCGACGCGTTCTTCTTCCCCGCGCAGTGCCCCGAGACGTTCTCGTACACGCTGTCGGCCGCGCTGGCGACTGCGTTGCCGATCGTGGCGACGGACCTCGGCGCGCTGCCCGAGCGCCTCGCGGGGCGCGCGAACGCCCGCGTGGTGCGCTGGGACTCGCCCGCGTCCGCGGTGAACGACGCGATCCTCGGCCTCGCCCCGCCGGCCGCCGCGCGCGCCGCGGGCCCGTCCCCCTCGGCCGTCGAGACGTACGCGAGCGCGTACGCGGCGCCCTTGCCGCCGGCCTCCCGGGGCCCGCGCGCGCGGGTGCCGCCGCTCGAGGCGCGCTGGCTCGCCGCGCCCGACGAGGACATCGGCCAGTGGACGCTCGCCGCGCTCTTCGACGACGCGGTGGGGTGCGGGCGCGCGAGCTCGCGGGAGAAGCTGCGCGAGCACGCCGCCCGCGCCGACGCGCGGCTCGCGGAGATGGCCTCCGAGCTAAGCCGGATGCGCGCCGAGGCCGGCCGCCACGAGGCTCCGCCCGCCCCCTCCGGCGCGGACGCTCCCGCACCCTCGCCGCTGCGCTCTTTCGCACGCTGGCTGCGCCGCGGCGCCTGACCGGGCGGGCGCGCCCGCCAGTGTATGATGGGCGCGACCGCACCGGCCCCGGCCCTCCAGATGCGCATCGCGTCGCTGCTCAAGCAACGGCTGTCCGTCAACACCCTCGTCCGCGTGGGCCTCGGCATCGCCCTCGTGCTCCTGTTCATCCTCCACGAAGGCGATGTCCTTCCGCTGCGCGCGCTCCAGTTCCTCGAGCAGCAGGCCTACGACGTGCGCCTGCGCTTCTTCATGCCGAGGACCGTGGACCCGCGCATCGTGATCCTCGACATCGACGAGAAGAGCCTCATCGCCGAGGGGCGCTGGCCGTGGGGCCGCGACAAGCTGGCCCTCATGGTGCGGCAGCTCTTCGACCGCTACCACGCGAGCGTGATGGGCTTCGACATCGCCTTCCCCGAGCCCGACCGGAGCTCCGGCATCGACACGCTCGACCGCCTGGCCACCGGCGATCTCAAGGACGACGCGGAGTTCAAGAGCTTCCTGCAGCGCTCGCGCGAGACGCTCGACTACGACAAGGTCTTCGCGGACGAGATCGGCCGGCATCCCGTGGTCCTGGGCTTCTTCATGGGCCCCAGGCAGGAGCGCTCCGGGGTGCTGCCGCCCCCGCTCCTGCTCGAGAAGGACCTCGGCGCCGCGCGGTTCCGCACGACGGAGGCGATGGGCTACAGCGGCAACCGGGCCGAGCTGCAGAAGCAGGCCGCGGGGGCGGGGCACCTCTCGCCGGGACTCGACTTCGACGGCGTCACGCGGCGCGTGCCGATGCTGCTCAAGTACGGCGACGGGTACTACGAGGCGATGTCGCTCGCGCTCGCCCAGGTCTACCTGGGCAACGTGCCCGTGCGGGTCATCACCGAGACGGTCGGCCACGGCGCCAACGCGATCGGGGTGATCAGCGCGCTCGCGCTCGCCGACAAGACGATCCCGCTCGACGACTCGATGTCGGCGCTCGTGCCGTACCGCGGGGGCCGCGGCTCGTTCCGCTACGTCTCGGCGACCGACGTGATCCGCGGCAACCTCGATCCCGGCGACCTCAAGGACAAGATCGTGATCGTGGGCACCTCGGCGCAGGGCTTGCTCGACATCCGCCAGACGCCCGTCGGCGAGGACTACCCCGGCGTCGAGGTGCACGCCAACATGGTGAGCGGCATCCTCGACCAGACCATCAAGCACCGGCCCGCGGAGGGGCGCGCCATCTCGGTGCTGCTCCTGCTCGTCACGGGGCTGCCGCTCGCGATCCTGCTGCCGCGCACCGGGGCGCTCGCCTCCTCGGCGATGGCCGCGGGCCTGCTCGCCCTCGTGGTGGGCGTCAACATCTACGCGTGGACGTCGCAGAACTACGTGCTCGACATCGCGGCGAACGTGGTGCTCGTGCTCGTGCTCTACCTCTTCAACATGGTGTACGGGTTCTTCATGGAGGCGCGCTCGCGGCGCCTCATCACGGGGCTGTTCGGCACCTACGTGCCCAAGGAGCTGGTGGACGAGATGTCGCGCAACCCCGAGGAATACTCGATGCGCGGCGAGAGCCGCCAGATGACGGTGCTCTTCTCCGACGTGCGCGACTTCACGTCGATCTCCGAGGGCCTGCCCGCGGAGGGCCTGAAGGACCTGATGAACCTGTACCTCTCGGAGATGACCGAGGTCATCCAGGAGAAGCGCGGCACCATCGACAAGTACATCGGCGACGCGATCATGGCCTTCTGGGGCGCGCCGCTCGCCGACCCCGGGCACGCCGCGCACGGCCTCGAGGCGGCCCTCGGGATGCAGAAACGGATCCGCGGCCTGGACGCGGAGTTCGTGAAGCGCGGCTGGCCGATGCTGCACATCGGCGTGGGCGTGAACTGCGGCGAGATGAACGTGGGCGACATGGGATCGAAGTTCCGCCGGGCCTACACGGTGATGGGCGACTCGGTGAACCTCGCCTCCCGCCTCGAGGGCCTCACGAAGGAGTACGGCGTGGGCATCCTCGTGAGCGAGAACATCGTGGCGTCCGCCCAGGGCTTCGTCTACCGCGAGATCGACCGCGTGGTGGTCAAGGGGCGCACCGAGGGCGTGGCGATCTTCGAGCCCCTCGGCCGGGCGGGCGAGGTGCCGGAGCCCGAGATGCAGGAGGCGGACCGCTTCCACAAGGCGCTCGAGCTCTACCGCAAGCGCCGCTGGGTCGAGGCGCTGCGCATCCTCGAGGAGCTCGCCGCGCGCTCGCCCGAGACCAAGCTCTACAAGGTGTATGTGGCGCGCGCCACCCATTTCGCCGAGACAGCCCCGGAGCCCGCCTGGAACGGAACGTGGGTCTTCACGACGAAGTAAGCCACCCGTACGAGGAGCGCGTGCCGCAGCCCGGCGAGTCGATCGCCGTGGCCGAGGGGGTGTGGTGGATCCGGATGCCGCTGCCCTTCGCGCTCGACCACATCAACCTGTGGGTCCTCGCCGACGGCGACGGCTTCGCGCTCGTGGACACGGGCTACGGCGTGCCGGCCACCTGGGAGCTGTGGGAGCGGCATCTCGCCGGCTTCATGGGCGGCCGTCCGGTCACGCAGGTCGTGGTGACGCACTACCACCCGGACCACGTCGGGAGCGCCGGGTGGCTCGTCGAGCGCACGGGCGCCGCATTCCGCATGACGGCGGCCGAGTACCTCTCGGCCCACGCGGCACGCGAGGACTTCGCGGGGTTCGACCGGGAGAACACCCTGGAGCTCTTCGTGCGCAACGGCCTCGACCCGGCGCTCGTGCCCGAGACCACGCGCAAGGGCAAGGGATACGCGCGCGGCGTGCCCTCGCTGCCGAAGCGCTACGCGCGAATGATGCACGGCGACCGGCTCGCGATCGGGGATCGCGAGTGGGAGGTGATCACGGTGTTCGGCCATGCGCCCGAGCACGCGGCGCTGTGGTGCGAGTCGCTCGACGTCCTCATTTCGGGCGACCAGGTGCTGCCGCGCATCACGACCAACGTGGGCGTCTGGGGCAACCAGCCCGAAGCCGATCCGCTGCGCCTGTTCCTCGATTCCCTGGGACGCTTCTCCCACCTTCCCGGCGACGCGCTCGTGCTTCCTTCGCACGACCGCGTCTTCCGCGGGCTGCACGCGCGCATCGCCCAGCTGCGCGAGCACCACGAGCGCCGCCTCGAGCGGCTGCTCGCGGGCTGCTCCCGGCCGGTCACGGCCTTCGAGGCGCTGCCGCTGCTCTTCAAGCGCAAGCTCGACGACCACCAGATGGTCTTCGCCATGGGGGAGGCCATCGCGCACCTGCACCGCCTGCACGCCGACGGGAAAGTGCGGCGGATCGAGGACGGGCGCGGCGTGCGCCGCTACCAGGCCTGAAGGGCGCCCCTCAGGCGCGGCGCGCCAGCGCCTTCACGGCGGCCTCGAGCCCCGCGACCGTCACCGGATACATGCGCCCTTCCATGATGCGCAGGATGTTCTGGGTCGTGACCGTCCAGCCCCAATGCTCCTCCGGCACGGGGTTCAGCCATGCCGCGTGGGGCCAGGCGCGCAGCAGCCGCTCGAGCCACGTCCGGCCCGGCTCGTCGTTCCAGTGCTCGACGCTGCCGCCGGCCTGCTCGAGCTCGTAGGGGCTCATCGAGGCGTCGCCCACCAGCACGAGCTTGTAGTCGCGCCCGTAGCGGCGCAGCACCTCGACCGTCGGGACTCGCTCGTGGCGCCGGCGGTTGTCCTTCCATACCGACTCGTAGACGCGGTTGTGGAAGTAGAAATGCTCGAGGTTCTTGAACTCGGAGCGCGCCGCCGAGAAGAGCTCCTCGACCACCTGGACGTGGTCGTCCATGGTGCCCCCCACGTCGAGGAAGAGCAGCACCTTCACCGAGTTGTGCAGCTCCGGCACCATCCTGAGGTCGAGCCAGCCCGCGTTGCGCGCGGTCGAGCGGATGGTCCCGTCGAGGTCCAGCACGTCGGGGGCGCCCTCGCGCGCGAAGCGCCGCAGGCGCCGGAGCGCCATCTTGATGTTGCGCACGCCGAGCTCGCGGTCGGCGTCGTAGTCGCGGAACTCGCGCCGGTCCCACACCTTCACGGCGCGGCGGTTGCGCGAGCCGTCCTGGCCGATGCGGATCCCCTCGGGGTTGAACCCGTGGGCGCCGAAGGGCGAGGTGCCCGCGGTGCCGATCCACTTCGAGCCGCCCTCGTGGCGGGCGCGCTGCTCCTCGAGGCGGCGCCGGAGCGCCTCCATGAGCGCTTCCCAGCCGCCGAGCGCCTCGATCTTCGCCTTCTCCTCCTCGGTGAGCAGGCGCTCGGCGAGCTTGCGCAGCCACTCGCGCGGCACCTCCGCCACGATCGCGTCGGGAAGGGCCTGCGCGCCCTTGAAGTAGGCGGCGAAGGCGAGGTCGAAGCGGTCGAAGTAGGCCTCGTCCTTCACGAGGGTGAGGCGCGCGAGCGCGTAGAAGTCGTCGATGCTCGCGTACACCACCCCCTTGTCGAGCGCCTCGACGAGGGCGAGGAACTCGTTGAGGCTCGCGGGCACGCCCGCGCGCCGCACGGTGAGGAAGAAGTCGAGGAGCATGGGCCGCGGCCGCGCGAGCCCGCCGGCGCTAGCCGCCGCGCCGCTGGAGGAACACGAGCTGCTCGAACAGGTGCACGTCCTGCTCGTTCTTGAGAAGCGCCCCGTACAGCGGCGGGATCGCGGCCTGGTGCCCCTCGCGCTTGAGCGCCTCGGGCGGGATGTCCTCGGCGAGCAGCAGCTTCAGCCAGTCGAGCAGCTCCGAGGTGGAGGGCTTCTTCTTGAGCCCCGGCATCTGGCGGATGTCGAAGAAGGCCTCGAGGGCCGCCTGCACCACGCGCTTCTTCACGCCCGGGAAGTGCACGTCGACGATCGCCTGCATCGTGTCCTTGTCGGGGAAGCGGATGTAGTGGAAGAAGCAGCGCCTCAGGAACGCGTCGGGCAGCTCCTTCTCGTTGTTCGAGGTGATGAATATGAGGGGCCGGCGGCGCGCGCGGATCGTCTCGCGCGTCTCGTACACGTAGAACTCCATCCGGTCGAGCTCGCGCAGCAGGTCGTTGGGGAACTCGATGTCGGCCTTGTCGATCTCGTCGACCAGCACCACCGCCTGGTCCTGCGACTCGAACGCCTGCCAGAGCACGCCCTTCACGATGTAGTTGGCGATGTCGGCCACGCGCTCTTCCCCGAGCTGCGAGTCGCGCAGCCGCGAGACCGCGTCGTACTCGTACAGGCCCTGCTGCGCCTTCGTGGTGGACTTGATGTGCCACTGGAAGAGGGGCTTGCCGAGCGAGCGCGCGACCTCCTCGGCGAGCATCGTCTTGCCGGTGCCCGGCTCGCCCTTGACGAGCAGGGGGCGCTCGAGCGCGATCGCCGCGTTCACCGCGAGCTTGAGCTCGTCGTCGGCGACGTAGGTGTCGGTTCCCTGGAATCTCATGGCGACCAGTATACCGGCCGGCTAACCCGTTCGCGGCCGCGCCGCGTTCAACCCGGTGTCGCCTTCACGAAAGGACCGCCATGCCCGCCCTGCGCCCGCTCGCCGTCGCGCTCGCCGCCGCCCTTCCCGCGCTCGCCTGCGCCGGGGAGACCCTCACCATCTACTCGCGCGCCGCCCCGGGCTCGCTCGACGCCCGCTCGCTGGGCGCCGGATCGGCCATCCCCGGCTATGCCGTCGTGCGCGAGGAGCGCCCGTTCGCGCTCGCGGCGGGACGCAACCTCCTGCGCGTGGACGACGTCCCGGAGCTGATCGACCCGACCACGGTCGCGTTCGCCTCGCTCACCGATCCGGCCGGCACCCGCGTGGTCGAGCAGAGCTTCGAGTTCGACCTCACCAGCAGCGCGAAGCTCCTGTCGCGCTACCTCGGCCGCGAGATCACCGTGGAGCGGGCGCGCGGCGACGGCGTCGAGAGCATCACCGGCACGCTCGTGGGCACCCAGGGCGGCCTCACGCTGAAGCTCCCCGACGGGAGCGTGGCGATCGTGCAGAGCCCGGCGGGAATCCGGCTTCCGAGCCTGCCCGGCGGGCTCGTGAGCAAGCCGGCGCTCGCGTGGGACGTCGAGGCGACCCATTCGGGCACGCACCGCACCGAGTTCAGCTACCAGACCGGGGGCATGACGTGGTGGGCCGACTACAATCTCGCCTACTCCGAGGCGCGCCCCGGGTCGTGCCGCGTGGACGTGGGCGCGTGGGTCACGATCGTGAACCAGTCCGGGGCCTCGTTCCCCGCCGCCCGCGTGAAGCTCGTCGCGGGCGACGTCCATCGCGCCGCGCCGCCCGGCGTCGCCTACGGCATGGTGACCGACGCGCCCGAGGCGCTGCGCGCGGCGAAGTCGCAGGGATTCGTCGAGAAGGCGTTCTTCGAGTACCACCTCTACACGCTGGGGCGCACGACCTCGCTCGCGCAGAACTCCACGAAGCAGATCGAGCTCTTCCCCGCCGCGCCCGGGGTCGGCTGCGAAAAGACCCTCGTCTACCAGGGGCAGGCCGCCACGTGGGGTCCGCCCGGCGCCCCGCTCGTCGAGCGCGGCTACGGCGTGCAATCCAACCGGAAGGTCGACATCTACCTGCGGCTCGGGAACTCCGCCTCCAACGGGCTGGGCGTCCCGCTGCCCGCGGGCCGCGTGCGGGTCTCGCGCCGCGACGAGGCCGACGGCGCCCTGGAATTCGTCGGCGAGGACGTGATCGACCACACGCCGCGCGACGAGACCGTGCAGGTGCGGCTCGGCTCGGCCTTCGACGTGGTCGGCGAGCGCCGCCAGACCGACTTCCGCCTGGACGGGGCCGCGCGCTGGATGGAGGAGGACATCGAGGTCCGCGTGCGCAACCACAAGGACGAGGCGGTGCCGGTGATCGTGCGCGAGAGCCTGTACCGCTGGAGCCAGTGGAGGCTCGTGCGCCACGACCACGACTTCACGAAGGAGGACTCGCGCACGGTCGATTTCCCCCTGCGCGTCGCCGCGCACGGGGAGGCCGTGGTCCGCTACACCGTGCGCTATACCTGGTAAGGCGCATCCGCCCCGGGGCGAGGCGGACCACCGAGCGGGCGATCCGCCGTTGCGCCGCGGGTCAGCCCTTGGGCTTCTTCTTCCCGTTGGCCTCGGGTTTCGCTCCCTTGGCGGGCGCGGCCGACGCCACGGGAGTCGGCTTGGGGATGGGCTTGCCCTCGCGCTTCATGTTGGCCTGGAAGTTCTTCACGACCCGCTCCTCCACGGCGGCCGTCTCCTCCTTCTCCTTCGCGGCGGCCTCGGCCTTCTTCGCCTCCGCCGCGGCCTTCGCCGCCGCATCCATGGGCGGCGGAGGCGGCGGGGGCGGAAGCTTCGACCACGCGGCGAACGAGGCGATGAGGAGGGCCGCGGCGAGCCCCGCGGCGCGAGCATGAGTCTTCATCAGTCGTCTCCCGCGGCCGGCTGCGCCCGGCCGCCCATGATCTTCTCGGGCCGCTTGCCCTGCTTCACCTCGTCGTACCAGATCGAGTGGTGCTCCTTCGCCCACTCCTCGTCCACGTAGCCATCGCGCATCGCGCGGTACGAGCCCTCCACGCCGACGGTGCCCATGTAGATGTGGCCGAAGCTCGCGACGATGAACAGGACCGCGGCGACGACGTGCACGACGTTCGCGAGCTGCATCGATTCGCGCAGCTGGTCCCAGTTCGGGAAGTTGAGGATGAGCCCGGTGACCGACATCACGATCCCGAGGAGCGTCACGCCGCCCCAGAACCAGGCCTTCTCCCCGCCGTTGAACCGGCCGGAAGGCATCTCGTTGCCCGAGAGCATGCCCCCGAGGCGGGCGAGCCAGCTCCAGTCGGCCGAGGTGAAGAAATTGTCCTTCACGAAGATGAGGAAGCCCACCACGATCGAGAAGATGAAGAGGGGACCCACGAAGTTGTGCAGGTTCTTCGAGACGATCGCGAGCCAGGAGAAGCCCTTGTAGCCCAGCCACGGCAGGACGATGTACTTGCCGAAGAAGAGCACGATCCCCGTGAGCCCCAGCACCACGAAGCTGATCGCCATCGTCCAGTGGGCCGCCCGCTCCACGGCGTTGAAGCGCTCGATGAGGCGCCCGGTGGGCTTGCCCTTCGTCCGCACGGGGCCCTTCACCAGGTAGAACAGGATGATCGCCGCGAGCACCAGCACGATGAGCCACCCGCCGATCTGGGCGATGGGTCCGTCGCGCAGCTCCCGCCACTTCTTGCCGCCCGTCTGGATGAGGACGTTGCGCTCGAGCCCGGGCAGCGACGCGTACTGCGGCAGCTTGCTCGGCTCGAGCCAGTTGGCGGGCGGGTTGTTCCAGCCGGGCACGGCGGTCGACCCGGTCGCGGTCGACACTTCCTGCGAGGGCTTCATCCCCTTGGCCGGGTCGTCGGGCACCTTGCCGGTCGGGGCGGTGACCGGCGCGGTCTGGGCATGAGCCGCGTTGGCGAACGGCAGCGCGAGGGCCGCCGCGAGGAGCAGCGCGCCGAAGCGCAGCGCGTGGATTCGAAGCATGGTTCCGTCCTCCAGGTTATTTTTTGGCGTCGCCGGTGCGCAGGTACTCGTTCTCGTGCGATGCGCGCTCGGCCAGGGCCTGCTCGAACTTCTGCTTGTCCCCGTTGAAGATGCCGCCCTCGTAGGGCGCGACGTCCGCCTTGCCCGCATAGGGCTTCGCGGCGTCCTGCGGGATCTCGTGACAGGCCGCGAGGACCAGGGCGGCGGCGGGCGCCAGTAGCAGGATCCTCATGCGCTCGGCCCTCCCAGGTTGTCGGACACCTTGTCGCTGCCGCCGTAGGCCACCGTCCAGCCCCACAGCTCCTCGCCCTTGCCGCGGGTGACGACACGGGTCTTGTAGATCCTCGCGATCACGGCGGAGTCGCCCGCGATGAGCGCCTTGGTGGAGCACATCTCGGCGCACAGCGGGAGCTTCCCCTCGGCAATGCGGTTGCGCCCGTACTTGCGGAACTCCGCCACGGAGCCGTTCTCCTCGGGCCCGCCGGCGCAGTAGGTGCACTTGTCCATCTTGCCGCGCAGGCCGAAGGCGCCCGCCTGCGGGAACTGCGGCGCCCCGAACGGGCAGGCGTAGTAGCAGTAGCCGCAGCCGATGCACAGGTCCTTGTCGTGCAGCACGATCTGGTCCTCGGTCCGGTAGAAGCAGTCGACCGGGCAGACCGCCATGCACGGCGCGTTGGTGCAGTGCATGCAGGCGACCGAGATCGAGCGCTCCCCGGGCAGCCCGTCGTTCAGCGTCACCACGCGGCGCCGGTTCACGCCCCAAGGCACCTCGTTCTCGTTCTTGCACGCGGTGGCGCAGGCGTTGCACTCGATGCACCGCTCGGCGTCGCAGATGAATTTCATCCTGGCCATGGTGTTCTCCTCGTCAGGCGCGCTCGACGTTGCAGAGCGTCGTCTTGGTTTCCTGCATCATCGTCACCGCGTCGTAGCCGTACGTCGTTCCGGTGTTCACCGCGTCGCCGCGCACGATCGGGGCCGCGCCCTCGGGGTACTTGTCGAGCAGGTCCTTGCCCTGCCACCAGCCGGCGAAGTGGAACGGGATGAAGCTCGTTCCCGCCCCCACGCGCTCGGTGACCAGCGCCCGCACCTTGAGGCGCGCTCCCGTGGGCGTCGACACCCACACCCAGTCCCAGTACTTGATGCCGCGATCGGCCGCGTCCTTGGTGTTGATCTCGACGAAGTTCTCCTGCTGCAGCTCGGCGAGCCACGGGTTCGAGCGCGTCTCGTCCCCGCCGCCCTCGTACTCCACGAGGCGCCCGGAGGTGAGGACGATCGGGAACTTCTCCGACACCTTGTCCGCGACCGCCTTCTGCTGCACGGTCTTGAAGAGCGTCGGCAGGCGCCAGAAGGCCTTCTTGTCGTCGTGGGTCGGGTACTTCGCGACGAGGTCCGGCCGCGGGCTGTAGAGCGGCTCGCGGTGCTGCGGGATGCCGTCGGGGAAGTTCCAGACGACGGCGCGGGCACGGGCGTTGCCCCAGAAGTGCACGTTGTGCTTCATCATGCACACGCGCTGGATGCCGCCCGAGAGGTCCGTCTTCCAGTTCTTGCCGTCGGCCGCCGCCTGCTCCTCGGGGGTGAGCTCGCCCCACCACCCGAGCTTCTTCATGAGCACGTGGTCGAACTCGGGGTGCCCGATCGTGATGTCCGAATCCTTCACGTAGGAGCCGTCGGCCGCGAGCAGGCTCTCGCCGTCGTGCGAGAGGCCGAAGTTCGCGCGGAAGCACCCGCCTCCGTCCATCATGCGCAGGTCCTCGCGGTAGAGCACCGGCGAGCCGGGGTGCTTGATCTCGGGCTTGCCGTAGCTCGGCCACGGCATGCCGAAGTAGTCGCCGTTGCAGTCGTAGCCGGTCTCCTTGTCGACGGTGGGGTGGGTGCAGCGCAGGCTCTTCACGTCGAAGGCCGCCATGTTGCGCATGTGCGCCTTGAGCCGCTCCGGGGACTGGCCCGTGTAGCCGATGGTCCAGTTGCCCGCGTTGATCTCGCGCGTCATGTCCTCGACCACGGGCTCGTCCCAGCCGTTCTTGTCCTTGACGAGCTTCACGTTCTTCACGAACTCCGGCCCGTAGCCCAGCTTCTTCGCGAAGGCGTACATGATCGTGTGGTCGGGCTTGGACTCGAAGAGCGGCTCCATCACCTTCTCGCGCCACTGGATCGAGCGGTTCGACGCCGTGACCGACCCGGAGGTCTCGAGCTGCGTGCACGCGGGCAGGAGGTAGACCCCCTCCTGGCGGTCGGGCATCACCGAGGAGGCGGTCGGATACGGGTCGATGATCACCATGAGGTCGACCTTCTCCATCGCCTTCTTCATGTCGAGGCCGCGCGACTGCGAGTTGGGCGCGTGCCCCCAGTAGACGACCGCGCGCAGGTTGCTGTCCTGGTCGATGAGGTCGTTCTTCTCGAGCACGCCGTCGATCCAGCGCGAGACGGTCATGCCGGGTTTCTCCATCATCGCCTTGGAGGCGAAGCGGCCCTTCATCCACTCGTAGTCCACGCCCCAGACCTTGCACCAGTGCTTCCACGCGCCCTCGATCACGCCGTAGTAGCCCGGCAGGGAGTCGGGGTTGGGCCCCACGTCGGTCGCGCCCTGCACGTTGTCGTGCCCGCGGTAGATGTTGGCCCCGCCGCCGGAGACGCCGATGTTGCCGAGCGCGAGCTGCAGGATGCAGGAGGCGCGCACGAACGCGTTGCCGATCGTGTGCTGCGTCTGGCCCATGCACCAGATGATCGTCGAGGGGCGGTTCTTCGCCATGGTCTCGGCGGCCGCGTGCACGTCGGCCTCGGAGACCCCCGTGACCTCGGTCACCTTGTCCGGCGTCCACTTCTTCATGACGTCCTCGCGCACCTTGTCCATCCCGTAGACGCGGTCGGCGATGTACTTCTGGTCCTCCCAGCCGTTCTTGAAGATGTGGTAGAGCATCCCGAACAGGAACGCCACGTCGGTGCCGGAGCGCAGGCGGATGTACTGGTCCGCCTTCGCCGCGGTGCGCGTGAAGCGCGGGTCGCACACGATCATCTTGGCGCCCGTCTCCTTGGCGTGCAGCGCGTGCAGCATCGAGACGGGGTGCGCCTCCGCGGCGTTCGACCCGATGAACAGCATGCACTTCGTGTTCTGGATGTCGTTGTACGAGTTCGTCATCGCGCCGTAGCCCCAGGTGTTCGCCACGCCCGCGACCGTGGTCGAGTGGCAGATGCGCGCCTGGTGGTCCATGTTGTTGGTGCCCCACATGGAGACGAACTTGCGCAGCATCTGCGACTGCTCGTTGCTGTGCTTGGACGAGCCCACCCAGAAGACCGCGTCCGGCCCGCTTTCCTTGCGGATCGCGAGCAGCTTGTCGCCGACCTCGTTGATCGCCTGCTCCCAGCTGATGCGGCGGTACTTGCCGTCGACCAGCTTCATCGGGTACTTGAGGCGCCGCGAGTTCTCCGTCATGCCGTGCTCGCGGATGCTCGCGCCCTTGGCGCAGTGCGCGCCCATGTTGAGCGGGGAATCGAACACCGGCTCCTGGCGCACCCACACGCCGTCGGTCACCACGGCGTCGATCGCGCAGCCCACGGAGCAGTGGGTGCAAACGGTGCGCCGCGTGACGGTGTTGCCCGTCTTCGCGTCGGCGGCGCCGGCTTCCCCGATCATTCCGAGCGGGATCTGGCTCGCGAAGGCCGCGGCCCCGGCCGCGATCCCGCTGCCCTTCAGGAAGGCGCGGCGGTCGACGGTCCTCGCCGCGAGCGTGGAGACGGCGCGGGCGAGGGGATTGAGCGCCTGCGCCTGGCCCTGTGACTTGCGCGTGAGCAGCATGGTCGGCTCCTCAGACTTCGGTGGTCTTGTAGTACTTCTCGATGTGCGCGGTGACGCGGTAGCCTTCCGCGGCTCCGGCAGCCGCGGTTTCCGGCGTGCCGGGGGACGCTGCCTTGCGCGCCGTGGCTACGACGGCGGCCGCGCCGGCGCCGCCCAGCCCGGCGGCGAGCAGGAATTTCCGGCGGCTGGCGGGTTTCGGGGTCTTCATCTCACGCCTCCTCTTCGGGAAGGAACTCTTCAATCCAGCGAAAACGATTCGGCCTCGAGGGCCACGAACGCGGCGCCGACGGCCGCGACCCTGCGATAGAAATTCGACGGCTCGGCCGCGCCGAGCGCCTCGAAGAACGGACCCGCGGCGGGCGCGACGTACGCCTCGAAGAAGCGCCGCTGCTCGGCGAGCGGGGCCGGACCGCGCCCCCCGCCACCGGCCACGAGCACGCGCATCGCCTCGAGGATGCCGCCGAGGTGGTCCTCCGGCTCGGTGGAGCGCGGCGCGAGCCCGAGGGCCGCGAGGTCCGCGCGCACCCGCACCCGCGGATGTTCCACCGCCGTCGCCCCCATGTAGAAGCCGGCGTACAGCGACACCGGCGCCTTGCCCGGGGCCGCGAAGAGCGCGTCGTGCTCCTCGGCGGCCGCCTCGGCATCCATGACCGAGGCGGCGGCCACGAGCGAATTCCACGCCTGGGCGAGCGCCGCATCCCCGTCCGGATCCAGCGGCGGGGCAGAGGCGATGTCGCGCAGCAGCCCCGCGTCCGGCGGGGCGTTCAGCATCCGCGCGAGGAGCGCGTAGAAATGCCCCCGGGCGGCTTCCTCGGGAGGCAGCGTCCGATGGAAAGCGAGCGGCGCCGCGGCCGTCTGCGCGCTCACGAATCGGCCCCCGCCTTGAGCACGGACGCCTCGTTCTTGGACGACATCATGTCGATCACCCGGCAGTCGCCGCACATCTGCAGGCGGCGCAGGGCCTCCGGGCCCGTGAACATCGAATGGCCCGCGAGCCGGCCCAGCATCTTCTCCACCATCTGGCGGGTGCCGAAGGGCTTGCCGCAGCGCACGCAGTGGAAGGGCTGCGTCTCGTTCACCACGCGAGCGTCGCGGGCCGGCGCCCCCAGCAGCAGGCGCGGCGCGAGCGTGATCGCATCCTCCGGGCACGTGGCCTCGCACAGCCCGCACTGCACGCAGTTGCGCTCGACGAAACGCAGGAGCGGGCGGTCGGCCCCGTCCATCAGCGCCGACTCGGGGCACGCCCCGACGCAGGACATGCACATCGTGCATTTGTCGCGGTCCACCCGCACTTCCCCATAAGGAGCGCCCGCGGGAAGCGCGATCTCCGCCACCGGGGCGGGCGCGAGCTTCGCCAGGTGCTCGACCGCGAACTCGATGGAGGTGCGCTTGTCGGTGGACACGGCGAAGGTCGCGGGCTCGGCGATGGCCGGAGGAAGCGCGAGCGCTTCGAGGGCTCCCGCGAGCGCCGCCGGGTCGTCCGTCTCGACCAGCGCGAAATGGTTGCCTGCGTATCCCAGGCCCTCGAGGATGGCCTCCCCGAGGGCCATCTGCCCGCGCACCGCGCGCGCGTACTCGGGGTCCGCCGGGCCCGCGGAAAGCAGTACGACCTGGCTCGCGCCGTAGGCGATGGCGGGCAGCATCAGGTCGAGGCCGATCGCCGCGACGTGCCACGTCTCTAGCGGCAGCGCGCGCGCGGGGAGGCCGCGGCCCGAGGTGGCGGCCCGGGCGAGCAGGCGCCGCGCCCCGCCGCCGTCGTGGAAGACGACGCACGCATCGTTCCCCCCCGCCTCGCGGTACGCGGAGAGCAGGCGCTTCATCTGCGCCCCGCGCTCCGAAGGACGCGGGTACTGGTATCCCATCGCCCCGGAGGGACACACGGTCGCGCAGGCCCCGCATCCCATGCACAGGTGCGGATCGACCTTCACGTGGTCGCCGTCGTCCGCGATGGCGCGCGTCGAGCAGACGTCGATACACGCCGTGCAGCCGACGACCTGCGAGCGCGAGTGGGCGCAGAGGCTCTCGCGGTAGGCGAAATAGCGCGGCTTCTCGAACTCCCCGACGGCGCCGCGCAGCTCCGCGAGCATCGCCTCGAGCCCCGCCTCGTCGGCCGGGGCGCGGAAGTAGCCCTGGGGCGGCTGGCGCATCGTGAAGAGGGGACGCGCCGAGAAATCGAGCACGAGGTCGAAGCGGGCCGCGGTCGCGGCGGAAGCGAGCGGCGCCCCGGCCGCGGACAAGCCCGCGATCGAGGCCGTGAACTCGCCCAGGTAGCCCTCGAGGCTTTCGACGCGCCCCGCCCAGGATGCGAATCCCGCTGCGGGGGACTGCGCCGCGGCATCGAGCAGCGTCACGTGGAGCGCATCCGCCAGGCGTTCGGCGCACCGCCGGGCCCGCGCGCCCTGGCCGTCGGCCACGATGAGGAGGTTGCCGCGGGATTGGTACGACACGCTCGCCACCGGCTCGGGAGTCTCGAGGCCTGCGAGGGCGCCAAGGGCGGCGATCTTCGGGCCGCATTCCACGGAGGGGGAGGACCAGCCGCGGCGCTCGAGCGCGAAGGTCCCGTCCGGATCTCCGGGGCCGGGGCCCGGGGTGCGCGCGACCGTGGACATCTCGATGCCGAGCGTCATTGGGGCGGTCTGTCCTCGGCTTCCGTGGCGGGTCACGGAAACCCTCCTCGCATACCTGGAAGACCCCGTACAGCCCGCAGGGCCCCCCTTATGTCGTGTTGTGCATAAAGTCTATACCAGAACGAGGAGCCAACAGAAGTTATATCGCGCCGCGATTGTTCGACTCGCGCGAAGGAATCTGCTCACCGGGAGTATCGGCTGCGGGCGCCTCCGGCGCGCCCTCCTCTGCGGGCCGCGGCAAGGTCGGCGGGGCGGCGGGAACTTCGGCGGACGAAACCGCGCCGGAACCCGAATCCCCGAATGCGGACAGGGGGTTCATCCGCTCGAGCCACGCTTCGGGAAGCGGGTCCGAGCGCGTGTAATCGTCGATGTACACGTCGAGGCCGTCCATCGGATAGAGCGAAGGATCGCTGAACAGCGCCTTGAGCGCCCGGCCCTTGAGCAGGGGATCGACCCCCGGTTGCATGAACGGTGCGAAATCCGACGCGGGCGTGAGGCTTTCCACCGGGGGCAGGTCCGGCGGCGCGGGCGACACCGGCGGGTTCGGGTCGCTCCCCGTCGCGTCAGGGGCGGAAGGAGCGGCCGGCGCCGGCTCGCTCTCCTGCTTCGCCTCGCGCTTGCGGCGCGACCAGCGCGCGATGAATCCCTCGTCGCTCACTCCGAGCCCTCCTCGCGCAGCCGGCCTTCCTTGCCCTCGAAGGAGCGCGGGCGCTGGCGTCGCTTGGGCTCGGGCCGGTAATGCTCCGCGACCCACTCGCCCATCCATCGCGTGAGCTCGGGCCACGCGGGGGCGCGCTCCACCTTCTCGCTCCCATCCATCCAGCGGGCCGCCTCGTTGTACGACAGCGTGGCCTGGTACGGATAAGGCTCGCCGCTCGCGCCGTCCTCGCGCAGGGCGACGAAGACGCTCGGTTCGCCGCTCGACACGTTGAGGAAATAGCCCTCCGCTTCGTCGGGATACAACGAAACCTCGACGCCGGGGAAGAGGCGGCGCAGCATGCGCTCGTCCTCGGCCACGACGCGCGGGCCGCCGGCCTCGTCGGGAACGACGCCCGCGAGGATCCAGCGATGGGACTCCCAGCGGCTCTCGACCGCCTGCCGCTCGAGGAGCACCGCGAGTTTGCGACTGATCGGCCCGGCCATGGAACCAATATAGGTCAATTCGGGGCCATGGCGCGCGTGCTATCCTGATTTTCGACCCGATTTCCCGATTCCATCGGCATGGCCCGTTCCGTCATCGCGTTGAACGAGGTGCACGCGACACTCCCGATCCCCACGGTCGGGCGCGCGTCGGAAGCGGGCGTGCCGGCGGACGCGCGCGGGCGGGCCCTGCGCGACCTGCGCATCTCGGTGACGGACCGCTGCAACTTCCGGTGCACGTACTGCATGCCGAAGGAGGTCTTCGACGCGCACTACGAGTTCCTGCCCCACGCCGAGATCCTGAGCTTCGAGGAGATCGCGCGTACGGCGCGGATCTTCCGCGCCCTGGGCGTCGAGAAGGTCCGGCTCACGGGCGGCGAGCCCCTGCTGCGCCACGGCATCGAGCGCCTGGTGGCGATGCTGCGCGAGGCGGTGCCGGGCGTGGACCTCACCCTCACCACCAACGGCTCGGCGCTGCGGGCGCGGGCGCGGTCGCTGCGCGAGGCGGGGCTCGACCGCATCACGGTGAGCCTCGACTCGCTCGACGACGCCACGTTCCGCGCGATGAACGACGCCGACTTCCCGGTCGCGCGCGTGCTCGAGGGGATCGAGGCCGCCGCGGCCGCGGGCCTCGCGCCGATCAAGGTGAACATGGTGGTGCAACGCGGCGTGAACGACCACCATGTGGTCGACATGGCGCGGCACTTCCGCGGCACGGGGCACATCGTGCGCTTCATCGAGTTCATGGACGTGGGCACGACCAACGGCTGGCGCATGGACGACGTGATCCCGTCGGCGGAGATCGTGCGGCGCGTTTCGGCCGCCTTCCCGCTCGAGCCCGTCGGCGCGCACTACGCCGGCGAGGTCGCCGAGCGCTGGCGCTACGCCGACGGCGCGGGCGAGATCGGCGTGATCTCCTCGGTCACCCGAGCCTTCTGCGCCACGTGCACGCGCGCGCGCCTGTCCACCGACGGGCGCCTGTACACGTGCCTGTTCGCGCAGCGCGGCTACGACCTCAAGCGGCTGCTGCGCGGCGGCGTGGACGACGCGGGCATCGCCGAGGCCGTCCGCGCGATCTGGCACGAGCGCGCCGACCGCTACTCCGAGATCCGCACCGCCCAGACGGCGCGCGCGGACAAGATCGAGATGTCGTACATCGGGGGCTAGCGCGTCGCCGTGGGCTACCGGCCGACCCTCACCCAGAACGCGCGCCCCGCCACCTACACGGTCGAGGCGCTCGACGAGACGGGCGCGCGCGTGCCCACGCCGATCGCGGGCGAGCATCCGCTCACGCTCTACGTCGACAAGCGCGAGGTCGTCACGATCATGACGCTCGGGGCCGCCCCCGAGGCGCTGGCGATCGGGTTCCTGCGCAACCAGCGGCTGGTGTCCTCGATCGAGGAGATCGTCTCTGTGCAGGTCGACTGGGACGTGGACGCCGTGGCCGTCACCACGCGCGGCGGGCTCGCGGACCTCGAGGAGCGCACGCGCAAGCGCACCGCGACCACGGGATGCGGACAGGGCACGGTGTTCGGCGACCTGATGGCCGACATCGAGTCGGTCCGCCTCGACGACGGGGTGCGCGTCGAGGAAGAGACGCTCTTCGGCCTGCTCAACGCGGTGCGCCTGCACGAGTCGGTCTACAAGCAGGCGGGCGCCGTGCACGGCTGCGCGCTCGCCTCCGGCTCCGAGATCCTCACCTTCGTCGAGGACGTGGGGCGGCACAACGCGGTCGACGCCATCGCGGGCTGGATGTGGCTCGAGGGCGTCGAGGGCCGCGACAAGATCTTCTACACGACCGGCCGGCTCACCTCCGAGATGGTGATCAAGGCCGCGCAGATGCGCATTCCCGTCCTCGTGTCGCGCTCGGGGCTCACGAAGATGGGCTACGAGGTCGCCCGCCAGGTCGGGATCACCATGATCGGGCGCGCGGTGAACCGCCACTACCTGCTCTTCACCGGGGCGCATCGCATGGTCCGGCGCGCCGCGGCCGTGCCCCAGGGCCGTGGCTGACTCGGCCACCGCGCGCTGCCATTGCGGCGGCGTGGAGGTCGTCGCGAGCTTTCCCTCGCGTTTCTGCGCCCACTGCTACTGCGCGAGCTGCCGCATCACCCATGCCGCCGGCGTGGTCACGTGGATCGGCTTCCGGCGCGCGCAGGTCGCCTTCACGAAGGGCGAGGACCTGCTGCGCGACTACCTCTCCTCGGCCGGCACGCACCGCCGCTACTGCTCGCGCTGCGGGACCCGCATGACGTTCGAGTCCGAGCACGGACGCTGGGCCGACGAGGTGCACCTGCCCCTCGCCCTCTTCGTCACCCCCGTGGATCGCGAGCCGCAGGGCAACTCCTTCGTCGAGGAGCGTCCGCCGTGGGCGCCGTATCACGCCTATGCCGACGATTGAGGTGACGGGCGTGGTGCTCGCCGGCGGCCAGGGCAGCCGCATGGGAAGCGTCGACAAGGGGCTGCAGCCGTTCCGCGGCCGGCCGATGGTGGCGCACGTGATCGAGCGGCTCGCGCCCCAGGTCGACGAGATCCTCGTGAACGCGAACCGCAACGCCGCCGAGTACGCGCGCTTCGGCCATCGCGTGATCGCCGACGCGATCCCCGGCTTCGCCGGCCCGCTCGCCGGCTTCGAGCGCGGCCTCGCGCACGCCTCCGGGACGCTCGTCGCGACCGTTCCCTGCGACTCGCCGTTCCTTCCCGCCGACCTCGTCGCGCGCCTGCGCGCCGCGCTCGAGCGCGTCCGCGCCGACCTCGCCGTCGCGAAGACCGGCGCGCAGGCCCACCCGGTCTTCTGCCTCATGCGCCGCTCGGTGCACGCCTCGCTCGCCGAGTTCCTCGCGGGCGGCGAGCGCAAGATCGACCGGTGGTACGCCTCGCTCGCCGTCGCCGAGGTGCCGTTCGACGACGAGCCCGACGCCTTCCTCAACATCAACACGCGCGAGGAGCTCGCCCACCTCGAGCCGCCCGCGCCCTGACGAACGCGACCGATCCATGTCCACGCTCACCATCTCCCAGGCCTCCTGCGCCGACGACTACGACCCGAATTCCATGCCGGTGGCGAAGGCGCGCTCCTTCATCCACCAGTTCCTCGATCCCGTCACCGCGGCCGTGCGCGTGCCGGTGCGCTCGGCGCTCGGGCGCGTGCTCGCCGAGGACGTGGTCTCGCCCGTGGACGTCCCGGCGCACCGCAACTCCGCGATGGACGGCTGGGCGGTGCGCGCCGCCGACCTGAAGCCCGATGCCGAGACGGTGCTCGCCGAGATCGGCAGCTCCTTCGCGGGGCGCCCTTTCGGCGGCTCCGTCGGCCCGGGGCAATGCGTGCGCATCATGACGGGTGGCGTGGTGCCCGAAGGGGTGGACACCGTGGTGATGCAGGAGCGCGCGAAGGCGAGTGGCAAGTCGATCGCCATCGCGTCCGGCCCGAAGGCGGGGCAGCACGTGCGCGAGGCGGGCGAGGACCTGAAGCGCGGCTCGGTGGCGCTGCGCCGCGGGCGCATCGTGCGGCCCGCCGAGCTGGGGCTCGTCGCCTCGCTCGGTATCGGGGAAGTCGCCGTGTACCGGCGGCTGCGCGTGGCGTTCTTCTCCACCGGCGACGAGCTGAAGTCCATCGGAACCCCCCTGGGCGAAGGCGAGATCTACGATTCCAACCGCTACACGATCCACGGCATGCTCACGCGCCTGGGCTGCGAGGTGCTCGACCTGGGCGTGGTGCGCGACGACCCGAAGCTGCTCGAGCGGGCGTTCCGCGAGGCCGCGGCGAGCGCCGACGTGGTGATCACGAGCGGCGGCGTTTCCGTGGGCGAGGCGGACTTCGTGAAGGACCTGCTCGGGCGGCTCGGCGAGGTCGTGTTCTGGAAGATCGCGATGAAGCCGGGCCGCCCGCTCGCCTACGGCAAGATCGGCGGGGCGCATTTCTTCGGCTTGCCGGGAAACCCCGTCTCGGTGATGGTCACGTTCTACCAGTTCGTACGCGACGCTCTCCTCGCCCTGATGGGCGTCGATCCGGTCGCCGCGCCTCCCACGTTCACCGCGCGCTGCACGGCGCGCCTGAAGAAGGTGCCGGGGCGCACGGAGTTCCAGCGCGGGGTGCTCGCGCGCGAGGCCGACGGCACGCTCGCCGTGCGTCCCACGGGCGAGCAGGGATCGGGCATCCTCAAGTCGATGAGCGACGCCAACTGCTTCATCATCTTGGGCGACGAGACCGGCAACGTGGAGCCCGGGACGATGGTCGAGGTGCAGCTCCTCGAGGGCTTGGTGTGAGCACCGCCGCGCTCGACCGCGAGGTGGGCGGCCTCGAGTTCCTGCGGCGCATCGTCGCGGGCGAGGCGCGCAACGTGCCGATCGGCGAGACGCTCGGATTCCGTGCGATCGAGGTCGAGCCCGGGCGCATCGTGCTCGCCGGCAAGCCGGGCGCCGGCTCGCTCAACCTGATCGGCACGATCCACGGCGGCTGGTCCGCGGCGATCCTCGACACCGCCATGGCGCTCGCCGCGCTCTCCACCCTCGATGCGCGCCACGATTTCACCACCCTCGACCTCAAGCTCAACTTCCTGCGGCCGATCGCGGCGGGCGCCGAGGTGCGCGCCGAGGGGCGCGTGGTGCACGGCGGGCGCCGCGTGGCGCTGTGCGAAGGGCGCATCGCGGATGCCGCGGGCAAGCTCCTCGTGCACGGTACCAGCAGCTGCCTCATCGTGCCCCGCGGCGACCGGGAGAAGTCGCAATGAGACGGCGCGACTTCGTGCGCATCTGCGCCGCCTCCGCGGCGGGGGCGGGCGTGGCGCTGCCCTCGCAGGCCGGGCCGCTCGCCTCGCGCGCCTACGCCCGCACGAAGCTCGTGGACGAGCGCGGCACTCCGATCCGCATCGGCGAGCTCGCCGTCGACGCCAACTACGTCTTCGTCTACCCGTACGCGGCCACGCCGTGCTTCCTGCTGCGCCTCGGCCGCCCCGCGCCGGGCGGCGTGGAGCTGCGCACCGAGGCGGGAGAGGCGTACCGCTGGGAGGGCGGCGTGGGGCCGGGCCGCTCCGTGGTCGCCTACTCGGCGATCTGCGCGCACAAGATGGCCTATCCCACGCGCCAGGTGAGCTTCATCGGCTATCGCGACGGACCTTCGCCCGTGGCGGGCCCGGGCCAGGTGATCACCTGCTGCTCGGACCGCAGCGTCTACGATCCGGCGCGCGGCGCGAGAGTGGTTTCGGGCCCCGCCCCGCAGCCGCTCGCCACGATCCTGCTCGAGTACGACGCGGCCGCCGACGAACTGTTCGCCACCGGCACCTTCGGCGGCGAGAAGTTCGACGACTTCTTCCGCAAGTACGCGTTCCGGCTTGAGATGGAGATGGGACGGCGCTCGCGCGCGGCCGTCGAGGGCACGACGGCCGTCCGGCCCCTGGAGCGCTACAGCAGGCAGTGGGCGCGCTGCTAGCGCGCGGGCCGGCCGCGATCCGCGCGAACGCGGCTCCATGATCCCCTGGATCCGGGGCGACGAGCCCTTCCCGCCCGTCTCCCGGGCCCTCAAGTCGCCCAACGGCCTGCTCTGCGCGGGGGCGGACCTGTCGCCGGGGCGCCTCCTCGAGGCCTACCGGCACGGCATCTTCCCGTGGTTCTCCGAGGGCGATCCCCTCCTCTGGTGGTCGCCGGACCCGCGCATGGTCCTCTTCCCCGACGAGCTCCGGGTGTCGCGGTCGCTGCGCCGCACGCTCGCGCGCGGGCTCTTCGAGACGCGGATGGACACGGACTTTCGCGCGGTGATCGAGGCGTGCGCGGCGCCGCGCGACGGGCACGCGGGCACGTGGATCGTTCCCGAGATGATCGAGGCGTACGTGCGGCTGCACGAGCTGGGCTTCGCCCACTCGGTCGAATCGTGGCGCGACGGGACGCTCGTGGGCGGGCTCTACGGGCTCTCCCTGGGCCGGGTGTTCTTCGGCGAGTCGATGTTCACGCGCGCGCCGGACGCTTCCAAGGCGGCGCTCGTGAAGCTCGTCGAGCGGCTGCGCGCCGGCGGTTGCCGCCTAATCGACTGCCAGCAGGCCACGGCGCACCTCGCCTCCCTCGGCGCGCGCGAGATCCCGCGGCGGGCTTTCGCGCAGCTGCTGCGGGAGTCGATACAATATCCCCCCAAGGGCGAACGCTGGTAGCCCTTGGCTGTGCGGATAGAATGTTCGCGCGACGGGCCTGAAGAAGGCCCGGCCCGGGCGCGCTGGATGAATTTTCGCGCGATGGGCCTGAAGAAGGCCCGGGCGCGCTAGAGGAATGGCGAAACTCAACGACCTTCCGATCGCGAACCTGCAGTTCTACGCGACGGCCCCCTATCCGTGCAGCTACCTGCCCGGCAAGCTCGCGCGCTCCCAGGTCGCCACGCCGAGCTACCTGATCGACACGGAAACCTACAGCGCGCTCGTCTCCGCGGGCTTCCGCCGCAGCGGGGCCTTCACCTACCGGCCGTACTGCGACCACTGCCACGCCTGCGTGCCGGTGCGCGTCGTGGCCGCCGAATTCCAGCCCACGCGCTCGCAGCGCCGCGCCCTCGAGCGGCACCGGGCCCTCGAGGCGCGCTACGCCGAGCTCAAGTTCAACGCCGAGCATTACGCGCTCTACCGCCTCTACCAGAGCGAGCGCCACCGCGGCGGCGGGATGGACCACGACAGCCGCGAGCAGTACGCGCACTTCCTGCTGCAGTCGAACGTGGCCACCCGGCTCGTCGAGTTCCGCGAGGCGGGCGAGCTGCGCATGGTCTCGATCGTGGACGAGCTGTCCGACGGCCTGTCCTCGGTGTACACGTTCTTCGACCCGCTCGTGCCGCGCGCGAGCTTCGGCACCTACAACATCGTCTGGCAGATCGGGGAAGCGTCCCGCAAGGGGCTCGCCTACGTGTACCTCGGCTACTGGATCGCCCAGAGCCGCAAGATGAGCTACAAGAACCAGTTCCGGCCCATCGAGGGGCTTTCCCGCGGCGAGTGGCGGCGCCTCGGCTAGCGTGCTCTACGCCCTCGCCCGCACCGCCCTCTTCCGCCTCGATCCCGAAGTCGCCCACGACCTGGCGCTGAAGTCGCTCGCCGCGCTCGGCCAGGGCGCGGCGTGGCTGGGGCCCGGCGCGGCCGACGGCGAGGGGCGGCGCGTGATGGGCCTCGACTTCGCCAATCCGGTGGGAGTGGCCGCCGGCCTCGACAAGAACGGCGAGTACGTGGATGCGCTCGCCGCGCTGGGCTTCGGCTTCGTCGAGGTGGGCACCGTGACGCCGCGCCCGCAGCCCGGCAACCCGAAGCCGCGCCTGTTCCGCCTCGAGGAGCACCAGGCGCTCATCAACCGCCTCGGCTTCAACAACCAGGGCGTCGAGCGCCTGATGCGCAACCTCGAGCGCGCGAGCTTCCGGGGCGTGCTGGGGATCAACATCGGCAAGAATTTCGACACGCCGATCGAGCGCGCGGCCGAGGACTACCTCGCCGGCCTCGACGCGGTGTACGGGCGGGCGAGCTACGTGACGGTGAACGTCTCCTCGCCCAACACCGCAAAGCTGCGGGAGCTGCAGTCGGGCGAGCGCCTCGACGAGCTGCTCTCCGCCCTCATGGCGCGCCGCGCCACCCTCGCCACGCGTTACGGGCGTGCGAAGCCGCTGCTCGTGAAGGTCGCCCCGGACCTCGACGATGCCCAGGTCGAGGCAATCGCCGAGCTCGCCGTGAAGCATCGCGTGGACGGGCTCATCGCGACCAACACCACGGTGGCGCGCGACGGTGTCGAGGGCCATCGCCATGCCTTCGAGCCCGGGGGGCTCAGCGGCCGGCCCCTGTTCGCTCCCTCGACCCGGGTGCTGCGGCGGCTCGCCGAGATCCTCCGGGGGCGCGTGCCCCTGGTCGGCGTGGGCGGGATCCTCTCGGGAGCGGACGCGCGCGCGAAGATCGACGCGGGCGCGAGCCTCGTGCAGGTCTACACGGGCTTCGTCTACCGCGGCCCGGCGCTCGTCGCCGAAGCGCGCCGCGCGCTACGCTGAGGCCATGGACCCCGACCTCGCGACCCGCATCGACGCCCTGCTGCCGCAGACGCAATGCACGAAGTGCGGCTACGCCGGCTGCCGCCCTTACGCCGAGGCGATCGCCGCGGGGACGGCCGCGATCAACCATTGCCCGCCGGGCGGCGACGAAGGCGTTACGCGCCTCGCGCGGCTCCTCGGCCGCGCTCCCCTCCCCCTCGATCCGGCCAACGGAGCGTGGCGGCCGCCGCGCGTCGCGGTGATCGACGAGGCCGCGTGCATCGGGTGCGTGAAGTGCATCCAGGCCTGCCCGGTGGACGCCATCGTGGGCGCGGCCCGGCGCATGCATACCGTCATCGCCTCGTGGTGCACGGGCTGCGAGCTGTGCCTCCCGCCCTGCCCCGTCGACTGCATCGCGCTCGTCCCGGTGGCGGGGCTGCCGAGCGCGAAGCGCTCGCGCGAGCGTCACGAGGCGCGCGCGAGCCGCCTCGCGCGCGAGGCGGCCGAGAGCGCCGCGCGGCTCGCCTCGCTCGAATGAGCCCGGCCAAGCGCGAGGAGTTCTTCCGGCGGCTCGCGGAGGCGATCCCGGAGCCGAAGAGCGAGCTCGAGTTCGCCACGCCCTTCGAGCTGCTCGTCGCGGTGGTGCTGTCCGCGCAGGCCACGGACCGCAGCGTGAACGCGGCGACGGCGAAGCTCTTCCCGGTCGCCAACACGCCGGCGCAGATCGCCGCGCTCGGCGTGGAGGGCCTCGAGAAGCACATCCGCACCATCGGCCTGTACCGCGGCAAGGCGCGCAACGTGGTCGCCCTCTCGCGCCTGCTGATCGACAAGCACGGCGGCGAGGTGCCGAGGACGCGCGAGGCGCTGGAGGCGCTGCCCGGCGTCGGGCGCAAGACCGCGAACGTCGTGCTCAACGCCGCCTTCGGCGAGCCCACCCTCGCGGTGGACACGCACGTCTTCCGCGTCGCGAACCGCACCGGGCTCGCGCCGGGCAAGAACCCGCTCGAAGTCGAGGCGAAGCTCATGAAGGTGGTCCCGCCGCGATATCTGCCGCACGCCCACCACTATCTCATCCTTCACGGGCGCTACACCTGCCTCGCGAGAAAGCCGCTGTGCGGGCGATGTCCGGTGTACGAGGCGTGCGGCTTCCGCGACAAGCGCCGCATCGCCGCGGCCGCGAAGGACGCCCATGTTCAATCCCACGCGTGACCAGGCGCGCGATTTCCTCTTCGACCTGTGGGCCAGGTACCGCGCCGGGGCGCCGCTCACCCCGCTCGAGTCGCTCGCGCTCTCGATCGTGCTCGAGCACCCCGAGTACCACGCGGTCCTCGAGGACCGCGACCGCTATCTCGAGCGCGATTGGAAGCCCGAAGGCGGCGAGACCAATCCTTTCCTGCATCTCGCCATGCACCTCGCGATCGAGGAGCAGGCCTCGATCGACCAGCCTCCCGGGATCCGCTCCGCCCTGCGCGCCCTCGAGGAGCGCCGCGGCTCGGGCCACGAGGCGCGCCACGACGCGATGGACTGCCTCGCCGAAATGGTCTGGCGGGCGCAGCGAGAAGGCGGCGCCTTCGACGACGGCGCCTACCTGGACTGCCTCGCGCGCAAGACGGGCCGCGGCCGCTGAGGCGGCCCGCCCCGCGCGTCCTGCACGCTACAGCGATCGCAGGAAATTCAGCAGGTCCTGCTTCTGCGACTCCGCGAGCCCGTTGAAGCGGGCGACCACGCCGTTCGCCTCCGAAGCGTTGCCGGCGCGCGCGGTGCCTCCCTGGTGCGCCTGGACCGCTTCGAGCAGGTCCGAGGTGCGGCCGTCGTGCAGGAAGAAGACCCGCTGGCCGAGCCCCCAGAGCGGCGCGGTCCGGAATTCGCTCGGGCCCGCCTGTCCCTGCGACACGCCGTCGGCGAGCCCCGGCCCCATGTCGTGCAGGAGCAGGTCGGAGTAGAGGTTCGCCGGCCGGAAGCGCAGGGCCGCCACCGTGGAGTTGCCCGTCTGAAGCGTCGGCGTGTGGCACAGCGCGCATCCCGTCGCCGAGAACAGGCCTCGGCCGCGCTGGATCGAGGCCGCGCCGCCGGGCGAGCTGGCGGAGGGCTCGGGGGGCGCGAGGAAGCGCTGGAAGAGCGCGAAC